>TARA_R100000049_G_scaffold623_1_pt1 | contig 16494 bp, 14 predicted proteins | sample TARA_R100000049 | Tara Oceans TARA_R100000049 (sample SAMEA2619992) | marine metagenome | biome: marine biome (ENVO:00000447); feature: mesopelagic zone (ENVO:00000213) & marine oxygen minimum zone (ENVO:01000065); material: "saline water (ENVO:00002010), including plankton... | reverse complement strand
CCGCTTTCTTTCAAATCTTCAAACACCAGATTCAGTTATAACTCGGGTTCGCAGTGTTCGTTGAGCAGTGCTCAAAGTTTCTCAACGGTGTTTGCGCCACGGTCGAAGAAACGTTCCGGGTATTTATCATGCCCGCCATCGCAGTGTTAGAAAGAACGTAAATGTTGCGATTCCGGACCTATTCGCACCGAAGGCTCCTGGGGAGGTATTGGTCCTACCCAGGAAAAATATATACCCCCATCATGGCAGTAAAATACCTATTTCACCAAGGCGAACTACCAGTTGCTCCTCGGTGATCGTTAAGTCATATGGCCACTCTAGCAATCGAACACCATTGGCCGCTAATAAGGCTTTCTTCTTCTGGTCACGCGCCTGCGTGGATCTGACCCCTTCTTCTCCACCAAATAGCGCCACTGGCTCATAATGCTGCTGACCCTGATACTCTATGGAAAGACCAAGTTCTTGATTATGGATGTCAACAGACTGCAGTCCTAAAAATTTAGGTCGCCATTGGTGAACCGTCGATGGCCAAAATTTCCTGACGAGGTCTAATAGGGCGACCTCCGAAGCCCATCCCCTCCCGATCTCCGGAATGGCTCTGTCTCTACGGAAAGCATTTTCAGCTGAGATCATGTTGCTCGCAAAAAATTACGAGATATTGCCGCCCCTTGCGGCAAGGCGTACCCTGAGCGGCTTATGCGAGGCGTAGGGCTCACAAAGATTTGGAAATAACACTCTATCTTAGGCCCCTCGATGCTATTTGGGACATTCGTACAGAGACGTCACAAGGTGAGAGCAGAACTGCTCAGGCTATACCTTGGCTCTTCTTTAAGTGCTTGCATTGCAGTAGTCTCTAGTGCTGAGCATTTTGAGAAGTGACTGATTAGGAACCTTCGGCGTGAATCACGAAACAGAATATTGGCGCAACGAAGTTGTAGCTTTTTTAGCCCTTTCAGCAATCAAAGGTGTTGGTTACTGGACACTTTATCGCCTGGCATCACCTGAACAGGGTTTTAAAGAATTTCTGAAGAACTCACCTATCTCAGTCTTAGAAAAAGAACTGAAAGTCACTCTTTTGCTGGATGGTGAGACCGCAGAAGATTGGCAAAATAGAATTTGGGAGGCGGGGTTAAACCTCGCTCGAAACCTCAGCCAGAAAAGCGTGCGGTTATATTTCCGGGCTCAGCCGGAGTTTCCAGTTAAGCTTAAAGAAATTGAAGACGGACCTCGCTGGCTTTTCGTTCAAGGCCGTGTCGGTAATCTGCATAACCGGTCCATTGCAGTTGTGGGAACTCGCAAGCCTTCGCAGGATGGCGAGTTTCTAACTCGCTATGTTTTAGCTTTGCTTGCAGGTTCTAAACGGACCGTCGTGTCAGGTCTGGCTTTTGGTATCGACCAAGTTGCTCACGAACAGTCGCTTCGTTTCGGCTTGCCAACCGTTGCAGTCTTAGGAAACGGCATATTTTTGGATTATCCGCGAGGCTCACAAGAGATCCGCGCAAGAATTTTGGAAAATGGCGGCACCGTCATCACAGAGTACCTACCCAATCAAACATATTCTGGGGAGAATTTTGTTCGACGTAATAGGATTCAAGCAGCGCTATCGGAAGTCGTTGTTCCAGTGGAATGGAAAATCAAAAGCGGAACTGCTCATACGGTCGAATACGCTTATAAATATCGGAAAAAAATCGTCAATGTTTTTCTTCCTGGAACTCAACACGCTCGTGCCGAATTACAGTTCTCTGAAAGATTGCGTGGAGCCAAGTCCTTTGAGCTTCCTAGGCAGACGCCTGAACTGGCTGCGCTGTTTGAATTGTCTTTTTCAGAGCCCACTGGCAACGACGATGAGCCTGAGCAGCAGAGCTTCGATATTTAAGCAAAACTTTCTATCATGTAATGACATACAAAGGCCGTCTTATGTTGCTGGTGACCTCCCCAAGTGCTTTGCTGGTGAAAGGTACAGTAGATTCATCTATTGCTCAGGTTTTGAAAGAAGCCGTTGCTGACGGTCATATCGTTGGCGTGGTGTCTAACCAGGCAAAACCTGATTGGTTTGATAATGTTTTTCAGGGAACGGGCGTTGAGTTCGCACAATCAATTGGCCGCGGCGATGGTGAAATTGTAAGGGAGACTGCAAAGAATAAGGGACTTGCTCCGCAAGACGTTCTAGTGCTTGCTGCATCACGTGACGACATCGCCATGGGCAAAAATGGCAATGCCGTCCTAGTCGCTGCGGCCTGGTCAAATAAACCTAGAATCTCTGAGCTAGGCATACAAGTAGACTCTCCAGCCTCCCTTCGAGAAATACTGCACTTGACATCAGAGTGGGATGGAAAGTGGTGGTTTAGTGCCAAAGGCTCGTACTATGGGGTTCACGCTTTGGCTGACCTATCAACGATGGGGCAAGGCAAGGGCTATGATCTTAAGCAATTCCGATCACAACTAAAAACCACGATAAAAACCGGTGGGCCACGGTTAAACGCACTCCTGGCAATGACCGCGAGATCTATGCTTACCCAAGGTATCAATACTGTGCCAAACCTGATGTGGGGAGTGTTTCCGTCATCAGATAGTACCAATACAGACACTGAGGTGTTGAGCGATTTCACCCGCCGATTGAGAACGACAGTGTCAAACGTCCGCATGGCCAGACGTGGGCAGCCGTTATTCATTCGTCACAGGGCTTCGACCAAGCGCTCAACGAGTGGCTCTAAAATAGATCGGCTAGACCCTCGTGAACAAATCGAAACTATTCATTTAAATCCCGCTTATGCCAATAACGTAGCCGGACGTAACGTCATTGTTATCGACGACTGCACCACTTACGGCGTTTCTTTCGGTGTGGCAGCCGGCCTCTTATATAAAGCGGGTGCGCAGTCGGTGACGTGCGTCGCCCTCGGAAAGTTTGGAGGTCTACTGGAGGAGTTCCAAGTTGAGATCACTGGCGATCCTTTCAAACCGCTAAGCTACGATAAAGAAGCAATCTTACATCACAGAAATCCTTTGTTTGGTAGCGAAAATAGCTCTTCGCAAGCAGTGTTAAAAGGGCTTCTGAGCTAGATTTACAGCCAGTTATCGTATAGCTGCCCTTATTCTCCAACGCCATAAAGTGTGTCGTTTGGCGGATTGTGACTGCGATGGATTGCTTACCGCATTCCTAGACAGCAAACTGCAGGCGAGAGAGTTCGGTCTCTGCGAGTCGTCGTTTAACGGTCAGTAGATTGATCACAGCTTCGTACGTATAGTTCTCTCATCTTACGTGTCGAGGAGAAATAAACAGAACTGGCATTATAAATGTGATGAAAAATCCAGAGGTTAATTTGAAAGAGAATGTCTTCAAAGTGCCAACGTTCTCGCCCTACCATGAGCTTTACGCCTACGAAGCCCTATGGCTCCAGCAGGGTGCTACATTCAAGCGGATTGCTGATTATTTCAGGGAGAACCCAAATCTTCTGCCATCAGATTTAGTTAGACCGCAAGAGGTGAAGCACGCAAAAGAAATGATGGAGCAGATCCTTGCCGATCCCTCATTAGAGGACATTGGTGTTCGCGTTGAAGGATCGTTCGACTATCCGTCAACCCTTAAGGATGCAAGAAACCCTCTTAGGGTTTTTTACTATCAGGGTTGGTGGGATCTGATCCACACACCGTCGGTAGCCGTAGTAGGCGCACGAAAAGTTTCGGATGACGGAATTAAACGAACTCAAAAGCTAGTTAAGAACCTCGTGCGTGACGGATACACGATAGTCTCAGGCCTAGCCGAGGGAGTAGATACGGCGGCACACACAACCGCACTTCAACTAGGTGGGAAGACTTTCGCTGTAATAGGCACGCCTCTGAATGAAATCTACCCTAAAAAGAATCGCAAACTGCAGGAAGAGATCAGAGACAATTACCTAGTCATCAGCCAAGTTCCATTTCTTCGTTACGCCAAGCAGGATTATCGGTCCAACAGGTCTTTCTTTCCCGAACGGAATATCACGATGTCAGCTCTGACCGATGCGACCGTCATTGTTGAAGCATCCGATACGTCTGGCACACTCTTTCAAGCCCGAGCTGCAATAGATCAAGGGCGAAAGTTATTTATCCTCGAAAGCTGCTTTCAAAATCCAAATATTTCATGGCCGGCCAAGTATTTGGCTAAAGGTGCCATTCGCGTCAAATCTTACGAAGACATCAAAAAGCAGCTTCACCATGACATATAGATTGGTAGAAATTGATGATAAGTCGCGTCATCAACATTATTACCTGGAGCCAACCGACCATTGCCTCTATTTAGGCGAATATACCGCGCGAGGGGGTTGGGGGTACAGTGAGGTTAATCAATTGATTTTCAACCTCAAGAAGGGAGTTGATCGAAAGGAACTGTCAGATTACCAGTTTAAAGAGCAAGCTATCGAGAGCGTTGCAAACCTGATAGGCAAAGCGATAAATGTCGGGGCGGTAAGCTTCATCCCCGTGCCACCATCGAAAATGATCACCGATCCCTTATATGATGACAGATTGGTCCGCATTCTTCAGTTAGTAAAAAACCATAATCAGGAATGCCATTGGTCTGATGTGATCTCCCAAGCAATATCCACTGAAGCAAACCACCTAACTCCTAACCGGAAGAGACCAGAGGAAATAGCAGCACTCTACCAAGTAGCAGAAGTTGATCCTGACCAATTCCGAGACATAATATTAGTTTTCGATGACATCATAACCACTGGCGCACATTTCAAAGCAATGCAGCGTAAACTTCACGCTGTTTTCCCAAACAAAACCATAGCCGGTTTCTTCATTGCCAGACGGGTTTTTAAAGAAGAAGAAAAAGACAACTCTGTTTAATAGGATGTTTCTATGCCAGAAGATCTCAAACTAGTTGTAGATGCGGAGATCGAAGCTGCGCTAACACGTGCTGTTTCTCAGATGTGCGAATTGGATGATCCCGTTCAATGGCTCGGTGAGTATGTGGAAACCCTGTATAAAAAGGGTGCCTTCAGTCAGGCTCAAGGCGCAGATATTGCACTGGAAATTCTCATTCCGAAGGTTCTCAAAAGAAAAGACCCTACTGGGTCCTTAAGGTCTACTGGGTCTAGCTTCAATCTTGAAGCAATAGCGAACTCCATATCTGTCGCTATGGCCTACTACCAGCTGCGAGATTACATATATATTTCCTTTACCGAAAATAATGCAATTGAATGGCAAATATTAGATCAAAGATTACTCGTCAGTGTGAAAGACTTAAGCATTTTTCGGCAGCTTTGCGGAGAGATCCAGGTCTTTTTTATTAATTCTTCTAAGGTTGAAAATAAAGGAACAGAAACTGAGGATCTTGTTGAGTTACTTGCCGGAACTAAACAGTTTGACCTTGAAAACGAAAACGTCGCCAAATCCTTAGATATTATTGAAAAAGAAACCAAATGGAAATTGGGTTTCTTATATGACCACCTTCCTTCAGATAGCAAAATTCAGCTAGACGGCTACAATTATAGTGAATTCTATAAAGTATATAATGAGCTATTAGAGCACTCTATCTACCAAAGGTACTATTCTTTAGCTAACAACTTGAGCAGTGTTATTACGTATAGTGAAGATGAATTGGTTAACGCTACCGAGTCCGCATTTGGTATAGGCAAAAGCCTTTGTCGAAAAATTTTGATTGATATTGCTGCTAGCTCACGGTCCTCATTCATTTGGGTTCCATCGAAGAAAAAGTTTTTGCTCTTTCCCTTTAGCTTTTCCTTAAAAGATGGACTCTCAGGAATTCTCAAAAAATTCGCGAAAGATCATCCTAATAAATTTTCATCTAGCGTAGCGGTCGCAATAGGAAACTCGCTTGTAGAGAGGCTATCAGACTATTTCAAACCGTTTAGTAATTTCAGATGCCTGACAGAAATTAATCTGCAGAAATATTCCTCTGACTTGCCGGATATTGACCTCTTAGCGATCTCCTATGAGCCCTCTCTCGGCTTCCATATTTTCGTATGCGAGGCTAAGAATAACCTTCCCGCGAGCTGGGCAAAAGAACACCTCAAAGCGAGGGGCAAAGATGGCTACGTTGAAAAAGCTCTTAGTCAATCCAAAAAAATTAATAAATTCTTGCGGACGAAGCCTGGAGTAGACTTAATATATTCCATTATAAAAAAGCATTTTTCACATCTCGATTTCGAACGTCTTTTTCCAACAGGATTTTCAGCCGTGTATGACTTTGTCATCATCACGTCCCAGAATCTCGGAATGTTTTTTCCGAACGCAGAGACATCGATTATCAATGAAGACATGTTCAAACACATTATCGATGGATCTGATGGAGACGTATGCTACATCCAGAATTTTCTTCGAAATATGAATGAGACACTTGATTCCTGTTATGATGTAAAAACGGTAAGCATCGATACAGATCACTATCAAATTGAGTACGAGGTCGCGCAACTTTCTAAGATATTACAAATAGAAAGAACACAGTACTTGAGTGTCGGCGCACTTGAAGATTTAGAGCATGAGTCCCTTTCCACTGGTGGCCACTTTGTAGACATGCTTTCCGATCCAAGGGGGGGAAAAGGATGAGTGATAAGCCGGCGACCTGATCAACTGAGGAATGAGCCGCGAATCAGGGTTGGATCCTTCTCCTACCATTCCACGTCAGATTCTGAACGCTTAAAGGTAACTAGTCGGCGATGCGGCCCCGTAAGGCTTCGGGACTACCTTGGTTGACAAATTTACAAAATTGACCAAAATTTCGGTTGACAGATTTACGTTTCTGCTCCATCTTGGTTTACAAATCAGCTGATTTGGCAGGTAAGCGAATGGCCGCAAAGCATCCCTCTTATTTTTATCCGGAACTCACTGACCAACGCCTCGCAGAGGTCGCGGAAGAACTCCTAGATGAACGTTTTGAGACTGTCGCATCTATGAATTCTCCGTGGGACGACGCCTACACAAGAGAATCTGCTGTTTTTGGGCGGTGTCGCAATCGTCTCATGGGTCTATGCGAGAAAAAAGATTGGTTGAGTGTGAGCCATGCTGGTATGGATGTGACATTCACTATCCAAAACAAAGTTCCATTTCGTTTTTTTCGAGACGATCCAAATGCACCTAGGAAGCCGGGCTTTTTTCGGTTAAACCAAACAGATGGTCTTTTCCCAGTCGATGAATTGACGCCTGTAATGTGGCGCTTTGTAATCGAGCGAGCGATGACCGAAGAAGACGAAGATAAGGTTTTTTTCATTGGATACAATGAGCTACAAGAGCAAGTTTCTATTTGGGAGCATACACCATCAATTTCCGCATTGTATGCATCTGATAACCAGATCCCCGCATCTAAACAGCTTGAGCCTGCCTTTGTGTCGCCCCGAGAAAAGGAAGACGGAGAGCAGACAGAAAAATCACATCTGTCATCTGAAGTTAATGAACCCGGGCGAAAACAACAACTTGAGTAAACCGGTATGAGCATGACTTTTAATGGTTCTTCCATGCGATTAGCCCGCGTTTTCAGCGGGCTTTCTCTCGAAGAGGTGGCGGAAAGGGTTAGTAAAACCAGGCAGTATCTCCACAAGCTTGAAACGGGGCAAAGCACTCCAACAGACGAGTTGTTGGTAAAAGTTGCAGACGTTCTTAATGTCGAGACGGATTTTTTTGCCAAGAGATCAAGTCAGCTTCATGAACAGCAGTTTCACTTCCGAAGCCTATTAACCACTAAGGTAAGCATTCGCCAAGTGGCGATAGCGCGTGCTGAAATGGTGAGAGAGCTGATCGAGCTTCTCGAGAAAGAGTTAAAGCTGCCCGATGTAAATTTCCCTTGTTTTTCAGATTTTGAAACGGTCCATGACATCGAAAGGATTGCTGAGGAATGCCGAAAAGAATGGGATTTAGGTCTAGGCCCAGTCGATAACGTAACTCGTCTAGCTGAGAATCTTGGTGCCTTGGTGACGACCTTTTCCTCAATATCAAAAGAAGTTGACGCCCTCTCGGTCGCGTTAGATAGGCCTATCATCGTCCGAAACACCGCGAAAACTGACACTTGTCGGCAACGTTTTGATATTGCTCATGAGATAGGACATTTGGTAATGCATGAAGGTGTCGTTACCGGTGATCGTTTAACCGAAAGCCAGGCCAATCGGTTCGCTAGCGCATTCCTTCTTCCACGCTCAATGATGGCTAAACTATTTCCACGCCCACGCGGGTCTCGCCTCGATTGGAGAGGGATCAGAGAATTTAAACTAAACTGGAAGGTGAGCAAAGCTGCGATACTCTACAGAGCCCGTCAGCTCGATCTGATAACTGATAAACAATATAAATCCGGCGTTATAACCCTCCGAAAATATGGTGAAAGCTCAGGAGAAAAAGACGACTACCTTATTGCGAAAGAACCACCAGAGCTTCTGATAAATGCACTCAAAGTGCTTTGTGAGCAGAAAGCATTCGGAATTGACGAGGTCGCAAGAAAGCTGGGAGTCAAAAGAACCTTCTTTGAAGAGCTTACCGGTTTAAAGGGTCAACTTGGTTTTCTATACGAGTGCGGCAATAAAAGAAGAGAAGTTGTATTAAGCGTTGTTAGATAGTTCCGGAATCGAGCATCATCCGCACCTCTAAGGATCTCTCACACTATTTTCGGTCTCAATCAGACCTAGGTGTGAGAGCATTATCCTTCGCAGCTAAGGCAATTATAACTCAACACATTTGGGGTAACCTTCTACATCGGCTACCACAGTAGGCAGAATCCCAGTCGTCTTGTCAGAATTGGGAATAGGCTGGTCGGCAAACTAAAAAATCAAGCTTTATGGTGCTGACCTGCCCCCAGTCTTTAATCCAACTGCTCCCTAATTATGTCCGGGCAATAAGGTCCGCCAAGTTAACTGTGGGTCGCCTGCCATGATCTGAAGTAGTCGTTCTTATAGGTTTTGATCATTTTGTTGGCAGCGACCTTTGCGAAGGCATAATTTGCGCCCGCACCTGCAAATAATCCGACTATGGGGATGAATTGCGCGGCTTTTTTCGTGTTGATCTCCGTGCCTAGCTTTTCAGCAACCAATATTATCAGGCGAAGCACTGGATTATTGTTTGCACCTGATTTACCCGCAATAGCGCTGGCTTTCAGAAGTTGAGATTTGATAACCGCTTGGGCGGCTGCATCAAAGCCCAGGGCATAGAGGTAGATTTCTGTTATTTTCTCTTTTTGGCGTTCGTTCCTCGGATCAATGCCATTGAGTATCGCAAGCCTTTGGCCAAGCCTATAAAGTTGTGCTGCCATGTGGGCGATATCGACTCCCCCGAGAGCCAATTTCGTCCCCACGCCACCTGCACCAGTCGATGCTCCGCTTATTGCGCTGTAGCGCGCTGCGACACCAGCGTAGCTCTCCATCAAGTCTTCGATCCGCCAGTATTTCGTGATCTGATTTTGAAAGCACCTGACACTTGATACGTCGATCCCCGCGTTCTGAGCGTCCTTGAGAACGGAGTTGACATCAACATTCAAGTTAATCGAGTTGAGCTTGGCCATAATCGCTCGTTCTTTTTTCTCACTCATGGTTTGAGTACTCTTGGTCTCTATAGAGGTACGCTTATTGTGAACGAAACGAAACCAAGATTTACGGGTGTGCCGAGAAAAGATTGTTAATTAAAGTAAAAATCGCTGTGGAAGCGAGGTTAATGTGGGTTGCAACTCCTGCCTAACGGCGAGTCTGATTTTGATTTGATGACCTACCCCCGGCAGTTAATCCAACTGCCCCCTAGTAATGTCCGTTACTTTCGAATCAGTTTTTCCAAGTCGGAGAGCGGAGGCGAACTCCAGGGGTCTGGTACCCCAAGGATGAATGCGGACGCTGCTCATTGTAGTCCAAGCGCCAGTTACTGATTTTCTCCCGGGCGTGAGCAAGATCCCGGAACCAATGTTCATTCAGGCACTCATCCTGGAATTTTCCGTTAAAGCTCTCGACGTATCCGTTCTGCATCGGCCTCCCGGGCGGGATCAGCTTCAGCTCAACGCCATGATGGTAAGCCCATTGATCCAATGCTCTGCCAGTAAATTCCGGCCTCTGATCGGTTCTGACTGCTTTTGGGGTAGCCTCTGAAGGCCGCTATGCCATCCAAGGTGCGGACTACCTTTTCGCCTGAGATTCCCATCGAACGCACGCTGAGCCCCATGGACTTTGATTAGGTTCGGTCGTGGCTGACAAAGTTCCGGGACCTGACATATTCTTAACAGGCGAAGCTTTGTCCTTTTCGATCGTCGTCATTGCCTTAAAGCATGCCCACTCGATAATCGAGGCATTCCTGATCCAACGCCTTTGCCGGACTTTGCCTCCCGCTCGGGGCAAGGTTCCGCCGAGCTTCCCATCGGAAGCATCCTAACGCTCAACTCATCGTCTATACCTACATCTAGGACAGAATGAACTGAGTAACCCGCCAGATAGGCCTGCTCTTCAGCAACGGCGCGAAAAGCGTCAGCAAGTAGCTCGGAGCAACCTTCCCAAACTACCTCGTTCCATCGAGCACGTACCCATCGCCTGAGAGAATCAGGGTTATCTTTTACTACAGAAACCTGCGGCAAGGGATTTTTTTCAATAGTCTCGAGCACGTAACGCTTCAATTCTGTTATCCCATCCTTCGACGCAGCCTGCAGCGGGGTTGTTGACTGGACTTGAGGCTTTGACGATTTTTTTTCTGCCATAGTGTGATTAAGAGTCTCTTTATCCAAGACCACCCTCTTGCTTTCTTGAAATCTTTTCTCAGCCGCCGGGCTAGTAAGGATTGGCGTAATTCCCTCATATTTAAGCGCCAAAGCTGCACGTAGCTGAAAGTCGTCTGATCCGCCTAACCTAACCTGTTGCCATCCTTTCGCTTTAATCACCTCGATCCCAGCTGAGATACCATCTACCGTCCCCCGACTTACATTAACCCTGCTACCCTCGTCCACAATTTGCTCGCCGGATCTTAGTGTTAAAGCACGTCTGTCCTTATCAACCCATTTCAGCTGTTTGAGGAGACCCGGGCCTACTTCTGCATTCCAGGTTTCCAGGAAAAGACGAGCTTTGTAATGATCTGCAATAGATGAGGCAGCGCCCGTTTTGAATTTCGAGGCTTCTTCTTCAGCGTCAGCTGTTATGTCCGAATTTTGAGCGGCGGTGCCAAGCAGTCCAGAAGAGTGTTCAGAGAAAGCTGACTCTTTTTGAACAGCTTCAATTTCGAGTATTACTTCCCGCCATCTCGCCTCAAGCTCAGGCACCTCTCGAGCAACAGCCGCATTAGCGGCCTCAATTTGGCGGTTCGTCTCACCAATGCGCGTTGCGATACCCTGATTTTCCATAGCTGCAACTGCCGGCCCCATGTGTATGGTTGGGACCCTATCAAGCCCCTGATCCGCATAACTGCGGTGATCGATCCGAACAATTAAACCAGCCCGCGCCAAATACTGATTCGCATAGTTAGCCCACTGCTCTCTCCATGTGGCTATTAAACCACGGTCGTTCCACGCTCGGTTTTTTTTGCCAAATCCGCTCTCACTGATCTCTCTCATACTCACTAGCAAATGTGGATGCGGGTTCTTCGAAGTAAGGTTATGAAACGCAATATCAACGATCATCCCACGGTCAACAAACTGGTCATTGGCAAACTCCTTCACCAGATTAATTCCCTCCTCGATAGATAGCTCAACCGGGATCGCTAACTCAATCTCACGAGCGAGCTGAGCGTCTCCCCTGCGTTCTACTTCCTCCACCCGATTCCATAGTTCTGACCTGTCATATACCCAATCAGGGGCACCGTCAGGGGCCAAAATACAAGATTCAAAAACACCACGCTTTCGCGTGTAATCAAACACCTCACCGGTAGTTCGATCATAAATTTTATCCGCTGCACGATAGGCCGCAGCGGCGGTAGCGGATCTACCCTTACTCCTTTTAATTATCTGTGATGAAAATCGATAAATTGCCATAATCTATTTTTTAATATTTAAGTAACAATTTAATCTCCTATCATAATCCGCTTTGACTCCGCATCGCAGATCGCACACATTCGTAGAATGTATAAGTGCGCCCTTGTCTTCTTTCGTTCCGAAATTCAGAGGGTGTTTAGATTGAGATCAAACTCTCTGTGTTATTATTATAAAACAATAAACGAAATCTCGGAGTTAACAATGAATAGAAAAACGCCAGAACAAAAAATTGAAGAACTTGAAAATGAAAAAACAAAAATCGAAGAGGAGTTAAAAAGAAAAAAAAGTGCTATCGCAAAGGCAAAAAGAAGAGAGCTGGCTAAAATCAATGACCAGAAACGTAAAGATGATACAAGAAGGAAAATACTCGTCGGTTCGGCGGTCTTACATAAGGTGAATAATGGAGATTGGTCAGAGGAAAAGTTGAAAATGCTAATGCACAATTTCTTGACCAGGGATACTGACCGAAAGCTTTTTAAGCTGAGTGCAGAGCGCAATTAATTTTTTGACTTATATGGTCCTGTGCTCACGCACAGAAGTGCCAATGGAAGATGGGATGCGAGGCGGTAATTTTTGTTGTTGTTCTGACCGCCAGAATTGATCTGCTTCAGGCTGAATTCTTTCTCTCGATCGAGCAACCATTCTCAGCCGGCATCCCGAAAAACACATTCGTCCTCTTATCCGTGAATACACCGTCAAATTGCGTTTCTGCCTGATCGATGTATTGCGGTGCATCCTCATCAATCCATTTTCCGTAGTGCTTGTAGATCATCTGTGTTGATGTATGCCCCATGTCATTAGCAATTTTTTTAATCGGTATACCGGCGGTGAGCATTTGTGAGGCAAACGTATGCCGAGTATGCGATGGACCTCTGTAGTAAACGCCGGCTTTAGCCAGAGTCGGTTTGAAAAAGTATTTTCCGTAATGGCTCTCATTACATATAGGTCGCTTCGTTATTGTATTGATAAATACAAGACGCAATTTTTTATTTCTCGACTTATCAGATGAGTAAAACACTTTATACGTTCTTGGCTTCGCGTAACCAGTTACTTCATAAAGCTCCTTAAGGGTCTCAAATGCATCATTGATAAGATTTACATGACGCCGACTCGCTTTCGTCTTGGTAATCTTGAGCTTACCCTCTACCTTTGCCCTGCTTACCCGTATTCTGCGTCGCGTGAAGTCCACATTTTCCCAATCGAGGGCAAGCAACTCACTAATCCTTAAGCCGGTCATGCATCCTAATTTAAAAAGTGCAATTTCCGCCTGCATAGACTGGTCGCATGCTTTAATGATGCTAGCGATCTCCGACTTTGTAAAAGGTTCAGCCTCGTCATCATAAACTCTCAGATTTTCGATTTCGGCCATAGGATCAAAATCAATTAGTCTTTGTCGGCGCGCTCGCTTAAAAATGCCTCTAACCCGGATTTCTCATAGTGCTCCAACAACCTTCGCAGACCAAGCCTGGTAGTGCCAGATCCGAGTGGTCATGGTCGAAGTTGGCGATTATTTAGCCAGTTTCCGGCATTCAGGCACAACTCCCCCTTTCCCCCATTGGTATCGGGCCGGGGGAGCCCGATTATCTACTGGGGCACCAAGCGCTGAACCAGTGCTGAGAGATCGTTCTTGTGTGGATAGCTATCACTCATCAACACCCGTATTCGGCGGGTGTTGCGGATGATGACTGCGCCAACCTTGATCAGCTTCAAGCGCAAGGTGCCGGCACTCATACGTTCGAAGGGCGTGTTTTTCAGATGCACCCGCAAACGCTCGAACAGGGTGTAGGCGAAGCCGGATAAGATCAGCCGCCACTGGTTGGTCCACCAGTGTGTGCTGGAGGTGCGACCGGCAAACAGATCCAGTTGTTGATCCTTGATCCGGTTCTCCATATCACCCCGTGCGCAATACTGTTCGTAGTAGAGCTTGAATCCGTCATCGTAGCGGGAGCTGATAACGAACCGGGGGTTCGGGCCTTGAGGGCCATATTCCAGGCGCGCAACCACCCAGCGTGGCTTATGCCAGCTTCGGGCTTTGTAGCGGAAGCGGAAGGTGCTGGCGAGCTTATGGCCATGAGCCTCGTAGTAGGTCCGGACTTTGTCCATGGCTGGGGCGGCAAGCGCCTCCAGCCGCTGGTTGCGGGCCATGCCTACGATGTAATCCACCTGGTTGCGATCGCACCAGGCCAGCAGTCGGGGCTTGCTGAAGTGGGAGTCGCCCCGGAACACGATCCGGGTCTGTGGCCAATACTCGCGAATAAATCGCACCAGCAGCGCCAGAATGGCCCAGCTGTGCCGGGCATCACCTCGATTGCTGGTGCGCAGATAGCTCACCAGCAAGTGCCTACCGCAGAAGACGTAAAGCGGGAAGTAGCAGTGATGGTCGTAATACCGGTTAAAGAACTTACCCGGCTGGTCGCCGTGCACCGGAATATCGGTGCCGTCAAAATCCAGCACGATTTCCTTCGGCGGCTCTTCGTGTTGTTCAATAAAGTGGTGCCAGAGCAGCTCATGGGCCTTCACAATGGTTTGCCGGTCCATTGCCTGTTCCATTCGGCACAGCGTGGATTTGCCAGCCAGAGCGGAGGCGTTACCCGTGGCGGTTTGTAGCGCCTGATCAAAGCGAAGCGCTTCATGATCATTCAGATCTTCGTAGCCGCTGGCCACGCCGTAGACGCGCTGCCGGATCATGGTGTTGAGCCCATGACGAATCATGCGGGCATCCCGCTGGTCGGTCAGCGTCTCGGCCAGTCGCTGGGTTAGCCGGTGTTGTTTATCGACTTCGCGCAGTAACAGCAAGCCGGCATCGGAGGTGATATGGCCTCCGGAGAAGTCGGTTTCAATCTGGCGGCGGGAAAGTGGCGAGAAGGTCAGTTTTTGAGGTACCATTTTGGATAGCGGTTGTTGGTGTTGATTGATGGTGTAAGGTCCTGAAATTTTAACACTTTCAGCCGCTTTCTTTTATCCCCTCATGAGAAATTCGGGCTAGGCATGTTCGCCTTTCTCGCTATCGAGCTATCGGTTTTATTCATTGGCATTAGCTTGCTGGTCGGAGTTCTTCAACGTCACATCCCACCATCCAAGGTGGAAGCGTTACTGACTTCCAGTGGGAAGCGAGGCTATTTTCTTGCTGCTGGTTTAGGAGCTATAACGCCCTTCTGTAGTTGCTCGACTATCCCCATGTTGAAAGGGTTGATTCGGGCACGGGCCGGTTTTGGGCCGATGATGGTGTTTCTTTTCTCATCTCCGTTGCTGAATCCTATCGTCGTCGGCCTGCTGGTTGCCACGTTTGGATGGACACTTACTGCTATCTATGTGCTCGCCGCTTTGGTGGTCGCGGTAGGTGCCGGATGGCTGCTTCACACGCTTGGCTTCGAGCGTTATGTGCGCCGGACGGCGACACAAGAGAGCAGTGGATGTAGTTCATCAGCAAGCCCGTGCAGTGCTACATCGACCGCATCGAGTTGCGGCACCAACAGCTGCGACACCACTCCGAAGACGGCTTCTTGCGGGGCTGATAGGAAGACAACAGTCTCTACGTCTAGCGAATGCTGTGACAGTCAACCCACTGTCACGGTTAAGAAAGAAGGGAAGTACAGTGGTGTGTGGCGGGAAGCTTGGTCGGACTTTATCGATGTGTTGCCTTACCTGCTCATCGGTATTGCGATTGGCAGCGTGATCTATGGTTTCATGCCCACTGACTTATTGGAGCAGTATGCAGGCCCAGATAATCCCTTTGCCATTCCAGTTGCCGCTGTCATCGGCGTGCCGTTGTATATTCGCGCTGAAGCCGTCATACCTCTGGCAGCGGCTCTGATGGCCAAAGGCGTGGGTGCCGGGACGGTGCTAGCGTTGATCATCGGCAGTGCCGGAGCCAGCCTGACTGAGCTCATTCTGTTGCGCTCTTTGTTCACGCTGAAGCTTTTAGCGGCGTTTTTAGCAGTCATTTTTGCTATGGCGATGATTGCCGGTTACGCCACCTACCTGTTTTTCTGATCAAGGCGGGAGATGATTAATTCGTTAAGCCTTCCTGGGTACCAGTTGGTGGATTCTGATGAGCAGAATGAAGACATACATTTTCGGCTTGAAGCACCTACACCAGTAGCCTGCGAGGGGTGCGGCGTGCAGGGTGAGTTCGTGCGGTTCGGCAAGCGTGACGTTCCCTATCGTGATCTGCCCATCCACGGCAAGCGGGTCACTCTCTGGGTGGTCCGCCGCCGATACACCTGCCGGGCCTGCAAGACAACATTCAGGCCCCAGCTACCGGAGATGGTGGACGGATTCCGTATGACACTGCGGCTGCATGAGTACGTGGAGAAGGAATCCTTCAACCACCCCTACACCTTTGTGGCGGCACAGACCGGCCTGGACGAGAAGACGGTGCGCGACATCTTCAACGCCCGCGCCGAGTTCCTGGGGCGCTGGCACCGCTTCGAGACGCCCCGCATCCTGGGCATTGACGAGCTATACCTGAACAAGCGCTACCGCTGCATTCTGACCAACATTGAGGAGCGAACCCTGCTCGACCTGCTGGCCACCCGCCGCCAGGACGTGGTGACCAACTACCTGATGAAGCTGAA
>TARA_R100000049_G_scaffold5326_1_pt1 | contig 16640 bp, 13 predicted proteins | sample TARA_R100000049 | Tara Oceans TARA_R100000049 (sample SAMEA2619992) | marine metagenome | biome: marine biome (ENVO:00000447); feature: mesopelagic zone (ENVO:00000213) & marine oxygen minimum zone (ENVO:01000065); material: "saline water (ENVO:00002010), including plankton... | reverse complement strand
CCAGCCAGTCCGCACCAATCAGCTCGCGAACTTCTTCAACCGTGCGGTCGTGGGCAATCAGTTCATCGGCAGACGGCATGTCGATGCCGTACACGTTCGGGTAGCGAACAGGGGGCGCGGCCGAGGCAAAGTAAACGTTACGGGCGCCGGCGTCCCGGGCCATCTGCACGATTTCCTTACAGGTGGTGCCGCGAACAATGGAGTCATCCACCAGCATCACGTTCTTGCCGCGGAATTCCAGGTCAATCGGGTTCAGCTTCTGGCGCACGGACTTCTTGCGCATCTTCTGGCCCGGCATGATGAAGGTACGGCCGATGTAACGGTTCTTGATGAAGCCTTCGCGGTACTTCACGCCCAGCTGGTAAGCCATCTGCATGGCAGAGGTACGGCTGGTGTCGGGAATCGGAATTACCACGTCGATGTCATGTTCCGGGCGTTCGCGCAGCACTTTATCCGCCAGCACTTCACCCATACGCAGGCGGGCCTTGTACACAGACACGCGGTCCATGATGGAATCCGGGCGGGCAAAGTAAACGTGCTCGAAAATACAGGGGTACAGCTTGGGCGCCTCGGCGCACTGTTCGCTGTAGAGGGTGCCGTCGGTTTCAATATACACCGCCTCGCCCGGTGCAATATCCCGCACCATGGTGAAGCCGGCGGCGTTCAGGGCCACGCTTTCAGACGCGATCATGTATTCCTTCTGGCCGCTTTCGTTCTCGCGCACGCCGTAGCAGGCCGGGCGGATACCGTTGGGATCACGGAATCCGACAATACCGTAGCCGGTAATCATGGCGATAACGGCGTAGGCACCGCGACAGCGCTTGTGCACGGCCCGCACCGCCGAGAAGATCTCATCCTTGGTTGGGTTCAGCTTGCCCTGCTTCTGCAGTTCGTGGGCGAACACGTTCAGCAGGACTTCGGAGTCTGAATTGGTGTTGATATGGCGCAGGTCGGTACGGAAAAGGTCCTCGGCAAGGTCGTCGGCGTTGGTGAGGTTGCCGTTATGGGCAAGGGTAATGCCGTAGGGGCTGTTCACGTAGAACGGCTGGGCTTCTGCCGAGCTTGAGCTGCCGGCAGTCGGATAACGGACATGGCCGATGCCCACGTTACCCACCAGGCGGCGCATGTGCCGGGTGTGGAATACATCCCGAACCAGCCCGTTGTCCTTGCGCAGGTAAAACCGGTTGTCCTGGAAGGTCACAATTCCCGCCGCATCCTGGCCACGGTGCTGAAGAACGGTCAGCGCATCGTAAAGCAGCTGATTAACGTTGGAAGTACTGACAATACCGACAATGCCACACATGGCTGGGCAACTCTCCGAGTGTTAGAACTGAATGTTATCGGGATGCAGACGCGGGTTGCACGTCTTCGATTTCGTTAGCAGGTACGGGTTGTTCCTGCGCTTTGTCTGCCGGCCCGAGAAAACGGGCAAATTCATCCCCCAGTGTCCGGCGTGACCAGTCTTCGACTACTGCAAGCCGGTCAATCATCACTGAGGTTTTCCACCAGGTATCCTGTGCCAGCGGCGTGTATCGGGTAAATGCGATAGCGACGATAACCACCACCACGCCCCTCAGCAGGCCAAACCCCATGCCCAGCACCCGGTCTGTCGCGGACAAACCGGTGGCCCGGACCAGGTGGCCGATCATGTTATTGATGATCGCACCGATAATCAGGGTGCCGAAAAAAAGAATCGCGAACGCGGCGATCAGCCGCACTAACGGTGTTTCAACCGAAGATTCCAGCAGCGATTGCATCTGGGGGTGAAAGGTTCGGGCGATGATAAACGCGCCAATCCAGGTTACCAGCGAAAGGGCTTCTTTGACGAAGCCACGCTTGAGACTGATAACCGTGGAAACTGTAATGAGGGCAATGATGACCCAGTCAATCCAGATCAGCGTTTCCATGAACATCCCGGTGTAGAAAAGGAAACGCGAATTCTATCAGGAAACCGCACCGCACCAAACTGCAGAGTGCCCAAAACAGCGGTTGATTTCCGGCGCCGGCAGATTATTTACCGCCAGTGGTCACCAGGCTGTTCAAATTGAATTCCTTGTCGAGTACGGCCTTTGCCTTCGTGGCTTCAGCTTCGCTCACAAAGGGGCCGCTAAACACGCGGGTCAATTCGGTGTCACCACGGGTCACTTGCTGCAGGTGCGCTCCGTACTTCATCTCGATTACCTTGTCCCGCAGGCGACGGGCATTATCGGCGTTGCCGAAGCTGCCAAGCTGGACAATCCAGGCTCCCTCAAGGGTTTTGGAGAACTCCTTGGGTTGCTCGGGCTCACTGGCACTGGCCACCGGTTCGGTTGCCTGCTGTGGCTCTGGCGCTTGCTGTGGTTCTGGCGCTTGCTGTGGTTCTGCCTGCGAAGCTGTTTGCGCAGGAGTTGCTTCCGCAGCTGTTTGAGAAACTGTTTGAGAAGCTGGCTCTTCAACTGTTTCCGCTACCGCAGCATCGGCCTCTGCAGGCTCTTCAACCATTCGGTAACCGACGCTCGAACCGTCTGTTTCAGGCTCTTCGAAATTCCGGGCGTCCGGCTGGGTCGGCATATCCACTTCCGGGAACGGCGGCTCTTCAGGGATGGTGATCGGTGTGGACTGACGCTCCGAGTGCGGCTCATCAAAAATCATCGGGACAAAAATAACCGCCAGTGAAATCAGTACCAGCGCGCCGATTATCCGTTGCTTCAATCCATCCACCGTTGACGGCTCCCGTTCATTATCCGTTCACCACGATACTAACCGCCACCTGCGCCAAGTCCAAGCCCACCGCACGGGAATGGACAAAGTTTAAGAACCGGCACCCGCCAACTTTGCCCGGGCCTCGGCAACGGTATAGAAAGAACCGAACACCACAATACAGTCATCCGGACGGGCATTGGCGATAGCCGCATCCAACGCCTGACTGACCGAGCCATAGCCCTCACCATCGGTGATGCCACAGGCGCGCGCATGGGAAACCAGCTGGTCAACGGCAAGGCCGCGGGGAACATCCAGCCCGGCGAAATACCACTGATCGGCCACAGACTTCATGGCCGTCATCACGCCTTCTACGTCTTTATCTGCCAGTGCCGCATAGACCGCATGCACCTTTGAGCCTGTAAGGCGACTGGCCGAGACCTGCCCGGAAAGCCAGCGCGCCGCATGGGGATTATGGCCAACGTCTGCCCGCACAAACGGACTTCTAGCGAGCAGCTCGAATCTCCCGGGAACACTGACCGTTCGGGCAATATCACCCAGCGATGACGGCGCCACATCTGGCAGCAACTTACGCGCCAGCACAACCGCTGCGGCAACACTTTGTACCGGCAGGGGGCCGGCCGGAAGCTTGATGTGATCTCCCGCTACGGTCAGTTCAACGGTATTGGCATCACCATTGGCCGGTGCCAGCTGGTAATCCCTTCCGGTTACCTGAAGGTTCACTTTCTGCGCGGCCGCTTGCTGAAGAACGGAAGCCGGTGGCTCCGGGTCGGCACACACGGCAAAGATTCCGGGCCGTAAAATGCCGGCCTTCTCAAAACCGATCACTTCCCGGTTATCACCCAGAAAGCCGATGTGGTCGATATCAATGGAGGTAATGACTGCGAAATCAGCATCGAGTACGTTCACAGCATCAAGCCTGCCGCCCAGGCCAACCTCGACTATCCAGTCTTCCACGCCGGCATCGGCAAATGCGACAAACGCAGCCAGGGTGCCGAACTCGAAATACGTCAGGGATACCTTGCCCCGGGCCTCTTCCACTTTCTCGAAAGCACTCACCAAGACCGGGTCTGAAATATCTGTGCCGTTCAGGCGAACCCGCTCGTTGTAGTCCTGGAGATGCGGAGAGGTGTAAGCCCCGGTGGTGCGGCCCGCTGCCTGTAACAGCTTTTCCAGGGTCGCAACTGTGGTGCCCTTGCCATTGGTACCCGCCACGGTAATGATCCGGGCATTGGGCTTGCGCGGGAACAGGCGGCGAAGAACCACCAGAACGCGGTCCAGGCCAAGGTCGATTTCGGCAGGATGGATGGCTTCGAGCCAGGTCAGCCAGTCCTGAACGGAAGCCCCGGCGCCGGGGCTGGATGCCGGCGCCGGAGAGGGATCAGTGCCCGGAGGGTTCATCTGTATCGGGTTTCTCGGTAATTTCGAATTCGATCGGAGCCTCGGTCCCCGGCTTCTCACCGCCGGTGAACTTGGCCAGCAGGTGGGCAATACGCTCACGCATGGTATGACGGTGCAGGATCATGTCGATGGCACCGTGCTCCAGCAGGAATTCGCTGCGCTGGAAGCCTTCCGGCAGTTTCTCGCGCACGGTCTGCTCGATAACCCGCGGGCCGGCAAAACCGATCAGCGCATAGGGCTCGGCAATGTTCAGGTCGCCCAGCATGGCCAGGCTGGCAGACACACCACCAAATACCGGGTCTGTGAGCACGGAAATGTAGGGAATGCCCTCTTCCTTCATGCGCTCCAGAACCGCAGCGGTTTTGGCCATCTGCATCAGCGACAGAATCGCTTCCTGCATACGGGCACCACCACTGGCAGAGAAGCACACCAAGGGAATGCGATGCTCGAGGGCCACATTGGCAGCCTGGACGAACTTCTCACCCACGACCTGCCCCATGGAACCGCCCAGGAAATTGAATTCAAAGGCGCAGGCAACCAGCGGAACACCCATGGTCGTGCCTTTGAAGGCCACCAGTGCGTCTTTCTCGCCCGTGGCTTTCTGGGCTGCCGACAGGCGATCCTTGTAACGCTTGGTGTCTTTGAACTTCAGGCGATCGGAAGGCTCGAGATCCGCAGCGATTTCCTCACGGCCGTCTTTGTCCAGGAAGATATCCAGCCGACGACGGGCGTTTACCCGCATGTGGTGGTTACACTTCGGGCAAACGTCGAGATTCTTCTCGAGCTCCGGCTTGTACAGGAAGGCGCCACACTTGGGGCATTTTTTCCACAAACCTTCCGGCACGCCGGTACGCTGCCGTGATTCCGAGCGAATCTTGCTCGGCATGATCTTTTCCAGCCAGTTACTCATGCTTTCATCCTGTCCTTTGATGCCTGGACGCCGTTAACTCAGGAGAGACTGTCCAGAGCCTCGCGCATCGGGTGCAACAGATCGGTCAGAGCCTTACGAAGACCGTCCGGATCTGTCTGGTGTCGGGCTATTGTATCCACCAGCACGCTGCCAACAATTACACCATCGGATACTCTGCCTACTGCGGCGGCAGTTTCCGCATCGCGGATACCAAAGCCGACACCCACCGGCAGAGCGGTCAGTTCGTGCACATGTGCTACTTTCCGGGCCACTTCGTCGACGTCGATGGTGGCAGAGCCGGTCACACCCTTGATAGAAACATAGTACACATAGCCGGAAGAGTGCTCACTGATTGCCCTGATTCGTTCATCCGTGGTGGTCGGCGCCAGCAGGAAGATCGGATCCAGCTTGCGCTCGGCGAACAGCGGGGCCACCTGATCCGCTTCTTCCGGCGGCAGGTCTACCGTCAGCACGCCATCAAGGCCCGCATCGGCAGCTGCATCGGCGAACGCCTCATAACCCATGGCTTCCATGGGGTTGAGGTAGCCCATCAACACGACCGGCGTGTCACTATCGGTTTTCCTGAACTCTTTCACCATACCCAGCACATCGCGCAGCGACGTGTTGAACTTCAGCGCCCGTTCACAGGCCAGCTGGATAACCGGGCCGTCTGCCATCGGGTCAGAGAACGGCACGCCCAGCTCGATGATATCGGCACCGGCCGCCACCAGTGTGTGCATCAGGCCCACGGTCTGATCCGGGTGCGGATCACCGGCCGTGATATAGGGGATCAGGGCCTTCCGGCCCTGCTCTTTCAGTGATTTCAGTACACCTTCAATTCGGCTCATGCCTGCTCCTGATACCTTCAGATCTCGATGCCATCCAATTGGGCAATGGTGTGAATATCTTTGTCGCCACGACCGGAGACATTGATGACCAGCATTTGGTCTTTATCCATAGTAGCAGCCAGCTTGAGTGCGTAGGCCACCGCATGGGCAGACTCCAGTGCCGGCATGATACCTTCAATACGGGTCAGTTTGCGGAAACCGTCCAGTGCTTCTTCATCGGTTACCGAAACGTAGTTGGCGCGGCCAATATCCTTCAACCAGGAATGCTCGGGCCCTACGCCCGGATAGTCCAGGCCTGCGCTGACCGAATGGGTGCCGGCAATCTGGCCATTTTCGTCTTCCATCAGATAAGTACGGTTACCGTGCAGTACGCCCGGGCGGCCGGCACACAGGGGTGCGGCATGCTGGCCGGTTTCAATGCCCAGGCCACCGGCTTCCACGCCGTAAAGCTCAACAGATTCGTCGGTCAGGAACGGGTAGAACATTCCGATTGCGTTCGAACCACCACCCACGCAGGCTACCAGGGCATCCGGCAGTTTGCCGGTTTTCTCCAGCGACTGGCGACGGGTTTCACGGCCGATCACAGACTGGAAGTCGCGCACCAGCAACGGGTACGGATGCGGGCCAGCCACGGTGCCGATGATGTAGAACGTCTCATCCACGTTCGCTACCCAGTCACGCATGGCATCGTTCATGGCGTCTTTCAGGGTTTTGGTACCACTCTCAACGGCATGCACCGTGGCACCCAGCAGTTTCATCCGGTACACGTTAAGGGACTGGCGCTTGACGTCTTCAGAGCCCATAAACACGTGGCATTCGAGACCCAGACGGGCACACACGGTAGCCGTGGCCACACCATGCTGGCCGGCCCCGGTTTCCGCAATAATGCGTTTCTTGCCCAGGAAGCTGGCCAGCAACGCCTGGCCGATCGTGTTGTTCACCTTGTGGGCGCCGGTGTGGTTCAGGTCTTCCCGTTTCAGCCAGATCTGGGCACCACCGGTTTCCCGGGTCAGGCGCTCGGCAAAGTAAAGAGGGCTTGGGCGGCCTACATAATCAGCGAGATCCTTGTCGAACGCAGCCTGAAACTCAGGGTCGTCTTTCAGGCGCAGATACTCCCGCTCGAGCGTCATCAGGGAGTCCATCAGGGTTTCCGATACAAACCGGCCACCAAAGGCACCGAAGTGGCCTTTCGCATCAGGAAGCGCCTTGAGCATTTCTTCAGTCAGTTTTACAGACACGGTGAACCTCTTTAATGAATTCGGATAGTTTGGTGGCGTCTTTCCTGCCTTTACTCTGCTCTACCCCACCACTCACATCGACAGCCCATGGCCGTACCTGCTCGATAGCGCTGGCTACGTTAGCAGATGACAAACCACCGGCCAATATCAGGGGCAGCGGCCGTTGTTCCGGAATCAGCTGCCAGTTGAAGGAATGACCTGTACCGCCGTAACGGTCCGGATCCCAGGCATCCACCAGCAGACCACAGGCATTCTGGTAGTCCACGAAGGCCTGTTCGATCTGGCCGGCTTTCTGAACCCGGACCGCTTTAATCCAGCGCCGGCCGAAAGAGGCGCAGAATTCCGGCGTTTCGTCGCCGTGAAACTGCAGCAAGTCCAGCGGCACCTGTTCAAGCACCTGTTTGACGAACGCTGGCTCCGGATTAACGAATAGTCCGGTCAGCGTGACAAAGGCCGGAACCCTGGCCGCAAGTTGTTTTGCCTGCTCTGCAGAGACAGCCCGGGGGCTCTTGTCGAAAAACACCAGGCCAATGGCATCTGCACCGGCGTGAATGGCCGCTTCCACATCGTCTGGCCGGGTCAGGCCGCAGATCTTAACGCGGGTTGTCATGATTCCGTTACCGGCTGTTTCGGGTGAATATGGCTTGGCGGAATGGGCTGGTTCGCCTCGGCTGAAAACCAGGGACTGGCAAAACCGGGCCCGCACAGGGCTTTCGGAATACCATACCCGTCAGGATACCCCACATCCACCAGATAAAGCCCGTGTGGCGGTGCAGTGACCCCGGCAAGCTTGCGATCCCTTGCCTCAAGCACGTCGCCAACCCAGTCCACCGATTCCTTTCCTGTGCCCACATCCATCAGGGCACCGGCTATATTCCGAACCATATGGTGCAAAAACGCATTGGCCTGCACATCAATTACGACATAACTGCCGCTTCGGGTTACCGAAATCCGCTCCATGTAACGAACCGGCGTACGGGACTGGCAGCCGGCTGCCCGGAATGAGGTGAAATCGTGCTCGCCAATAAGCGCCTGGGCGGCCTGGTGCATTCTGTGCTCGTCCAGCGGGCGAAAGTTCCAGCTCACCTGCCCTCGCTGGATTCCCGGTCTGACCGCGTGGTTGTAGATGATATACCGATAGCGGCGGTAAACCGCAGAAAAACGGGCATGGAAGTCGTCGCCCCCCTTGCCCGCCCAGTGCACGGCAATGTCGTCGGGTAAGGCCGTGTTCATACCCATCACCCAGGACCGGAGGTTGCGTACCGAGGGAGTATCAAAATGGGCAATCTGAAAACTGGCATGCACCCCCGCATCGGTCCGGCCGGCACACACCAGGTCCACCGGATGATCAGCCACCTTTGCCACAGCCTTTTCCAGTTCGGCCTGCACTGATCGTACACCGCTTTTCTGGAACTGCCAGCCATGGAAGCGCCGGCCGTCGTACTCAAAGGCAATGGCAACACGGCCATTACCGATGGCGTTATCTGTGGTCAGGGGTTGTGGAATAAGAAACAAGGGTCAGCCCGGAATGATGTCTTCTGAAAAACAAAGCGCCGGCACAAAGGCCGGCGCTGTTGCCACGATGGAACTGATTATAACGGATCAGGAAAGATTTTTAAGGAGCTCCTGCGCCTCGGCTTTCTGATCATCGTTACCTTCCAGTGCAACTTCCTCCAGGATGTCACGGGCACCGTCGCTGTCACCCATCTCGATGTAGGCACGGGCCAGGTCAAGCTTGGTGGCAGCCTCATCGGTGCCGGCCAGGAAATCGAAGTCGTCGTCTTCAAGATCGCTTTCGTCGATATCCAGTCCGGTAGCGGGAGTGACCGCCTCGTCTGACGCGCCCTCTTCCGGCATTTCCGGAACTTCTGCGTCAGTGTCGGACGCCTCAGCCTCAGGCTCAACATCCGGCAAGTCGCCAAGAGGTTCTTCTTCGGTCTCCAGTTCCTGCAGGGCGTCTTCAAGGCCCAGTTCTTCGTCGACCTCCGGGCTCTCGCTGTCTTCGGAGAATTCTTCCATCAGGGCCAGGTCTTCGTCGGAAACGTCCAGTTCCAGCTCTTCAAGGGAAGAATCTTCAAGGTCCAGCTCTTCCAGGGAGTCTTCCTCGCTGGATACTTTCTCCAGCTCGGCATCCAGCTCGTCCAGGAAGGATTCGTCCAGCGACTCGCCCTCGAGGCCGAGGTCGATCTCTTCTTCAGCAGGCTGCTCGCTTTCGGTTTCGCCGGTGACAGGCTTATCCAGGTCGCCCAACTCTTCCGCCTGTTCCGGTTCACCCAGCTCTTCCAGCTCACCCAGCTCCAGACTCAGGTCTTCCTCGTCCGCCTTTTCGGGCTGCTCGGAATCCAGCTGGTCCAGACCGGCATCTTCAGCGTCCAGTTCGAAATCGGAGAGATCGAATTCAACGGAATTGTCGTCTGCATCGGTTTCGAGTGAGCTGTCGGATTCCAGCTCGCCGAACTCGTTTTCTTTCACTTCATCGGCAGCGGCTTCAAATTCATCCGCCTTGAGCTCATCAGACAGGGACCAGTCTTCTTCCGGCTCCTGCTCCGGTGTCTCGAAGGAAAGTGCCTGCTCCGGTTCGTTATCCGTCAGACTGAAGGAATCGGAACGCAGCTGGGACTCCAGGTCATCGATGCTGGGCATGGACTCCGCTTCGTCCAGACGGCTGCGAATGGCTTCCGCTTCTTGCAGGGAGGACTCGTCTTCCAGTGCCGCTACTTCACCGTACTGCTTCTCGAAGGCATCACGGTCCTGGTTATCTGCATAGACAGACAACAGCTTCAGTCGCAGGTCTGCACGGCTGGGCTCGCGGGAAATTGCGGTTTCCAGGACTTCGATGGCCTGGTCGTTACGACCGTAGGCAATGTAGGTCTCGGCTTCTGTCAGCGCATCGGCAGTTTCTTCCTGGTCGCTGCCGGCAACAGCCGCTGCAGGGCCAAGGTCTACCGAATCATCTGCTGAATCGTCTTCACCACGATTGAACTCATCGTAGAAATCCTTCTCGCGCTTGGCGTTTTTACGAGCGACCAGCAGCAGAAGCAGGAGCAACAGAATCAGGCCACCACCCAGCGCAATCTGGTACATCGGGTTGCCCAGAATGGTGTCCATCAACTGACCAAAGAAGCCTTTCTCTTTGGCAGGTGCAGTCTGCGACGGCTTGGGCTGAGGCTTGGCTTCCTCCTGAGTCGGGGCTGCAGCCGCTGCAGGGGCGTCGTCGGCTTCAGCAGCTTCTGTCGCTTCTGCAAACTCGGTGTCAGCACCAGGCTGTGCAGCCGTATCAGCACCCGTTACGTCAGACTGGCCAGAACCAGATGCATCGCCTTCGGCCTCCGCAGGAGCCTCGGCGCTTTCACTCTCACCTTCAGCAGCACTGGCTTCCGCTTGCTCACCGGCACCAGCCACTGCGGCAGTCGTGTCCGCGCTCCCTTCAGCCATACCAGCCTCAGTATCAGCACTTTCACCTTCCTGGGCCTCAGCACTTTCACCTTCCTGGACCACAGCACTCTCACCGGCCTGAGTCGCCGGTTCTTCTGCGTCAGCAGACTCCGTAGCCGCGGCGGTTTCACCATCAGCATTGGCATCCGTACCTGCGGCACCGGCCTGGGCACTGTCACCCTCGGCCGCGAGCGCCGCAGCAGCTTCTTCCTGGGTCATACCCTGAAGTTCCGCCAACTGGCTATTCTTCAGCTCGAGCAGGCGTTGCAGGGTCTGAACCTGTTCCTGCATATCCTGCAGGCGACTGGACAGTTCTTCGTTTTCACGACGAGTCGCATCCAGCTCTTCCATGGCAACGGCATTACCGGCGTCTGCACCGCCAGCCTGTTCGCCATCGCCACCTGCTGAACCGCCTTCGTCATCGGTACGGGGAGAGGTTTCTTCCTCGGCTACCAGCAGTTTCAGTTCGTCGGTGCCGGCATTTTCAGCAGTCTGTGCCGGGGCCGTTTCAGCCTGGGCGGTACGGGTTGCATCAACAGGGCGTGGAGACTGGAATTCCTCGTTCTGTCGGGCTACAACACGATTGGCCTCGGCCTTGGTGCGGCGCTGAATCTGATCAAGGGTCGGCGCACGAAGTACCTGCCCGCGCTTCAACTTGTTGATATTGCCGTCGATGAAGGCATCCGGATTGAGATCCTGGATGGCCAGCATCATTTGCTGCATGGACACAGAACTATCCGGCCTCATGCGCTGGGCAATCATCCAAAGCGTGTCAGACGGTCCGGTCGGACCAAAGGTGTCAGGCTGGTAGCCCCGGGCCGGCGCACGCTGTACAGCCGCCTCGCGACGAATCGATTCCGGACTGCGGGTGGTGGTTTGACGTGCCGGCGCAGATGCCGCCGACGATACAGGCGCGCTCACCTGCTCCCGCACACCGGATTCCTCGGCATAAACCGGGGGATCAACCAGAACCGCGTATTCCCGCATCAGGCGACCGTTGGGCCAGGTCAGCTCCAGCAGGAAGTTCAAATATGGTTCACGCACCGGCTCACGGGACGACACGTTGATGGCAAGGTTACCATCGGAGCCCGTTACCACCTCGAACTTCAGTTTGCTCAGAAACTGGTTCCGCTCCAGACCTACCCGTTGATAAGCAGCCTCCGGTGCCACATTGACGAATACATCACCCGGATCCACACCCGCACTCTGTCTGAGTGAGATTTCTGCGTCCAGGGGCTCATTCAGCCAGGACTGCAGTTCGATTTCACCGAGCCCCAGGGCCTGTGCCATGCCGGAGCCAAGCCCTCCCGCCAGCGCCAGGGCAACCGCAAGCTTGCGTACCTTCATGCTTTTTCCTTTCCAGTCTCCGTTATTCGTTACTGCTGACTTTCAGCAGAATCGGACGAGGTTGGATGACGTTTCGTCTTGTTATTTCTCGTTTTTATATCGTAAGTCTAACTATGGCGGGGAAAGTATTGATGATAAGTCCCCTTTTATCAATCAATCAGCTGCAATCCTTGCACTGATTCCTGACCTGTCAGGCGGAACTCCTTACTGCCCTTGAAAATAACAGGGGCGGACGCTGAAATCAGCCTCCGCCCCCGACCGGTTTGCTAAAAACCGGACACAGTTGGCATTAATTGCCCCTGCGTAACATTTCTTAACGCTCTTGCAGAATCCGCAGCATGCGGCGCAGCGGTTCAGCGGCGCCCCAAAGCAGCTGGTCACCCACGGTGAACGCTGAAATGTATTCCGGCCCCATGGCCAGTTTCCGGATGCGCCCAATAGGAATACTCAGGGTACCGGTCACCTTGGTCGGGGTCAGTTCCTGCATGGTGGCGTCACGATCGTTCGGGATCACCTTCACCCAGTCGTTGCCCTTGGCCAGGATGCCTTCGATTTCAGAAACCGAAAGATCCTTCTTGAGCTTGATGGTCAGCGCCTGGCTATGGGAACGCATGGCGCCGATGCGTACGCAGATACCATCAATAGGGATCGGGTTGCCGGAGCGGCCCAGAATCTTGTTGGTCTCCACACCCGCTTTCCACTCTTCCTTGCTCATGCCGTTATCGAGCTGCTTGTCGATAAACGGAATCAGGCTGCCGGCCAGTGGCACACCGAAATGCTCGGTGGGGAAATCGCCGGAACGCATGGTGTCGGTCACCTTGCGGTCGATTTCCAGGATGGCGGATGAGGGATCGGCCAGCTCTGATTTCACGCTCTCGTTCAGGGCGCCCATCTGGTTCAGCAGTTCACGCATGTTCTGGGCACCAGAACCGGAAGCCGCCTGGTACGTCATCGGAGAAACCCACTCGATCAGGTCCTGCTCCAGCAGGCCACCCAGGGCCAGCATCATCAGGCTGACGGTGCAGTTACCACCAACGTAGTCCTTCACGCCTTTATCAAGGGCGGAGTCGATCACGTTACGGTTAACCGGGTCCAGCACGATCACGGAATGATCCACCATCCGCAGGGTGGATGCGGCATCAATCCAGTAGCCTTCCCAGCCCGCATCACGCAGCTTCTGGTAAACCTCGGTGGTGTAATCGCCGCCCTGACAGGTCACGATCACATCCATGCCTTTCAGGGTATCGATATCAAAGGCGTCCTGCAGAGGAGGAACACCTTCCTTGCCTACGTCCGGGGCCGGCTTCCCTGTTTGGGAAGTGGTGAAAAACACCGGATCGATATCGGCAAAATCGTTTTCTTCACGCATGCGCTGCATGAGGACTGAGCCTACCATGCCACGCCAACCTACAAGTCCAACTCGCTTCATGTGCGACCTTTGAACCTCACATTATGCCCGCCCATTACCGTTATCGCTGGCAGGGACAGGATGGATGATCCCGCAGCGGCAGCATCGCGCCGCTGTCGGGTCTCGGTTTGCCGGATCAAGCCTGGCTTAAAGTGCGTTCAGTACCGCCTCACCCATTTCGCGGGTGGAGACCTTCTGGCCGCCGTCAGACATGATGTCTGCGGTACGCAGGCCCTGATCCAGCACCTTGCTGACCGCCGCTTCAATCGCTGCTGCGGCTTCTTCCTCATTCAGGCTATAACGCAGCATCATGGCTGCACTGATGATGGTGGCCAGCGGATTGGCAATGCCCTTACCGGCGATATCCGGTGCCGAACCGTGGCAAGGCTCGTACATGCCCTGCTTTTCAGAGTTCAGCGACGCAGACGGCAACATGCCGATAGAGCCGGTGAGCATAGCCGCTTCGTCAGAAAGAATATCACCAAACATGTTGCCAGTCACAATCACATCGAATTGCTTCGGCGCACGAACCAGCTGCATGGCGGCGTTGTCCACGTACATGTGGGACAGCTCCACGTCGGGATATTCGCGCTTAAGGTCTTCCATGATTTCCCGCCACAGCACGGTCACTTCCAGCACGTTGGCTTTGTCTACGGAACACAGCTTCTTGCCCCGTTGCTGGGCCGCCTCAAAAGCAACCCGGCCAATCCGGCGAATCTCGGATTCTGTATATTGATAGGTGTTGTAACCCTGACGCTCGCCGTTCTCCAGCTCACGCACACCACGGGGCTGGCCGAAATAGATACCACCGGTCAACTCGCGCACAATCAGGATATCCAGGCCGGAAACCACTTCCGGCTTCAGGGAAGACGCAGACGCCAGCTGCGGATACAGAATGGCAGGCCGCAGGTTGGCGAACAGCTGCAGGTTAGAACGCAAACCCAGCAACCCCTTCTCCGGGCGCTTGGCCATCGGCAGGCTGTCCCACTGGGGGCCACCTACGGCGCCCAGCAGAATGGCATCGGCCTTGCGGGCCTTCTCCAGGGTCTCGTCCGGCAGCGGAGTATCATTAGCATCGATGGCCGCACCACCGACCAACGCGCTGCCAAAACTCAGACCAAGACCAAACTGCTCATTAACCTTGTGCAGAACCTTTTCTGCCTCGGCAACAATTTCCGGACCAATGCCGTCACCCGGCAGAAGCAATACATTACGGGACATATCCAAACCCTTGTTAATCAGTTTCCAGCGTTAAACAGCCAGGGAGCCGTCTTGCGGCGAGCATCTTCATAGGCACGAATGGTATCGGCATCTTCCAGCGTTACACCAATGTCGTCCAGACCGTTCAGCAGGCAGTGACGACGGAAGTCATCCACATCAAAACCAAACGACTCGCCAGACGGCGTGGTCACGGTCTTGGCTTCCAGGTCAACGGTCAGCTGGTAGCCCTCGTTCGCTTCGGCTTCCTTGAACAACTTGTCGACAACTTCTTCATCCAAAACAATGGGTAACAGGCCGTTCTTAAAGCAGTTGTTGTAGAAGATATCGGCAAAGCTCGGGGCAATGATCACCCGGAAACCGAAATCATCCAGCGCCCAAGGCGCGTGCTCACGGCTGGAACCGCAACCGAAGTTGGCCCGGGCCAGCAGTACACTGGCGTTCTTGTAACGGTCCTGGTTCAGCACAAAATCCGGATTCAGCGGACGGCCAGCACAATCCTGATCCGGCTTGCCTTCGTCCAGGTAGCGCAGTTCATCAAACAGGTTCGGGCCAAAGCCCGTGCGTTTGATGGACTTCAGAAACTGCTTGGGAATGATCATGTCCGTGTCCACATTGGAACGGTCCATGGGGGCTACAATGCCCTGGTGTTGCGTAAATGCGCGCATGGTCTCTCTCCTGTGGCTCAGTGCATCAATTCACGGACATCAACGAAGTGGCCGGTTACCGCCGCTGCGGCAGCCATGGCCGGGCTCACCAGGTGGGTACGCCCACCAAAGCCCTGACGACCTTCGAAGTTCCGGTTGGAGGTAGACGCACAATGCTCGCCCTGCCCCAGCTTGTCGGCGTTCATGGCCAGACACATGGAGCAACCCGGATCACGCCATTCCAGACCCGCCTCGATAAAGATCTTGTCCAGGCCTTCCTGCTCCGCCTGCGCTTTAACCAGGCCGGAACCCGGAACCACCATGGCCTGCTTCAGGCTGGAAGCCACCTTGCGACCTTTCACCACCGCAGCCGCTTCGCGCAGGTCTTCAATCCGGCTGTTGGTGCAGGAACCGATAAACACGCGATCCAGCTGGATATCGGTAATCTTCTGGTTCGGCTGCAGACCCATGTACTTGAGCGCGCGCACAATGCCCTCGCGCTTGATGGGATCTTCTTCCTTCGCCGGGTCCGGCACATTGCCGTCGACACCGGTTACCATCTCCGGAGACGTACCCCAGCTCACCTGCGGCTGGATAGCCGTGCCGTCCAGCTCAACCACCTTGTCGAAAACCGCGTCGTCGTCGCTGTGCAGGGTACGCCAGTATTCAACGGCCTTGTCCCAGGTCTCGCCTTTCGGAGAGAACGGACGGCCTTTCACATACTCGATGGTGGTGTCATCCACCGCCACCATACCCACACGGGCACCGCCCTCGATGGCCATGTTGCAGATAGTCATCCGGCCTTCCATACTCAAACCACGGATCGCCTCACCACCAAACTCGATGGCGTAACCGGTACCGCCAGCGGTGCCGATCTTACCAATGATGGCCAGAACCACATCCTTGCCGGTCACACCCGCGCCAAGTTTGCCGTTCACCTTCACCAGCATGTTCTTCATCTTTTTCTGAACCAGGCACTGGGTGGCCAGAACATGCTCAACTTCAGAGGTACCGATACCGTGGGCCAGGCAACCAAAGGCGCCGTGAGTAGAGGTATGGGAATCCCCACACACAATACTCATGCCCGGCAAGGTTGCACCCTGCTCCGGCCCGATCACGTGCACGATGCCCTGGCGCTGGTCCTTGATCTTGAATTCCAGAATCCCGAACTCGTCGCAGTTCTTGTCCAGGGTTTCCACCTGGGTGCGGGATACCGGATCCACGATGCCGTCGATGCCACGATCACGATCGGTGGTTGGCACGTTGTGGTCCGGTGTCGCGATGTTGGCATCAATCCGCCACGGCTTGCGACCCGCAATCCGAAGGCCTTCGAATGCCTGCGGTGAGGTTACTTCGTGCAGCAACTGACGGTCGATGTAAATCAATGCGGAGCCGTCGTCCCGCTGTTTGACCAAATGGTCGTCCCACAATTTGTCGTATAAAGTCTTGCCCGCCATGGTTCTCTCTCACTCTCTGGGGGTTTCTGTT
>TARA_R100000049_G_scaffold5445_1_pt1 | contig 16756 bp, 21 predicted proteins | sample TARA_R100000049 | Tara Oceans TARA_R100000049 (sample SAMEA2619992) | marine metagenome | biome: marine biome (ENVO:00000447); feature: mesopelagic zone (ENVO:00000213) & marine oxygen minimum zone (ENVO:01000065); material: "saline water (ENVO:00002010), including plankton... | reverse complement strand
GGGATATTCCCCGCCGCATCTGCATTCATGCCCGACATCAACGCCTCACCAAGCGTATTTCAACGAAACATAAACCGTCCGGCCATTGCCATAGTTACAGAAGTTATTGGCAAGACAGGTGGCATAGGTTTCATCGGCAAGGTTGGTAACATTCAGTTGGGCCGAAACATTTTCCAGATTGTTGCCAAGCACACCAAGGTCATAACGCAGCATCGCATCAAAAAGCGTATAGCCCGGCACATCAATGCGACGTGCGCTTGCGTTCGCTGCATTCGGGCTGTAACCGCCAACCGTTTCCCCGACATAACGCACACCACCACCAACCGTCAGGCCATTTATAAGGCCGCGATCAAATTCATGATCAAGCCACAGGGATGCCGTCATGTCGGGAATTGCAATCGGCGCATCCCCAAGATCATTGACAACACTTTTGGTAACTTCGGCATCCGTGAAGGTGAAGTTGGCAATTGCATTTGTCTGGCTGGTCAAGGCCACTTTGGCCTCAAACTCCACCCCCTTTGACTGTACTTCACCCGTTTGATAGCGCTGGTTGGGGTTGATCTGGCTAACAACATCTTCCTGCGTGATGTCGAAATAGGCCAGTGTAAACAAGGCATCGAAACTCGTCGGTTCGTATTTCAAACCGACTTCATATTGCTTGGCCGTGGTCGGGTCCATCGCATCGCCATTAAAGTCGGTACCGCTGACCGGCAGATACGACGTGGCATAGCTGACATAGGGTGCAATGCCGTTTTCGAAATTATAGACAGCACCGGCTTTCCAGCTAAATGCATCATCATTCTGGGTCTGGCGCACGTTTGTACGATTGTTGTCGGTTACGGTCTGAACAGCGTCATACCGCCCACCAACCAGGAAATTCCAGTTCCCGATATCAAGCTGATCCTGCACATAAAGCCCGGATTGGCTGATGGTCTGATCCTGATCGACAAACGGCGACAGGGATATGGACGTCGCAACCCCATAAACCGGGTCAAGATAGTCAATTGTCGGTGCCGTCGCGCCATATAGCCGGTATTGCGATGAATCCGAATATTTGTAATCAAACCCGAACAGGGCCGTATGCCCGATCATACCAGTAGCGAAATCGGCCTGTGCCTGCAAATCCGATGCAACACCGCGGGTCTGCTCGTCTGTGGTCAGGGCATAACGGTTGATCGTATGGCCATCCGCGGCAAGGCTTAATGTCGCGATATCCTTGGTCGATACATCAATGTCAAGATAACGGAGATTGTGGCGGAACGCCCAAATGTCGTTCAGGACATGCTCGAATTCATATCCGACGGAAAACTGTTCCCGATCAAAATCGGAAAATGCCGGGTCGCCATCATTAAAGCTGCGCGGGATGGCCCCGGCAGAGCTGCTCCAGACTGTGCCGACTGTTGGCAGAATACCATAATAGCCGCCTTCCGGGTCACGCTGATAATGGGTCAGCATGGTAAGCGTGGTGTCATCCGTTGGCTTCCAGGTCAGTGCCGGTGCCACATAGACACGCTGCTCCTTGGTATTGACCACCTGTGTTTCGCTATCCCGTCCCAATGCAACAAAACGATACAGTAATGAATTGTCTTCGGTCACAGGCCCCGAAACGTCGGTTGCCAACTGATAGCGATCATGACTTCCGACAAGAACCTCGACTTCGCCGCGCTCTTGCTCGGTCGGGCGCTTGCTCACGGCATTCACCAGACCACCTGGCATTGCCGAACCATAAGTCGTCGATGCCGGACCTTTAAGGACTTCAACCCGCTCGACACCATATGCTTCGGTTTGGGGAAAGGCATATCCCGGACCGCGCAACATATTGAGTCCATCCTGATACTGAACCGGGTCGCTCGGCGAGCCAAATCCGCGGATGTAGGGAATGTCATACCGCGATGCCGAACCGCGCACTTCGGCTGCCACACCGGATGTATAACGCAGCGACTGCGTAATGCTTTGCGCCTGCTGAATTTCCACCTGATCACGTGTGACCACCGAAACCGATTGCGGTGTTTCGATCAATGGGGTGTCGGTTTTGGTTCCGGCAGCACTGCGCGTCGCGACATATCCGTCGACCGGGCCGGTCGCGGTTTCCATTCGTCCCTCGACCATCACCGGATCAAGCAATGTCGCACCGTCCGCACCCTCGGTAATCCGCTCGATGGCAACGGTCGAACGCGAAATGGTGTAGAAAAGGCCACTGCCCGACAAAAGCCCGCGCAGGGCATCTTCCGAGGGCATTCTGCCCTGCACCGCCGATGCTGAAACACCCTGCGCAATATCGCCATTGACCGTCACCTGAATGCCCGATTGCTGACCGAACGCAACCAGCGCGTCCGTCAAGACCTGGGCAGGAATATCGAAATCATGCTCCGCTCGGAATTTTTCGGAAAATTCCGACGACATCGATGCTTCCTGTGCCCGGACCTGGATTACCGGATAAACCGTGCACAGCGCCGTGGTCAATGCCAGTGCTCCTGCGGCTGCGACATGTCGATTGACCACCCCAAAACAAATTCCAACCCCCTTGATCACGTCGAATCCCATCCTTTTTGACATATGAATATCCGGCGCCACTGCGAATGAGATTGCATCGCAATTTCGCCTCTACAGAGGGAACGTCGCGTGAGAGAAATTTTCTCTAAAAACTTTATCTTTTTTAAAAATCTTTTTTGAACAAAGGGTTATCCCTTTGAAACGAACACCAGCCACGGCGATATCTGCCAAAGCACGGCGTCCTGCGCCCGGGCAATCCCGTAAAGGGCTTCCAGCGGATCGGCCAGATTGTAAACGCCAGTCACCGGCTTGGAGGACAGCTCGTCGTCAAGCACGACAATCTTCCCCGAATAGTGCCGACGAAGCTGATCAACGACTGCACCGAACGGCTCGTAGCGCGCGACAATCTGGTTCTGCCGCCAAGCAGCAACATGGTTTGCCGGACTTTCCACGATCTCATAGGCGCCCGACCAGTCAACCCGAAGCGATTGGCCCGCCCCCAGCGTCTCTGCCACCGGCAGAACACCTTGATCGGCATAATCCACACGGACCCGCCCGTGCTCGACCGATACCCTGACCCCGCCATCATTTCGCAGCACATCAAACCCCGTGCCAAGAACGGTGGTATCAACACCTTCTGCCTCAACCCGGAACGGACGTTCCGGATTTGGGGCAACGTCAAAAAATGCCTCGCCACCCAGAAGCCTGACCGTGCGTTCACCCGCACTGTACGCAACAGTAATCGCGCTTTCCGGTGCCAGGGTAACCGTGCTGCCATCTTCCAGCGTGATCTGGCGGGTTTGTGACGTCCCGGTCATGTAATCGGACTGCAAACCGCGCAGAAAATCCGGCCCGGCAAGCACCGCGACAAGACATGCCGCAACCGCAAGCCCGACCACCCCGAACATTGCCGGACGCTTGAAACCACCATTCCGCAAAGTACGCGTTTTCAGAACAGGCGCGAACATCCTGCCTGCCATGGCCGCGGCCTGTCTGTGTCTGAAACGGGTTTCTTCTGTCCGAGCAATATCAGCCTGCTCTGTACCACGCACAGCTTCAAGCAACGGCGTCCATTTGTCGGCAAGAACCGGCGTTGCGGCATCCATTGATTGTGACGCCTGCGTCATCGCCTGCCACGCAGCCACGTTTACCGGACTGCGCTCAAGCCACTCCCGGAATGCGTCCTGCAAAGGCACATCGTCCGGATCGTCCTGCAGCAGAACAAGCCAATCCGTTGCCTCGCGCGAAGCTGCCTTCTCGATTTGTTGCGTGGTAGCCGTCATGCGCTTCCTTCAGTCCCGACCGGAACAACCCGAACCTCCGATGCCCGGACACCGCAATTCAAATAACTTTTCAGGGCGCATCCCTTTATGACTAAAGGCATATCGGATGATTTTTTATACAAGTTTCGCAAAACCGGCAAGGTTACGGCCATCCGAGTTGCTCCTTGCAATGCTGCACGGCATCGGCAACCAACCGGTGCGCCAACGGCAACGAAATGTCGAGTGCCTCGGCAATTTCCCGAAGCTTAGCCCCGCCGAAACGATGCATTTCAAAGGCCATCCGCGTACGCTCGGGCAATTGCGCCAACGCATCCATGACCAATGCATATTCGTCTTTGTAAAGGGCCACGGTTTCCGGCGATGCGACACTGTCGGTCCAGGCATTCGCCGCCGCTTCAAAGTCGTCGTCGGTAATGATCAGGCTTTCGCGCTTCATGCGCCGCCTGCCATCAAGCGCCAGATTGCGAACGATCCGGAAAAGATAGCTTGTTGAATCCTCCAGCAAGCGCCCTTTTGACGCCTCGTGGAAACGAAGCCATGCCTCCTGAACGACATCTTCCGCACGCGAACGGCTGCCCACGATGCTGCTGGCATAATTCAGCAGCGCCCGTCGATGCGTGACAAAAATGTCCAGATTGCTTGGCTGGTCGCTCAAGACGGCTCAATCCCGATTTCCTGAAATAAATGGCCCCTCTTGGGGACAATGAACTTCACTCATTCCATATATTCAAATGAGGATCATTATCATTTACATCTAAAGATTTGTTGAAATCGGTGCAACAGTTATTCGCAGCCTCACAAACAGGCTATCTTAAACCAATACACGCCGGAGCCCCCAAAAGCCTTTCATCAGAAATTGTCACCTATATCTGACATTTCATGAGAATGTACGGCACACAGCAATGAATGTCAAAAATACCTGACATTCATTGACTTCTTTGTCATTTTCGGCATAATGTCAAATATTCCTGACATTTTTGATACTGACATGACAACACTCATCAAAGATACCTACGATCTTGCCACGGCGATCCGAACCCGCCGCAAGCAGTTGAAAATGACGCAAACCTATCTTGCATCCATGATGGGCGTCTCGCGGCAACTGATCGGCGAGCTGGAAAAGGGCACGCCGGGCGTCAATGTCGGTCTGGCGCTGGATGTTTGCCGGGAACTTGGCCTGAAACTGGGATATGAGGACATATCAGATGACCAGACGGCTTGATGTGTATCTCGAAGGGGTCGATCACCCGATTGGCCAGCTTCTTGGCAATGACGACAAGTCGCTGACCTTTGCCTATGGCGACGATGCTGCTCGCGCGAACATGCAATTATCGATTTCGATGCCTGCCGCACGGGGATCATTTACCGATCACATCACGCGCGGCTTCTTTGCCAACCTGTTACAGGAAAACAACGCGCTTGAGCAGGTCATGGCAAAACACCGCATCGACCGCGACGACATCGCCGGATTGCTCTATCACGTCGGTCGCGATTGCCCCGGTGCCATTTCCTGTGTGCCATGGGGGGAAAAACCGTCAAAAATGCCCGGCAACATGGCCGATGATTATGACGTGATTTCAAGTGACGATCTTGGCGACATATTGATCAGCCTGCGCGACCGTCGTCGCCTGCCCGATGGCAAAAACGATCCCTCTCCACTTGCCGGGGTACAGGGGAAAATTGCCGTTACCCGGCTTGAAGACGGTCAATTCGCCCTGCCCAAACCGGGCTCGGGCGCGCCAACGACCCACATCCTCAAAATCCCGTCGCAGGGTAACGAGGCCCTTGTTGCCCAGGAAGCCGCCCTGATGGCACTCGCGGCCAGGGTCCTGCCGCTGCCGGTGGCACATGTGGGGGCAATCGAAATTGCAGGCTGCGAAGCCCTGCTGATCGAACGGTTTGACCGTAAAACCGAAGATGGAAACATCTATCGCATTCATCAGGAAGATTTCTGTCAGGCGCTATCGCTTGCGCCCAGTCTGAAATATCAACGCAACGGGACCGAGGAAAACAAATTCTCGGCCATTGGCGTGGCGCGCGTTCTTGATGAAACCGAAGTCCCGCTGATCGCGCGGCAGCATTTTATGGCCCTGTCGATATTCAATCTGGTGGTTGGCAATACCGATAATCACGCCAAAAACCACGCCATCCTTTATCCGGCCTTGGGCCGCAAACCAATCCTTGCCCCGGCTTATGATATCATCCCGGTTGTGCTCGATCGGTCCGTCACCCACGATTTTTCATTCAATATCGGTCAGGCCGAAAAAATGGAGGATTTGACTGCACCGGATATCGCCGCCTGCATTTCCGCCATCGGCCTTGCCCGCACCATGCGCACAGCAAAATCCCGTGACCGCTATTTCGACGAACTGGGCGGCCTTCTTCAGACCGTCGAAGACAATCTGGATATGATGGAAGGCCCAAGCCTCAAGGCCTGCCGCGATATGATTTCGCAAAACATCACCACAGTCGCGGAAATTCTCGACGTCCCCGTGAAACAGCAATCGCGCGACAGCTTCGTCCCCCAAGGCGGCGGTTGGGGCATGGGTTCCTAAACCCGCTCCTCCATCCGCGCATCAAACGCCGCCCGCGCCTTTTCCACTTCGTCGTAATGATCGCGCGTCCACAGATAAAGCGCCTTGAACGGCCCGACCAGCGACCGGCCAAGATCGGTAATTTCATATTCCACCGCGACCGGCGATGTCGCGATCACGTGGCGCGCGACAATGCCGTTGCGTTCAAGCTTGCGCAGCGTCTGCGTCAATGCCTTTTGCGTAATGCCCTCAAGCCCGCGCCTGATCGCGTTAAACCGTAATGGCCCTTCCGCCAGAACCGCCAGGATCATCATCGACCATTTATCGGCAATCTGGTCCAGAAGCTCCCGGCTCGGGCAGTTCGAGCGGAACATCAGGGCAGAACATTCCTTAATTTCCATGTCATTTCCTCCGGCGCACTGTCATGCAGGTTTCCTCAAGTATACCTGGTAACCTCAAGGTGCCTGATTGACAGTAGGTATACAACGTATATCTAGTAGCCACCATACACCCATTTCCAAACGGAGGATATCCGATGTCAAATACCGACATTCTGTTTCAGCCCTTCAAGCTGAAAACCCTTGAGCTTCCCAACCGTATCGTCATGGCCCCGATGACCCGCTCCAGCGCCCCGAACGGTATTCCGGGTGCCGCCAATGCGCAATATTACCGCAAACGCGCCGAAGGCGGCGTTGGCCTGATCCTGTCGGAGGGCACGGTGATCAACCGCCCGGCATCGCGCAATGAACCGGGCATTCCGCTTTTCCACGGGGCCGATGCCCTTGCCGGCTGGAAGGCCGTCGTTGATGCCGTTCATGAAGCCGGCGGCAAAATGGGCCCGCAGCTTTGGCATACCGGATCGGTCAAAAGCGCCCAGACCGAATGGGTGCCAGATGCTCCGGTCGAAAGCCCGTCCGGCCTTATCGCGCCCAATGAACCGCACGGCAACACCATGTCGGATGCCGACATTGCCGACACCATCGCCGCCTACGCCCAGGCCGCCCTTGATGCCAAAAATGCCGGTTTCGATACCTTTGAAATTCACGGCGCGCACGGCTACCTGATCGATCAGTTCTTCTGGTCGGGCACCAATCTGCGCACCGATCGCTTTGGCGGCAAAACCATCGCCGAAAGATCAACCTTCGCGGTCGAAGTCGTGCGTGCCGTGCGCGCCGCCGTCGGCCCGGATTTCCCGATCATCATGCGCGTCAGCCAATGGAAACAGCAGGACCTGACCGTCCGTCTTGCCCCCACTCCCGATGAAATGACCGCATGGCTGGGCCCGCTGGTCGATGCCGGGGTTGATATCCTGCATTGCTCGCAACGCCGTTTCTGGGAACCGGAATTCCCCGAACTGGACGGCGAAAAGGGCCTGAACTGTGCCGGGTGGGCCAAAAAACTGACCGGGGCAGCCACCATCAGTGTTGGCTCCGTCGGGCTTTCAGGCGACATCCTGACCGCTTTCGCGGGCGAAGGCTCCAAGACCACCAGCCTCGATGCCCTGATCGAACGCATGGAACGCAACGAATTCGATCTGATCGCGGTCGGCCGTGCGCTGATCACCGATGCGGCATGGACGGCCAAGGTGCGCGACAATCAAACCGATGCCCTGCTCGGCTTTGATCCGGCAACGCTGGGCGAACTGGTCTGATCCTGCCGATCTCGAAGGCAAAAGGGCGGTGCCATCCCGGCATCGCCCTTTCTTTATGCCCGCCTGAAAACTACCTGAAGGAAAGCCGCCCGCAAAAAAAGGAGGCCATCATGGCTCCTCTCATGGATGCCAACGAAATCACCCGCCTGCAAAGCCGCCTCGCCGCCCGTGCGCCCGGCACATTTCACTTCCCGGAAATCTACGGCCCCGGCTGGGACACGCTTTATATCGGCGACAAGGTCAGGATCGGGCGGGAATTTCTCAATGCGGTCCGGGCCGGTAAATTCCCCACGGTCGAGGATACCGGCCAAAAGCGGGGCGGCGGGCGCGTCTATCGCCGGGTATGATTACCCTCTGCGCATATGGTCGGGGCGCAGATCCTCGGGCAGGATGTGAACCTCGTTATCATCAAGCTTAAGGTCATCAACGCGTGCGACATGCTCGACCGAAAGCTGGTCATAAAGATGCGGAAACAGCGTGCCGCCGCGCGCCGGTTCCCATTTCAGCTTGTCATCGACCGCCGCGACCGGCACATGCAAAAGCCGCAATCCCCCGCGTTTCGGGTAATGCAGCGCAAGCGTCTCTGCCAGCGTATCAATCGTCGAAAAATGGATAAAACCGTCCGCAATATCATGCGGCGCACCGGCATAATGCCCGGTCGCAAGCGCTTCCGCCCACTCGTCCGAGCCCAATACACGGTAAATCATGGTGTGTGATGAATTTGTCATCCGGGGAAAATAAGGTCGCCTGGCCCATTCGGCAAGCAGGCGAAATGCCAAAGCACAAAAAAACCGGTTTTGTGCTTTTTCTCTCTTGCCTCTCGCGCGAAAAGCCTATACCGATGAGGAAATATAAGATACTTATGTATAGTTAAATTATACCAACTAAAATCATCCGGCAAAATCAGAAGACCAGACCACCAAACCGGACACGAGCACGCAGAACATGACGACCAGACAGGCCCGACGCGCCCCTGTAGACCTTCCCGACACCACCCGCCAATGGGTTTCAAATGATCAGGCCCCGAAACCGGCCGCCTTCCGTCGCGGCTCGCCGGACCACGTTACACAGAACCAGCGCCGCCCGGCGACAGAGATCATCGACATTCACAAGGATTTCCGCGCTTTCAGCGGTCCGAATGTGCCCAACATCTGGCCCAATGCTGACCTGCCCCGACTTGTCGCCCGCCTGATTGCGGCCATCGGCACCGCCTGCGTCCTGTTTTATCTTTATAGCGAACTGGCCCGGATCGCATCCTGATCCGCCTCATCACCTCACACCGCCGCCAGCAGCACCCACACCAGACCCGCCATTGATGTCAGCGAAATCAATATCGCGGCCAGCATCAGCGCCCCGTCGCGCACAAGGATCGCAAGCCCGAAGGCGGCAATCGCACTCATCGGCGCCATACCGGCAAACGGCACCATTTCAAAAAACGGCACCAATGCCGCCAGCAGCACACAGACAAGGGCCGCCACCCGCACCCCATGCCGCCCGGTCAATCCCGGCAACCGCCCGTAAAACCAGCGATCAAGCTTCTCGGCGACCGGTTCGATCCGCGCCATCGCATCGGCGACCGTGGCCCCGTCAAACGACCGGCGGCCAAGGATATCCGGCAACCATAAATGCGACCGCCCAAGAACGATCTGAATGGCAAACACGGCGACAATCACCGCAAGGATCGCCGGCACCATCGGAATCCCCGATAGGGGTGTAACCCCGATCAATCCGGGCACGAACAAAAACGGCCCGTAACTCCGCCGCCCCAGCACGGCCACCATATCATCAACCGAAACCGTCCGCTGCCCCGCCGCCGCCCGATCCCGTATCCGCGCGACAATCCCGCCAACGGAAAACGGTTCTGCCCCTGCCATGCCAAATCCTCGCTGCCTGTTTGCACAATGATGTTGCCTTTGCAACGCGGGGCGGGCGGGTTTGTTTCAGGGTGGGCCAAGCCAGCATTGACGTTTCACCGGGAATTTCCATCGCACCACCACGAAAAACATGCTAAATTCGCATTCAATTCGATGCTTTAAAGGTGCAAATATGGATATCACCAAGGATATTCGCCCGCTGACCGAATTCAAACGCGATACGGCGACCTTCACCAAACGCCTGCGTGAAACGCAGCAACCCGCAATCCTGACCGTCAATGGCAAGGCATCGGTGGTGGTGATGGATGCCAAGGCGTGGCAGGACATGCAAAATCGTCTGGAATATAACGAGACGGTCGCGGGCATCCGCACAGGCCTGAACCAGATTGCCGACGGTCAGGGACAGGACGCGGAAAGCTTCTTTGACGACCTCTCCACCCGGCATAAATGAAGCATTATCGGGTCGTCATATCGCCCAAGGCCGTCGCGGATATCATTGCGGCCTATGACTGGCTGCAGGAAGAAAACCCGCTCTATGCCGATCAGTGGCGGGATGGCTTGCAAGAAGCTGTAATGAACCTGAAAACCTTCCCATTTGCCCACGCAATTGCCCCGGAAAGTAACGCCTTCGATAGTGAAATCCGGCAATTGCTCTATGGGCGCGGAACGCCTTGGCGGGTGTTTTATTGTGTCGAGGAAGATCAGGTTTCAGTCCTGCATATACGACATGGAAGGCAGGATTATTGGTCCCCCATGAGGACACAAAACACTTAAATCCAGGCACCGGCTCTCTTAAGAAAGAATAACTTCCATGTCTTTTATTCCCAATAACTTGCTAAGCCTACACACACAAGAAGAAGTGCTCCGAGAAAAGGCGTTAATTACTCTAAATCAGAGCAAGAATTGCCATCTCCACTTGACTGTAATTGAAGCTGCAATGGACCTTGCAGATGTTTACAGACAATTTGAAATTGAATGTGAGGATGTGCGAATTGTACAGGTTTTAGGGATCAGAACATTTAATGCCTTCGGAGCAAGTTTAAAGCTCAGTTTCTCCGGATATCAACAAAATGCAGCATTAGTCATGCGTGATGTTTTGGAAACAATCTTCTTATTGAGCTATTTCTCAACCAACAAACACGATATCGCGCTGTGGAGAAATGCGGATAAAAAAACGCGGCTCGGAAAATTTGGACCAGCAAAAATTCGTAAAGCACTTGATAAGAGAGATGGCTTCACAAGTGGAAAGCGAGATGAGGCCTACGATCTTTTCTGTGAACTGGCAGGCCATCCGAATGTGAGGATGGCCGACATGCTCAGACCAACGCCTGATAGCAAAATAGCTCTTGGCCCTTTTCTTGAGCCATCTTCTTTAGAAGCGGTTTTAGCGGAAATGGGTAAGCTTGCGGTTCAAGTAGGCGAAAATCTTAGCATTTTCATATCAGATGTTTGCTCTTCCCCACATAAGAGCCAAATTCACTTCAACTCAGTGAAGACTGATTGGATCAAACATTTCTTCGGATAGTAAGTCTCTTTTTAGACCTAGCCACACGCGTCAGACACCGTGCATCAAACAATTTGACGAACAAACTGGATACCCTCCTTCGCGGGCATTACTAAACTAGATATCCTGCCCGTCGTTCCCGCGCGGGGAATCCATAACGCGGCAATAACCGCCGTGGCAATTCGCGAAGGATATTGGTAATCATGCCCCCTCCGCCAGAACATCCGCCGCCTTCCGCGCCACCCACGCCACATCCGCACTCAATTCAACGCCGCTTTCCTCAAGACCGGCAACCGGGAACCAGCCCGCATCCAGTGCATCATCCCCCGCAACCGGCTCCCCACCATTCCAGCGGCACAGCATCGCAATCAGGATGAAATGGCGTTTAACCTGCCCGTCCGCATCGCGATCAAAGGCATCGAGTGCCGTCAAAACACCGATGGCTTCCGCCGAAATGCCGGTTTCCTCGTGAAGTTCGCGTAATGCGGCCTGTGCAAGGGTTTCCCCGGCATCAATCTTGCCGCCGGGATATCCCCACATGCCCTGATCGGGCGGATTGGCGCGGCGCACCAGCAAAACCTGCTGATCACGCACGACAACGGCAATTGTCGCCGCAATCGGCCGTGATGGTAAATGCAATGACGACGTTTGATCAGACATGGCGGCCTCGTCTGCGGAGGCCAGCAAAATCTCAAGCCCCCTGTCAGCCCCCTGGGTGGTGTTTTCGATCATATCAGCCACACCACCCGTGACAACCCGCAATCACCGCCGCAAACAGGCCATCACCCCGTCACGCGCCACCCTCTCCGATCTTCTTATCCGCACTCCGCTTCACCACACTGACCCCCAAAACGCCCAGCGCAATGCCCCAGATCGGGCTGGTATTGACCAATGCGGCAATAATCGCCGGGGCCTGAAGCGGGGTTAAGATGATGGCGGCCGCAATTGATCCCATGGTCATGATCCAGGTGAGTGCCACCGCATAGCCAAAGCTCGGTCGCCAGCGGCGCACAAACGCATCCTCGCTTTGCACCTCGGCCCGGATGGTGCGGTTGACGGTTGCCAAAACGCTCCGGTCCCGCGAAAGCTCGATTTCCGCCATGCGTTCGGAATGGCGGTTGGCCTCGATGATCTGGGCGGGCGTGACATCGCCCTTGGTCACCGCATCCCCCACCTGTTTAAGCCCCTCGGCCGCGGTTTTCGCGACCGGATGATCAATGGTTTCAAGCCCCGCGCCGACCGCCTTCATCAAAAGCGGCAGGCCGATCTGTGCCAGTAATGCTGGTATCACGTGATACCTCCTTCCTTTTAAAAATGCCGGTTTCCTCGCCCCGCCAACACAACCCTGAATGAATTGACGCGAAAATAAAAAACCAATAGATTTATTTTTCAAATCTAATGTTCGCGTTTTAATACAGGGGATATCAGGGGGCCGCCATGAAAAGACTTCTTGCCGCAGTGCTACTGTTTCTGGGGATGAATCAGGCCACCGCGCAGCAGCTCCCGCCGCCGATTGACCTTGGCATTGTCAATATCCCGCAACAGACACAGGTCTGGTGCTGGGTCGCCGTGGTCGAACAGATCGCCCATTGGAAAAGCCAGACCTCCCCCAATTCATCGCCGCATCAGTGCGAGCTTGTCTCCGCCGCAAACGGCATGCCGCAGCCGTTTTGCTGCAATGCTGCCGCGGTGAACGCCAATCCGATGCTGGCACAGCAATGCGTGCGCACCGGACAGGACCCCGAAATCATGCAATTGCTAAGCCTGGTCAGCAACAATGCCGCAGGTTACGGCATGCCCGCCCATCCGATGGTGCTTTACAACACCCTGGCATCGGGTCGCGCCATCATCCTCAAACTGCAAAACACCCCCTATTCCGGGCATGTTGTGGTTCTGCGCGGCATGGCATGGGTGCAAACCCCGATGGGGCCGACAGCAGTACTTTATATCAATGATCCGCTGGCCTATTTCACCCAGCCCGTCCCGTTCCAGAACATCGCCCATATGTGGTCCGGGGCCTTTATCGCCAATTGAGATGGGGCTTTACGTTCACCCTATGTTTTTGAAAAACAGATGCCCGCCAATCTCGGCCACCGGCACCTGTCCGCGCGCCCAATAGGGATCAACCGCATGGGTGTGATAATGCGTCGCCCCCTGGGTCATGTCGGCAATCTCCCCGGCCAATGCCCGTGTCGCCACCCGCTTGCACAGCCGGTATGCCGGGTCGCGCGCACTGAGCTTAAGCAACTTCACCCGGTTCGGATCGCCCGCGTTCCAGCAGGAAAACTGCCCCGGTTTCAGGCACACCTGCGACACCGTATTGCCCCACCAATAGCGCCCGCGCGCTTTGGCAAATGCCACCCGGTTCAGGATCACGCAGGCCACCGCCTCGATCCCCGGCAAACCCTCGCCGCGCGCCTCACCATAAAGCGTCCTTGCCAGCACCTCGGCGACCGGCAATTCCTGCGGGTCGGCAACGGCTTCCATCATCAGAACATCATTCATCGCTGTTTCCTTTCTAGGGTTCAAAACCGGCCTCACGCTGCCGGTACATTGTGATCAAGCTTCGCCTCGATCCGCAGCAGATGCGCGGTCAGGCGTTTTTCAATATCTTTAAGGTACGGGATCGAAACGTAGTTTCGCGCCACATCAAGCTTGAAGTCCGCCAAGCCATCGCGAAGCGCGATCATCTCCGCGTCATGGCCCTCGCGCTGGCTTTCCAGCCGCGCCGAAAGCTCGCTCCGCATCCGCCAGTTCAGCCAGAAAAGCCCCGCCACGGCGGGAATTTCCACCGCCGTAATCCACCAGATCAGATCAACCGGTCCACTCATCACATCCTCCTGCCCCTTTGCATAAATCGCCCATGAAAAAGGGCCCGCATCGGAAATGCGGACCCACATGAAATTTTACCAAGCCGCCCGCCCCCTCTCCCGCCCCGCCCCGGCACAAAAAAGACCGGCACAAAAAAGACCCGCAAACCGAAAGGCTTGCGGGTCAGTCAAGGAGGTCACTCATCAAAACCAGATAAGATAGGATCAGCCGTCGTCTCAATCGTCCCGATTGTCTTCGTCTCAGTCATCCGTCAATGGTCACCAGCCGGGTCCGCAAGCACCCACCGGGAGGATAGGGTCGGTTGCGGGGCTGGTGTCTCGGTCCGGGGCGCGCCGAAAATTCAGGCGTGCGGCCCGTTAAGCTTTACCTCAAGCTCCTGCCACGCCTCGCCCGATGCCACAAGGCAGCTTGCCCCGTTGGGCGAGGTAAACAGGATGGTCCATGTCTTGCCATCGGGGGCTTTCAGCACCTCGATCACGCCGCCATTGGCGGTCACGCCAACCGCGACCGGTTCCTCGGAATATTTCGCGCTCAGGCTGTTGATCACCTTGGTGCGGTCGCCGCAAACCGGCGATACGGTCTGCGCCGTAACCGGACTGGCAAGGGTGATGCCACCGGCCATTACGGCAATCAGGCTTACAGTTTTCCACATGGTCAGGCCCTCCTTTAAGGGACAGGCAGTGCGGTGCGCCCGGGATGAACGGCAGGGGCGTCTTGTGTTCCGGCACTGCTAAATTGACCAACGCCGCGCCTTGCGGCAACAAACCCGTATCGACTCAAAGGATGCAAATTATTCCTTGGTATAGTTAATTTTCGCAATTACTATTCAACCATATAGTTAAGGTAATCACGAATATTGAATTTTCCATGAATTTCTCGATTTTGTGATCGACGGATTGCATAAGCATTTGTGAATTCACGAAACTTTTTAGGGCTGAAACCCGTTTCGCGCCGAAAAAGCCGCCCCGGCAGGCCGCCAGTCGCCCCCGGACCGGGCTTTTTCCACCCGCGGCAGGCGCACCGGCTCATGGATCAGGCAGCCCGCCACCGCATCCAGCCCGTCATCATGCTGGCCCGCTTTGCTCCTTCCCCGCCCCCGTCCCTCGCCGGGTCGCCATTCGCGCATTTCACGGATGAACGGCGTTTGCCAGATACGCGCATGCGCATGCAGCAACCCCGCACTCAACACCGCGCCAAATGCATCCTCGATCCGCGCATCCTTGTTTTTCGCCTCGTGATGCTCCACCACACTTGCCGCCCAGTCGGCCTGCTTCAAGGCGCGGCGCAGGATATTGGGCAAAAACCGCCCGACGCCATTGGTCTCGACCCGCACCGACGGCAAATGGTTCTGCCGGATGAATGCTGCAGCCTTGGCACAAATCTGGCTGGCTTCATCGGCCTCATGCAGGCGCGTCGGATCAAATGTCAGCCACGCCATATCATGCAGCCAGTATTCCCCGCGCTCGCAGACATAAACGCACGCAATCACCGCGCCATCATGTGCGCCCCCATTTGCGCCACCAGGTACGCCCCCGCTGGCCCCAAAGCTCGGATCAAAATGGCATGCGCCCGCCACCATCCGCCGCCCCGCAATCGACAGCCGAAGCGCCCCGTTGGCCTGCTCGATCACCGCATCATCGCCATAACGGTGCAACCGCGCGGGGTCGAGGATCCCGTCACTGGGGGCCAGCATCTTCAGCATCATCTGGCTGGCAAATTTCCGCTCCCCGGTATGGGTGCGGATTTCCTCGATCTTGAGGGTCGGAAACCGCTCTGGCCAGTTCGATTGCCCCTGTTCATCCAGGATCGGCAGGCAGAACCGCTCAAACCCCGCCAGAAACGGGGCGGTTTCCCCGGTTTCGGCCCGGATTTCGTCGGCATAGATCGAATAATAGCTATGTGGGGTTCCGACATAAATCTGCGTGCCATCGGGCGACAGGACATAGGCAATCTCGCCCAGCTTCTCGCGCAATTCGGCGCGTTTATGGGCGCTATCGCTGTTTTTGGGCACCTCGACATCATCGCAAATCACCACATCGGCGCGCGACCCGGTGATATTGCCGCCAATTCCCGCCGCCTGCATCGACGGATCCCGCAATACGCCCGGTCGCTCGACCGTAAAACGCTGCGTGCCCCAATCGACCCGCTTTTCGGGCAGAAGCCCCACCAGCAACGGATGGCGTTCGATCACGCGCTTGACATTGCGCACCATCTTTTTCGCCAGTCCCAGATCGGCCGCCAGCACCAGAATGCGCAAATCCGCATCGCGATACAGCAACCACGCGCAAAACAGCCCGACCAGTGTTGACTTGCCCGAATTGCGAAACGCCATCAGCAAAAGCTGCCCCTTCCCCGCTTTCCAGCACACCTCAAGCCACACCGCCATATCGCGATGATGCCCCGGCAACCCAAGCCCCATCATCGCATTCCAGATCCAGACAAACTCGCCAAACCCGGCACACCTCGCCCGCCCCCGATCAATCACCTGCGCCATGCCCGCTCCCCTCACCATCCAACCCGCTGCACCCTGGACTCCCGCCTTCGCGGGAGTGACGAATGTGTCGAAAGCCCATCCCCAAAGCCGT
>TARA_R100000049_G_scaffold5397_2_pt1 | contig 16854 bp, 10 predicted proteins | sample TARA_R100000049 | Tara Oceans TARA_R100000049 (sample SAMEA2619992) | marine metagenome | biome: marine biome (ENVO:00000447); feature: mesopelagic zone (ENVO:00000213) & marine oxygen minimum zone (ENVO:01000065); material: "saline water (ENVO:00002010), including plankton... | reverse complement strand
ATCCAAGCCGGTGATGGAAGGCAAGGCGGTTCTGTTCAAGAAATTCGCCAATATCGATGTCTTCGACCTTGAGGTGAATGAAACCGACCCACAGAAATTCATCGATATTGTTGCAGCCCTTGAGCCAACATTTGGCGGTGTTAACCTGGAAGACATTAAGGCACCGGAATGCTTCATTATCGAGAAGGCATTGCGCGAACGTTGCAACATTCCGATTTTCCACGATGACCAGCATGGCACGGCGATTTGCGTTGCCGCAGCCGTGCGCAACGGCCTTCGGGTTGTTGGCAAGGATATCAGCAAGGTACGCCTTGTCGCATCGGGGGCCGGGGCGGCGGCACTTGCGTGCCTTAACCTTCTGGTTTCCATGGGGCTGCCGCGCGAAAACATCACCGTAACCGACCGGTTCGGCGTGGTTTACAAGGGGCGCAAGGAAGAGATGGATCCGTGGAAAGCGGAATATGCCATCGACACCAATGCACGGACCCTGAGCGATGTGATCGAGGGGGCCGATGTGTTCCTTGGTCTTTCGGCACCGAACATCATGGGCGAGGAAGAACTGCGCAAGATGGGTGAACGCCCGATCATCATGGCGCTGGCCAACCCGACCCCGGAAGTTTCACCCGAACTGGTCAAGGAAATCCGCCCGGATGCGGTTATGGCGACCGGACGGACGGATTATCCGAACCAGGTTAACAACGTTCTTTGTTTCCCGTTCCTGTTCCGTGGTGCGCTTGACGTTGCCGCGACCGAGATCAACGAGGAAATGAAAATCGCCGCGGTCGAGGCCATTGCCGATCTGGCAACTGCCGAGGTTTCCGACATTGTGGCGGCTGCCTATGGCGGGCAGGAGCTGCGTTTTGGGCCGGAATATCTTATTCCCAAGCCGTTTGATCCGCGCCTGATGCTTGAAATCCCGCCGCGCGTTGCAAAGGCCGCAATGGATAGTGGCGTTGCCAAACGTCCGATCACGGATTTCGATGCGTATCGTCAGCAGCTTGAAGGCTTTGTCTTCCGGTCCGGTCTGGTGATGAAGCCGGTGTTTGATATGGCGCGTTCGCAGAAAAAACGCGTTGTCTATCCCGAAGGCGAATCGCGTCGTGTTCTGCAGGCCTGTCAGGTTCTGGTTGATGATGGTGTGTGTCATCCGGTTCTGATCGGTCGTCGTGATGTGATTCTTGAACGCATTGCCGAACTTGGTTTGCGCCTGATCCCGGACGAGCAGGTTGAAATCCATGATCCAGAAGACAATCCGCATTTCGAACAGGATTGGCAGGATTTCCACAACATCATGGGCCGCCGTGGTATCAACCCGGAATATGCGCGTTCCATCGTGCGGACCCGTCCGACCGTGATTGCCGCCCTGATGCTGCGCCGTGGCGAAGTCGATGCGATGCTGTGCGGGTGCCAGGGCGGTTTCCTGCGTCATCTGCGCTATGTGCGGAACCTTGTCGGCGTGCAGAAGGGGGTTACCGACTTCTCTACCGTCAATATGATGATCATGAAGCAGGGGACATTCTTCCTGACCGATACCTATGTGTCGGTTGATCCGACGCCGGAACATGTTGCGGAAACCGCGATCATGGCGGCCGACGTGGTCAAGCGTTTCGGGATTACGCCGAAGGCCGCGCTGATTTCGCATTCGAACTTTGGCAGCCATGAAAACAAGTCGGCCTGCAAGATGCGCGATGCGTTGCAGCTGATCCGTACCCTGGCACCCGACCTTGAGGTTGAGGGTGAAATGCATGCCGATGCCGCGATTTCCGAAGAAATCCGGTCACGCATTTTCCCGAATTCGATGCTGAAAGGCTCGGCAAACCTTCTGGTGATGCCGACCCTTGATGCGGCGAACATTTCCTACAACATGGTCAAGATGCTGGGCGATGGTTTGCCGGTTGGCCCGATTCTGGTCGGTGCGGCCAAACCGGCCCACGTGGTCAGCCCGTCGATCACCGTGCGTGGGATTGTCAATATGAGTGCGATTGCGGTGGTTGATGCCATCAATCGCAGTCAGGAACACAGTTAAACCGCAAATTGCTATCGCGCGGCCCTTGACCGGGCCTGACCGATAGCGCAGAAACAGCCGTGCCGGACAACTGGTCCGGCACGGCATTTTTAATTGAAGTGCAGGAACGAACTTAGCGCGCAACACAATCAGGGGAGGGGCAGATGACGGATCAGGTCGAAGAACTGGAACGTCCGGCGGAAAATACGTCGTCTGGTGACGAGTATGTCGATCTTACTCCTGAATATGCGCGCGAGATTCTTGATGCACTGGGCGACGATGATGTATCGCGCGCCGAAGAACTGATTTCCGAACTTCACTTTGCCGATATTGCCGACCTTCTGGGGTGGGCCAGCAGTAGCCAGCGCGTCAAGCTGGTCGATCTGATCCGTCCGGATTTCGATCCGGAACTTCTGACCGAACTTGATGACGAGCTGCGCGAAGAGGTCATTTCGCTGCTTGGTACCGAGGCGGTGGCCGAAGCAATTTCCGAACTCGATTCGGATGACGTGGTCGAGGTTGTCGAATATCTGGAAGAAGAAGACCAGAAAGAACTTCTGGGTGCCCTTTCCGATATCGAACGTGCGCGAGTTGAAGAAGCGCTGTCCTATCCGGAATATACCGCCGGTCGTATCATGCAGCGCGAGCTGGTGGCGATTCCGGATTACTGGTCGGTCGGGCAGACCATCGATTTCCTGCGCTCGGCGAAAAACCTTCCCGATGATTTTTATGACATCATCGTGGTTGATCCGCGATACAGCCCTGTGGGGATCGTTCCGCTTTCACGTGCCATCCGTACCAATCGTCCGGTGCTTATCCGCGATGTAATGGATTCTGAGAACATGCGCACGGTTGTCGTGACCGAGGAACAGGAAAACGTCGCCCACCTGTTCCGTCAGCGCGACCTTATTTCGGCACCGGTTGTCGACGATAGCGGCCGACTGGTCGGTGTGATCACGGTCGATGACGTGGTTGACGTCATCGATGAAGAATATGAAGAAGACATGATGCGCCTTGCCGGTGTTGGCGAGGAAGACGACCTTTCAAGTGCGATTTTTGATACCACCCGATCGCGATTTACCTGGTTGCTGGTCAATCTTTTTACCGCCATTGCGGCATCGATGGTCATTGGCGTGTTTGAAGCAACCATCCAGCAGCTTGTTGCGCTGGCGGTTCTGATGCCGATTGTGGCCTCGATGGGGGGCAATGCCGGGACCCAGACCCTGACCGTTGCCGTGCGTGCGATTGCCACACGTGAACTGACCAGCACCAACGCCTGGCGTGTTATCCGCAAGGAAGTCGCCGTGTGCGGTTTGAACGGGCTTGCCTTTGCCGTTCTGACCGGGGCTGTGACGTGGTTCTGGTTTGATGATGTCATGCTTGGTGGTGTGATCGGGGCAGCAATGATCATCAATCTGCTGTTTGCCGGATTGTTTGGCGCGCTGATCCCGCTTGGTCTGGAACGGGCCGGGATCGACCCGGCGGTGTCTTCATCGGTATTTCTGACGACGATTACCGATGTGGTTGGCTTCTTTGCCTTCCTTGGGTTGGCCGCGACCTTCCTGCTGTAACAACGCCAAATGCAAAAAACAGCAAGGCCGGGCATTTTACCCGGCCTTGCTGTTTGTGGTTCATCCTGAAAGCCCGCGAAATTCAGCTTCGCGCCGGTGACTTTTCTGCCGGGTTCTGATGGCTGAGCAGTGCGGTCGTTTCAATCGCATCGACCGGCGGCGACAGCAGGAAGCCCTGCAATTCGTCGCAATCGGCGGATTGCAGGACGGCAAGCTGATCCTCGGTTTCGACGCCGACAGCAACCACTTTGCGGTTAAGGCTTTTGCACAACCGGATGGCCGGTTGCAGGATGCTGTTTTCGGGCTGTTCATCAAGCGCGATGTTAAACAATGCCTTGGACAATTTGATCCGCTGCACCGGGAAGCGTTTCAGATAGCGAAGCGATGTGTTGGCCGCAGCAAAATGATCCAGTGTCAGACCAATCCCGGCCTCGGCAAAGCGATAGAACTGGCCAAGTGCGCGTTCGGGATCACGCATGGCAATTTCTTCGGAGACCTCGATCTCGATCATCGCCGGGTCGATTTCATATGCCTTGGTAAGCTCGACAATGCTTTTAAGCAGATCGGCCTGAATAAACTGGCGGCTTGAGACGTTCAGGGCCACCGGAACCGGGATGTAACCCTCGTCCCGCCATTGCGCAATTTGTTTGCAGGCGGTTTCGATGATCCAGCGCCCCAGCGGGGTCAGCAGGCCGGTGCGATCGGCAACGGCAATGAAGTCAGGCGGCAGGCGTCTTTTTCCGCTTTCATCGATCCAGCGCAGCAGGGCCTCAAAACCGGTAAGGGTCCGGTCAGATGTGCGATAGCGCGGCTGGAATTCCAGAACAAAGCGCTTTTCATCGACCGCCCGACGCAATTGCGTTTCCATCGACAGGCGGGCATGCATCACGCTGTTCATTGTCTCGACAAAGAAGCAATAGGACGACTCTGCTGATTTTTGTGCGCGATACATCGCGGCATCGGCATTGGCCAGCAATTGCGAAGGTGCCCTGGCATCGTTGGGGTAAAGGGCAACGCCCACACTTACATGCAGGCGGATTTCATCATTGCCACCGGCCTGGATCGGCTGGGACATGGACTCGACAATTCGTTCTGCGACAAGGGCCGCCCCCTCGGCCTCGGACAGGTCGGTTGCAATGACGGCAAACATATCGCCCGAAAAACGCGCACAACTGTCTTTTTCCCGAACCGTCGCGCGCAAGCGACCGGAAACCGTGCGCAACGTTTCATCGCCGATATCCGATCCGAACCTGTCATTGATGGCACGGAAATTATCGATATCCACCACCAGAACCGCCAGAAGCTTTTCATAACGTTTGGCATGGGCAACGGCCTGATTAAGCCGGTCATCAAACAGTGCGCGGTTTGGCAGGCCGGTCATCGGATCATGCGTTGCCAGATAGCGCAGGCGATTGACCGATGCATTGGCAGCCGGATTGTGATGCAGGGTGATATCAACGCAGTCATCGTGATTGACAGATGGCCGCATCGACAGGTCGCAGACCACATGAACACCCTCGGCACTGCGGACAACCCATTCGCGACGAAGTTCTTCGTCCCCGCGGCTCAGCGCAAGCAGCATCTTTTCCTGCGCCCGGCGTGATGCCGTGCCGTCGGACTGGAATTCCGGTGCCAGATTGTAAAACCGGATAAAGCCGTAATCTTCTTCGCGCAGGTCAAAGAAATCAGCCGTTTCCGGCGTCATGGATTTCAGGTGACCATCCAGCCGCGTGATGGCAAGCGACAGATCGCTGATATCGTCAGGCGCACGCATGTGCTGGATGATGCGTCCAGATGAACGCGGTTGGCGGTTGGCAAGCACGAAGACAATCATCGTCATGATGATCGTGATCGCCGCCCCGATAAACAGCACCGATTCCGGGCTGAACATCGCCTGGTTGGCAAGGGTCGGGTCGGCGGTAACATCAATGTGCCATTGGCGACCGGCAATATCGACTGTCGCGGTCTGTTCCAGCTCCGGATCGTCGCCTTCGCCCTGAAGGTCAAACAGGACGGTGTCGCCTTCGCGGACACGGACCGAATACCCCATGATCCCGTCGTCATCGATAACCGATGTCAGCATTGTGCGGATACGAATAACACCGTTGATCACGCCGATGATCTGCCCATCGCGGCTAAGTACCGGGGTATAGACGGCAAATCCGCGCCCGCCCTGCAGCAGTTCAAGGGTGGGTGTGATCTGTGTGCGGCGCTGATCGAGCGCAATATCAAGCACCGGCCCGGCAAGCGGATGGCGTTTCAGGTCCGCACCCATCGCCGGGACATTCCCCTTGATCGGGGCGACATACATGATGATGTAGTTCGGTGTGACCCAGTTGACGGCCTGAAGGGCGGGGAAACGGGCCTGCAACGGGGTGGCGAGGCTCAGATAATCGCGTTCTTCCGCAGGTGGGCCGTCCTGCCAGTTATCGGCAAAGGTTTCGAGCACGTGCAGATTGTTATCGACGATCTGTTTGACCTGCTGTGCAATGCCAGAAGACATGATCCGGGCCGCAGACAGCAACATGGTATCGCGATTCTGAAGCGCGTTGCTCCAGAGCAGAAAAGTCGCGAGGGCAAGCAGCACGCCGGTCATGAAGCTGGCAAGAAGGGCCTGCTTGCGGATGCCGGTTTTGCGCTCGGTTGCGGATTCTTCGGTTGGCCGGTTATCGTCTTGCATGTCTTCCCCAAGTCTCACGATCATTGATTAATCGTGATTTTATTCTGCGCCTCAGCCTGATGAGACAGATTGCATTGCCGGGATGGTGTTCGTGCAATTGTCGAAAATAGCGTGCCAGCGCTTTGTGGCCCCGAAATTTAATCCACTACGCTGTTTATGTGGGCATTCTTACACGATTTTAAGGGTTTGAGCGTGTGCAAAAGTGAATAAAGGCTAAATTCAACTGACCCGATGATCACTTGTGATGCTGGGAAAGGCGGATTTGGGGCTGTCAGGCAGCCATGCATTGTGCGGGTCTGTTCGTGATTGCATATCTGGTGTATGTCGATGCCGATGCGCCATCCCGCAAGGTGCAGCAGAAGCCGGATCAAAGAGAGAGTTCATGAAACATCATCACCGCAATCCCCGTGCCCGCGGTGGGCGTCGTAAATCCGCGCCGCGCCGCGATCCGTTGATCGGGTTCGAGGCGACAACGACAATCCGCGAAATCGGCGCGCGGGGCGACGGCATTGCAAGCATCACGGGGCCGGATGGTTCCAGCATCATTGCCTATGTCGATTGTGTCCTGCCCGGTGATGACGTGCGTGTGGCCCTGCGGCAAAAACGCGGCGATGGATATGGTGCGGAACTGGTCGAACTGATTGCGCGCAGTGCGCCTGCCAGTGCCCCGCGGTGCAGCCATTATGAAAGCTGCGGCGGATGTGCGCTTCAGCATCTTGATGATGACAGCTATCGCAACTGGAAACGCCAGAAGGCATTAACCGCGGTCCAGCGTGCCGGACTTGATCCCGACGAGGCCGAGGAACTGGTGGGAGATGTCGAAATTTCACCACCGGCAAGCCGTCGCCGGGCCGGTTTTGCGGTTCATGTGGGGGCAACCGGTGTGCATGTCGGTTTCCATGGCCGGTTCAGCCATACGGTCATCGACATTACCGACTGTGCCGTTCTGCATCCGGACCTGATGGCGTTCCGTGATGCCTTTGCGGCCTTTCTTGGCAAATGTGATCCGGATGCCGCAAAGACCGTCAAGGAAGTGTTTGTGACCCGTGCGGATAACGGCCTTGATGTGGTGATACATGCAGGTGTCGAACCGGGGCTCGATATGCGGCAGGATCTGGCCGAATTTGCCGAAAATCTTGATCTGGCAAGGCTAAGCTGGAAGGTCGGTGACGCCAATGATGAACCGGTGGCAGCGCGCCGTACCCCAACCGTTGCCTTCGAAGGCATCGATGTGCCCGTGCCGCCGGGGGGCTTCCTGCAGGCGACCCGGAATGGCGAGGCATCCCTGACCAATGCGATCAAGGTGGCGTTGCAACGTATCCCGGCCCGCCATGTGGCGGATCTGTTTTGCGGGATTGGCAGCTTTACCTTTGCGCTTGCATTGGGGGGGGATCGCCGCAATGTCGTCGCGGTGGAAAGCGATCCGCGTGCCGTGCGCAGCCTGCAATATGCCGTCGGACAATCGTCGAGTCCGATCAAGGTTGTCGAACGCGATCTATTTCGCCGCCCCCTTGATAAGGCCGACTTGTCCGGACTTGATCTTGTCCTGTTTGATCCCCCACGTGCCGGTGCATTGGCGCAGTGTGAAAACCTTGCGATTGACGGGCCTGAATGGGTGATCGCGGTGTCGTGCAATCCGGCGACATTTTCCCGCGATATCAGGGTGTTGCGCAATGGTGGGTATGAACTGACGCGGGTTGTTCCGGTCGATCAGTTCCTGTGGTCATCGCATCTTGAGATGTTCGCAATCCTGCATCGAAACAAAACATCGGCCTGATTGAACGCGCCAGTTGTTTGTTTTGGCTTAATATTTCGTTCCAAATATACTATACTTATGTCTGGTTTTTCCGCCGGGCTTTCAGGATGGGCTGCCCGGCTTCGGATCAATGTGATTCGGACCGGGGCGTAGCATGTAGCTGCATAACCGGCTTGTTTGTGCGGAAACGACATTGCAGGCAGTTGGTAGTCCTTATCCGGTCTATACTGACACTGCGCGCGCCATCGCGCCGCAGAACCGCCTGCTTGCGTCCGTCGAGAGCATCCAAAGCAGCAATTCCCCGAACACCAGCCTTAGTAACGATGCCCTTCGCAATAGCAGTGCTGCATCCCGGAGCCTGCGGGGCTCGCTTGGTCGTGCGGATGATTTTCTTAAAGTTGCCGCCGATGATCTTTCGCGGATCGGCTCTGCTTTGGACGAAGTCGATACACTGGTCAGCAGCGTTGAAAACAACCCATCACTGTCACGCGTCGAACGTGGGTTCATCACAGCGCAAATTCAGGACTATCTTGATCAGATCGACGAAATCGCCACCAGCAGCAATTATGATGGCAAAAACCTGCTGGACAGTGATCAGACAATTGAATTGCAGATCGGATCGGGGACGTCATCAGGCAACCGTCTGAATGTTGAACTGTATGCATCCGGGACCGAAGGATTGGCAACCGGGCTATCCGCCATCGACATTTCCGATGATGCCGGGGTTTCCAACGCGCGTGACCGTGTTGATGCTGCGCAGGAAGCGCTTTCAAACCGGGAAATATCCCTACAGGCAGACCGCGAAAGCATTGCCGGGGCGGCTGATCGCAGCCGGGTTTCCGAGGTTGCAGGTAACAACATCCTTCAGGCGCAACTTGCCGCGGCCGAACCTGGCGACGCCGATCAGGTGCGGCGCGGAATCATAGAAGCTTTTCAGGGCTATCTTGGCGAAATATCGGCACGTTTGCAGGATCAGACCGTGACGATTGGTGGCATCAGTCTGCCAGAACCGCAACCAGGACCTGAGCCGGTTACCGAGCGTGATGATCCGTTTGCCTATGATCCGAACGCGGATCCATTGGGGCGTGATGATGGGCAATACTTCGCGCCGACAACAGGAAGAAATACCACCGATCCGGTCCCGTCCAACACGTTTGGCGGCTATGACAGCAACGGTGGTGGGACGGGTATTGGCGGCACCTTGTCAGGTGGTGGCGGGGCTGGTCAATCCAGCGCGCCCCGCGTATCGATAGAAGCCTGAATGATTTAGGCACTGGTCGGAAAGCCTATTCGATATATTCCCCATCATAAATGCCCCAATAGCCCTGACGCGGGGCCCATCCTTCGAAATCGCCAAACTGCAACTGACACCAGTCAACCGAACGCGGGCAGGTTTCGATTTTGCCAATCACCGAATTGGAAACAAGGGCGATCTTGCGGGCATTTTCATCGGCGGCGGAATAAAGCGTGATGGTATCGGCGGTAACAATCACATGACGTGATCCCAGCAAAAGACTTTGATGCACCCATCCTTCGCTGCCTTCCCAGTCGCGAACCTTGCGCCAGGTATCAAATTCCGAAATGACTTCCATCGGCATGTTGCGGCGCTGATAGATCCAGACCTTTGGGTAACGCAGGCCGGGCCCGGATCGCAGGTGAACCTTGTCTGACCGCAATGCAACAAAGCGCGGGATCGGCAGGCCTGATTCCTGCGCGCTGGCGACAATCGGTGCGCCAATGCTGCCAAGGATCGCCATGGCGACAAAAGTATGAAGGAATTTACGGATGATCCGCGGCATTGTGACGGTTTTCCCTGCTCTTTCTTCTGCTGCCGGAATAGAATTTCGGAACCGGCGAACCTTGCTCTTTAAGAAATAAAATTACAAAAATGACGTCAAAATTCTTGCTTTAATACCCTGTGACGTGGCATCACTGCATTGCGGCAAGAGCGCATTTGGCGCAAGAAACCCATCTTGTCAGCAAAAGAGTTAAAAGACCGCATAGGAACGGCAGATGACCAAGAAAAAACCCCTCGTCATCGTGACCCGCAAACTGCCGGAAGCGATTGAAACCCGCATGATGGAGCTGTTTGATGCACGTCTGAACATCGACGATGTCCCGATGTCCAAGGCCGAGTTGATCGAGGCGGTCAAACAGGCCGATGTTCTTGTCCCGACGGTGACGGACAGAATCGATTCCGCCGTTCTTGCCCATGCGGGGCCGAATTTGCGCCTGATTGCCAATTTCGGGACGGGTGTCGACCATGTCGATCTGCAAACCGCACGGTCACGCGGTATCACCGTCACCAACACCCCCGATGTCCTGACCGAGGATACCGCCGATATGACAATGGCGCTGATCCTTGCAGTATCGCGCCGTGTTGCCGAAGGCGAACGCATGATCCGCAGCGGCGAATGGACGGGCTGGGCACCGACATCGATGCTGGGGCATCGCATCTGGGGCAAGCGGCTTGGCATTGTCGGCATGGGGCGCATTGGCCGGGCCTTGGCCCGCCGGGCAAAGGGTTTTGGTCTTTCGGTGCATTATCATAACCGCCGCCGTGTTCATCCCGATACCGAGGCGGAACTGGATGCGACCTGGTGGGAAAGCCTGGATCAGATGTTGGCCCATGTTGATGTTGTGTCAGTCAACTGCCCGCATACACCGGCAACCTATCATTTGCTGTCGGCCCGTCGCCTTAAACTGATGCAGCCGCACGCCATTCTGGTCAATACGGCCCGTGGCGAGATTGTCGATGAACCGGCATTGACCCGGATGCTGGCCGATCGTGAAATTGCCGGGGCCGGGCTTGATGTGTTCGAACATGAACCGGCCGTGAACCCGAAACTGCTTGAATTGCAGAACGCCGTTCTGTTGCCGCATATGGGGTCGGCGACCATCGAAGGGCGTGTCGATATGGGCGAAAAGGTGCTGATCAATATCAAGACCTTTGTCGATGGTCACACACCGCCGGATCGGGTGATTGAAGGGCTTCTGTAAGGACCTGATATATATATATCCTTTGGCGATACCTGTAGGGGAATTGATGTGCCGGGTACTGTTATCCGGCACATTGCGTTTCGTAGGGTGATTGGCCTTAAGACGACACAGGCTGCTTTGCCGGTTTGGTGAATATTTTCGCGGCCTGCCCGATAACCAGCGGTACCAGACTTCCCCCGATAACCAGAAGCCATCCCGTGCCGCTGGGCGGTGCAATCATGAGCAGCCGGGACAATTCGGGAACATAAAGCGTCAATCCGATCAGGAGCACGCAAATTCCCAAGGCAATCCAGATGAAAGGGTTGCGGGTAACATCGTTGAAAATCCAGCCGGAAGATCGGGCACGCATGTTGAAAACATGCAGCAACTGTGCGGTTGCAAGCGTCAGGAACGATACCGACAAAGCTTCCTGATCCCCAAGGTTGAAAACATGCAGTGCCATGGCAAAAGCACCAAGTACTCCGACCGTAATCAATGCGCCGTAAAAAAGAATGCCGCCCCAATCCTGTTTGGTCAGAACCGGTGTTTTGGGATCGCGCGGGGGCTGGTTCATCACATGCCGGTCTCCTTCGCCAATACCAAGTGCGAAAGCCGGAAACACGTCCGTTACAAGGTTAAGATACAAAATCTGCAACGGCAGAAGCGGTAAGGGAAGCCCGCTTGGCACGGCAAGGCCGATCACGAGTATCTCGCTGAGATTGCATGACATCAGATACAGCACAAAGGTGCGTATATTGGCAAAAATAACCCGTCCCTGATGCATCGCGGTTACGATTGACGGGAAGGCATCGTCACGCAGAACCATGTCTGCGGCTTCGCGGGCGACGTCTGTGCCTCTTTTGCCCATGGCGATGCCGATATCGGCCTTTTTAAGCGCGGGGGCATCGTTAACGCCATCGCCGGTCATGGCAACAATGGCACCTGCCTGCTGGTGAAGGGAAACCAGATTTAATTTTGCTTCGGGGCTGACCCTTGCAAAAACGGGGGTGGCAAGAATGCGGTCACGTTCTGTTTTCTGTGTCAGGTCGGTTGCCTGAAGCATCCTGCCTTCAAGTCCCGATGCCGTTGCATCGCAAAGTCCGACTTGCGCCGCAATATTTCTGGCGGTGCCGATATGATCGCCCGTTACCATGATGACCCGAACCCCCGCCGCATGACAGGCCTGTATTGCGGCAGGCACATCTTCTCGCGGGGGATCAAGAAGGGCGATCAGGCCTATCAGGATCAGATCCTGATAGGGGGGCGTATCGACCGCAGGGGCATTTTTCATCGCAAGGGCAAGAACGCGCAAGCCCTTTTGCGTCATGTCATTGCTTAAATCCGACCAGCGCCGCCGGGCTTTTTCGTCCATTTCACGCGGGCCATGATTTTCAAGGAAGCCGGTGCTGTTTTTTATGACGGCTTCGGGTGCGCCCTTGATCGCAACAAACAGGTTATCGGGTGTGTTTTGATCGCGATGAAAGGTTGCCATCATGCGGGTCTGCGCGCTGAAAGCTTCCTTGGCGATTTCGGGGTATCTGGCTTGTTGTTCTGTCTGATCAATGCCTGCGTTCCGGGCGACTTCAAGCAGGGCCAGTTCCATCGGGTCGCCAATATGCTTTTCCGTGCTGCCGGATGGCAGCAGAATTGCATCGTTGCACAAAACGGCAATCCGTATGGCCAGTTCTTCGGGGCTGTTTGCTGCCAGCAATGCGTCAGGAGATGACGTAAAATCAACCTCGTTTTCCGAGGTCCTGAGGGCCACGACCGTCATCCGGTTTTCGGTCAGCGTTCCGGTTTTATCGGTCATGATAACCGTGGTCGCACCCAGCGTTTCAACGGCTGACAGGTTCTTGATCAGGGCATTGCGTTTCGCCATCCGCCACATCCCGCGGGCAAGGGCAACCGTTGCAACAATCGGCAATCCTTCTGGGACGGCGGCAATCGCAAGTGCGATACCGGTCTTGAGCATCATCACCATGTCTTTGCCGACATAAATGCCGACAATGGCGATGCATATGGTCAGTCCCAAAGTGGCCCAGATAAGATGACCAGCCAGCGTATCAAGACGTTTTTCAAGCGGTGATGTTTCGGCTTCTGCCATTTCGGTCATCGCCGCGATATGACCAAGTTCGGTTGTCATTCCGGTGGCAACACAGACACCCGATCCATCTCCGCGGCTGATGGCTGTGCCCTTGAACACCATATTCGTGCGATCCCCAAGCGGCAGGTTTTCATCGGTTGTGGCATCATCGGGCAGGTTGATGGTTTTGTCCGTCGGAACGGACTCCCCTGTCAAAGCAGATTCATCTGCCTGCAGGTTGCTGCATTCTATCAAACGGATATCAGCCGGAATAACGTCGCCCGCTTCAAAGACAACAATATCGCCCGGTACGATGTCGCGGGCCTCCAGCACGTGGATTTGCCCATCCCGCCTTACCTTGGCGTGAACACTTGAAAGCTTTCGCAATGCCTCCATCGAACGGATGGCCCTGAATTCGGATGTAAAGCCGATGGCTGCATTGATGATCAGCACCACGACGATGGCAATGCCCTCGGTCAGGTCGCCGAAATAAAATGAAAGGGCCGCGGCACCGGCCAGCATATAGACAATCAGCCCCGCAAATTGCCGGATCAGGATGTTCCAGAAAGAGACGTGCTTCTGGTCCTTAAGGCTGTTCCTGCCGTATTTCTTCCGGCGTTCTGTGGCGTCCGTTTCCGAAAGGCCGATCTCGGGGGAAACATTCAGATGTGCAAGGATTTCCGGTAACGGCTGAATATGATGATCGGACATGCAGAAACCTTTGCAACCAGCAACGAGCAGACGGGCAGGCACCAGCCAACTAGGTCACTAAATCAGTGACCGGTCAAGCAACCGGCCATTTGAGGGCACCTGATTTGATGGTGCAGCATCCTCCTGACAGCTTCTGACAGGGAGGCGGATTAAATCCGTACTCAAAGCATTTCAATTTATCAGCAGCTTGGGTATCAGTAAGGACAATATTTCCATCAGGATTTCCTTCAAGGGGGCCACCATGCGTTTCGTCTTTCCCGCAGCCACGCCGGTTACCGTTCCGGTGCAGAATTCGGATCAGCTTTTCCCGGTCAATCGCATCTTCTGCATTGGCAAGAACTATGCCGACCATGTGCGCGAAATGGGCTCCGACCCGGCCGACACCCCGCCCTGCATCTTCATGAAGCCGACGGATTGCCTGAAGGTTGGCAACGGTGATCTAGCCTATCCGTCGGGAACCGAAGACCTCCATTACGAGGGGGAGCTTGTTGTGGCCCTTGGTGCGGGGGGCAAGAACCTTGATCGTGTGGCAGTTGAAGCCGCCATTTTCGGATATGCTGCGGGCCTTGATATGACCCGCCGTGATGTGCAGGCCGGCCTTAAGGACCGTCGCCTGCCGTGGGATATGGCAAAGTCCTTTGACGATTGTGCCGCGATTTCGGCAATCCGGCCCAAGGCCGATGCAGGCAATCCGCAGGCAACCAACCTGAAACTGTCGGTCAATGGCACGGTCAAACAGGATGATACCACCGCCAAAATGATCTGGCCGATGGTTGACGCATTGGTGCATCTGTCGACCCTGATCGAACTTAAAGCTGGCGATCTGCTGTTTACCGGAACCCCCGAAGGTGTCGGTCAGGTGGTGCGCGGTGACCGCATGGATGTGGTGATTGCCGATGTTGCGGAACTGTCGGTTACGCTGAAATAGCATCAGGATATCAAGATACAGGGATTAAAGGGTCAGGGCCCACTCACCTCATCAGGAAACGGAGTCCGTTTTGAAAATCGTCAGCTGGAATATCAATTCCGTTCGATTGCGCATCGAACAGGTCATAAAGTTTTTAGAAGAACAACAACCCGATGCGCTGTGTCTTCAGGAACTGAAATGCCCGGACGAGCATTTCCCCCACGAGGCATTTGAAGCCGCCGGTTACATTCATCGTCATAACCATGGCATGAAAAGCTATAACGGTGTTGCGATCCTGTCGCGATTGCCGTTTGCCAAAACCGATATCAGGCATTTCTGCGGCAAGGAAGACCGCCGTCACTGTATGGTGACGTTTGAAAACGGGGTCGAGCTGCACAATTTCTACATCCCGGCCGGGGGCGACGAACCGGACGTGACAATCAATGAAAAGTTTGCCCACAAGCTTTCCTTCCTTGATGAAATGACCGCATGGTGGGCGGAACGCCGGGTTGCCGACCCGGATCGCAAGGCCATTCTGGTCGGCGATTTCAATATTGCCCCGTCGGAAAATGACGTCTGGTCGCACAAGCAGCTTTTGAAAGTTGTCAGCCACACACCGATCGAAGTTGAAAAGCTCGAAGCATTCCGTAAATCCGGTGATTTCGTGGACTCGGTGCGTGAAATCGTAGAAGAGCCGGAAAAACTGTTTAGCTGGTGGAGCTATCGTTCACGCGACTGGCGGGCAAGCAACAAGGGACGTCGTCTGGATCATGTCTGGATGACACCGAATATGGCCGGATCGGTCCGCACAGCATCGGTCTATGATCTTGCCCGTGACTGGGAAAAACCATCCGATCATGCACCGGTGGTTGTCGAGTTCAATATCTGAATACCGTTTTTTCAGCATCAAACAGCGGGCCGGATTTATCCAGCCCGCTGTTTTTTCGTCTAAAAGGTCTTGATCGCGGGACGTGCCGGGGTGAAGCTTCTGATTGAACCCGGAAACGAACGTCCCCAATTCTTTAAGCAATTTTATCCCGATGAAACAAAAAACAGGATACGGGCAATGAAAAAGATCCTCATCGCGTTGGCAGCCATCATTTTGCTGGTCGTTGCCGGACTGGTGTATGTCTATGTCAATCTTGACAATATCGTCAAAGCAACCATCGAAGAGGCTGGAACCCGTGTGACGCTGGCCGATGTGACGGTGGATAATGTCAAGATTGAAACCACCCAGAACACGGCATCCATTGGCGGGCTGGTTGTCGGGAACCCGGATGGTTTTGAAACCGACCATGCCTTTTCGCTGGGCAATATTTCGGTGCGACTGGATGGTTCGACCCTTACCAGCAATACCATCCGCGTGATCGAGGTGATCGTGGATGCGCCCAGTGTGACCTATGAATTGGGGCAGGGTTCGTCAAACATCGCGACCATTCAGCGCAATGTTGAAAGCTTTGTCCAGCGTGTCTCCGGCCCGACCGGTGCAGGTGGCGACAAGGCAGATACCGCCGCCGATGACGGTTCGGGTACCAAGGTCGTGATTGATAATGTCTATATCCGCAACGGCAATGTCAGTGTGTCGGCCGCGATGCTGCAGGGTAAAAAACTGTCTTCGGGACTTCCTGAAATCCACCTTAAGGACATTGGCAAGCAAGAAGGCGGGGCGACACCGGCGCAAGTCGCCGAAGAAATCATCACCGCCCTTAACACCGCGGTGTTCAAATCGGTTTCCAGTCTGAATGTCGATGGACTTTTGCAGGGGGTCGGTGACCTTGGCAAGGGTGTGACCGGATTGATTGGCGGTGCTGCAACCGGAACCGGCGGCGTGGTCAAGGACGGCGCGGGTGCCGTCGGTGATGCGGTCAAGGGACTGTTTGGCGGTTCGTCCGAATAACGGGACTCGGAACCGGAATTACGGGATATTTCAATAATATCCTTATAATCAATGTCTTGGCGGAAGGGGCGGTTATCGCTCCTTCCGTTTTTCTTTTTAACGGCGAATTGACGGTACTGCCGCACCGCACAAGGACAATCCGCATATTACTGATGTGAGATTTTCTCTATCTCCCTGCTTTTTTTCATGAATTTGGTTTCCATATATTTTGGGGTATGGAAACATTTCACCGATGGACGGTGTCGTCTTGGGGAATCTTGTTCGG
>TARA_R100000049_G_C1957034_1_pt1 | contig 16947 bp, 15 predicted proteins | sample TARA_R100000049 | Tara Oceans TARA_R100000049 (sample SAMEA2619992) | marine metagenome | biome: marine biome (ENVO:00000447); feature: mesopelagic zone (ENVO:00000213) & marine oxygen minimum zone (ENVO:01000065); material: "saline water (ENVO:00002010), including plankton... | reverse complement strand
GACCCCTTTGCCGGGCCCCGAAGGGGTCTGACCATCTGCCAACGCCATTCTCCCTGACCATCTCCTTAGTAAAACAACGTTAAATCCCTCCAGGCATGTAACGTAAGGTTAACACCTCCGCTATACTGTCTACTTTGTGCTCATAGCACTTGGTTTGTTTAGCAGCTAAGGTGGTTCCCTGCTTAGTGGCATTATTGAATTAACGAGAGACCTACACATGGAAGCGGCTAGTTCCGTCGGCCTTATGGCTGGCTTTTTTTCTTATCTCTCATTGTTTTTCCTGCGCCCGATTGCTTGCAGGGTGCATTTGCTGGATACCCCAGACCACCGGAAACTCCACAAGGGTTCGGTGCCGCTGATTGGTGGCCTGAGTGCTTTTGTGGGCGTGAGCGTGGCCTGGATGATTGGCATGCCGCTGATCAGTGGCCATGGGCTGTTCCTGATTTGTGCTGCGTTGCTGGTGATTGTGGGTGCGGTGGACGATGCCCGGGACCTTCCCGCGAAATTCCGCCTGGGTGTGCAGGTTCTGCTGGGCGCGGTGCTGACGTTTGGTTCTGGTACCTCGCTGGTAACCTTCGGCAATTTGCTGGGCTTTGGGCCCATTGAACTGGGTATTCTCGGGCCTTTGGTGACCATTGCCGCGGTAATTGGTGCCACCAACGCCTTTAACATGGTGGATGGCATCGACGGCCTGGCTGGTAGCCTGTCGCTGGTGGCGCTGGGCTCTTTGGCGTTGTTGTTCAGCACGTCCTCCGGTTTGGTGGCTGAGCTGGCGCTGGCGGTAGGCATCAGCTGCGCGCTGGTGCCTTACCTGATGGCCAACCTGCGCATTCCCCCTTTCCGTAACCGCATTTTCATGGGCGATGCGGGCTCTATGTTTATCGGCTTTGCCGTAGTGTGGCTGCTGGTAAACGCCACCCAGCCCGGCGAAATGGCCATGCGCCCGGTAACCGCCCTGTGGATTATCGCCATCCCCCTGATGGACATGGTCGCCATCATGGTACGCCGCGCCCGCAAAGGGCAGTCGGTAATGAAGCCAGACCGTGACCACCTGCACCACATCTTCATGCGCGCCGGATTCTCCGACCGCGAAGCCCTGCTGATGATCACCATAGTGGCCATGCTGTTCGCCAGCGTTGGACTGCTTGGTGAGTTCTTCCACCTGCCCGAGTGGCTGATGTTTGCGGCGTTTGTTGGATTGTTCGCGCTGTATGACTGGTCGCTTAGCCATGTTTGGCGGTTGCTGGTGGTGGTTCGGAAGAAGGTTAGTCATTAGTAGCAGGTGTGCTTGGTGCTCCGGTCTGGCAGAAGGGTGGGGTCATACCCCCGGGAAGGGGGTACGACCCCTTTGTAGCCTGCTAACCATGGTGCCCCGCTCCTGACGGATGCAAAAGGGGTCGGGCCCTACGTGGCCCGACCCTACCCTTCTCTTTCGGCCATCTCCTGCTGACATTCCCCGCCGGACATCCCCCTCCAACCCCTCCAAACTCTTTACGCCCGGTAACTGAATTTCAGTTCAAAGTAGCGTAGAATCGCGCCGTTTATTAACAGTATTTTGTGTGCATGGATCGGCCTCCGACTGCGGTGGCCCGAGTGCCTATTGCCTGACTACGCTGATTTTGGTTGGTGGGGCGGTAGCGTGCGTGAGTGACTGGTTCGCCCCGTAAGCGTAAGAAAAAGATATATAGTTGAAGTTATGTTAGGCAGATTTGGAGTATCAAATGAACTACCGGCGCTGGTTTGGCGGGATTACTTTGGGCCTTTTCATCGGTGTGTGTGTTGGGTTGATCCAATCGTATCTCTTTGAAAAACCGAAATATATTGCGTCTGTAACCCTGAATGAAAGGGTGTTATTTGATGAGTACTGGAAAGTTGCCCCTGATGCCCTGGCGAAGGCAGAGTTAAGGCGAGCGGTGCTTTCAGGCGAGACCTCAAGTTTGAATTCTGAATACAATGCTATTCTCGGGGATTTGCTGAATGGATGGTTTAGGCTGCTCGACGAAACCCTGTTCCGGTTTCCGATTGATGAAGCTTTAAAGTCAAACGAACCGGGCCAAGGCACTCAACGCTATGCCAGGCTGAACCGAGGGTTCACGGATGGCCTTAACCAGCGTTCGATCACTTTTCGGGCGGTCGGAAGTAGTGCTGACAACGTGGAGCGCGAACTGCACGAGTGGGTAGCGGGAGTGCAAACCTCAAGTCAGGCACATGCTCACGCAGCAGTCAAATCCTGGCTAACCCGCAAATCGGACAGCTTGCAAGCGCTATCAGAGGGTGGTGAATTTGATCTTTCTGAAGATGAACTTGCCAAGGTGAGCCGTATGGCGGTTGATTTTCGGCGCTCTGCAAATGACCTTCCTTTGATCAGTCCTTTTCAGGAAGAGGTGTTGGACGTTGTGGTGTCTTCGCCACACCGTGGGTTGATTACAAGGGTTTCTGTGTGGGGCCTGATGGGTGCGGCTCTTGCCGTTGTGCTGCTTGGGGGCCTTCAGTTGAAGAGGCGCCCTTGAGTATTCGTGGTCGCTTTTTGAAACTGTTGTTTGGGCCGGTCGTTACGCTGGTTGTCGGGGTTCTGTCGGGGCCTTTGATTTCGAGGCTTTATACTCCTGAGGAGTTTGGGCGGTACTCGGTGTTGTTGGGAGTGGTTGGCATAGGTGTTGTTGTTGTTACGGTCCGTTTTGAGCAGCTGATTCCTACCAGTAAAGACCCGGCCTCCAGCTTCTGGATATCCCTGGTTTGTTCGATTGCCGGGGCAGTTTTGCTGGGTTGTGTCGCCTACCTGTTTGTCTCGCTTGAAGAAACGCTATTTATCATATTTGCGACAATGGCTGTCGCCATATTTAACGGGTTTTATTACCTGCTGGTTAATGCTGGCCATCCATTGAGAGCGTCCTCGGGCAGGGCGGTGCAGGCTGGTGGGGTTCTTGGCGGCCAGGCAATGTTTGGTGCTGCCGGATGGGGGATGCTGGGGCTGATGTGGGGGGAGCTATCCGGTCGGCTTATCTCGCTTGTTTTCGTTTTTCGGAAAGTGCAATTTCATGGCGTTTCGGTAATAAAGAGAGAGTTCTTTGCACAGTGGCCCGCCGCAAAATGGTTGCTTCCGGGAGCACTTTCAGGGGCAATCGCTCTGCAGCTGCTGCCCTTGGGAATGGCGGTTTCAGTGGGCGCCGCCGCCGCAGGCATTTTCCTTCTCATTTATCGAATGGTCGTCATCCCTAACTCACTGCTCTCCAAAGTTGCCAGTGATACTCTTTTGATTGAGTTAAGCCGGTTGGAGAAAAACGGTCTGCCCATTTGTGGTGCGGTTGAAATCGGCCTCGGAAAGCTTCTCCTGGCGGCAACATGTTTATACGGGACCCTTGCTGTCTACGGAGGTTGGCTGTTTTCGATCCTTCTCGGTGATCAATGGTCAGCGTCTGCTGAGTTGATACCTTGGTTGGCCATTTTTGTGGGTTTTTGGTCTCTTGCATCACCTCTGGCGATGGTGTTCGTTGCCATGAAGAAAACCAGATGGTCGTTTGGCTTGAGTTTTCTTGATGTGGCGAATCGTTGCGTGGCTTTGGTGGTCGGCTTTGTTTATCAAGATGTTTTGATTGCGACTATTTCCCTAGCACTGGGTGGAGCTGTTGTCTATGGAACAACGGTCGCTTGTGCCTTAAGGCTGGCAAATGCGGATTTTGTGCGGGCGGTGTCTCCGATGCTGCTTAGCGCTACGGTGGTGATATCTCTCCTGGTTTTGAGTGGTTTGCTGTTTACCCGTGATGCCTGGATTGCGTCCCTCTTCCTAACGGTAATTGCTTTTGGTGTGTCTGGAAAAAAGGTTGTTTATGGTTAAGAGGGTGGCAATCGTCGGAACTTACATGTGGACGCCACGTATCGCCGAATCCTTAAAAAAGTATACGGGGGTAGTCTGTACACCTGTGTCTGAGGTTAAGCCAAGAGACGCCCTGCGTTTATTGGGTGTTCTCGGTGCGGATGTGACCATGCGTATTGGCTTTAGACCGGGCCAGGTTCGGCCAAGAGGTATTGTGCTTGATCTTGTTTGTCTGTTTTATATCCTGGCGGGGGGTAAATTAGTGTTTTACTGGACGGGGTCAGACGTGCCTAGAACGATTCAGTCACTCGCAGACCGCAGCTTGGTGTCGCGCCTGTGGTCGTTACCCGTAACGCGCCTGCTCCTGCGCAAAAGCGAGCACTGTGTTGCTGCACCTTGGTTAGTGAATGAGCTTGAGAGCATGGGGTGTACTGCGGAGAATTTTCCGGTTCCCACGCCAACTGAAGGCTTCGAGAGCGCTTCAGAATTAAGCCTTGGCTCTTGGCCAGACCAATTCACAGTACTTTCCTACGTGCCTGACCACAATTATCAAAATTATTGTGGTGATGAGATTGTAGAGTTGGCCACGCGAATGCCACACGTGAGGTTTCGCGTTATGGGGGGGGATGGTGACTGGTGTAAAAAAAAACCAGATAACCTGGAATTTTTGGGGTGGACGGATGCTTTAGAGGAGTACCGCCGGTGTGTTGTGCTATTGCGAGCGGTACGTCATGATGCGTTGGGAGGGACAGTGCGAGAAGCCCTTCTGTGTGGTCGATATGTCTTATACACGTATCCACATGAATGTGCTGAGTTGCTGCCTGATCCAGATGTATACACGAGCTTTGTTGCGGTTACTGAAGAGCGTTTAATGGAGTTGTTGGAGTTGTACCAGGCCGGCCAGCTGCGGGTAAACAAGCAAGGTTATGAGTGGGTAAGGGCCAATTTGTCTGAGAAGGTGCTGGCAATAAATCTGGCCAATCGTTGGTTTGAAACTCGGCATGAATAGAGTTTATCCTTTATCGTTGTTTGCTCTTGGTCTAGCTATGCTGTTCATTATGTTTTTTATGAGCGGCGTTTTTGGAGTATTGTATGATACCGCGTTGGCTTCGTTTCTCTTATTGATTGTACTTTGCATTCCGTTGTTTGCTGAAAATATAAAATGGTATGAGCCCGTTTTTGCAGTCAATGCAATGTTTTTTTTATTTGGAATTTCTGGTACTTATCTCGCTTATACAGGGTTCTCAACAGCAGAGCATGCAGTTCACGATTTTTCAGATTTGGCGCGGCGAGCACCACTGATAATCTTATACGTTGTCACCTGGATCCTGTGTTTTTACATCGGATACCTTTTTCTTAGAAAAGACCCTGTTGAATTGGCCAATAATGATTCCCTAGTGCCTCCTGTAAAAGAAAGTCAGGCGGTGGCTATGCGAATTTTTTCAGCGCTCTGTTTTATGGTTGCTTTTTTTAATCTTGCGTACAATATATGGATTTTTAGCCCTGATAGTCCAATAGCGTATTTTACGAGTTTTGGTGTATCAAGGTATCGAGAGCAGGTTAATGAGGGTATCTATACGACCTTAGGTTACAACCTTTTTATTGTTGGTTTGATTTTTTATCGGCATTCATTTTTAAACTGGTCTTGGCGACGGATTCTCTCATTCTCTGTCTTGCTGGTGTTATCGTTGGCGGCTTTTTTGTCGCGAGGACAGATATTTTTTACTTTTTCAATCGTTTTGTTTTTGCTTGTCCTGGAATATTTTTTTTCTCGTAATAGAAAAGCATACTTTTATTGGGTTATGGGCATTTTGCCTATCCTGTGTGTTGTTGTGGTTTCTTCTTATTTTTTCAGGCTGGTAAGTGTTGAGTTTTTTTTGGCGGAAAAAGCAGGAAATGATCTGGATATAATGCAGTCTTTCTTTAGTAAGATTTCCGGTTTCGGTGCCTTGATTTTTGGTAAGGGGAATGTGCCAAACTTGCCGGCGATGCTTGTCTATGAGGATCATTTCGGAAATATTGAAAGCTACCTTTCAGGTAAATCCCTGGTTAGCTGGTTGTCGGCATTTATCCCATATTTTGACGCGACTTATATCGGGTATGGAATCAGTGACACCTGGTATCCTAATAACGTTGGTGGTATTCCGCCAGGAGTTGTACATGAGTTGTTAGCCAACTTTGGATTTTTGGGTGGTCTTCTCTCTGCTATTGTTCTCGGTGCCATAGCAGCTTGTTTGTTTAATGTTTTTTATGAGAAGAGGGGGTTTTTATTATGTGTTATATACTCTGCGCTACTTGTTCGGTTTTGGTTTATTCTTCCGAAAGTTGAGTTTGCGGTGCTGAGTAATGCGATTTGGCTCTTTCTTCCGGCTTCAGCTGTTTTTCTATTTTTTTTGGGCTTTAGTCGTGTATTTCTGGATAGGCCAATGCTCCAGAAAAATAAATGATGATACATGTCGTCAATAATTTCGTGAGCAGTACTGTTCATGCCAGTTTGATCGCTGTTCTTTCAAAAACTGTAAAAGATCAACTGGTTATCATTCCTATAAGAGATCATAACCACAAAGGTCTGAACTCTGATGGTTTGGGCGATGTCCAGTTTAAATATATTTTATTTAATAATAGGGTAATAAAATATTTTCCCTTGTTTAAAGTTTTTTTGGTCTCGGTAAGATGTTATTTTTCGTTGCGATCGGCCAAGAAAGCGAGTGAAATTGACGGTGAGAAATTGAAGGTGATCGCGCATAATTTCTGGTCAGATGGAATGGTCGCTTTTTTTAATTCTTTTTTTATTCCAATGCGTTATATGATGGTTGTTAGGAATACAGACATAAACTACTTTGTGGCCAGGCTTCCTCACTATCGGTGGTTAATGGGATGGGCTATAAAACGCTCGGCAGGCTTATCATTCGTAAGCAAATCTCATTATCTCCGCTTTAAAGCGCGTTGGCCTAGTCTTCTCAGTTGTGCACGAAAAGTCGAGATTATTCCCAATGCGGTCTCGGATTGGTGGCTGGATAACCTACTCATGGAACCTTTGGCGCGTGGCAAGCAAGCTTGCTTTGTCGGCAGGTTTGACGCGAATAAGAATCTGAAGAATCTGGTGCTGGCTGCTCAGTTGGTTTATGACGCCATGCCTGAATTCAGGTTGGTTCTCGTAGGAGGGAGTGAGGAGGAGTTTTGTGCTGCTACTGGTTGTCGTGCTGTTCCTGGCTTTGTCGTGGTTTGTGGTAGGTTGCCGAAGGAGGAGTTGCTGAAAGTTTACCGGCGTTCCAGACTTTTTGTGATGCCCTCTTTTACTGAAACGTTTGGGTTGGTTTATCTCGAGGCGCTCTCGCAGGGGTGTGCGGTCATTTGTAGTTCTGGTGAAGGGATTGATGGCATGTGGGAGGTGCCATTTATCCGCTCGGTAGAGCCTGAGTCAGTGGATGATATTGCGAGGACCATTGTTGAACTTGTTGCTGCTTTTCCTGAGGGCATTCCGGTTTCCTGGAGTACGGCTCAAGTTGGTAAGTTTAGTTGGACACAAACGGCAGATGAGTATTTGGAGTTTTTTTCTTGAAAATTATATACTTGCACCAATATTTTCGCACTCCTGAGATGTCTGGCGGTACCCGTTCCTATGAAATGGCTCGTCGTCTTGTTGCCGCGGGGCACGAAGTTCATATGGTTACCTCGAAAACAGATGGCGGAGACAGTTCCGGTGCCTGGATTCAGGAGCAGGTTGACGGTATTCACGTCCACTGGCTTCCTGTGCCTTACAGCAACGCAATGGGTATTGCGAGACGTTTGTTGGCGTTCTCAACTTTTGCCAGAAAAGCCGGTAAGTATGCTGCCAATTTGGAGGCGGATGTTGTATTTGCAACGAGCACGCCCCTGACAATTGCGATCCCCGGTGTTAAGGCCAGCCGAGCCTTGAATGTCCCCTTGGTTTTTGAGGTGCGCGACCTGTGGCCGGAAATTCCTATTGCCCTCAATGTGTTAAAATCTCCCTTTGCAAAGTTTCTTGCCAGAAAACTTGAGCTATGGGCGTACAAAAACTCTGAGAGCGTGGTGGGTCTGTCTCCGGGAATGTGCGAGGGGGTAGTCCGGACAGGTTATGACGCCGAGCGGGTGCACTGTATTCCCAATAGTGCTGATTTGGAGTTTTTCGCGGTATCAGACAAGGTCGGGGGAGAGTTCCGACGTTCGCGCTGTTGGCTAGGTGACAGGCCTCTGGTGTTGTACGCGGGGACGTTCGGAATGGTAAACGGTGTCAGTTACTTGGCCGATATGGCAAAAGCGATGCTCCAGCGAAACCCGACAATCTGTTTTCTTGCGGTGGGTGACGGTGCAGAGTATTCCAAAGTAAGGCAGAGAGCAGAGGAGAATGGCGTTCTGGGGAAGAATTTTTTTATGGAATCTTCCGTTTCAAAGAGAGAAATGCCAGCGTTACTTAATGCAGCAACTATTACGACTTCTCTAGTGATTGCCAATCGAGCGCTTTGGCATAATTCAGCAAATAAATTTTTTGATTCTTTGGCGTCAGGACGGCCTATTTTCGTTAATCACGGTGGGTGGCAGGCGGACCTTCTGGCGGAGTCTGGAGCTGGTTTTGAGGTTCCGGATGATGACCCTCAAGAAGCGGCCGCTCAAGTTATGGCGTTTTTGGCTGATGCCCAACGAGTTAAGCGTGCGGGCGATGCAGCTTTGACATTGGCGAAGTCGCGTTTTGATCGCTCGGTACTGGCTGATCAACTGGAGAGTGTTCTAGTCGACTCGGTGCATAGATATCATGCTTAAGCGGTTATTTGACATGGTTGTTGCATGCTGTCTGATCATAGTGTTGGCTCCGCTAGGCGTGCTTCTAGTCACAACGATCAGGCGTAAGCTTGGGCCACCTGTGTTTTTTAGCCAGGTGCGTCCTGGAAGGGATGGAAAGCCCTTCCAAATGGTCAAATTCCGCACCATGCTGGACGCCACCGATAAACACGGCAACCCACTACCAGACGACCAGCGCATGACACCCTTTGGCAGCTTTTTGCGCGCGACAAGCCTGGACGAGTTGCCTGAACTCTGGAATGTGCTCAAAGGAGATATGAGTCTGGTAGGCCCCCGGCCGTTGTTGATGGAATACTTGTCGTTGTATTCCAAAGAGCAATACCGTCGCCATGAGGTGCGCCCAGGCGTTACGGGTTGGGCTCAGATCAATGGCCGTAACGCGATTTCCTGGGAAGATAAGTTCAAGTTGGATGTTTGGTATGTCGATAACCAGTCTTTCTGGCTGGACTTGAAAATACTGTTCCTCACGGTAAAGAAAGTGCTGGTTCGCGATGGTATCAGTGGTGAGGGTGAGGTGACGATGTCAAAGTTTACCGGAACAAAAGACTGATGCGGTTAGCGATTCTTGGCGCCAGTGGTCACGGCAAGGTGGTGGCGGATGCCGCCAGTTTGAGTGGTTGGGTGGAGATTGTTTTTTTTGATGATGCCTGGCCTGCCGTTGCCAAGAACGGTCCTTGGGAGGTTGTTGGCAGAAGCCCGGATTTGTTGGCCAAGGCTGCTGAGTTTGACGGCACGGTTGTTGCGATCGGTAATAATGGTATTCGCATGGCCAGGCAGCAGGAGTTGGTGTCTGCCGGGCTGAAGTTGATCTCCGTGATTCACCCTTCTGCGATTGTCAGCCCACATGCCTCGGTGGGTGCCGGAAGCGTTGTGTTTGCCAATGCGGTTATTAATTCCTGCGCCAATCTGGGCGCCGGCTGTATTGTAAATACTGGCGCAGTAGTAGAGCACGATTGCGAGGTGGGAGACTTTTCCCACCTTAGCCCGAACGCGGTACTTGCTGGTGGCGTTACAGCCGGGCAAAAGGTTTGGGTAGGCGCCGGCGCCATGGTGAAGCAGTTAGTTGTGCTGGGCGATGAGGTTACCGTCGGTATGGGAAGCGTTGTGTTGAAAGACGTTGCTGCCTGTAAGACTGTTGTTGGCGTTCCAGCCCGCCCCGTTCATTTTCAGGATTGAGTTTTTATGTTGAATACTGCGTTTTCGCCTTGGCCTTCTTTTACTCAGGAAGAGGCGGATGCTGTCTCTGCTGTGCTTTTGTCAAACAAAGTGAACTACTGGACTGGCACCGAAACCCGCGAATTTGAAAAAGAATTTGCCGCGTTCGCTGGTACCGATCATGCGGTAGCGGTTGCCAACGGTACGGTGGCGCTGGACTTGGCTCTGAAGGGGCTGGGCATAGGTGCTGGCGACGAGGTGATTGTTACGTCTCGCACTTTTCTGGCGTCGGCTTCGTGTATTGTGAATGCGGGAGCTACGCCGGTATTCGCGGATGTAGATCGGGATTCCCAGAACATCACGGATGAAACGGTTCGCCCCTTGGTAACTGAACGAACCCGGGCCATTATTTCAGTGCATTTGGCCGGCTGGCCGTGTGATATGGATAGCCTGAATGCCCTGGCCAGAGAGCACAACCTGTTCGTTATTGAAGATTGTGCCCAGGCCCATGGCGCTACCTATAAGGGCCGGCCGGTGGGCTGCCTGGGTGATGTGGCGGCCTGGTCGTTCTGTCAGGACAAGATCATGACCACCGGTGGGGAAGGTGGCATGGTGACCACCAATAACCGGGAGTTGTGGTCCCGCATGTGGTCGTTTAAGGATCATGGCAAAAGCTGGGATGCGGTTTATGAGCGCCAGCACCCGCCGGGGTTCCGTTGGTTGCATGAGAGTATTGGCACCAACTGGCGGATGACGGAGATGCAGGCGGCGATTGGTCGCATTCAGCTGGCCAGAATGCCTGACTGGACTCGTGCCAGGCGGGCTAACTGCGATTTAATCTGGGCTGAGGCCGCAAAACACAAGGGGTTGAGGGTGCCTGTGGTGCCTGGCGACATTGGCCATGCCGGTTATAAGTGCTATGTGTTTGTTGAGCCTGCCGGATTGAAGCCAGGGTGGGATCGCGACCGGATTATGGCTGCCATTATTGAACGGGGCGTGCCGTGTTTTTCCGGTTCTTGTTCTGAGGTTTATCTTGAGAAATGTTTTCAGGATTTGTCTCTCGCGCCTGCAGAACGGTTGCCTGTTGCCCGTGAGTTGGGGGAGACCAGCCTGATGTTTTTGGTACACCCCACGCTGACTGAGGCTGAGATGGCGAAAACAGTGGAAGTACTTTCCGGGGTTATGGCAGAGGCCTCTTGCTGAAACAGGGAGTTGTGGTGAGAAATAAGCTGATCAATCGCATCCTGCATCTATCCCGACCCAAGAAGCGGGCGATTTCCGTTGTAACGGATTTTGTGCTGCTGTCGCTGGCCATTTGGGCGGCGTTTGCTTTGCGATTCGAGAATTCCGGTTGGCTGCCTTCAGAAAAGCAGCTCTGGGTATCACTGGCTACTGTAGTGATGACTATTGGCGCGTTTGTAAAGCTAGGCCTTTATCGTGCCGTTATTCGATACATCAGTGAACATGCTTTTCTGGCCATTCTTGTTGGCGTTGTTTTCTCGAGTATTGCGCTGATTGTTTTGGGGTTCTTGTTCCAGACGCTGGTGCCCCGTTCCGTGCCGGTTATCTATGGGGCTTTCGCCTTCATGCTTGTTGCGGGTACGAGGTTTGGCGTGCGGACGGTCGTGCGGCGTCGAGGTGATCGCTCCAAAGACGGCGTTCTGATTGTGGGTGCGGGGCCGAAGGGGATGCAGTTGGCTTCCGCCCTGGCGCAGGGTGTTGAATACCGGCCGCTTGGATTTGTCTCGATGGTGGATGCCAACCATAAGTCCATGATCGGCAATTTGCCGGTCTATTCTTTGGAGTTCATCGATAAGGCGATTCGGGAGCTGGATGTATCTCGGGTGTTGCTTGCGATAGAGGACTCTGAGCCGGTAAACCGCAAAGAACTCATGCACACCCTAGAAGGCCTCTCCGTACCGGTTCAAACCGTTCCTTCAATGTCGGAACTGGTTGCGGGCCTGGCCCGAATCAACGACATCCGCGACCTGGAAATCGAAGATCTCCTGGGGCGGGACCCGGTTCGTCCAGATGCGGCTATGGTATCGCAGAGCCTGTTCGGCAAGGCGGTACTGGTGACCGGGGCCGGAGGTTCCATTGGTTCGGAGTTGTGCCGCCAGATTCTGCGCCATAAGCCGTCCAGGTTGGTGTTGTTCGAGCAGTCCGAGTTTTCGTTGTATGCCATTGAGCGTGAGTTGCAGTCGATCAATCAGATCGAAGCTTTGGATGTGTCTTTGCATGCGGTGCTGGGCAGCGTAACCCATCGTCGCCGGTGTGAGGCGGTGATGCGGGCCTTTGGTATTCAGACGGTTTATCACGCGGCAGCGTACAAGCATGTACCTCTGGTTGAGCACAATGTGATTGAGGGGGTGCAGAACAATGTGTTTGGTACCTTCCATGCGGCTGAGGCGGCGATTGCTACGGGCGTTGAGCGCTTTGTTCTGATTTCTACCGATAAGGCGGTTCGCCCGACCAATGTGATGGGGGCATCCAAACGCATGGCGGAGCTGGTGCTTCAGGGCCTGGCCCAGCGACAATCCGGTACTGTGTTTTCGATGGTGCGCTTTGGCAATGTGCTGGGGTCTTCTGGCTCGGTGGTGCCTTTGTTCCGTGACCAGATTCGCGATGGCGGGCCGGTAACGGTGACTCATCAGGATATAATTCGCTACTTCATGACCATCCCCGAAGCCAGCCAGCTGGTGCTGCAGGCCGGCAGTATGGGGCAGGGTGGTGAGGTGTTTGTGTTGGATATGGGGGAGCCGGTAAGAATTGCCGACCTTGCCCGCAAGATGATTCACCTGATGGGCCTTGAAGAGAAAACCGAGGATAACCCGGACGGCGATATAGAGATTATCTACACCGGCTTGCGCCCGGGGGAGAAGTTGTACGAAGAGCTGCTCATTGGCGATAATCCACAAGGCACGGCCCACCCACGAATTATGATGGCCCGGGAGGTTTCTCTGCCGTGGGCTGAGGTTGAAGATTTTCTGAACAAGTTTTCCCATGCCAGCCAGGCGTTTGACTGTCAGGCGGTTATTGAGCTTTTAAAGCAAGCGCGGACTGGATACGCGCCAAATGGCGAGCTGGCGGACCTGGTTTGGTGTAACGGCGGGCAGGAAGCGAGTGAGGCCAGGCCGGACGGTAAGGTGCTGAAGTTTGGGGTTTCGCCGCAGGATGTTTGAGGGCTCCAGCTGAACTGTGTCTGGGTAGGTAGCATACCCAGACAAGCCTCTGGCGTTTAGTGCCTGGTAGCGATATGATCGTTATGATTGATATGGTTGGAGGCTGCCATGATTACTGAAACCAGCGCAGTGAAATTCCGCCAGAACCTGGGCGAGATGATAAATCAGGTTCAATACCGGCATGATAGTGTCTTGATCAAGAAGGACGGCAAGCCTGTGGCCGCTTTAGTGGATGCTCGTTTGTTCAACCGTATTCGTCGCCTGGAGGCCCGGTTTGATGCTTTGAGCGCCCGCCTTGAGCAAGGGTTTTCCGGGGTTCCTCAGGATGAGGGGCTTCGGGAAATTGAGGATGCTGTTTCCGGCGTCCGGTCGGAAAACCCTTAGGAGTTTTAACCAGGGATGGCTTCTATTCAGGTAGTTCTTGATACCAATGTAATAATTTCAGGTTTGGCATACCCTTCAAGCATTCCCGGAAAAATCATGCAGGCTTGGCGTGGCGGGGCACTGGATGTGGTTCTCTCCGAGTTTATTCTAGGCGAAATTCGCAGGGTACTGCCGCGGCTGGCTCATCGTCATGGCATGACCGAGTCTGAAATTAATGACTTTGTGGATATTCTCAGTTTTCTGGCGGAGTTGGTTGATCCTGAGGCTTTACCCGACGGTGCCGTGAGGGATGAAAACGATACGCCGGTTTTGGGCACGCTTCTGGCAGGAATGAAGATCCATGGCGTGGATTACCTCGTAACGGGCGATAAAGACCTGCTTGTCTTGGCTGATGAGTTCCCGGTGGTAACGCCGGCAGACTTTTGGGCCAAGCATGGTGGATTATAGTACCAGGCGACAAGGAATGTTGAGATGATTGAGATTTTGCACCATGGGGCGGTGAATGGGGTGACTGGCTCTTGTCATGAACTTCGGCTTTCTAAAGCTGATATCGGTGCCAGAGGGGTCAGTCCACGTAGGGACAGACCCCGATCACAGATTGGGTGCCAGAACCCGCAGGCTACAAAGGGGTCTGACCCTCTGGGGTCAGACCCCACCCTTCTGCCAGCGCCGGACTCCCATCTGGGCATCCTGATAGACTGCGGCCTGTTCCAGGGCCAGGAAGAAAAGCAGCGCGCCAATGCTGGCGACCTGGCCATCGATTTCCCCATCTCCCACATCCGCGCCCTGGTGGTCACCCACGTACACATAGACCACGTAGGCCGGATTCCCTACCTGCTTGCCGCCGGCTTTGATGGCCCTATCATCTGCTCCGAGCCTTCCGCCATCATGCTGCCGGAAATCCTGGAAGACGCCCTGAAGATTGGCTTCACCCGGGATCGTTCGTTAATCAACCGCGTGCTGGATTTGATCCGCTCCCGCCTTGTGCCGGTGCCTTATGGCCAGTGGCATGAGGTGTTTGATGAGGGTGAGTGTTCGCTTTCGGTGCGATTGCAGCGGGCTGGGCATATTCTTGGGTCGGCGTATGTGGAGTGCGATGCCCGGGCCGGGAGTTATGAGGAGCGTGTGGTGTTCAGCGGAGACCTGGGTGCGCAACACTCGCCGTTGCTGCCGGAGCCGGTTTCGCCTGAGCGGGCAGACCGGTTGGTGATTGAAAGCACCTACGGTGACAAAGACCACGAAGATCGGGAAACCCGGCGTTACCGGTTGAAGCGGGTGCTGGAACATGCGCTGGCCGATGGTGGCAAGGTGCTGGTGCCGGCGTTTAGTATTGGGCGGACGCAGGAGTTGCTTTACGAGATTGAGGGGCTGATTGCAGAGTTTGGGGATGAGCCTGTTGCTGAGCTTGGTGCCAGCGGGGTCAGTCCACGTGGGGACAGACCCCAGTCAGACAATAAGCAGCAGAATTCGCAGGCTACAAAGGGGTCTGACCCTTTGGGGTCAGACCCCACCCTTCTGCCTGAGCCCATCTCCGGTAAACCTCTCACCTGGGACCAACTAGAGATAGTTGTAGATTCGCCCCTGGCCGCCGAGTTCACCAAAATCTACCGGGACCTCAAACCCTTCTGGGACGCCGAAGCCCGCACGCTGGTGAAAGCCGGCCGCCACCCGCTTTCCTTCGAACAGCTAACTGTGATCAACTCCCACGAAGACCACCTGAATGCCGTAGAATACCTGGCCAAATCTCACCGCCCCTGCGTGGTGCTGGCGGGTTCCGGCATGTGCGCCGGGGGCAGGGTGGTGAACTATCTTAAAGCCATGCTGGATGACGCCCGAAACGATGTACTGTTCGTCGGATATCAGGCTGCCGGAACTCCGGGCAGAGATATTCTCACCTATGGCCCTCGTGGTGGCTGGGTAGAACTGGATGGCGAACGCTATGATATCCGCGCCCAGGTTCACCAGGTCGGCGGCTATTCGGCCCACGCGGGGCAGAGTGATTTACTGCGCTTCGTGGAAGGCATCCCCGACGCGCCCAAACAGATTCGTGTAGTGCACGGCGATGACGACGCCAAGCGGGCACTGCAAGCAAAGCTGAAACAAATGGTACCCGGCACCGAAGTCCTGGTACCCCATTAATTTTAATTCGGGGTCAGACCCCCGGTACATTTGGCATGATGAAATGTATCCGGGGTCTGACCCCCAAACGCAGTTTGGAGGATGGATGAAGAAGATTGCGGTTGTTGGCCTTGGCTATGTGGGGCTGCCGTTGGCGGTGGCGTTTGGCGAGAAGCGTGAGGTGGTGGGCTTCGATATCAATGCTGGCCGTATTGCTGAGCTGAAGGATGGCGTGGATTTCACCCGCGAGGTTTCCCGTGAGGAGCTGGGGGCGGCGAATAAGTTGTCGTTTGCCGACTCTCTGGACGGCATTGCCGATTGCCAGGTTTACATCGTGACGGTTCCAACTCCGATTGATGAGTTCAAAACCCCGGACCTGACGCCGCTGGTGAAGGCCAGCGAGAGCGTGGGCAAGGTGCTGAAGGCCGGCGATATCGTGATTTACGAATCCACGGTGTACCCGGGCGCCACCGAAGAGGTGTGTGTGCCGGTGCTGGAGAAGGTTTCTGGCCTGGCGTTCAATAAGGATTTTTTTGCCGGCTACAGCCCGGAGCGGATCAACCCGGGCGACAAGGAGCATCGGGTGACGACCATTATGAAGGTGACATCCGGCTCTACTCCGGAGATTGCGGACGAGGTGGATGCACTGTACGCGGGGATTATCACTGCCGGCACCCACAAGGCCAGTTCCATCAAGGTGGCGGAAGCGGCGAAGGTGATCGAGAACACTCAGCGTGATCTGAACATCGCCCTGATGAACGAGCTGTCGATGATCTTTGCGCGGCTGGGCATTGATACCCACGAAGTACTGGCGGCGGCGGGCACCAAGTGGAACTTCCTGCCGTTCAAGCCCGGTTTGGTGGGTGGCCATTGTATTGGTGTAGACCCGTATTACCTGACCCATAAAGCCGAGGCGATTGGTTATCACCCGGATATTATCCTGGCCGGCCGCCGAGTGAATGACAATATGGGCCCCTATGCCGCCGCGCAATTAGTAAAGATTATGATCAAGCGCGGCCTGACGATTGCCAATTCCCGCGTGCTGGTAATGGGCCTGACCTTCAAGGAAAACTGCCCGGATTTGCGTAATACCCGGGTAATTGACGTGGTTGAAGAGCTGCGTGATTTCGGTTGTTCAGTCGATGTAACCGACTGCTGGGCCGATAATGCCGAAGCCGAACACGAATATGGCATCACTCTGGTGGATAACCCGGAGAAAGGAAAATACGACGCTGTATTCCTGGCCGTTCCTCACAACGAATACGCCGCCATGAGCGCTGAAGAGCTGCGCAGCTACACCGGCGACAACGGCGTGCTGTGTGATCTCAAAGGCGTGTTGCCGCTGGGGCAGGCCGACTTCCGGCTGTAGTACACAGTAAGGCACCAAGCCATCCAGTCTACAAAGGGGTCGGGCCCTAAAAAATAGCGGGGTCAGACCCCCAGTACATTTCATCGTGCCAAATGTACTGGGGG
>TARA_R100000049_G_C1957040_1_pt1 | contig 17009 bp, 16 predicted proteins | sample TARA_R100000049 | Tara Oceans TARA_R100000049 (sample SAMEA2619992) | marine metagenome | biome: marine biome (ENVO:00000447); feature: mesopelagic zone (ENVO:00000213) & marine oxygen minimum zone (ENVO:01000065); material: "saline water (ENVO:00002010), including plankton... | reverse complement strand
CAGTTCGGCCGCTTCGAGCACGGCGAGGTGCTTGGCCACCGCCTGCCGCGTCATCGGCAAATCTTCGGCCAGAGCAGAGAGCGTCAAGCCGCCCTTCTCGCTCAGCCGATCGAGCAGGAGCCGACGCGTTGGATCCGAAAGAGCGGCGAAGGTGTCGGTCATGCCAGCAAGGTTAAGAATGCCTTGCCGAGTCGCTCAATTCTCGCGCGGGAGTTGTCCACGGCAAGGATTCATCCGGGCAGGCCTTGTGTCTGCCGCAGCGCCTCGCCCAGAGCCATGCCCGCACTTGTGGCGAGATTGAGCGATCGGACCTCCGCCCGCATCGGTAATCGCACGCTCGCATCCGCCACTGCGCGCACGGCATCGGTCACGCCTGCGCTTTCCTTGCCGAACAGCAGGACGTCGTCAGAGCGATAGGAAAAGTCGTAAGAGGACTGGGTCGCCCGCGTCGTGAAGAGGACAATACGAGCACCTGCGCGCGCTTTCCGGAATGCGGAGAAGTCCGCGTGGCGAATAATCTCGACGTGATCGATGTAATCCATGGCAGCGCGGCGAACCCGCCTGTCGTCCCAAGAGAATCCAAGCGGTTCGATCAGGTCGATGCCTGCGCCCATGCATGCGCCGAGGCGCATGACGTTGCCGACATTGCCCGCAATCTCGGGCTCGAACAGGGCAATGCGCATGGGCGTTACAGCAGCCGCTGCATTGGCGCTGGCTCTCCGGCCCAAGGCTGATCGGTCCGGTCGATCACCAGATCGCCCGACCACGGCTCGCACAAGGCGCGCGCATCCGCGGGCAAACCGTCGATCCACACGGGCCACTCTTCCTCTCGCAGCAGCACGGGCATTCGCGTGTGAAGTTCGGCAGCGGCGGGCGCTGCATCGGTCATGACCATGGAATAGCACCGCCCCCATTCGTCGCTATCGCGCCATACGCCCGCTACGGCGAAAAGGTCCGCATCCGGACGCGACAGCCAGGTGCGGGTCTTGCCCCCTTTTGGGCCTTCGGCTTCGGCCCAGGCGGTAACGGGAATCAGGCAGCGCCGCTCTTCGAAGCTGTAGCGCCAGAAAAAACTGTCGAGCTTGTCGGTGCGCGTGTTGTTGACTGGCTTGGGCTTTAAGGGCTGACCGTTCTTGCCCTTGAGGACAAGAGGAAATCCCCAGGTCATCTGGCTGAGCATGCCTTCGGCCACCACGGCACCGGGATAGCCGGGAAATACCTCCTCGCCGAAATTTGCGCCGCCCAGATCGTTCACCGCCCTGAACAATCTGGCGACCTCGTCCCTGCCCTTGGTCATGCGGTAGAGGTTGCACATCAGGCATTGCCTACGACAAAGCACGCGGCAGCGACGAGCGCGCCCGTCCAACGGTTGGCACGGAAGCGATCCAGCGGATTTCCCGGTGCCTCTCCGTCGAGCGTTGCAACCTGCCAGAGGAGATGTCCTGCTGCCGGCAGGAGCGCCAGCAGTGCAACCCAGTCTGCCCGGTAGAGCCAGAAGGCCAGCGCCCAAAGCGCCACGGCCGCAGCGTAGCAGAATGAAACCCCGCCGCGCACTTTGGTACCCATACGCAAGGCGGACGACCGAATGCCGACAAGCGCATCGTCTTCGCGATCCTGCATGGCATAGATCGTGTCATATCCGATGACCCACAGCGCCGCGCCGGCGTACATGGCGGCCAGCGCGTCGAGATTGTCGGCGCGCAACTGTGTCCAGCCGACCAGCAGTCCCCAGGTGAACACCATCCCCAGCCAAGCCTGCGGCCACCATGTGATGCGCTTCATGAACGGATAGGCCGCCACCAGCAGAACACTCGCAAGTGCCACGCCCTGCGCGATCGGGCGCAGTTGCAGCAGCACCAGCAGTCCGACAGCGCCCAGAGCGCACAGCCAGCCCCATGCCAGTTTCTTCGAAATGCGCCCGCTCGCCACGGGCCGGGCAGCGGTGCGGGCCACCTTGCGATCCAGATCCGCATCGACGATGTCGTTGTATACGCAGCCTGCGCCGCGCATTGCGATGCTCCCGAGAAGGAGCCAGGCAACGAGTTCCAATTGCCAACCCGCCCCTGTCAGCCACACGCCCCAGGCGCAGGGCCAGAACAGCAGCCACCAGCCGATCGGCCGATCGAAACGCGCCAATTGCGCAAGATCGCGCGGCACTTGCGGCAGTCTCGCGACAATGCCGCGATGTTCGCTGTCGGGTACGACATCCATGTTGGCGGTTTCGCTCATCGCTTGCTCCCTAACCGCAGGCGTGCCACCTGCAAAGCCATGCCCGCAACACCAGAATGGCCGCCCAGATCCGCTCCTCGCCTTTTCGTAGAACAGGAACTGTCGTCGAAACTGCCTGTGCAGGTCGAAGGCAATCAGGCGCACTACCTTGCAAAGGTCATGCGCGTTTCGCCGGGCGACGCCGTGATTTTATGCGACGATATCAGCGGTGAATGGGCGGCAGAAGTGGTTGAGACCGGCAAACGGCATGTCCTGCTGCAGCCCACCGACCATCTGCGCCCGCGCGAGCCGGTGCCGGATTTCTGGCTTTGCGCGGCTCTGCTGAAGAAAGACCGGTTCGACATCGTCCTCGAAAAGGCGACCGAGCTGGGGGTCGCCCGCATTTCGCCCATCGTCACGCGGCGGTGCGTGGCGGACAAGCTGAATCCCGAGCGTGCCGATACGATCGTCACAGAAGCGGCCGAACAATGCGCCCGTACGGCGCTGCCCGAGATCGCTCCCGTCACGAAGCTCGACGCGCTGCTGCGTGACTGGCCGCAGGAACGGCACCTGTTCTTCGCCGATGAGGAAGGGGGCGAGGCGGCTGCCGATGCCTTTTGCTATGCCGAAGGCCCCGCTGCCTTGCTGGTCGGTCCGGAAGGCGGCTTCGACGATGCGGAACGCGCTGCCATCCGTGCGCATCCAGCGTCTGTGGCGATCAGCCTCGGCCCGCGCATCCTGCGCGGCGAGACGGCAGCCATTGCGGGAATATCGGTCTGGATGGCCGAGGCAGGCGACTGGCTCGGCGAAGAATAATTTCCTTTCCACGCAAGGTTCGGTTTCCTATCGCAACCAGCATGAGCACGCGCGACACCTCCAGCAGTGAAGATCCCATCATCGAATCGCGCGACCAGCTCGTCGCGCCGATGGCCGGTGGGGAGAAACCGAAAGACGCCTGGCGGATCGGTACGGAGCATGAAAAGCTCGTCTACTGTCGCAAGACGTTCAAGGCGCCGTCATATGACGAGCCCGGAGGTATTCGGGATATCCTGCTGAGTTTGCGGGAGTTCGGCTGGGAGCCCGTCGAAGAAGGCGGCAAGGTCATCGCCATGCGCGGCGACGACGGAACCGTAAGCCTCGAACCGGCAGGACAACTCGAACTGTCCGGCGCTCCGCTTGAAAGCCTTCACGAGACCTGTGCTGAAACTGGGCGCCATCTCGATCAGGTCAAACAAGTCGGCGAACGGTTCGGTGTCGGTTTCCTCGGTCTCGGGATGTGGCCCGACAAGACACGCGAAGATCTGCCGATCATGCCCAAGGGCCGCTACGACATCATGCTTCGGCACATGCCGCGCGTCGGCAGCCTCGGCCTCGACATGATGCTGCGTACCTGCACCATCCAGGTAAACCTCGATTATTCGAGCGAGGCGGACATGGCGCACAAGTTTCGCACCAGCCTGGCCCTTCAGCCGCTCGCCACGGCACTGTTTGCCAATTCGCCCTTCACCGAAGGCAAGCCCAACGGGTACCTGTCCTATCGCAGCCATATCTGGAGCGATACCGATCCGCATCGTACCGGCATGCTGCCCTTCGTGTTCGAAGACGGCTTTGGTTATGAACGCTGGGTCGATTACATGCTCGACGTGCCGATGTATTTCGTCTTCCGTGATGGGAAATACATCGATGCCGCCGGCCTCAGTTTCCGCGATTTCCTCGACGGCAGGCTGTCCGTTCTGCCGGGCGAAAAGCCGACGCAGAGCGACTGGTGGGATCACCTCTCGACCGCATTTCCCGAAGTCCGCCTCAAGAGCTTCCTGGAAATGCGCGGCGCCGATGGCGGCCCGTGGAGCCGGATCTGTGCCCTCCCCGCATTCTGGGTGGGCCTGCTCTATGAACAGAGCTCGCTCGATGCGGCTTGGGATCTCGTCAAGGACTGGACCGTGGAAGAACGGGAAGACCTGCGCAATGCCGTGCCCAAACTGGCGCTCGACGCGCCGATCCCGGGCGGTGGCACATTGCGCGACCTTGCAAGGCAGGTGCTTCCCATTGCCCGATCCGGTCTTGCCAAGCGGGCGCGCCTCAACTCGTCCGGCGATAATGAAACGGGCTTCCTGGAAACGCTGGACGAAATCGTGGCCAGCGGCAGAGTGCCGGCTCAGGTCCTGCTGAACCGCTATCATGGCGAATGGGGCGAAGACATCAGCCGCGTTTACAAATACAGCTTCTGACGAGCCTGGGAGAACGGCAATGATCCAGATCAACGGAATGATTAAGCTGGGTCGTCCGCTCGACGCCGCAACGCGCAAGGCACTGGTCGAAATGGTGCGCGCCAGCCGCGCAGAGGACGGGTGCATCGATTACAGCTTCGCCAGCGATCTTGCAGACCCCGATACGCTGGTCCTTTTCGAACGGTGGCGCGATCAGCAGGCGCTGGATGCCCATGGCAATTCCGCCCATATGGAACAGTTTCGCCAGGTGATGGCGGCCAACCCGCCGGAAAAGCGCGATCTGCGTATGTACCAGACCGACGACGGCCAGCCGCTGGGATAATTATCGGGTCGCTTCCACCGAAATCGCGGGGCGCGGCCTGAAGCGGTTCCACAATTTGGTCAGCGGCGCGGTTATCAGGCCGTTATGCGCCATCCACGCGTAATATTCCCGATACTTCGGATCTTCGGCCAGGAGATGCGCCTCCTCCGTCTTGGCGCGCCAGAAGTAGATTCCGTTCACGACCAGCAGAAAGAAGCTGTTGCGTATCGCCTCAACCGGCGAACCGGTGGTGACGAGAAACGGCAGGACGGAACACCACCAGAAGAGGTTTTTCGACAGATAGGCGGGATGGCGCGTGAAGCGATAGGGGCCGTTCGTCAGCACGCCGCGATAGGTGAGATTGGAAAACCGAAGGCCGAAAGCAAAGGTGGCCCAGGCATAAATACCCGTCAGCAGGACCAGCACCCCGCCCCACAAGGCGATCAGAGTATCGTGGCCCGCAAGCCAGTGGAGCCAACCTGCCGCGTTCTGTTCGTAATTGATCGCCCGGCCGTCACCCAGAATGCCCCACACCAGGGGCGGGTAGCAGATCAGTGCGGCGACCCAACCAGCCAGAAGGGGATTGCCCGACCGGATATGCGCATCGAGCGGCCGCATCGTGACGATGTATCCGACCGTGCCGATCATCACATCGATCATGAACATCGCTTCGATAGCCGTCAGCACCACCCGTTCCGGCCGCGCCATGACTTCCGCGATGTCAGCTGTCACAACCGTGCGGAACGCGAACGGAATGATCGAAATCATGAAGGCGGTGAAGAAGGCCTTGATGATCCACGCGCGCCAGTGCCTCTTGATTTCTTCCGTGTCCCAGCCGGGCCGCATCAGCAAAAGGGCGCCGAAATGCCAGGTGTGATCGCGTTGCTTTACGAGCGCGCGGTCAATCCAGAAGATGTACGGCAGGGACAGCACCACAAGCGGGATGGCGGCGTAAGCAAGCACCTGTATCGAAAAGACATACTGACCATCCCAATACCACCGGCACAGACAATACAGACAGGCGATGATGACCCATGTCGCCCATAACCCGGCCAGTTTGACCAGGGTGACACCGCGATCCGGCTTTCGGCTGCGTACCAGCGACCAGTCCAGCCCGGTCGAAGGGCGTCGATGAACCTTGTCGACCAGAACGGACCACGCCGCCATGGGTAGCGCGGCCGCCAGCAAGCCGACCAATGCGGAATTCGGACCGCCCAATGTCTCGCGCGGGACGGCCAGATCGAAAGCCGTGGCGATGTCCGGAAAGGATCGGGCGAAAACGACCCAGGCAATGAGCCCTGCAAGCCCCACCAACCCGACGGCCGAGGAGACGTCGCTCTTCGGCCGGGTGGGTGGTGCTGGCGCTATCGCAGTCATGACCGTCGCTCGTTAGCCTTCATTGGTTAACACACGGGTCACGGTAGCAGTAAAATCAGCGAAAGGCGGTAATCCGTCCGCTATCGTCAAGAATATAAAGCGTGTTGTTCGCAACGACCGGCGCCAGCGATACCGGCTCTTTCAGGTCCGTGAATTCGGACGCTGCACCTTCGCCGGTACTGATCCGGTACACCTTGCCTTCGGAATTGACCGCCCACAGATTGTTGCCGGCAAGGACCGGACCGGACCAGAAGATCGGATCTTCCTTCTTCTTCTCGTTCCGCCAGCGCGGCAGCTGGGTCAGCCACCGCACCTTGCCGGTGGAGCGGGCGATCGCCAGCAGACGGGCATCGTCGGTAAGAGTGAACAGCCATTCGCCTGCGATGGCCGGCGTGGAAATGCCCGCGAGATTGAGCTCCCAGATGCGTTGCCCGCTGACCAGTTCATAGGCCGCCATCCGGCCACCCTGGCCAAGCGCATAGACGCGGCCGTTGTCGATGATCGGGTCGGCATCGATGTCGGTGAGCGATCCGACCTGCGTCGAGATCGACGTGAGTGCCAGAGCATCCGCCCACAATGTACGGCCATTTTCGTAGCGGTGAGCGATGAGTTCGCCCGAACTGTAACCGGCGATAACCGTACCCTGCCCTGCCGCAGGTGCGGCGACGCCGAAGACCCCGGCCTGAGTGGATGATCCCGATTCCTGCCACTGAACCTCGCCGTTCGTGGCGTTCAGGGCGAATATCTGGTTATCCTGCGTCATGACAAAGATGGAACCGAAGGCTACGGTTGGCGAACCGCGCAGCGGGCCGGACGGCTTTACCTTCCAGATTACCGAACCATCGGAGGCGTTTAGCGCGACCACATCGCCGACACCGTCGGTCATGTAGATCTTGCCGTTGTCGTAGCTTGCACCGCCGCCGAATGCGGACGGCTTGAGATTGTTGGCGACACCAGGATTATAGCCCCAGCGCCGCGCACCCGTCTGGGCGTCGAAAGCGGTCAGAGCGCCGTCCCCGCCGACCACGAACATCATGCCGTCACCGATTACCGGCGATGCGCCGAGACGACGGCGCTGACTGGCCCCTTCGACATTGACGCTGAAGAGCCGGCTTGGTGTATCGGCCAGCGCCAGATGCCCGTAAGATTTGGCCGCATTGCCACCCGCCTGCGCCCAGGTTTCGTTAACCCGCGCAGGAGGAAGAACCACCGATACGTCCGCCAGCGCCGGATCGACCTTCGCGCCGGTTTCGATGCGCGAGAGGATCGGCTGGCGTTCACCCATCGTCGGGGTGACCTTCTTGCCGTCGCCGCCGCCGAAAAGCCCGCCGCTGCAAGCCCCGAGGCCGATGGCCAGTGCTGCGACAAGCGCGGTGCGCGAAATATTGCTGCAGTTCATCTGTTTCCTCGTTTCGTCAGTATTCGGCAAAGCCAGGGCGTTCCTATTCGGTTTCTACCGAGGGGCCGGCGCCTTCAGGATTATCGCGTCCGATTCCCTGGGCTTCGAGCAATGCATCGACATCTTCGATCGCATCGACGCCCAGAACTCCGGCCATCTGCCGCGCGCGCGAACGCGCTGATTCAGGGCTGTTTTCGTCTTTCGCGATCTGCGCGAACAAGGCGCCCGCTTCGGCACGCTTCCCCTGATCGAGATAGGCGTGGGCTACCAGTTCGCCCGCACTCGCGAAGAACGCGTTGCCGGGCGTGGCCAGCGGTTTGAGCGTGGCGACGATGTCGGCGCTCGTCATCTTGTCATAATTCAGCGTGACATCGCGCAGACGGGCAAGCTCGCGCATCGCGGGCGGCGCCTTGTCGTTTGCAGCCACGCTTTTGAAAATGGTGGAAGCTTCCGCGGCATCGCCGCGCTGCTGGGCAATCCCCGCGCGCATCATTGCCGCGGCAACGCCTGCCCCGCTTTTGTCCGAAGCGGCCAGTTCCTCCAGCCGATCGTAAGCGGAATCGACATTGCCGGCCTGGACCTGATCCAGCGCTGCGACGAGAGCTTCGGAATTACGCTCCATCGCAGCTTCCTGTCGGCTCTGCCAGAAGAGGTAACCGCCGAATGCCAGAAGGCCGACGATCAGGAGTGCGAAAAGCGGCTTCCCCCACTTACTGAGGAATTCTTCGGCGTCGCCCTGACGGACGGCATCGTCGACTTCGCGCATGAGCGCTTCCTGCTGGGCGTTATCCTGCTGGGCGCGCTTGTCTTGGCGGGTCAGTTGGTTCTTGGGTGTCAGGGCCACAGGGCCGGGCTCCATCTCGGTAGATATCGGTTTGCGCGGCTCTTTAAGGATAGGCGCGGACAAGGGCAATGGTCGCTAAAGCCTGTCCCCGCCCGGGTTAACCGTGGCTGAAACGCTTTAGAGATCAATTTTCATCGCACTCGAATACAGTCGACGATAGGTCGCGATCATCTTCGCTTCGTCGAATTCGGCTACGGCCTTGGTTCGATTGGCTTCTCCAACCTCCTTGCGCAGGTCTTTCGACCCAGCCAGCCTCGCCAGCGCCGTACCCAGTTCCTCCTCGTTTCCGGGGCTGGCAATGAACTCGGCGTTTCTGTCGGAGACCATATTCGCAATATCGCCCACTGCGGGGGCAACAACGGGCAGTCCGGCCGCCATTGCTTCGACCACCGAGAGCGGGAACTGCTCCGAATCGCTCGACAGTGCGAAGATGTCGAACAGCCCGACGACGCGTGCCGGATCCGAAACGGCGCCCGGCAGGTGGACCCGGTGATTGATCTGCAATCGATCGGCTTCGGCGAGGATGGCGTTGCGCGCCTCGCCCTCGCCAAGGATCACGAGATGCCAGTTTTCATCCAGCTCGGTAAAGATCCGCACCAGTCGCGGCAGGTTCTTGACCGTGCGCAGTCCGGCAAGTGTACCGACCCAGAACTCCCCGGGATGCTTGATCAGGCGGAGAGCGTCCTTCTTGGGTCGCATTGCGAAGGCTTTGGTATCGACCCCATTGGGGATGCGTTTCACCCTGCCGAGCGGCTGCTGCCAATCGACCAGCGCAATTTCTTCCAGTCGTTCGGAAGGAACGACCAGCCCCGACGCCTTGCCCAATGCGATGCGGCGATACCACGTCCTGCTTTTCTTGAGCTTTTTCAGCTCCGTTTCGTCAAAACCGTCCTCGTGGTGAATGAGCGGCGGGAGGCCATGCAGATCCTTGAACAGGGTGTGCGCCATGGCAGCATCCATCGCGCCCCAATTATACGTACAGACGAGATCGTAGCCCTTCATGGCCTTGGCCAGCTTCTGCAGCCGGCCCGGCAGGGGCCATCCCTTCAGGCTCGGAAATTCCGGCTGCATGCCGACTTCCAGACCACGCGTGATCCGGTCCGCAGCGCCCTGCTCAGCCGGTTCGCCCGATACGATCGTGTGCCGCGCCTTCTTGCCCAGAGCATTGATCAACTGCACCGTGCGCAGTTCCTTGCCGCCGGGCGCAAAGGTGGAATGCAGGTGCAGGATATGCGGCACCGTGCCCGGTCGTGCCCGCGTCATGCGCAGCGCGCCAACAAAGCGTCGATCGCCGCACGTGCCTCGGGTTCGTCCAGCGTTGGCGCATGGCCGACTGCGGGAACCGTGGCAGCAATGGCGCCGGGGGCACGGCGCTGCATCTCTTCGAAGGCCTGTACCGACAAGAGCTGCGACAACTCGCCGCGCAACAGCGCCAATGGCTTGCCAGCCAGAACGCCGAATGCCGGCCACAGGTCCGGCGGAACCGCTGCTTCGTCCGCAGCCATGATCGGCTCTGCGATTTTCATATCGTAATCGAAGGCGATCCGGCCGTTGTTGCACAGCGTCAGCGTGCGTTTGGCCATGGCGATCCATTCTTCGGTTCCGTAGTCGGGAAAGGCATCGCCATGCACTTCCTCGAGCGCACGGGCCGCATGCATCCAGGTGGGGAAGCTGCGGCCCTGGCCGACATATGTCTTGATCGCATCGAGTCCTGCGGTTTCCAGCAAGGGCCCGACATCGTTTAGTACCGCCCCCTTGATGCGATCGGGGTGGACCGCTGCGAGTGCCAATGTGATCAGCCCGCCCATCGATGTCCCGATCGACACGAAGCTGTCGATTTCTTCTGTATCGAGCAGGGCCAGAACGTCCAGCATATAGGTGCCGACCTGATAGCTCTCCGGATCTTCGGCATAGTCGCTATCGCCGCGCCCCCGCATAGAAGGGACCAGCACACGCCAGCCCTGCCCCGCGATGTGCGGCGCAAGATCTTCGAAATCGCGCGCATTGCGCGTCAGGCCATGCAGGCAGATCACCGGTGGGCGATTGCCGGCACTGCCATATTCCCGGAAATGCAGGGTGAGACCGTCGGCGCTCTGCCAGTGGCGGTCGGTAAAGCTTTTATCCATGTCTGGCGGCGAAAACCTTGGTGGCTTGTCTCAGGTGCCCTTGTAACAGATGGGCTTGCCGCCCACTATCGCTGCATGCGCGCCGAACCGCAAGCCGTGAGCTATCGCCCCGACACGCCGATCGAATCTTTGGCCGATTGGCTGGGTGATCCCGTCGCGCCTGCCGATTTCCCGAAAACCCGCCTGCGGTTTCGCAATGACCTGCATGCCGCAGGTGTCGGACTGGACCGGTTGACCGACGACCAGTGGCAAAATCATTTCGGACGGTTCGAGCCTCTGGCAGACAATCTCGCCCGTCCGCTGGCCCTGCGGTACCACGGCCACCAGTTTCGCGTGTACAATCCGGAAATCGGCGATGGTCGCGGCTTTCTGTTTGCACAGATGCGCGATGGAGAAAATCGCCTGCTCGATCTCGGCACCAAGGGATCGGGCCAGACACCGTGGAGCCGTGCAGGCGACGGTCGGCTCACCCTGAAAGGCGCGGTAAGGGAAATCCTCGCCACCGAAATGCTCGAAGGTCTTGGCGTTTACACGTCCAAGACTTTCAGCGTCGTGGAAACGGGCGAGGAATTGTGGCGCGGGGACGAACCCAGCCCGACGCGTTCAGCCGTCATGACCCGTCTCAGCCACGGTCATATTCGCATCGGCACCTTCCAGCGCCTGCTTGCTCTGGAAGAAGCCGAGCACATGGCACGGCTCGTCGATTATTGCCTCGAGCAGTTTCCCGGCCCTCCCCCGCCAGCCGATGCTCCGGGCCGCGACGATCCATCGGTGCGCCTGATGCACTTGGTGGTCGAACGTATGGCCGATCTCGCCGCCAGCTGGATGGTGGCCGGCTTCGTCCACGGCGTGCTGAACACAGACAATATGAACATTTCGGGCGAAAGCTTCGACTATGGCCCATGGCGTTTCCTGCCCAAGTGGGATCCTAGCTTCACGGCCGCCTATTTCGATCATCAGGGCCTCTACGCTTTCGGGCGCCAGCCCGAAGCGCTTCATTGGAACTGCGGCCAGTTCGCCGTCGCCTTGCGCCTCCTTACCGATGCCCCGCCCCTGATCGCAGCAATGGAGCGCTTCGGTCCGCTCTACATGGAAGCGATCGGCAGACGCTGGTGCTGGCGACTAGGGCTGGAAAGCCGCGATGCCGAGGCCAACGCGGGCCTGGTGAATGCATGCGAAAAGCAGATGACCGAAAGCGGTATCGCTCCTGATCAGTTCTTCTTCGATCATCGCGGCGGACGCAGCGCGACCGGCGCACTGGCCGAGATCATGCAAGGCTTCAGGCCGGTCGGCGACTCCCATCGCTACTGGCATGGCGACGGTCCTGAATCGATGCTGATCGACGAGGTCGAAACCATCTGGGCAGCAGTTGCCGAAAGCGATGACTGGGCACCCCTTCATGACAAGGTGGCCGCTCTTCGCCGGATGGGCGACGCGCATGGCCCCCCTCCGCTTCCCCAGGGCCACTTGCCACGCCAGGCCGACGACTTGAATTGACGCGGAGCCTGTTACCTCCCACTTAGGCCCCACTTCGCGCCCCCATAGAGGAAAACCACATCAAGATGGCGACCGACCTGGTCTCAACCGAACCCGCAACCGGCCGGGAAATCTGGCACGGACAATCCGGCAATGTCGATGAGACGGTCGAACGCGCGAGAGTGGCGATGCGCAGTTGGGCACGCGAACCTCTGGGTCGCAGGATCGAGCTCATGCGGCGGTTTGCCAATCAGGTTCGCAAGCATTCCGAAACATTTGCCGAACTCATCGCCCGTGAAACCGGCAAGCCGCTCTGGGAAGCGCGGACCGAAGTGGAAGCGGTCATCGGCAAGGTCGAAATCTCGGTTACCGCCTATGCGGAACGTACCGGCCAGAAAAAGCTCAATAGCGCGCTTCAGGGAACGGCGGCGCTACGCCACAAGCCGCATGGCGTGATGGCCGTTCTCGGGCCCTACAATTTCCCGGCTCATCTGCCGAACGGACACATCATTCCCGCGCTGATTGCCGGCAATGTCGTGATTTTCAAACCGAGTGAAAAGACGCCCGCCGTGGGCGAATTCCTCACCCGCTGCTTCCACGAAGCCAAGGTGCCGGAAGATGTGATCCAGTGCATTCACGGCGGCGTCGAAGTTGGTCAGGGGCTCGTCGAACACTGGATGGTGGACGGTGTTCTGTTCACGGGTTCGGCTCGTGCGGGCATCGCCATCAACCGCAAGCTGGCTACGGACCCTGGCAAGATCGTCGCGCTGGAGATGGGCGGCAACAATCCCATCGTCATGCTCGACACGCCGAAGATTGAAGATGCTGCGGCCACGATCATCCAGTCGGCCTTCACCACGGCTGGCCAGCGCTGCACGGCTGCACGTCGGCTAATCGTCGTCGATTCCATGTTCGACAAGATCGTGCCCGCGGTAAAGGAAATGGCGGAAAAGCTGATCGTCGACGAACCTTTTGCCGATCCCCAGCCCTTCATGGGCTGCGTGATCGACAATGGCACGGCCGATCTCCTTTCGGAAAGCTTCGTTGCGCTGATGAGCCGCGGTGGCCGCCCGATCATGCATATGAAAAGGCCCGACGAGAGCTTGCCGTTTCTTTCGCCGTCCATCCTGGACGCTACCGATATTCACGAACGGCCGGACATCGAACTGTTCGGGCCCTTGCTACAGGTCATTCGCGTCCCCGATTTCGAAGAAGCGATCAAGGAAGCCAACAACACGCGTTACGGGCTCTCGGCCTCGCTGATCGGCGGTCAGCCGGAAGATTTCGAGACATTCTGGAGCGAGATTCGCGCCGGGATCGTCAATTGGAATCGGCCGACCAACGGGGCTTCATCCGCAGCGCCTTTCGGCGGCGTTGGCTTGTCCGGCAATCATCGCCCGGCGGCATTCTACGCCGCAGACTATTGCGCCTATCCGGTTGCCAGCAATGAGATGGAACAACCACGCGCCACTATCGGCGTGGGTCTCAAGAACGAGTGAGCCGTATCAGTTGGTGGTGACCAGGTCGATCTGGGTCACACCCTGCGGCAGCCGCTTGCCATAAACGACATAGGCGGCATCACCTTTCATTCCTGAAAGGATGTTGTCGCCTGCTGCCGTGACATGTTCGGCGCTGTAACCGGCGCCCTTCGCGCGGGTATAATAGAAGGCCAGAACCTCATCCAGCGCGACGGGGGTGAAGAACGACACGATGCGTAGGGCGCAGGCGCCTTCATCCGTTCCGGCAGCTTCCTGCGTATTGGCACGCGGATAGACCGGGAAAGCCGGCGGCAGCTTCGCTGCCCAGGCACTCGTGTAATTTACTTTCTCACCGCAATTTTCGCCGCCCGGAGCGACCGCTGCCTTGGCCGCGGCAACCATGGCCCGGCTCGGCGTAGCATTGTTGCCAAGCGCCTTGGCGCCCGGTGCAAAAACCATATTGCTGCGCCCGCCAACCAGTTCGCCCGCACGATCGCGCGCGGCTTCCACGGCACTGGCCGATTTGTCGATATTGGGGATCGCCGCGTTGCCCGTACCGGAAAGGGCGGCATTAGCCTCGTTGCGACCGGCCATATCGGGATCGGTCATCATCTCGTCATTGAGCGCCTGTTCGCTGGCCGGGTCCATCGCATCGGCTTCGGCCTTGTCATTGCCCTTGTCACCGCACCCGGCGATGAGGACAAACGGCAGAACGGAGGCAAGCAGGCGACGTTTCATCAATGGACCTTTCGGCTTTAAAGCATTGATCGACTAACGCCTGAACCCGCACCCGTTCCAGTCCGATGCGGATGCATGCACCATTGCGGGACAGCCCGCTGCCTGATGGAAAAGGGCGCCGCCCGCCCCCTTTTCGGGGTTCGGACGACGCCCTCACGGCTCGGTGGGAACCGTGGTTTCCGGCCACGGGTGGGCGCGGCCGGAACTCGCGAAGTGGTTAGCCGCAGCGGGTGCTGGAGCGATCGATCGTACGGCCGAGCAGTGCGCCAGCCGCGCCGCCCAGAAGCGCACCGATGGTACGGTCACCGCGTCCGGCCACTTCGTGACCGAGCAGTGCGCCTACGCCAGCAACAACCAGCAGACCGGTGGTGCCATCGTCGCGGCGGCAATAATAGCGGTTGTCGTTGCCGCGCCAGACGCGGGTGTTCGAACGAACGGGCTGACCGTAATTGCGGTCGTAACCCATGTAATAGGGGCGCGACTGGTTGCCGCGATAGTGACGGTCACGATAGTCGCGGCCGCGATGATCGCGGTAGTCGCGGCCGCGATGATCGCGGTAGTCGCGGTCGCGATAACGGCGGTCGCGCTGGTGTTCGAACGTCATGTCGCCGGTCACGGCAGCATGGGCGTTAGGATTTGCATGGAGGGCCGGTGCAGCACTGGCTGGCATGGCGAATGCGAGGCCCGAAGCGGCAATGGCCATGGTGGCGGTCTTGAAAAGTTTCGACATGGCTTTTTCCTTTTCTCTTCCAACGGACGGAGGGGGGCTCCGGCGATGTCGTTAAGCTTTAAAGGGGTTAACCTGAACGGAATGCAACGCCGCAGTCAGATTTGAAATTTTCGACGAAGCGAGTTTCTGCAGGTGACGAATTGAGGCTTGCGGGCAATTTGCAAGCCGCCTAGCGCGGCCCGATGGATGCAGGTGGCCCTTCTCAGCATGACCGAAAGGGTCTGGCAGCGGCGTTCGGCGCCTATATTATCTGGGGCTTCCTGCCGCTTTACCTGATTCTCGTACAGACCGTGCCGGCGTTCGAATTCGTTGGCTGGCGCATTATCTGGACGTTGCCCCTCTGTCTGCTCATCGCACTGTTCCGAAAGCAGGGGGGCGAACTGCGCGCGGCGCTCGGTAATCGCCGCACGGTCGGCTGGCTCGCCCTCAGCGCGTCGCTGATCGCCGTAAACTGGGTGGTGTATGTCTGGGCAATCCAGACAGGCGAAGTCTATGCGGCAAGCCTTGGCTATTACATAAATCCGCTCGTCAACGTCCTGCTTGGCACCGCACTGCTCGGCGAACGGCTAACACGGCCGCAATGGCTCGCAGTCGGCATCGCAGCCGTCGGTGTATCGCTTCTCGCAGCCGGCGCAGTGACGACGCTATGGATCAGCCTCACTCTGGCCCTCACCTTCGGTACCTATGGTTTGATCCGGAAGCGCGTCGTGGTGGGATCGGTCCCCGGCCTGACGATCGAATCTCTTCTGCTCCTGCTCCCCTCGATCGGCGTCGTTTGGTATTACGCCCAGACGCAGGGTTCGTCCTTCGCGGTCTCGACCGAACTGAGCCTTTCCATCATGCTGGGCGGCGTACTAACCGCCGTTCCTCTGCTGATGTTCGCAATCGCGGCTCGCAAGCTGCCCTATTCGATGCTCGGCTTCATCCAGTTCCTTGCGCCCAGTATCGTCTTCATCCTGGGGCTGACCGTCTTCGACAAGCCGCTTCATCCGGCTGAAATTGCCTGCTTCGCCTGTATCTGGCTGGCAGCGGCGATATTCGTCTGGGATCTGGTGGCGAGGTCTAGGAAACAAGCCGCCAGGCAAGTGTTTCCCCCGCGTTGAAGGGCACGATCGGCGCTGCTCCCCCGTCTACTTCTTGAGGGACATCGACCGGAGCCTTCTCCAGAGTGATGCGCTCCTCGTTGGGCGCCATGCCATAGAAGTTCGGCCCGTTCAGGCTGGCGAAGGCTTCGAAATTCCCGAGTGCATCTTCGTCGTCGAATACCTGAATGTAGCTTTCCAGTGCGAACGGGGCATTGAAAATGCCTGCGCAGCCACAGTCGCTTTCCTTGTCGTGCCGGTGGTGCGGCGCACTGTCGGTACCGAGAAAGTACTTCGGCGATCCACTTGTCGCAGCACCGCGCAGCGCCAGCCTGTGCTGCTCGCGCTTCGCGACGGGCAGACAATACATATGCGGGCGTATCCCCCCGACCAGAATGTCGTTGCGATTGATGTGGAGGTGCTGCGGCGTGATCGTCGCAGCGACATTGGGGCCCGCGCTTTCGACGAAACTCACCGCCTGCATGGTAGTGATGTGTTCGAAGATCACCTTCAACTGCGGCAGCCGGTCCACCAGCGGCTGGAGAACGCGGTCAATGAACACCGCCTCCCGGTCGAAGATATCGATGTCCGGCGTGGTCACTTCGCCATGAACGCATAGCGGCATGCCGATCTCTGCCATCCGTTCGAGAACGCCCATGATATTGCGCACATAGGTCACTCCGTGCGCCGAATTGGTCGTCGCACCTGCGGGATAGAGCTTGGCTGCGGTCAAGACGCCGTCCGCGTGGCCGACAGCCAGATCGTCGGCGTCGGTTTCGTCGGTGAGATATGCGGTCATCAGCGGGGTGAAATCGGTACCATCGGGCACTGCATCCAGGATCCGCTCGCGGTATGCCGAAGCGAGCGCGGTGGTGGTGACCGGCGGGGCAAGGTTCGGCATCACGATCGCGCGTGCGAACTGGCGGGCGGTATGCGGCACGACGGCACGCATGGTATCGCCATCGCGGAAATGCAGGTGCCAGTCGTCGGGGCGGCGGATTGTCAGCGATTCGACCATGTGG
>TARA_R100000049_G_C1957062_1_pt1 | contig 17301 bp, 13 predicted proteins | sample TARA_R100000049 | Tara Oceans TARA_R100000049 (sample SAMEA2619992) | marine metagenome | biome: marine biome (ENVO:00000447); feature: mesopelagic zone (ENVO:00000213) & marine oxygen minimum zone (ENVO:01000065); material: "saline water (ENVO:00002010), including plankton... | reverse complement strand
GCGGCGTCCAGTGTCACTGCCACGCCCGCCCCCTGGTCGGCGGGCAGGTCGCGGATGGCGATCCGTCCTCCGCCGCGTGGGAAGATGCCATGCCGCTTGATCCGGGCGGACACTCGCGCCCCCATCTGTTCGAACACCGGGAAGAAGCGGGCCTTTTGCGTTGGTCGCATAGATGGTGGTCTTGAATGCCTGCGGGAGCGCAAGCCCAATCTCGAGCAGGCTGAAATATCAAAAAACGTGCTCCATTCGGCGGCGCGGGTCGCAAAAAATTCGAAACGGCCCTAAAATGCCGAATCATGAATTTAACTTAGTGGTCAATGTGTTGCCGCTCGAAAGGGGCAGTCTTCAATCCATGCTGGAAGAAAGTGATGGCGACAAAGGTGAATTCGATCATCCGGTCGTAGCAGTCGGCGCTTCTGCAGGCGGTGTCGAGGCGCTCAAATCCTTCGTCTCCGAAATCCCGACCGACACGCCCGCCAGCTTCATTATCCTCCAGCATCTCGCGCCCGACCACGATAGCCAGCTGGGCGATATCCTGAGCAGGTCGTCGGATCTCCCCGTGCTCGAAGCGGACGAAAACATGCCGGTTTCGAGCGGGCATATCTACGTCATCCAGCCCGACAAATACCTCACCATCGTCGATCATGGCCTGTTCCTGGAGCCGCCCACGCAGCGTCGCGGGCTGCGCATGCCGATCGACCACTTCATGCGTTCTCTCGCGGAGACTGCCGGGAACCTTGCTGTCGGCGTGGTCCTCTCGGGCACCGGCAATGACGGCACGGCGGGGCTGAAGGCGATCAAGGGTGCAGGCGGCGTCACGCTGGCGCAGGACCCGGAAACCGCGCTCTACGACGGCATGCCAAGGGCCGCGATCGAGGCGGGCGTGGTCGACAAGGTGGGCGGTCTGCCCGCGCTCGCCGCCAACATCGTCGAAATTGCGAACCGTTTGCGCGATGTGCCCGCCGAGGGCGCCTTCGCGCGCAAGGACATGCAAAGCGTGCTCGCGCTGCTGAAGACGCGGATGGGGCACGACTTCGCGCCTTACAAGGGTGGCACGATTACGCGGCGCGTGCAGCGACGAATGAACCTGCTGCGGTTCGAAACCCTGCCGGATTATGTCTCGCACCTGCGCGAAAATTCAGACGAGATGCGGCAGTTGTTCGACGATCTTTTGATCAACGTTACCTGCTTTTTCCGCGACGACGATGTGTGGGAAGCGATCACAAAAGAAGCGATCGTCCCGCTGATCGAGCGGCAAAGCAAATCGAAGGAGCCGGTGCGTATCTGGGTGCCCGCGTGTTCTTCGGGCGAAGAGGCGTTTACCCTCGCCATGCTTATGGACGAGCATTGCGCGCAGGCCAACCCGCAGTGCGACTGGCAGATTTTCGCGACCGATCTGGATTCGGATGCGATCGCCCAGGGACGCGAGGGTTACTATCGTTCGAGCATCGCGGACGATATTAGTGCAGAGCGGCTGCAGCAATATTTCCAGCGTGAGGCCGAAGGTTTCCGGATCCGCAAGCACTTGCGCGAAAAGGTGGTGTTTGCGCAGCAGAACCTGCTGACCGACCCACCATTTTCACGTCTCGATCTAATTAGTTGCCGTAACCTGCTGATCTACTTGGACAACAAAGTTCAGGGACAGGTTCTCGAGACGTTCCATTTCGCGCTGAAAGAAGGCGGTTTCCTGGTGCTCGGCACCTCCGAAACCAGCGGGACGCGCCAGAACGAATTCAAGACGGTCAACTCTAGGGCGCATATTTACGGACGCAAACCGGGCCGCTCGATCCCCCGGGTAGGTCCGCGTTCCAGCAGTTACCAAAACGAACCAACGACGGAGTTCCAGCGTCCGACACGCCGCGATCGCGAGCGCGACCTGAGCGTGCAGGTCCGCCGGTCTTTGATCGATCGCTATGCGCCCGCGTCAGTTGCGGTGAAGGCGGATGGCGAAATTTCGTACTTCCACGGCCCTGTCCGGCGTTTCATCGATCAACCCGAAGGCGCGCCGACCCATTCGATCTTCGAAATTCTGCCGCCGCCGCTGCGCAGCCGCGCGCGCGAGGCGATCAAGGCGGTCGCCGAGGGCGAGAACCCGTCGCACCGCAGCGCACGCATCCGCTACCCCGACCGCGACACCTCCGTCTGCCTCGAATGCGTAAAAATCGAGGCCGACGAGGGTGAATTGTTTCTGTTGTCCTTCATCGAGGAAGAGCATCCGGAAACAGCGCAAGGCCCGGCTGAGGATGACGATTCCAAATATGTCCGCCAACTGGAGAACGAGCTGGCGATCCTGCAGGAAGAGCTGCAAACCACGGTAGAGGAACTCGAAACCTCGAACGAGGAACTCAAGGCGAGCCACGAGGAAGCGGTGGCCGCGAACGAGGAATTGCAGTCCGCGAACGAGGAACTGGAAACCAGCCGCGAGGAACTGCAATCGCTCAACGAAGAGCTGGTGACAGTGAACAACCAGCTCGAAGAGAAGATCAACGAGGTCGAGAAAACCTCCGACGATCTTCGCAATCTGCTTACCAGCACCAAGCTGCCGGTGCTGTTTCTCGGGCCCAAACTCACGATCAGCGGGTTCACCCCCAGCGTCAGCGAACTCGTCGAGCTGCGCGACAGCGACATTGGTCGCCCCGTCACCGAACTGGCCTTCAAGGCAGACGATCCAACGCTGCTCGATGACATCGACCTTACCCTCGATAATCTGGGCGTGTCGGAAAAGCAGATCGTGTCCGAAGCGGACTGTACCTATCTGCGCCGGGTGCAACCCTACCGCACCTCGGACGAGCGGATTCACGGCGTGGTCGTCACCTATGCCGACATCACCGAGCAGGCACGGATCGCAGCGCGGCTGAGCGAGCGCGAACGCCAGCAGAGCATCATCGCCGAATTGGGCCAGAAAGGCCTTGCCGCGCGCGACACGCATGCTTTCCTGAATGAGCTATGCGCCATTTTGCGCGTGGCTTACGACTGCGATTATTCGAAGGTGCTGGTGTACGAGGAGGCATGCTCCGAACTGCTGGTCATGGGCGGTGCCGGATGGTCCGACGGCATTGTCGGCAAGGCCCGGGTGCCCGACAGCGTAAAGAGCCAGGCGGGCTACACGCTGAAGGAAAAAGTGGTGCTGGTCACCGATTTCGCGACCGAACGCCGGTTTGAAGCCCCGCAGCTGTTGAAGTCCCACGATGTTTCTTCCGGCATCAGCTGCGTGATCGAAATCGGCGGCAAGCCGTGGGGCGTGCTGGGGCTTCACGATCGCGATCCCGATCATTTCCGCGAGGAGGATCTGCTGATCGTCCAGGCGGCGGCGAACGTTGCGGCGGCGACGATCAAGCAGGTTCAGCGCGAACATCAGACTGCGCGCGAAAGCCTGATACTCTCGTTGGCAATCAAGACGGCCGAGATGGGCGTGTGGCAGTATGATGCCGTGACCCAAGACGTAGTGTGGGACGAGCGGCTGCGCGAGATGATCGGCCGGACGGGATCGCGAGAGAAGCCCTCCGCTGCGGATTTCTTCGCCATGATCCACCCGGGCGACCTGGAAAGGGTGCGCAGCGCCCTCGCTCACACGATCGCCACTGGTGCCCCTTTCGCAGAGGAATTCCGGCTGACACGCGCGGATGGCAAGCTGGCCTGGCTCAACGGGCGCGGGGAGCGCATCATCGAGGGCGACCACACCCGCGTGATCGGCATCAATTCAGACATAACCGAGCGCAAGCTGGCCGAAGAGCAGAACAATTTCATCATGCGAGAGCTGGACCATCGCGTGAAGAACATTCTGGCGATTATCCTATCGATCGCGAAGATTACCGGGGCGAACGCGCCCGACTTCGAAACGTTCAGCGGTGCTTTCGAAAAACGGCTCTATGCCATGGCCCGCACGCACAGCCTGCTTGCCGAATCGCGCTGGCAGGGCGCTGATATGCGATCGCTGGTGGAGGACGAGCTGAGCCAGTCCAGCGAGCTCGACAACCTCGAGATCGAGGGGCCGGCTGTCAGCCTGACCGCCAGCGCTGCACAGAGTATTTCTATGGCGCTGCACGAGCTTGCGACCAATGCCATGAAATACGGTTCGCTTTCTGTCCCAGACGGGGCGCTGCGGGTCGCGTGGCAGTGGCACCGGCAAGAGGGCAGCCCCGACGATGTTCTCGATTTCGTATGGGAGGAATCGGGTGGGCCACCGGTCGAGAAACCCGAACGCAAAGGTTTCGGATCGACTGTCATAGAGCGGATCCTTCGCGCGCAGCTGAGCGCCGAGACCGAGATCGACTTTGCGCCCGAGGGTCTGAGGGTCACCTGCGCTATCCCGAGCTCGCGCATCCTCCCCGGATCCGTGGCGGACCGCCAGGCCACCGCATCACCCGGATCTCCTCTTCCGCCGGTCGACCTGAGCCCGCTCGATGGCGCACGCATCCTTGTGCTCGACGATGAATGGCTATTGGCCGAGCAGTATACGAACTCGCTCGTCGGGGCGGGATGTTCAGTCGTCGGGCCGTTCAACGATCTGGAAGGTGCGATCGGAGCGGTCAACAGTGAACAGCTCGACTTCGCGGTGGTCGATTTCAATATCGACGGTACCGAATCGACGCCGCTGCTCGAACTGCTTGAGAAGCGCAAGGTGCCGTTCCTCGTCGTGTCGGGTTATGGATCGGAGCTAAATTTGACGCGCAAGCTGGAAGAGGGGGCGTTCCTCGCCAAACCCACCTCTCCCGCTGCGATGCTGTCCCGCATCGCGCAGTCTATCAGCCGCCGCCATGGGTGATGGCGGGCACAGGCGCGATCTGATCGGGATCGGCGGCAGCGCCGGTGGCCTCCCGGCCTTGCTTGACATGCTCGCCGCATACGACCCGCAGTCACCTGCGGCGCTGTTCGTGGTGCTCCATCGGGCAAGGGAAGCCGGGCACCTGCTCGATATCCTCAGGCAACGCAGCCCGATCGACGTGATCGAGCCGGAGGACGGGGCACGCATCCAGCCCGGCTGCCTCCACCTGGCCCCGCCGGATGCGCATCTGGTGATCGGCGAGAACCACGTCCACCTGCGGCGCGGGCCGAAGGAGAACAACTTTCGCCCCGCAATAGACCCGCTGTTGCGCTCGCTCGCGGTATTCGGAGGCGGGCGGGCGACGGCGGTGATCCTCTCTGGCTATCTGGACGACGGCGCAGCAGGGTGCAGGGCCATCGCTGCGACCGGCGGACGGGTGATCGTGCAAGACCCCAACGAATCCATCTCACCCAGCATGCCGCGCGCCGCGATTAGCGCGGTAGGCGAGCCCGAACTGATAGCCCCTGCGGGTGCGATCGGTACCGCGCTGTCATCGCTCGTCGCCGACGAGGCCAGGCCTACGTACCCGCCACCCGAGCGGGTGAAACTGGAACTGATGATAGCCGGATTGGAGAAGGCCAGCATGTCGAGCGAGGACGAGCTAGGAGAGCTTGCGCCCTATAACTGTCCCGATTGCAATGGAGTGTTGTGGCGGATCGAAGACGGTCCGCTTAGCCGCTTTCGCTGCCATACCGGCCACGCCTATACCCAGAATGCACTCGCCGACCGGCAGGACGAGCTCCTCGAACAGAGCATGTACGACACTCTGCGTTCATTGCGGGAGAAAGCACGGATGCTACGCGATCTTTCCGAGAAGGATGATATCAATCGAGCGACCTATCTGAAGCGGGCGTCCGAGTGCGACGCTGATGCAGCCAATGTGGAGGAGCTCATTCTGGCGCGCACCGCGCGAGCTTCCTGAAAAGTCCCACTCCCGGCTGGTCAATCGCCGCTAGAGCCGCAGCAAGTCCTGATGAAAGCGGTGAACGACCAGCGCCGTACTCACATAGACTTCACCTACTCATGGGAGATTACGGCCGCACTCAGGCGGAGTGAGGGATTGACGCTCAAGTCAAGTAGCGGTCCTAGCTGGCCGAGTTTGCGCTACGAATAAGCTGGTGACGGTAATACTAAGTATGTCAGCTTTCGGGACAGGATCAAAGCCACTTGAACGGCCGGAATTGGGGCGCATTGCTGACCGGCAGAAATTGGGCCGGGAACGGACTGTCCGGTTCGGAGCCTGCCCAATGTCGAACCGGACATTGGACAAGCGCCGGCGTTAAAGGACGATTGTGCCTCGATCATGTGCACTGAACTGAGCGTGGTCTCAGTTGGATTGTTGGTCTGGTATGCCCTGAGCCTTCTCAGCTTGGTCCCTTGCCTCGGTTTGGCAGAAATGGTGGGATTTGTGTCCTAACGGTTGAGCGCAAAAGCAGGCAAAGTCTGACCATGACAAACGAAGCGCACATTCAGACAGACAGCGAGGCGACCCGCCGCGTGGTTATGGTCATCTATCCTGATGCTCATATCCTGGACGTAGTTGGACCGCTTGAGGTGCTGACCGGTGCCAAGCTGTTTTTGCCAGAAGGTCTGCTTCCCTACGACGTAACGGTCGTGGCCGAGCAAGCCGGTCGGATTAGCACAACCAGCGGACTGACCATCGAAGCCGATCAGACATTTGCAAGAGCAACTCGCGACCCGCGCCCTGTCGATACGCTTATTGTGGCGGGCGGTCATGGGACTGTGAAGGCGCTCGAGAATAAGGCTTTGCTGGATTTTGTTACCCATGCCTCAACGAAGGCGGCCCGTGTCGTGTCGATTTGCACAGGTGCCCTGATCCTTGCCCATGTCGGTCTGCTGGACGGGCGGCGCGCAACTACGCATTGGTGGTGGTGCCCCATTCTTCAGAAGCGCTATCCCAAGGTCGCGATTGAACCCGATGCGATTTTCATAAGAGACGGCAAGTTCTGGACCTCAGCAGGCGTGACATCAGGCATGGATCTGGCGCTTGCCCTCTTGGAAGAGGACTGGGGCCACGACATCGCTCTGCAAGTCGCACGATACAACGTAATGTACATGATGCGGCCCGGCGGGCAGGCCCAGTTCAGCGCAAACCTGCTGTCCCAAAAGGCAGCCGACCCCAAGATTGCCGATACCATGGAGCATGTCCTCGCCAATGTTGGCGACGATCTGACCGTCACAACTCTGGCCGCCCGCATTTTCATGTCAGAGCGCAGTTTTGCTCGTAAATTCAAGGATGAAACCGGCGCAACACCCGCGCATTATGTGGAGATGGCGCGATTGCAGGCGGCCCGGGTGGCGTTGGAGCAGAGTGATGCGACAATTGACATGATCGCCGCTGAGACTGGCTTCGGCAGCGCTGAACGCATGCGTCGGGCTTTCCAACGCCACTTGGGCGTATCCGCAAGCGATTACCGCGAGCGCTTCAGTGTCAAAGCCTACAACGCCGTGGGAGATGATCCGCCATGATGACGCGCTCAAGATAAAGCGAAGCCGCGCCTGAGAGCGCGCTGATCGCACCACCCAAGAACACACTGAGTTTTTCAATCCGCGGCAGGCTCGCTTGTCGCAGCGGGTCCGCTTGCCCGCTCCTCTCACAAGCCAACTCCCAGAAAGGACGGGAAAATGACTACCAATACTTCAACACTAGAATTGCAACGCAACACAGCCATTGCGGGTGCCATCGCGGCGGCCGTTCTTGGCCTGGCACTGATGCCCACAGCGGCACATGCACAGTCCGAAGATGAGCACTTTGAGGGAGTCTCCATCGGCGTGCAGGCCGGTTGGGAAGAGCGCAAGATCAATGCAACGGTCTTGCCGGATACGCTCAATACCACCTTGTCCGACAAACGCGATGGTTTCGTCTATGGAGGCTATGTCGCCTACGATCAGCAGTTCGACAATTTCGTAATTGGCGCCGAAGGTGGCTTCAATCTTGGCGGCAAGACCTTGACTGCAAATGTGCCTGGAGGGTCGATCGAACTCGACTCCAAATGGAGCGCTGATGTTTCGGTGCGCGCAGGCGTCACCGTGATCCCGCGTCTGCTGGCCTATGGAAGGGTCGGATACTCGCTCAATCGCTATCGCATCCGTGGCTTTGCCACTGGCAATTCCACACCACTCGCGAGCGAAGGCGAAACTGCTGACGGCGTCATGTTCGGCGCAGGTCTTGAATATGCGTTGCCCGGCAAAGCCTCGGTGCGCGCCGAGTATCGCCGCAAAGAACTCGATGGCTCGCTCACCTCAAACCAGATCCTTGGAGGCGTCACTGTGCGCTTCTGACGGTCGACCGGGCTGACCTCGCCTCTCCCCCAAACAAACGCAGGTCAGCCCGGTCATTCACTCTATAAGTATGAGGGAAGTTCCTCGTGTTGAGAACACTGACCTTAACCCTTGGCGTTCTTTTAGTAAGCGGCTGCTGCACTACGGTTGAGCAACGTTCTCCACGATTTGCCTCACAAACTTGTGCGCAACTTGCGACCGCTCTTGATTATGAGAAGCGCGCCGAGCGCCAGGCGCGACGGGCGGGTGTCATCACCGGGATCGCCAGTATACTTGAAACGGGCAATGATGATGCTTTGCTTGAGATCGATTCCGACATGAACTTTTTCGATGCGGACGAGCGTCGCCTCTCGGTCCGTGCGATCAAACTGGAGCAGAGCCGACGTTGCGTTGGCCCTCCAGGAGAAGGGTAAGACGATGCGTGCGATCAAGAAGACGGTGCTGATCGCAGGGGCTACCGGATATCTCGGTCGCCACCTCATTTCGGCCTATCACGCCGCCGGTTATCGCGTCGTCGCCCTCGCTCGACGTCCTGAAGCGCTCATCGGGTTGGATAAGCATATCGATGAAGTAGTTTATGGCGAGGCGACGAAGCCTGAAACCCTCGGCGGCGTGATGAAAAATGTGAATCTCGTCGTCTCGGCGCTTGGCATAACCCGCCAAAAGGATGGCCTGAGTTTCGCCCAAGTTGATTATCAGGCCAATCGCAATTTGCTCGATGCGGCGCTGGAAAGCGGGGTCGCGCAGTTCCTTTATGTGCATGTGAAAAATGCCGAGCAGATGCCGGGCGTCGAAATGGCCGCGGCAAAGGCCCGGTTTGCAGCAGAGCTCGACGCAGCTGACATTCACTCGACGATTGTCGCGCCTAGCGGCTTTTTCTCCGATCTCGTCGAAGTGCTGGACATGGCGCGCAAGGGCCGGGTCCATCTGTTTGGTGACGGCAAGGCGCTTATCAGCCCGATCGACGGGCACGATCTGGCAGCAGCCTGTGTCGCGGCCAGCGAAGAAGGAACACCGCGCATTGAAGTGGGTGGCCCGCAAACTCTCTCCCTGAATGACATCGCTGAAATGGCGTTTGCCGCAATCGGCAAGACGCCTCGCGTCACCCATTTGCCCGTCACGCCGTTTCGCGCCTTGTTTAATGCAGCCAAATGGCTCGGCCTCGGTCAGAAGATCGGCGCGCTTGATTTCTTCGCGGCAGCCTCGCAGCTCGACATGTCGGCGCCTGCGAACGGTTCGCGCGAGCTCTCGCTGTTCTTTGCAAGCGAGGCTGGCTTTGACGCAGCACAACAAGCATCATGCCCTTGATCCTGGCAAATGAAACGCTGGACTCTCTTGACCAGACGTTTTGGTTCCTGGGTACAGAGGATGGCGACCAGGGGGTGCGGAGAAATGCTTCAGGAAGGACCGGGTAAAATGGGCGTTATGAAGGTGGTGCGTGCCGTTGTTTTTATCATGGCGGGTCTGGTGGCGGTGTCCGCCCCGGCGCAGCAGAATGAATCCCTCGCAATTTCCGCAGTGCAGCTGCAATTGCGCCTCGATGAGGTGCAGCAAACCAACCAGGGAGTTCCCGGTTTTGCGATTGCCGTGATCAAGGATGGCGCGCCGATCAGCGCTGCGACCGGTATCGCCGCCCCTGACAACACACCGATGACCGCACAAACCCCTTTCCGGCTCGCATCCGTCACGAAGACATTTGTCGCCGCTTCTATTCTTCGGCTTCACGAACAGGGACGGATAAGTCTTGATGCCGCAATCAGCGAATTGCTGTCGCAAGAGCACCTCCGTTTGCTTCAAACCGACGGTTACGATGTTGAGGCCATCACAGTTCGCCATTTGCTCATGCACTCGGCGGGGCTCAATGATCACTTCGGTACCGAGGAAATGCGAAGAATGGTCTTCGCCAATCCCGCCCACGTCTGGACGCCGACCGAACAGATCCGCTTGATGGTCGAGGCGTCCGAGCGACTTGGCGCGCCAGGTGATCGGTTTGCCTATTCCGATACGGGCTATGTACTGCTGGGTGAAATTGTCGAACGCATATCCGGAAAGCCTCTTGGTCAGGCCGTCAGGGACTTGAACCGCTTTGACACGCTTCAACTGGATGATCTGCGATGGGAAGGCGAGGCTCCGGGCAAGGATGCACCCGACCGCGCGCACCAGTGGATTTCGGGCTTTGACACCTATGCGCTGGACGGCAGTGTCGATGCCTTTGGCGGTGGCGGCCTGATCGGTGATGTAAGGGTAACGGCCCGCTATTTCGATGCGCTTTTTGGCGGCAGCGTGTTCAGCAACCCCGAAACGCTCGAAGAGATGAAGACAGCACCGTCGCATCCGGATGGGAGCCCATATCGCCTTGGGCTGTTCACGAATTCCGTCGGCGGGCAAGAGGCCTTTATGCATGGCGGTTTTTGGGGCGTTTTTGCCATTCACGTTCCAGCTAAAAATCTCACGATCGTGGGCGTAGCACTCGATCAATCAGGAGAGCCTGCGATCCGCGAACTCGCCCTTGATTTGATCGATCCTAATCGCTGAGGCCCAAATGGCTCATCTCCTCTTCGATAGCGTTGTCTGCAACGCGCCAGATGGCACTAGGTTGGTCTGCGAATTCAACGCCTCGGTTTCGCACGAGATTGTCGGGCTTGTTGGCCGAAATGGCAGTGGGAAATCCACATTGCTGCGCGCCATCGCTGGCGAAATTGAGCCGTCCTCTGGCTCGATATTTCTGGATGGCACAGTCGCTATGATGCGCCAGACAAGCTACACCGATGGCACGAGCGTTGCTGAGGCTCTCGGTGTAGCCGATCAATTGGGGATACTCGAACGTTTCGACCGAGGAGTGCCAGAAGAAGCAGATTTTGAGCGTGCCGATTGGTCCTTGAGCACAAGGATTGAGGTGGTTCTGGATTCGCTTGGTCTGAAAGCAGTGGATCTTTCGCGGACAGTGGAGAGTTTCAGCGGTGGCGAACGCAATCGACTGAAGCTAGCAGCCATGCTGCTGGAAGAGCCTGACATTCTCCTTTTGGATGAGCCTACCAACGACCTCGATACCGATGCTCGGGATGCCGTCTTTGCGATCCTGGATCAGTGGTCTGGCCCCGCATTAGTCGCCAGTCATGATCGCGAATTGCTCGAGAGGATGGATAGAATTATCGAGCTTTCTCCCGTGGGCGCATTCAGCGTGGCGGGAGGCTGGAGCCAGTTTGAGGCTGCAAGAGACGCTGAAAGGGTGCGAGCGAAGGCAGCGCTCGAAAGAGCCGAAGCCAACGAACAGTCCGTCCGGCGTGCCCAGCAATCCCAGATCGAGCGACAGGAACAGCGCAATCGGCAAGGCAAGCAAAGCGCGGTTCGGCGGGGCACATCGAAGTTGGAAGTTAACGCTCAGAAGGAGCGGGCTCAATCAACGACGGCGCGAAATTCCGGTGCGGGGCAAGACCGGGTCGCTGAAGCTTCAAAGATAGTCGCAGAGGCAAGATCGGATGTGGCGCGGGTCACGCCGATAGCGATCACCTTGCCTGCGTGCGGTCTCACACAAGGGCAGATTACGGTCAAGGCAGAGGGTGTCCGTTGCGATCGGGTCGGCAAGCCACTCTTTGATCCGATTGATCTGACAATCGCGGGCCCGGAGCGAGTTTTGATCGCCGGACGCAATGGCAGCGGTAAAAGCTCACTCCTCAGGGTATTGGCAGGACAAGCAAAGCCTGGCGCTGGCTTTGTAAAGGTCGATCCTGCTGCAATCGGTTTTCTGGACCAGCATCTCGAACTGCTCAAGGATAGCCAAACGGCTCTGGACGCTATTCGGCGGCACAATCCCGGCCTAAATTCCCACGAAGCGCATGCAGCGTTGGCTACATTTGGTTTTCGCGCAAAGACAGCGGAGCGGGAAATCGCAAAGCTATCAGGCGGCGAGAAAGTCCGATTGGCGCTTGCTTGTCTGTTCTCTGGCGAAGTCGTACCACGGCTCCTCCTTCTGGATGAGCCAACGAACCATCTCGATGTCGAGTCCATTGAAATGCTTGAGGCGGCTCTGGCCGGGTATGATGGCGCGATCATTCTCTCGACACACGATGCTCGGTTTAGAGAACGGATCGCGCCTCACCGCACCATCAACCTGGAAAGACCATGACATGCAAAGGCGGCAGGCGGGCAGGAAGACAGCCTTTGAAGGGCTTTTAAGACCGTTCAGGATGTGCCTCATTATTGTGGCGGCGCTCGCGGGCGCTGGGCAGCTTCACGCGCGCGAAGCAATGAGTGTTGCCAGGTGGACTGAGGATATCGCGTTCTATCAGGCGGAGCTTGAAGCAAGACACATTGACCTTTTCCACGCGGTCTCGCGCGAAGAGTTCGAGCTTCAACTCGACCGGCTCAGGGCGGATTTGCCAAGCTTGTCCGATGCAGAAATTTTGGCGGAGTTAATGCGGCTCACCCGACTGGTGGGCGACGGTCATACCTCCATGCCCCTTTGGAACACACCTCAGCAGCGCTTCCCCCTGGAGTTCCATTGGATTGACGGCAAAGCAGTGATTACCGGCACATCAAAGGAACATTCGGATCTATTGGGTGCGGTCGTCGAACGGTGGAACGGACGCCCGATGGGCGAGGTCTATGACCAACTCGCGCATTATGTACCCTTTGTCGAAAACAAGGGATCTGAGGCCGTCCGGGTCGCTCAATATCTCAACTTTGCGATGCTCGGCCAGTCCATCGGGCTAAGCGACAGCGCGCAAAACTTGCTCATCGATATCTCACACGAGGGCGAAAAAAGGGCTGTCGAGGTTCCGGCGATAAAGCCTGAAGCCTTTCGACCAGCGATTACTGCGCGCATTTCATATCGTGCCGATCTGTCAGCCAATCCCACACTGATCGCGACCGACGGCATTCGCTTCGCGCTCTTGCGTAATGCGACCATCGGATACATCCAATTTGACCACTATCCCTCGTTCGAAGAAATGAGCAGGTTTGCTGACGCCACTACCCGCGCGCTCGATGATGCGGGCACGCGTAATCTCATGATCGATTTCAGAGAGAATTTCGGCGGAGATTTCTTTGTTGGATTGGCGCTGGCCGCCAACCTTATCACTCTCGACAAGATTGACTGGAAAAACGGCGTCTACGTGCTCTCAAGTGGTACAACGTTTTCCGCCGCCATGAGCAACACGGCACAGTTCTCGGATATACTCAACGCACGCATTGTAGGTGAACCAACCGGAGCTACTCCTTGCGGTTACCAGGATATGGGCCAATTCGCCCTTCCGAATTCCGGGCATTTGGTGACCTATTCGAAGCGACGCCTATGTTTCGCGGATCCAGTGGATGACGCGATTGTGCCTGATGTGCGAGTGACGACTTCGTTGCAAAATTATTTGTACGGGCATGATCCTGTGGTCGCATGGGTGATCGAAGACATCGCCCAACGTGAATCTGACTCACCAGATTAGCAGCCTGGTAGGTGCTGGGGCGGTTCGTGATGACGATCCCGTCGAGCAGTGAATGATCGCTCTTCCCCCAATGGAGGCCGAGTAGACTGAAACTCTACGTCTCCTTTCGGGCAAATCTTATGCAAGGGCTAATGTCTTGGACTGGGGCGCAAAGCTGCTCTTGCCCGAATTGCAGTCGGCGGCGGCGCTTTGTTGAGCAGGTTCGATATGCCTACACTCGCTCAGACATTAACTGTGGAAGAGTGTGGGAACGGCAGGAAATGGGGCCGAAAGCGGACTGTCCGCTCACGGCGCGCCTACGTTGCAAAGCTGCCTTTCAGCTAACGACCCGATTTCGGACATTGCAGTCAGACCTTCACAGAATCGATAGCGGCCTATTAGCTCACGCAGTGATTTGGCTGCTTGCGCCACAAATTGCTCGCGCAAGACATTTTATCCGGGTGATATTGACGCGAGTTTTATCCGGGTTTAATGGCCTCGCCTCACGCTATGTGGAAGGCTTACCAATGACATCTCGAGTGACCGCTTTCCGAAGCGGAAAGCTTATTTCGCAGGGTGAGCGTGACGAAGTGACCCGGCGCCTGTTTCAGCAACTTTCCGAAGGTGACGGGGAGATCCTCGTTTTTGAAGACGAGACGGGCCGGATTACCGATCTTAATTATCGCGACACCAACCAGCCTAGGGCCGGGCGTCCGAAAATGGGTGTGCAAGCGCGTGAGGTGACCCTCCTTCCGCGACATTGGGAGTGGTTGTCTGCCCAGTCGGGAGGAGCATCAGCGGCATTGCGGCGCTTGGCCGAGGCCGCTCGTAGGGATGGCAAATCAACTCGCGAAAGGCGAGACGCAGCCTATCGCTTCATGCAGGCCGCTTGCGGCGATTTCCCAGGTTACGAGGAAGCATTGCGAGCGCTCTATTCGGGTCGCGAGCATGACCTTTTCCAGATTGTAGATCAGTGGCCTACCGATACCGGGCGCTATCTCCGAACGTTGCTGGGCGCGGAAGTCAAGAAGTCAGGAGACGTTGCATGAGGGTCGCCTCCTGTCGCTGTTCGCGGTTGAAGGCCGAGTGCCAAGGCGAGCCGGTGCGTGTCTCCGTGTGTCATTGTGCGGAATGCCAACGCCGGACGGGTAGCGCGTTTTCCGCCCAAGCGCGTTTTGGCAGCGATGCTGTCAACGTGATCGGCTCATTTCAGACCTTCGAGCGTATCGCGGACAGTGGAAACACACTCACTTATCACTTCTGCCCGTCCTGCGGATCCACTATCGCTTACCAGATCGATGCCTGGCCCGATGTCATCGCGATACCCTTAGGCGCTTTCGCGGATCGCGATTTTCCAGACCCTACCTATTCGATTTACGAGAGTCGGAAACTTTCATGGGTCAGTGTGATCGGTGAGACCACAGTACATTACGACTGAGCCCCCCGATAATTGCGCCGTGACCGATGGAATTAGTCGTTACGACTTCAATTTCGGTGGTCAGCTTTTTAGTTTGTTCTGCTGAAAAACAGACAATCCGCTCTCCACCCAGAATGCGACAGTTTACGATGGCTCGAAGTGGGCCGTAAGGTGACTGTCGGCTTATGCCTGGACGACGGGTAAAGCTGCCCTTCGCCAACGGCCCCATAGCGCATTGGCAATACCTCGCACTAATCCTCCAGACGCTCCGAAGCGGCGTCCTGCCGAGCGAAAGTCTTGTGCAACCGGTCAATGCGATACTGGGGCCAGACCCCGCTCGCCGCGCTTAGCCAGGGCAATTCTTCGGCGAATATATCGCGAGCGCTTTGTCCATCAACTGGCAGGTCGTTCGGGCCGGTCCAATTCACCAGCAAGCATACGCCATCGTCGGTAAGGCTCTGCCAGGCGAGCCGCGCGATTTGCGAAATCTCTTCACGCGAGAGGAAGTAGAGGATTTCGGAGAGCACGATCAGGTCGAAGGTCCCCTCCGACCATTCCCGGGGGACCTCGGCTCGGGCGAGCGAGACGTTCTTGAGCTCGGCCACGCGCTGTTCTGCCAATTGCAAGGCGGCAGGCGAAACATCGATCGCCAGAACCGCATCGCAGACGCCCGCCAGTTCGGCTGTGAGAACGCCATTGGCGCATCCGACCTCCAGCGCCCGCCCGAACCTGTCAGGAAACAACATCGCGAGCGTCGCGCGGCGTTTGGCAGCTTCATAGGCCCTACTTTCGAAGCCCCATGGATCGGGGTCGCTCGCGAAGAGCGCGTCGAACGTCTGCCGCCGATCCGACGGGTCATCGCTCACGGAAGAACACCTCGGGATGGCTCGCAAAGTGGTCGAACAATGCGGGCGGCATCGTGAATCCCGTCGGATCGTCGTCGATCAGGTCGGCCATCTGGGAGGCATAGGCATCCATCGCGTCGCGCTTGTAGCGGTGGAACCGGCTGTCGAAGAACAGGCCCAGCGTGTCGGGCACTGGACGCTCGCCGAAGCGGCCCCATATCGCGAAGCTCCACAATGCCGCGTCCGATCGCTCGGCAAGCATGTGCGCCAGAATGGCGGCGGTGCGGTGATCGCAATGCGGATCGTGGAGCCATGTCGACCAGATCGTGTCTGCCTTCGCGACACAGGGGTGTTCCAACAGACGATCGATAATCTGTGCGGCGTTCTGGTCCGTCGTCTGACCATCGGGCAGATGGGCGCGAACCACGGGGATGGGCTTACCGGGAGCAAGCGCGGTCAGTGCGCTCTCGAACTCGGCCAGGCGCGTGGCGACGCGCCGTGCGGTACCGAATTTGCGCGAGTTGGGGTGCGAACCCTCGCCATCGGTCAACAGTAGGATGGCGACCTGCCGCCCTGTAGCCAGCGCCGCCGCCAGCGCCATGCCGCAGCCCAGCGTCTCGTCGTCGGGATGGGGGGCGACGATCAGCAGGCGGCCCGGCGGAGCCAGTGCCTCAAGCGACACGTGCCGGACGGACCGGGCCGCGCGCAGCACCGAGCCTTCGGGGGAAGACGGAACGCTCATAGCTGTTCGGGCCGCACGCCCGCTTCCGTAATGGCGTTTGCGGCCTTGCCTCGCTTGGCGTCAGGCATGGCCTGGCATAGGAACAGGCGCAGGTCGCGGGTCATCCGGTGAATGAACGAGCCTTCGCCATGCGCCGCCATGCCGAGTGCGCGCTCGACGTTCTCGAGGACTAGCCGGCACGCATCCTCGGTCGCCTCGCGCGCAAGCAGGGACAGTGCAGCCTTGCCGGCCCCAGCACCCGGCGCTTCGACTTCATCGGCGGCACGCAGCAGCCATAGCCGGGCGCTTTCGATCGCGATCGCGCTGGCGACGATACGGCGTTGCTGGTTCGGATCATCGGCGCGCTTGCGCTCGGTCAGCTGCGCCAGCATCGCTTGGTAAAGCGCTTCCGCCGCGCCGAGATGCGCCGCGCAATACCGCCAGATGCCTCCTTCAAAGTGAGGTTCGCGCTTGTAATCGCCCGGCGCGCCGATCAGCGCATCACCGCCCACCTCGATCCCCGCGAAATCGTATCGGCCGGACTGGGTGGCGCGCATCCCGCCCATCGACCAGGCCGCATGATCGCACCGTTCCGCTTCGTCCGCCGGGACGAGCAGCAGCTGCTGGCCTTCCGGGGTTGCGGCACTGACCGCAGCCTGGCCGACAAGCCCTAGGCCCGATGCGAAGCGCTTGGTTCCGGTCAGCACCAACGTGTCTTCGCGCCGATCGAACCCGAGTGGATCGGCAGGCTCGTCGGCGCCCCAGACACCGAA
>TARA_R100000049_G_C1957080_1_pt1 | contig 17740 bp, 12 predicted proteins | sample TARA_R100000049 | Tara Oceans TARA_R100000049 (sample SAMEA2619992) | marine metagenome | biome: marine biome (ENVO:00000447); feature: mesopelagic zone (ENVO:00000213) & marine oxygen minimum zone (ENVO:01000065); material: "saline water (ENVO:00002010), including plankton... | reverse complement strand
CTGATCCGTCATGGTCTATCTTTCCTGCTGACAGCCCGGCATCATCGTGCCGGCAGTGAATCGGTAAAAAGTTGCCGCAGTATAGCATTCTGACCCCGGTTAAGGAGACACCCCTGAAACCAGACCATGGCATAGGCAAGCAACAGCCTGGCAGCTTTTACGTTCCCGATCTGTGCCGGGTGCGGGCGGTGTTCCTGATGCTGGTCACCAGCGAACTGTTCGTGCTGGTGTTATCCATTGTCCAGGCGGAACAGGGCTGGATTGACTGGAACTACTTCGGGCTGCTGTCGCTGTTTGTGCAATGGACCACCCTCACCAGCGCAGCGCTGATCTGCCTGCTGCGGCCCCGGCTGGCGCACATGGGCATAGCCGGCGCCACCCTGGCCATCGTCACCCTTGTCTTGCTGGATGTACTGGCGTTCAGCCTGTTTGCCGACAAGGTTCTCAACCCGCAGCCCGGCGGCATCCTGTGGCAAAGCATCGCCAAGAAACTGCTGCTGGCACTGCTGATCACCCTGATGGTGCTGCGCTACTTCTATCTGCAACACCAGTGGCAACAACAGCAGGAAGCCGAAATGCAGGCCCGGCTCACCTCCCTGCAGGCCCGTATCCAGCCCCACTTCCTGTTCAACAGCATGAACACCATCGCCAGCCTGATCGACAGCCACCCCGAACTGGCCGAGGAAGCCGTACTGGACTTGTCCGAACTGTTCCGGGCCAGCCTGAGAACCACCGAACAGCTGGTCCCCCTGAGCCGCGAACTGGAACTGTGCCAGCGTTACCTTGCCATTGAAGGGCTCAGACTGGGCGAACGGCTGGCACTGGACTGGGCCATCGAGCCCGGGCTGGAGCAACAGGCAATCCCGCCGCTGACCCTGCAACCCCTGGTGGAAAACGCCATTTACCACGGCATACAACCCAGGGCGGAGGGCGGCACCGTGCGGATTGAAGTTTCCGCCAAGGATCGGTTTGTCTATCTGCTGGTACAGAACCCGGCCCCGGAGGCCGGCGAAAGCCGGCACAGCGGCAACCACATCGCCCTGGACAACACCCTGGCCCGGCTCCGGGCCCTGTTCGGGGAGTCCGCCGTGCTCAAGCGCAGCCGCCAAAATGACATTTATACCGTTACACTGAGGCTGCCCAGGCAGACGGTAAGCCAGTACAAACGCCTTGTTTCACGGTGAGACGATGGATTCACAACCGCAGCAAACCATATTGATTGCCGACGACGAGCCCCTGGCCAGGCAACGGATCCGCAGGCTGCTGGAAGACCTCCCCGGTTACCGGGTGTGCGGCGAAGCCACCGACGGCCACGACACCCTGCACAAAATTGCCGCACTGGAACCGGATATCCTGCTGCTGGATATCCGCATGCCCGGCATGGACGGCATGCAGGCGGCCGGCCAGATCAGCCAGCTGGATAGTCCGCCCGCAGTGATTTTCTGCACCGCCTACGACCACTTTGCCATCCAGGCCTTTGACGTACAGGCCTGCGGCTACCTGCTCAAACCCGTACGCAAGGAAGCCCTGGCCCAGACCCTCGCCCGGGCCGGGCGCACCAACCGGGTGCAGCGCCGCAGCCTGGCCGGACAGACCGGCCAGGGCGCCGGGCAACTGGCGGTTCGCACCCACCGGGGTACCGAGCTGGTCGACCTGGACACCATCCTGTACTGCGAAGCCGACCAGAAATACGTCACCCTGCACCATACCCGGGGTGAAACCCTGTGCGATTACACCCTGAAGGAACTGGAGCAGGCCTATCCGCAGCAATTGCTGCGCATTCACCGCAATACCCTGGTGGGCGTGCACTTTATCCGTGGGCTGCAGCGCACATTTGACGGAAGGCACCTACTGTCCCTGAAAGAAACCGAAAGCCTTCTAACTGTCAGCCGGCGCCATGCCCCCCATGTTCGCCAGTGGTTGGAGCAGCGCTAAAACATTGATGTGTGAAGCCGCTTCACTCCTGTCCATTTGTTATGATGCGGGCTTGAATCTATCAGCAACAACCGGGAATACTGAATGGCTATTAAAAAATCGGAACTGTACTCGTCTCTTTGGGCGTCTTGCGATGCTCTGCGTGGCGGCATGGACGCTTCGCAGTACAAGGACTATGTCCTGTTTATGCTGTTCATCAAGTACATCACCGACAAGTATGCGGATTCGGATGACTTTGCCCCTCCGGTCACTATCCCAGCTGGCGCCAGCTTCAACGACATGGTCAAGCTCAAGGGCAAGCCCGATATCGGTGACAAGATCAACACCCAGATCATTCAGCCGCTGATCGACGCCAACGACCGTCTGTCACGCAGCGACTTCCCGGATTTCAACGATCCCAACAAGCTGGGTGAAGGCAAGGCGATGGTGGATCGCCTGACCGATCTGATCTCCATATTTCAGAAGCCGGAACTCAACTTCGCCAAGAACCGTGCCGAGCATGATGACATTCTGGGCGATGCCTACGAATACCTGATGCGTCACTTCGCCAGCGAGAGCGGCAAGAGCAAGGGGCAGTTCTATACCCCCTCCGAAGTGAGCCGCATTCTGGCGCAGGTGCTGGGCATAGGGCCGCACAACACCACCGCCCGCACCGTGGCCTATGACCCGACTTGCGGCTCCGGCTCGCTGCTGTTGAAGGTGGCTGCCGAGGCGGGCAAGCACATTACCCTTGAAGGGCAGGAAAAGGATGTCAGCACCGCCGGTCTGGCGCGCATGAACATGATCCTGCACGACTTCCCAACCGCCAATATCGTACAGGGCAACACCCTCGCCAACCCCAAGTTCAAGGATGGTGAGCAACTGCGTACCTATGACTATGTGGTGGCCAACCCGCCGTTTTCGGACAAGGCCTGGAGTACCGGCATCTCCGTGGATGATGATCCCTACCAGCGTTTCAGCTGGGGCGTACCACCGGCCAAGCAGGGCGATTACGCCTACCTGCTGCATGTGATCCGCTCCATGAACAGCACCGGCAAGGCGGCGGTGATTCTGCCCCACGGCGTGCTCTTCCGTGGCAATGCCGAGGCTGTAATTCGCAAGCAGCTGGTGCGCTCAGGCTATCTGAAAGGCATCATCGGCCTGCCCGCCAACCTGTTTTACGGCACCGGCATTCCTGCCTGCATTCTGGTGTTGGACAAGGAAAATGCCCAGGCGAGAGCCATCAGCGGTGATAAAAAGAGCGGCATCTTTATGATCGATGCCGCCAAGGGCTTCATCAAGGGTGGCAACAAGAACCGGCTGCGCGAGCAGGATATCCACCGCATTGTGGACACATTCAACAAGCTCAACAGTGTGCCCGGCTATGCGCGCATGGTGCCCTTTGACGAGATCACCGATGCCAAGAACGATTACAACCTCAACCTGCCGCGCTACATCGACACCAGCGAGCCGGAAGACCTGCACGATATTCACGCCCATCTGAACGGCGGTATTCCCGTGCGCGATATCGACGGTGATGCCAGCGCTCTGCCGCCCATTCCGGGGCTGTCGGCCTACTGGCAGGCGCTGCCGGGATTGCGTCAGGCGTTGTTCACTGCCAATGCCCACCCAGGCTATGCCGATCTGGCGGTGGAGCCCGGCGCACTCAAAACCACCATTCTGCAGCACCCCGAGTTTGCCGATTTCCGCAGCACCATTGATGGCCTTTTTGCCCAATGGCGCACACGCAACACCCCGGTATTCAAAGCCTTCGATATCGATGACAACCCCAAGACGCTGATCACTCAAGTGGGCGAAGACCTGCTGGAAACCTTCCGCCAGGCGCCACTGCTCAACCCCTACGATATCTACCAGCACCTGATGGATTACTGGGCCGATACCCTGCAGGACGACGCCTACGAGATCACCGCCGATGGCTGGGTGGCCGAACCCAAGCGCATTGTTGAAGAAATCACCAGCGGCAAAAAAAAGGGCCAGACCAAAGACAAGGGCTGGGCCTGCGACCTGATCCCCAAACCCTACATAGTGGCGCGCTACTTCGCCGACGAGCAGGCCGAGCTGGATGCCTTGCAGGCCGAGCTGGACAGCGCCGGCAGCCGACTGACCGAGCTGGAAGAAGAGCACGGCGGTGATGAAGGTGCCCTGCGCGATGTCTCCAGCAAGGGCGATGCGCAGGATGCCTTCACTCAGGCGATGCTGGATGCCTTGAAAGAGGATGCGCCCGCAAAACACGCCCATTACGCCAGCCTGAAAGCCGATCTGGATGCCGCCGATGCGGAGCTGACCGAGCTGAGCGCCCACGCTTTCGTGACACCACTGAAAAACACCAAGGGCAAGCTGGTGCTCAAGGATGTCAAAGACCGCCATGACTGCACCGACAACAGCGGCGAAAAGTCCGTTCTGGCCAGCTATATCGACACCGACAAGGCCTGCAAACAGCACAGCAGGCAGCTCAAGGCATTGCTGACCGAACTTGAAACCGACTACCGCACACAGTTGGCCATCGAGCCGCTGCGCGAACAGCTCACCGATCTTAAAGTGGTTGCCGACTATCTTGAACTGATCGACCTGCAGGCCGAGCTGAAGAAAACAATCAAGGAGAAGGACGCCGCTCTGGATCAGCTCGCCTACGATCGGTACGCCAAACTCAGTGTGGACGAGATCAAAACCCTGGTGGTGGATGACAAGTGGCTCGCCGCACTGGAAGCCGCGCTGCAGAACGAGCTGGAGCGCGTATCCCAGGCCCTCACCGGCCGCGTGCGTCAGTTGGCTGACCGATATGCTACGCCGCTGCCGGAATTGACCCGGCGGGTAGGTGCCCTGTCGGCCAAGGTGGATGAACATCTGAAGAAGATGGGAGTACGCTGGGGATGAACATGGACGTGTTGGGCGTGCAGGAAGTGTCGCCGGGGTATGAATTCGTGGCCGAGAATTCGGCGGTGCCGGTGGGGTATAAGCAGACTGAAGTAGGCGTTATCCCTGAGGATTGGGATGCAGTTCGAATTGACCAGCACGCGGTGATCAAAACTGGAGGAAAAAATACTCAAGATAAAATTGAGGATGGTCTTTTCCCCTTTTTTGTACGCTCACAGCAATTAGAAAGGATAAACAGCTATTCCTATGACGGTGAAGCTGTACTGACTGCTGGTGATGGGGTTGGTACCGGCAAGGTATTCCATTACATAAATGGAAAATTTGACGTACACCAGCGGGTCTATCGGATTAGTGAGTTTTCCTCCGAACTAGATGGACGGTATTTCTTCTACCAGTTCAGCTCTCATTTCTACGACAGAATTATGTCGCTGACTGCAAAGTCATCCGTAGATTCAGTGCGTATGGAAATGATCGCAGGGATGCAAATAGCATTGCCACCACAAGCAGAGCAGCAAGCCATTGCCACTGCCCTGAGCGATGTGGATGCCCTGCTGGAAGAGCTGGATCGCCTGATCGCCAAAAAGCGCGATATCAAACAGGCCGCCATGCAGCAGCTCCTGACTGGCGAAACCCGCCTGCCGGGGTTTGAGGGTAAGTGGGACTCACGCTCTCTCCTCCAGATCGCAGACAGTCAGAAAGCCTTGTTTGATGATGGAGACTGGGTAGAAGCAGAGCACATTACCGATCAGGGTATTCGATTAGTTCAAACAGGCAATATTGGTGAAGGCGTTTTCGTAGATAAGGCCACCAAGAAGTACATTTACGATGCCTCATTTGAAAAGCTGAGATGCAAAGAATTGAAGCAAGGAGACATCTTGATTTGTCGACTTGCTGAACCAGCAGGGCGTGCATGTGTTTTTCCAGATATTGGCGAAAACCGAGCTATAACATCTGTTGATGTTACAATATTCCGTCCACGCCCTGAAGTCGCAGATAGGCAATACCTTGTTCAGTATTTCTCGACAAGTGATTGGTTCAAAATGGTGCTTGATCATGTAGGCGGCACCACGCATAAACGTATTTCTCGTGGCGCTTTAGGAAAGCTGAAGGTTCCTTTTCCTCCTATTGAAGAGCAAAAGGCCATTGCCGAAATACTTTCTGACATAGACACCGAAATCCAGGCCCTCGAGCATCGCCGCAGCAAAACCGCCGAGCTGAAACAGGGCATGATGCAGGAGCTGCTGACAGGGAGGACACGTCTGGTATGAGCAACAAGCCGGTATCCCTGACCACGCCGCCGGATGGTTACAGCGACTGGCTGACCGATCTGAAAGATCGTATTCACCATGCTCAGCAGCGCGCCAGTCTGGCGGTGAATCGAGAGCTGGTGTTGCTTTACTGGCAGATCGGGCAGGACATTTTGCAGCGTCAGGCGGCGCAAGGTTGGGGCGCCAAGGTCATTGATCGACTGGCCCATGATCTGCGCAATGCTTTCCCGGATATGAAAGGCTTTTCGCCTCGCAACCTGAAATACATGCGTGCCTTTGCCGAAGCCTGGCCGGATAGCGAGTTTGTGCAAGGGGTGCTTGCACAATTGCCCTGGTATCACCAGCTGGCCTTGCTGGACAAGTTGCCGGACGCTGAAAGCAGACGCTGGTATGCCGCCAAAGCCATAGAACACAACTGGTCGCGCAACGTGCTGGTGATGCAGATCGAATCTGGCCTGCTGGAACGCCAGGGCCGGGCCGTAACCAACTTCGAGGCACGCCTGCCCAAGGCCCAGTCAGACCTGGCCCGTGAATCACTGAAAGACCCCTACCGCTTTGACTTTCTCAATCTAGGTGAAGAGGCGCAGGAGCGTGCTGTCGAAAGCGCACTGGTACGCCACGTCACCGAGTTTCTGCTGGAGCTGGGTGCAGGCTTTGCCTTTGTCGGGCGTCAGGTGCTGGTGGACGTGGGTGGCGAAGAGTTCTTTATCGACCTGCTGTTCTATCACCTGAAGCTGCGCTGTTACGTGGTCATTGAACTCAAGACCGGTAAATTCAAGCCCGAACATCTAGGGCAGCTGGGCTTCTATCTCACCGCCGTGGACCGCCAGATCAAGGGTGATCAGGATAACGCCAGCATCGGCCTGCTGCTTTGCAAGAGCAAAAACAAGGTGGTGGCCGAATATGCGTTGAACGACAAGAGCCAGCCGATGGGTATTGCCGAGTATAAGCTGCAAGAAGCCCTGCCGGCCGAGCTCGAAACCGACCTGCCCAGTATCGAACAGATTGAACGTGAGCTGCAGCCCCGGAACACTGACTGAGCCGCTAACAGGAATAATGACACCCCGTCACAGGAGAGGATGCCATGACGTACGCTGTACCTCGCCCCGAACGCAAGACACAAAACCGTGTCGTCAGTTTGTTCACGACACCCGTTAAACAAGGGGGGCTGGGTTATGGCAACCTTGGCGAATGGAGCAAGCGAGAGCTGAATCGCTGTATAGAGCCGGAGCTCCTGGGCGCCAACCTTCGCAGTCGTGGCTATTCCGACCAGCATATTGCTGCCGCCGTGTTACGGCTGCAAACCGCAGCCGAGGTGGGGAGCGATACTCTCTACCAGGCCAATATGCGCGTTTATAACCTTCTGCGCTACCCAGTCAAAGTACAATTGTCGCCCGGCAAGCCTCACGAGGATGTTCAGTTAATTGACTGGCAACATCCGGAACGCAACGATTTTTCCGTGGCGGAGGAGGTAACGCTCAAAGGCGGCCATGAGCGCCGGCCGGACCTGGTGATTTATCTCAATGGCATTGCCATAGTAGTGATAGAGCTGAAGCGCAGTTCCGTCGAAGTGGGTGACGGCATACGTCAACTGATCAGTAATCAGGAAAAAATCTTCAACCGGGACTTCTTCGCCACCTCGCAACTGCTGCTGGCCGGCAACGACTCCCAGGGCCTAAGGTATGGCACCACCGGCACGCCAGAACAGTTCTATGTGCAGTGGAAGGATGAAACCGGCAGCAGCGAGCGTACCCCCGGCACCTTGCTGGATCAGCCGCTGGCGCAGATCTGCGATAAGACACGGCTGCTGGATCTAATCTACAACTTCATTATCTTCGATGGTGGGCTGAAAAAAGTGCCGCGCCAGCACCAGTATGCCGGTATCAAGGCGGCGCAGACACGCATCGCCGAACGCGAAGGCGGGGTCATCTGGCATACTCAGGGCAGTGGCAAGAGCATCCTGATGGTACTGCTGGCCAAGTGGCTGATGGAGCATGATCCCGAAGCCCGCGTGCTGGTGGTGACCGACCGTGACGAGCTGGACAAGCAGATCGAGGGCGTGATGCGCAACGCCGGGGTGGTCGGCGAGGATGATCCTTCACCACGCATCGCCTCCCGAGCAACACTGGTCAGCACTGTGGGTGCGACGACGCCCCGCCTGCTGTGCGCGCTGGTGCACAAGTTCGACCCAAGCGATCTGGATGGCCCACCACCGCCGATTCATGGTCGTTTCTATGTGTTTGTGGATGAGTGCCACCGAACCCAGGGCGGGCGCATGAATAAGCAGATGAAGCGCTGGCTGGAGGGTGCCATCTTTATCGGTTTTACCGGCACGCCGCTGCTGCGCAAGGATAAGCAGACCACCCGCGAGGTGTTTGGCCGCTATATTCACACCTACAAGTTTCCGCAGGCCGTGGCCGATGGCGTGGTACTGGACCTCAAATACGAAGCCCGCGATGTTCCCCAGCGGCTGATCTCGCAAAAGTCGATTGATAACTGGTTTGAAGAAAAAACCAAGAACCTGAACAACTACCAGAAGGCAGCATTGCGCAAGCGTTGGGCCAAGCTGGAAGAACTGATGAGTGCCAAGGAACGCAAGGAGCGGATCATTGCCAACATCATCGAAGATTTCAGCCTCAAACCGCGCCTGAATAACAACCGGGGCACTGCCATACTGGTTGCCGCTTCCATCTACGATGCCTGCCATTACTTCCGTCTGTTTCAGGGCACCAGCTTCGGCAAATACTGCGGCATCATCACCTCATTTGAGCCGAATCATAATGCGATTTCCCGTGAACCGGCCGACAGTGACGAGCGCTACAAGTTTGATACTTACACCGAATACGTACTGAAGGGCTTTCCTGGCACCAAGCAGTACGAAGAAGAGATGAAACGGCGCTTCAAGGAAGAACCCGCCAACCTGAAGTTGTTGATCGTGGTGAGCAAACTGCTAACGGGCTTTGATGCGCCGTCCTGTACCTATATCTATCTCGACAACGAACTGCGCGACCACAACCTGTTCCAGGCGATCTGCCGCACCAACCGGCTGGACGGCGAAGACAAGGAATACGGTCATATCGTTGATTTTGTACATCTCTTCGGTGACGTTCAGAACGCCATCTCAGTTTACAGCTCGGATGAGCTGGATCTGGACAGCGGTGGCGGTGCGGCTGAAAACAATGTGGAGCTGAAAGACTGGCTGAACGAAGGTTGCCGCAAGCTGGAAGAGGCCCGCGAAGCCCTGATGTACCTGTGCGAGCCGGTGCTGGCACCACGCGAGATCGAGGATTACATTCATACCTTCTGCGGCGATATCAACGACCCCAAGGCGCTGGATGACACCGAAGCGCTGCGGATTACCTTCTACAAGGCGACGGCGGCGTTTATTCGCGCCTTCTCGGATGTATCCCAGCACCTGGAAGAAGCTGGCTATCCAGCCGCTGAGATCGACAAACTGAACCGCGAAACCGCATTCTTTGCCGACGCCCGCGATGCCATCAAGCACTACTCCGGTGAAGAGCTGGATATCAAGCCGTTTGAAGCGGATATGCGCCACCTGATCAACACCTACATTCAAGCGGATCAGCCGAAGGATCTTGGCTCTGTAGACAACTATTCGCTGGTTGAGCTGATTATCGAAACCGGTGTCCACGACGCCATTGCCAAGAAGCTCAATACCAAGGGCAAACTCTCAAAGAATGCGGTGGCTGAAGGCATCATCAACAACATGCGCAAGACCATTATCCGAGATCAGCTCACCGATCCACGCTTCTATGAAAAAATATCCAAACTGCTCGACGACCTGATTCTGGAGTGGCGCAAGGAGACCCTGAACTATCAGGAGTTCCTGCAGCGTGCTGAAGATCTGGTCAAAAACATGGTGGGTGGCAAAGGTGATAGTCCTGTACCGGATGCACTTGAGGGTAATCGCGCGGCCCAAACCCTCTACAACAACCTACCGAATATTCTGGCGCTGGCGTTTCCAACCTGGGAAATCCGCGACGGTGAGAATGACGAAGAAAATGATCTGCTGCAGATTACTTTAAAGATCGACCGAGCCATGCGCGAGCACGCACCGGCCAACTGGAAGGGTGACGATACCCGTGAAAAGCAGGTACTCAATGCTCTGCACCCAATTATGGGCAGAAACCGAAAAGCTACGCTGGCCCTGTTTGAGCTGATCAAACAGCAGGAAGGCTATCAATGACTGAGGTGATTGAGCTGGGCGAAGTCCGGATTCGGGTTACCCGCAAGGCAGTGAAGAATGTGCACCTCAGCGTTCACCCGCCCCATGGAGAGGTCACGCTGGTCGCACCAACCAGTACCCGGCTGGATGTGGCCCGCGCTTACGCCATTACCAAACTCGGCTGGATTCGTAACCAGCAGGCCAAGCTGCGCCAGCAGGCACGTGAAGAACCGCGCCAGTTCGTAACCCGGGAAACACTGTACCTCTGGGGCCAGCGCTACCTGCTGGAAGTGGAAGAAAAAGACACCAAGCCCGGAGTTACCTGGAACCATACACGCATCCTGCTGACCGTGCGGCCGGGCAGCGACCACGCCAAGCGCACTGAAGTGGTTCACGCATGGCACAAGCAATTGCTGCACAAGGCGGTGCCGCCGCTGATCCGAAAATGGGAACAGCAACTGGGAGTCAAGGTGACCGGTTATTACCTGCAGAAGATGAAAACCAAATGGGGCAGCTGCAATCACCGTGCTGGTAACATCCGCCTGAATACCGAGCTGGTGAAGAAACCCAAGGAGCTACTGGATTACATTGTGCTGCATGAGATGGTGCATCTGCTGGAACCCACCCACAGCGAGCGGTTCACCGCCATTCTGGATCAACATTACCCAGGTTGGCGTACCGCGAGGGATGAGCTTAATGCTTTACCACTGGAAACACTTAACCCGGTGTAGAGTCATGCCTCATACACTCCCCCAAAGGTGATAGAAACACCCCGGCGGCGGGACTTTTTTACTGCCACAAGGTAACCTTGGGGCACATTTTCCCGAACGACAGTGAGTGCCATGTCCAAACGAACCCTTCGCATCGCAACCCGTAGCAGCGCACTGGCGCTGTGGCAGGCAGAATTCATCAAATCCGAGCTGGAGCGGCTGTACGACAACGTCACCGTGGAGCTGGTCAAGATCAAGACCCAGGGCGACAAGATCCTCGACGTTCCCCTGGCCAAGATCGGTGGCAAGGGCCTGTTTGTGAAGGAACTGGAAGAAGCCATGCTGGACGGCCGCGCCGACCTTGCCGTGCACTCCATGAAAGACGTACCCATGGAGTTCCCGGAAGGCCTGGGGCTGGTCGCCATCTGTGAGCGCGAAGACCCCACCGACGCCTTCGTCAGCAACCACTACGACAACCTGGACCAGCTGCCCCAGGGCGCCGTGGTTGGCACCTCAAGCCTGCGCCGTGAAACCCAGCTCAGGGCCAACCGCCCGGACCTGGAAATCAAGATGCTGCGAGGCAACGTGAACACCCGGCTGGCCAAGCTGGATGCCGGAGAATACGACGCCATCGTGCTGGCCAGCTCCGGCCTGAAGCGGCTGGGTTTCCACGACCGCATCCGCTACTGCATGCCGGATACCGTCTCGCTGCCGGCCGTCGGCCAGGGCGCACTGGGCATCGAATGCCGCCTGAGCGATGATGAACTGCAGGACCTGCTTGAGCCACTGAACCATACCGACACCGCAGACCGGGTAAAGGCCGAGCGCGCCCTGAACCGCCGGCTGGAAGGTGGCTGCCAGGTACCCATTGCGGCCTATGCCCTGCTGGAAGACGACAACACCCTTTGGCTGCGAGGCCTGGTGGGTGCAGTCGACGGCACCCGGATTTTCCGGGTGGAAGGCCGTGCGCCCCGCGCTGAAGGTGAACGCCTGGGCCGGGAACTGGCAGAACAGCTGCTGGCCATGGGTGCCGACAAGGTTCTGGCTGAAGTCTATGGCCACACCCCGAGCTGAAGCCCACCAGGCTCAACCGGAACTTGCTGGCCGGCGGATACTGATCTGCCGGCCGGAGCCGGAAGCCGACCGGCTGGCCGAAGCTTTCCGGGCGGCCGGCGCGCGGGTTCGGGTATTGCCCACCGTGGTTCGCGAACCCTTGCCGGAAACCCCGGAACGCCGCAGCCTGCTGCAGGAACTCGATAACTTCCACCATATCATTGCCGTCAGCCCCTATGCCGCACGGCTGCTGCTGGATGAGGTAGATCAGTGGTGGCCGCAGCCACCGGTTGGCGTGCACTGGTATGGCGTAGGCGCCGGCACTGCGGCGGCGTTTGCCGAAGCAGGGCTGCCGGCCGAGAAGCCGGATGACGGCTGGACCAGCGAAGCCCTGCTGGCGCACCCGTCGCTGCAGCACCTGGAACACGAAAAGGTTTTGCTGGCCCGGGGCGAGCAGGGTCGGGAGCTGATTCGCCAGACCCTGGAGCAACGGGGAGCCCGGGTAACGGTTCTGCCACTGTACCGACGCCTCCAGCCGTACTATCCTGCAGATAAGCTAAGCGAGATTTTTACCGGGTTCCGGCCCGAAGCGGTGATCGCCCTGTCCGGCGAAACCCTGAATAATCTCAAAGACATGGCCCGGGAATACCCGCATGCCCTGGACACTGCCTTGGTGGTTGTCCCGGCAGACCGGGTGGCCGAGCAGGCCAGGGCGGCCGGATTCAGCAACCCGGTGGTTCCGGATGGCCTGTCCGACCGGGAACTGGTGAATTGCGTGGCTGTGCGGCTCGGGCCGCAGGCCGGTAACAACGGATAACCAAGTAAGGATGCCCGTGACTGAAACAACAGAACAACTACCCGCCACCATCGAGCCCGACAACAACGCAGAAAAACCGCGCCTTTGGCCAATCTGGGTGTTCGCCGGTATTGCCCTGCTCATTACGCTGATACTGGCACTGTGGAGCTGGCAGCAGTGGAACAACCACCAGGCCACCCTGCAGGTGATTACCGACCTGCGCCAGGATACCGCCCAGCTGGAAGACCTTTACGGCAGCCGGGGCAGCGAGCAGAGCCAACGCATGCAGGCCATGGAGCAGAAGCTGACCGAACAGCGTGAGCTGATTGCCACCCAGCAGCGCCAGATTGACCACAACGCCCGGGAACTGCTGGAAGCCGGAAACCGCACCCGTACCGACTGGTTGCTGGCCGAGGCCGAATACCTGCTGCGCATTGCCAACCAGCGCCTGCTGATTGAAAAAGACATCAAGGGTGCCCTGTCGGCCCTGGAGTCTGCCGACGAAGTGCTGGCAGAGTCTGACGACATCGGCGTGTTCCCGGTACGCCAGCAGCTGGCCAAGGAAGTGCTGTCCCTGAAGGGTATCGAAGGGGTCGACCGCACCGGCCTGTACCTGAAACTGGAAGCCGCCATTGCCAGCCTCCATGACCTGACCGACCAGGCCCTGATCCACGACCGTGCGCCCGGGTTCAGCATGGTCGGAGACGACCAGGCCCCGGAAGACGGCAGCAATATGCTCACCCGCGGCTGGAACCGGTTCGCCGATACCATGAAACAGGTGGTTGTGGTGCGCCGGCTGGACGAACCGGTCAAACCGCTGTTGTCTCCTGACCAGAGCGCCTGGGCCCGGCTGAACCTGCAACTGATGCTGGAAGAAGCCGAAATGGCGGTATTGCGGGGCAACCAGCCGCTGTACGAACGGGCACTGAACAAGGCCATCAGCACCGTCAACGACTGGTATGACAACACCAACCCGGCTATCCAGGGCATCAGCGGCACGCTGACCGAACTGGCAGACCGGAATGTGGATCCCCAGTTGCCGGATATCAGCAAGTCCCTGGACCTGCTGAAAGAGCGCCTGGCCGGGCGCACCGCTGCCGGCAGTAACGGAGGCGATGAATCATGATCCGCCTGCTGCTGATCCTGCTGATTGCCCTGCTGGTGGGCACCGGGCTGTCTCTGGGGCTGGCCTATGATCTCGGCTATATCCGTGTCAGCCTCGGCAACTATCTGATCGAAACCAATTTCTGGGTTGGCCTCGGGCTGATCGTTGTCCTGGTGATGCTGAGCCTGTTCCTGATCGGCCTGCTGAAGCGGTTCCGCCAGGGTACCGGCCTGATGGCCACCTGGGTCAGCCGCGGCAACGAACGCCGTGCCCGCCGGCGCACCACCAAGGGCCTGCTGGCACTGGCCGAAGGCAACTGGCCACGAGCCAGGAAACTACTGGTGAGCTCCGCCAACCATGCCGATACACCGCTGATCAACTACCTGGCGGCAGCACAGGCCTCGTTCGAATCCGGTGACCACGACTCGGTCGACCAATTACTGCGCCAGGCCTTTGAAAGCACCCCCGGCTCCAGCCTGGCGGTCGGCCTGACCCAGGCCCAGCTGCAGCTGGCGGGTAACCGGCTGGAACAGGCCCTGGCCACCCTGCTGCGCCTGCGTAAAGAAGCACCGCACCATCCGTTCGTACTCAAGCTGCTCAAGAACACCTACCTGCGACTGGAAGACTGGCGGGAATTGTCAAAACTCCTGCCGGACTTGCGCAAGCGCAGCGTGCTGACGGAAAAAGAACTGGATGACCTGGAACGACAGGTATGGCACAACCTCCTGGAACAGGCTGCCGCCGACTGCGAACGCCGGCGTAAGGAAGATCCGGAAGCGACCCTGGAACCGCTGACCCGGCTATGGGACGAACTGCCACGCTTTGTCCGCCGCGACGAGTACACCATCCGGGACTACGCGGGGTTACTGGCCCGTCTGGGCGATGAGGGGCAGGCCGAAACCCTGCTGAGAAAAGTGCTGCGTAACCACTGGAGCGACGAGCTGATCAACCTCTACGGGCGGCTTGAGGGCCACCAGCCGGATGAGCAGTTAATCATTGCCGAACAGTGGCTGAAAGACCGCCCGAACAATCCGGAACTGCTGCTGGCACTGGGCCGCCTGAGCCTGCGCAACGAACTGTGGGGCAAGGCCCGGGAATATTTCGAAACCAGCCTGCGCCTGAAGCGCAGCCGTGAAACCCTCGCGGAACTGAGCCGCCTGAACGCCCATATGGGCCATGAAGAAGCCAGCATCAAGCTGCTGATGCAGGGGCTGGAGACCGACAACGGCCTGCCCGAGCTGCCGATGCCCCGGGCCTGAGCCCTCAGCGCACAACATGAGCCTTCAGCGCCGAACTCTGAGAGAGTCAGACTAAGCAATCAGGCCCTGGGGGCATACTCCAGCACATCCGAGAAAAACGCCTGCGCAGGCAGGCCTTTTTCCAGCAGCGCATCCATCAGGGTATACACCATGGTGGGCGAGCCACTGGCATGCACTTCCACGTTCTGCCAGTCGGCCCCGGTCGCCAGCACAGCCCGCACCAACTGGTCATGGTGACCACCCCAGTCATTATCCTCATCATCCCCGACGACAGGCACAAAGCTGAAATTGCTCCAGTCTTCATGCCACTGCTGCGCCAGCAACCTCAGATACATGTCCTCGTGCTTGCGCACGCCCCAGAACAAGGTAACGGGGTGGCTGTACCGGGTTTCCTGGAGGAATTCGACCAGGCTTTTCATCTGGGCAAAGCCGGTTCCGGCCGCCACCAGCAGCAACGGCTTGTCTGGCGCCGCAGCCAGGCAGGCCTTGCCATTGGGCAGTTCTACCGATACATCCTGGCCGGAGGTGAGCGTATCAATCACCTTGCGGGCCGAAACCCAGTCCGGGGAAGCCTGGATGTGCAATTCGATATGCTCGGCGGCGGGGCTGCTGGCGATGGAGAAATAACAGGGATCTTCCCCCGGCAGGATGACCGAAAGATACTGACCGGCATGGAAGGCCACATCGCGGCGCCTCGGCAGCTTCAGCTCAACCCGGAACACATCGTGACTGATCGAGCGTACATCAACTACTTTGGCTGCATACTGACGGGGCGGATGGTTCGCAGTTGCCATAATGGCAGGTATCTCCAGTTTCAGGTCGGTCAGGGCAAGCGTCCGGCACATCATCAGCCGATCACCCACCGATAAGGTTTGTTGGTTCCGGGTATTCAGGGCCTGCCCCGTTATCAGGGTTGCCTCACAGATCTCGCAGACACCGTTGCGGCAGGCTGCCGGCGCCTGGATACCCGCAGCTGCGGCAGCGGACAGCAAATCCTCATTGCCCGCTACGCCATAGCCCAGCCCGGCCGGCTGCAACTCAACCCGGTGTACAGCCTGTGCCTTGTCAGTCGGGGCGGGTGTCACGATCTTCAATACCGAGACTGTCCCAGATCTCATCCACCCGCTGCTTGACCTCATCGGTCATGGTAATGGCAGTGCCCCACTCCCGGTCGGTCTCGCCGGGCCATTTATTGGTGGCATCCATCCCCATTTTCGAGCCAAGGCCAGACACCGGCGATGCGAAGTCCAGGTAATCGATGGGGGTATTCTCCACCAGCGTGGTGTCCCGGGCCGGGTCCATACGGGTGGTGATCGCCCATATTACGTCTTCCCAGCTACGGGCGTTCACATCATCGTCGGTCACAATCACGAACTTGGTGTACATGAACTGACGCAGGAACGACCACACCCCCATCATCACCCGCTTGGCGTGGCCAGGGTACTGTTTCTTCATGGTGACCACCGCCAGCCGGTAGGAGCAACCTTCCGGGGGCAGGTAGAAATCCACAATCTCCGGGAACTGCTTCTGCAGGATGGGTATGAACACTTCGTTCAGCGCCACCCCCAGCACCGCCGGCTCATCGGGCGGGCGGCCGGTGTAGGTGCTGTGATAGATCGGGTCTTTGCGGTGGGTAATGCGCTCCACGGTAAACACCGGGAACTGATCCACCTCGTTGTAATAACCGGTATGGTCGCCAAACGGGCCTTCAGGCGCCATATCATCCGGATAGATAAAACCTTCCAGCACAATCTCGGCACTTGCGGGAACCTGCAGGTCGCTCAGGCCGGCTTTCACCAGCTCGGTACGGCTGCCCCGCAGTAACCCGGCAAAGGCGTATTCAGACAGGGTATCCGGCACCGGCGTAACAGCGCCCAGAATGGTGGCCGGATCAGCCCCCAGGGCAACCGCAACCGGATAAGGCTTGTCCGGATTGGCCCGGCGAAACTCCTGGTAATCCAGCGCGCCACCGCGATGGCTGAGCCAGCGCATGATCAACCGGTTACGGCCGATCAGCTGCTGCCGGTAAATACCCAGGTTCTGCCGCTCCTTGTTCGGGCCGCGGGTAATCACCAGCGGCCAGGTCACCAGTGGGCCAGCATCCCCGGGCCAGCAGTGCTGCACCGGAATCTGGTACAGGTCGACCTTGTCTTTCTCGATCACCACGTCCTGGCAGGGCGCAGAACGGAGCACCTTCGGGCTCATGCGCATCACCTGCTTGAACAGCGGCAACTTCTCAATCGCATCCTTGAAGCCCTTGGGGGGATCCGGCTCCTTCAGAAACGCCAGCAGCTTGCCGATCTCCCGCAATGCCGACACATCCTGCTGGCCCATGCCCATAGCCACCCGCTTCGGCGTGCCGAACAGGTTGGCCAGCACCGGCATGTCGTAGCCCTTGGGATTTTCAAACAACAACGCCGGCCCACCGGCCCGCAGCGTGCGGTCGCAGATTTCGGTCATTTCCAGGTGGGGGTCGACTTCTGCGCTGATGCGCTTGAGCTCGCCCTGCTTTTCCAGCTGGGCAATGAAGTCTCTCAGGTCGTTGTATTTCATG
>TARA_R100000049_G_C1957098_1_pt1 | contig 17987 bp, 19 predicted proteins | sample TARA_R100000049 | Tara Oceans TARA_R100000049 (sample SAMEA2619992) | marine metagenome | biome: marine biome (ENVO:00000447); feature: mesopelagic zone (ENVO:00000213) & marine oxygen minimum zone (ENVO:01000065); material: "saline water (ENVO:00002010), including plankton... | reverse complement strand
CGCTTCATGTGCTCGTGGGACACCAGTGAAGAACGCGTCCGCCAACTGGCAGACGACATACGCAGTGTCGTCATGGAGCACTAGTAGCTCACCACAAAAGAGAGCCGCACATGCCGTCCCAAAGAGGAGACGTGTGCGGCGAAGCGGCGAAGGTGAAGCTGGATCGGAATGTGGTACGTCAGCTAACTGGAGAATATAAGTCACTGGATAATCAATGACTTACGCATCTAGCATAAGATTTTCTGTGGCCGAAAACGTCAGCTATCGTGAGATTTTCATTGCGAAAATCATCTAAGTGGATATTTTCCTGAAGGCCACGTTGGTGGCGGCCACGCAGGATTTGCCGGAAGGACTTCTATCGAGCAAGCGTGGCCGCGCATTGACAACTTGTCAATACTGGTCAAATGAGGAATAGAGGTCGTTAGCCTTGCTGATACGAGACTCTAGAAGGGTGGAATTGGCTCAGTCGAGCCAGAAGTGATGCCCTGCGGGCTGCAATGACTTCAGCGGCTTGTGAAGCGATTCAGCCAGGAATCTAGCTCTTCGGTGCGGCTGTAAAGAACGCCCCCAATGGCGGCCTCGAAAGAGGACTCAGTGAGGCTTGCCAATGGCCGACGAGCAGGAATCCCTGATATCTTCGACCACCGTTTTATTGAGATATGGCTGCTGAGCAGTCGACTGATCTCGCCACCCTGGAAACAAAGTTCACGTTTCCAGCCCAGTGGCTTGATCAGCCCTAGGGAGCAAGCCGTAGTGATTTCTTGCTTGTTCATCCCTGTAATAGCGATGGTGTCCAGTAGCGTGCAGTGAGCAGTCTCCAGCGAAGCGAGATGCTTCGCCATCCAGGCCAACAGACCGTCAACTCCGACAAAAGCACCATCAAGCAAAGCTTTACGATCTGACTTGGGACGGAATGGAATTTCTTTTAACAGGATGCCGGCCAGTACATGCCCCATATGGCCGCCATGCGCTGATGCGATTCGCGCAGCATGCACCATATCGATGATCTGGCCAGAAGCGACTGTCTCCAGCTGTTCAATCTGCTTGGCCAATGTAACTAGATCAAAACAGGCATCCCGAACAGATCTGTGGCCGATGAGCCCCTGAAGGGAAGACGACTCAATCAACGGCAGGATCTGAGCAGGCTCACATCCCAGGACTTGTGACAGCAACCGATGATCAACTGACGCCAACAATGTTGGGCTCTCTTCAGTTCGCCCATTGAGCGATCTCCGCCCCGCAGAACAATCGAAATCCCGCAGAGGCCAGGGCAGCGCTAGTTTTTCTTTCAGCGCATAAATCGGCAGGTAAACGGCTGATGCTCCAATGGCAGCAGTGGGTGATCTGTGTGCTCGACAAGCTTCGGCCCATGACTCCATCGCCGTTGAATCATTGAGCAAGGCGTACGCCTGACCCAGAAGCAGAGGCCAGCGAGCGACTTCTGTGGGCGGCCTCTCACGAACAGAAAGATCACTGCTCAGCGGCACAAGGACGCATTGAAGGGCTAGTAGCAGATCGCGAATGAAATGGTTGAGCCCACGCTGGTCTGACAAGCGTACGTGTAGCTCTGAAGCATACGCCGGCAGCGTGACCGGGCTAGTAGAGCCTAAGAGGGTGACGTTGCACGAAGGGCAACGGCATTCGAACAGCTCTTCTGACCACTCAAACTGGTCATTGCAGTGCGGGCAGGCATGAATCAAATTATGACGATGCTCATAGCAATGAGTGAATGGCAACTGACCAAAATATGCTGGGATCCGTTTTTTCTCCCGAAGGCAGGCCGTACAGATTCGGGGAACTCGAAGCTCAAGGTTTCGGTAAATTCGCGCGGAGTCATGTGCTGTAACTTTGGCGAGAATCTCATCTCGAACGACATAGCCACTCAGCTCTGCCGGACTCAGGCCTAACCATCCTGCCAACGCTGCCTGGGTATCAGGCGATTGATGGTTTTGTGCTTTGCTGCCACCAATTCTCAGGGTAGAAAACAGCTCCTTTACAGAGCTGCGCCCATTAGCCACAGCCAAGCGCAGTAGATAAGCAGAAAAATGCTCACCGGGTTCGGGGCGAAGGCGTACCGGCAGAAGTCGCAGCTCAGACATTTGCCCGCAACGCCAGGGCCCGCTCGACTTGAGGCAGGGACATCTTGAAAGGATTTTCTATCAAATCTGCGCAACTGCTGACGTCGAATGCCTCCGACAAATGAGTTATGCAGATCTGTTCATTCCCGTCAGTGCTTTCGAGAGAATGTTCAAGCACGTTGGCAATGAATCCATGGAGCCCGTTACTGGCGAGATAGAACCGCTTCAGCATCTCGTCACTGCTCAGGTTGATGCATGGAACGCCAATGGTTTTCTGATATACAGCCATGAGATTCTTCCAAGCATTTGATCCTAGAGCAGGAGGTTTAAGCTGGACAGAAGCGTTAAACCTACGAATCAGCTGATCTTCACTGTGCTTACCTTTGACGGTGTCAGTCAAAATTCGATTGCCATGGGGAAGTCCGGCCAGGACAAAAGGAATTAGGCTTCGATCCATGATGCTTTTGATCATGTCAGCTGCTTCTTGCGTCCGCCGGTGGGTGTGCTCGGGGAGCACATGTTGAATTTCATCGATGATGATTAACTGAACACCCAGTGATTTTGTCAGGCCGTAAAGACGATTCAATAGTGACCTGGCCGTACCTTTCTGAGGCTCGGGATCGCCGCAAGCCTCAAGCAATCCGCTGAGAATGTCGTTTACAGTGACTCGGGACGGCAGTGAAATATAGAGGATTGGACGCAGCGTTCTGTCTTCCAACTCAGCATCTGGAAACGCCTTGCGATATAAGTGAAGCAAAGTCGATTTACCAGCTCCGCTGGCTCCAAGCAGCATCATGCTTTTTGGCTTCAGGCCGGCAGTTTTATGGCACCGACTAATCGCTTGATACGCCAGGTCGAACTGCTGGTTTCGAATCGTTAGCTGCAAGAATGCTTCCGTGTGCGGCTTTCGGCGTGGAGCATTATTCGATGGTGATTGCATAGTCGTCATCCTCATCAATAATGGGTGAAACAGCACAAATGTTGTCTGTTGAGTATTCTTCGACGGGTGACTTCAGCAGTGTTTCAAGGTCGATAGGTGTCCCCGCTGAGTTGAGTGGTATGTCTGGCCCCTTACGGCGTGGCTTTTCAGGATCGCTATAGCCCTCACGGATACCATCATCCCATGTGGGCGATTCATCCTTCGTCGTGCGATAAATTCGCCCCACGCGAAGTTCTGAAAATGAAAGTCCCGAGGTCTTGCTCCCTAGAATATTTGGAACCTCCAGAATCCGATTTGTAAAAGGGTCTACAACGCTAATGGCACTGGCATCGAGCGGGTCACGGTATGCAGTAACCTTAACTTCATCTCTTTTATGAGGTTTTTGGTTTCGTTGTGATCGATGATAAATTGCTTGAAGCTCGTCACTGTTGAAAACCTGATAGTCACAGGTAATTCCCTTCACATGAGCGAGGTTATGTTCTTCGCGTAGACCGCGCAGCAAGTTGTCATTCCCAATCTCATCAACCATTACCGGGGGATATTTTGTGGCGCTTTCACGCCAAACCTCGGCAGGGGTTCGTCCATTCAATCCAGAATGTGGCTGGTTGTGGTACTTGATAATGAACTCACTAAACAATTTCCTGAATTCAGAAAAAGTGTGCATCGCAGAGGACTTTATGCTGGAGTCAGACTTATATCTGTTATCCGGCTTCCCCAAATAGCCCTTTAGCCCCTGAAATAGGCCTGTACGGGTCGTGCCAATGAATCGCTCCACGATGGGCTTGCCCCAACCCATTTTGGTGCCAGTGCAATCCACTTCGACTTTCAAGCTGTCAAAAAACCGCATGGTGTCAGCAGAGATATATGCAGCGCCTTGGTCGATGACCACCCGCGCGGGTATTCCGCAATATGGATATAGCGGGTCATTCTTTCGTGAAATAGCATATCGAAGCGTATGGATTACACAGGCAGAAGTTTCTCGCGGCTTGCCAACGTGAATGGCGTAACCCAGTACGACGCGCGAGTAGGCGTCAACGACAAAGTAGATGCTAGGCTTTCCTATAAATTTGCCGAATTTGTTTTTTAGCCCGACATTGAAATGCGCCGTATCAAGCTCTGCACGTTGCAGGATTCTGTCGATTTCAATTTTAGAGTTGGTAGATCTAGCCTCATGCCTAGCTGCACTTTTTCCGTACCGGCATGCAATCACGCTGATGCGATCAAGCTCGCGAATACGGCGTTCAAAGGTTGAGAGAGATGGGCAAGGTGCAATGTATCCTCTGGTAGCGTATTTTGCAGAAAAGATCAAATATACGCGATGCATCGAAGGTTTATCTTCGGTGAGATATTCCTTTTTTATGACCATATCCATTAGGTCAAATACTTCATCGGCGATAGATGGGTTCCGGAGTCTCTTACCACCAAAAAGGACTTCAGCCATGTTCTCGCTGGCAGCAATCCATTTCGTGTAAATTCTATGCAGATTGGAAATACTCGGCGGATTGCTATCCGAGATAAGATATGAGATGCGAGCTGTGACGAGTTCCCGAACGCCTTTTGCACAGGGCTTTGCCTCAAGCTTCAGTGCACTGCAATAAGCAGTCATGCGTGCAATTTCTTCATCCTGCTCTGTGCTGGTCTTTATGTGGCACGGATTGTAAGTAGGAGTCCTGAACAAATGAAGCTTCCCATCTGATCGTGCACGCTCCAGTTCCTCTGGAGTGAAGCTCTCCACCTTTCCATCACTAAATTTTATTACGGCAAGATCGCCATCAAAGAGGCGAAGATTGCCGGTTCGCCCCTCATAGGAAAGCAAGCAATCCACATATAGATTTTGCATAGCTACACCTTGATAAGGGCTGTTTGCTCGGTCAGGCGTATAGAAAAATCGAACCGAAATTCGCCATTAGCCAAAAGTGCGAATGGTGTCGTATCAGGAAATCCCAGACGCCTTATATATTCTTTTAGCTCCGAGAAACTAATGTCTTGTGGCATTCCTTTCTTTATTTTTGCCACTTCAGGCCGATTGATAAAAACTCTCTTGTAAGGATAAAGCATATTCATGTTGAAAATTGAATCGCCCAACCGGATGTCTTCATCTGTGACAATCTCTAGACCTGCACCACAAGCATCATTTATGTGTCGACGAATCCACGCCATTTTTTCTTGCAGGGCATCGTCGATGCGTTTAGCCATTTTGATCTCTCGGAACTGATAGCCACGGTCATCCTTGAACTTAACGAGTTGATCTGGTGTATATCTCGCGGGTTTTCCGTTAATTGCGGTATATGCAAATGACACGGGTTGCGCCTTATAAGACTCAACCGCCTCATCAAACTCTAGGGCTAGCAGGGCATCCCTCTCCAGCAAGCTTTCACACCAAAACCTGGCCAGGTTCTTCACCGAGTAGAAATGCCTGATCGGCTTCGACCACACACCCTTAGGTTTTTGCTTGGGCTTCATCTTTCAACCTAGACATCATCGCGTTGATGCAATACTACGAACCTTTCCAAGGGCGTCAAGAAAAATCTGCATCATCGCGTTGATTCCAGGCAGGATGCAGGCTAGGATCAGCCGCATCGAACAGAACGGCAGGTGTGATGATGACCCTCTCCGAAATCGCTGAAATCCGCGCAGGCCATGCGTTTCGCGGTGCTATCACACCTTCTCAGGATGCCGAGAACCGAGTGATTCAGATCCGCGATGTTGATCAACAGAGCGGGGTCGCTTGGGCAGGTCTAGAGCGCTGCACCCTCGCGGGTCGCAAAGAGCCTGATTGGTTGCAGGCAGGGGACATCGTGTTTCAAGCGCGGGGACGGAAGAATTTCGCCGTGTGCCTGATGGAGATGCCATTTGATCGCGTCGTCTCCACACAGCACTTCTTCGTTATCCGTGTACATGACGAGCGGTTCAGCTCTGCTTTCATCGCATGGCAACTGAACCAGGTAGGTGCTCAGCGCCACTTCGACCTGAACACGCCGGACGTCAACACCCGGCACATCACTCTGGCAACCCTGAGCGCAACCCCCGTCGTGTTCACTGATCAAACTACACAGCAGCAGCTCCATCAATTAGTCACGCTCGCTCGAAAAGAGCAGCTTCTTTTTGAGACTTTGATGAAAACCAGGCAGCAACAGATGGCGGTGATTGCCAGCCAAATCCTTCGGATGGGAACGGTATGAGTAAGATCAATCTTCTGGCGTTGCTCACGGCCAATCCGGCTTATAAGCAGCTTGCGACGCACCTATTCCTTCTGATCTTGTGGCACCGCGATTCGCCTAAGGAAGAAGTGCCAGAGTCGTTTGATGACAGATTCTTTGACCGTGTTGCCTGGCAAGTCGGCGAGACCTCACAGTTGCTTGGCGATGCACTCCGCAAAAAGCTAGGGATCTACACGCTGGAGACCGGCTCGCTAGCTGCCCATCATGAGTATTTCCGTACGATTGCACGCGGATTAGCTGAGGAAGACTCGCTAAGACCAATGCTGCTGGAGATGCTCCTTCAAACGCTTGAAGCTGATGGCTCTTATGAGGGGACAAGGCCTTGCCCTGAGGAGCTAATCCAAGTGATCGCAGGCATCAGCCAGCAGGCTGGAGGGCGCTCTTACTACGACCCCCTCAGCGCGAATGGACGACTGCTTGCCGAGCTCGTTTCCACCTCAAGCCCATCAGCTTGCGGGCTGGGCCAATCCTCTGCTGACGAGGACATCCTGCATGGGCTGCTACGCGCTTTCTTCAAGCACGATTCTCTGACATTCGAAAAGGCAGACGCCTTGAAGTCGCCACCTGTTGATGGGGTAAGTCTTCAGGCTTTTGATTCAGTAGTTTCTGACCTGTCAGGTGGTGCCGAGGCATGGGATCCAGAGCTTGGCGTTAGGGATCCATTTGGTCGGTTCAGATACGGTGTAGCCTCGAAAGGGAAAGGTGAGTGGCCGTTCATACAGCACATGCTCGCGTGTATGCGCCCAGACCACGGCTTGGCAATTGCAGTTGTAGATCAGGCCGCACTGCTGCGAGCGGGTAAAGATGCTGAAATCAGACGGGGCATCATTCAGGCCAATCTACTGGACGCTGTGATTTATCTCCCGCCAAAACTTTATCGCAGTGACGTACGTCCGCTCGCGATCCTTGTCTTCAAGTCGTCACGACAAAGCCTCTCGGTACTGCTTGTAGATGGCAGCAAGCTCTACACATCTGAAAAAAGCCTCAACACGCTCACGCAAGCAGGTATCCGACAGATCCAGGAGCAGTACTCGCGACGTGAACCTGTTGACGGCACTGCTGTGCTTCTGAGTATCGCTGAGCTTGAAAGCAATGGCTTCGCGCTAAACCTAGGGCGATATTTCTCAGCCCGTGCTGATGAAGGACTACATGATCTCGACGCCCTGAGCCGTGAGCATGAGCACATCAAGCGCGAGCTCTGGGATGTAGGTGCACAGATAGACGAATTGCTCGGCAGACTAGCTGGGTAGGCCGCCCTATGAAAAGCCAGCGAAAGATGGCCATGCTCGCCGCCGCGATGCTCGAAGACTTCCCTGAGATCATCTCTGGTTATGTTGTTGATGCGCGTATCGAGTCCCTCCATCTGAAGGGCAATGTGTTCAAGGCATTCGGCTATCGGAATGGCGAATTTCTGGTCAGCACAGAAATTATGCAGATCATGCTCTTTTCGCCAGATCGTTGGATGCTCAAAACTCGTGACGATGAGTTCTTCGTCATCGCATCCTTTGCACGCGGTGGTCGTCAGTCCATAGAAAACCTTGCTGAAAAATTTGAGGCAGCTTGGCTATCCCATTCGTTATGGCATGTTCACTAAGTGAAACGACTATGAGCGAGCTCGATTCATTGACGAACCTGTTCAACGGGGGCGGAGAGGTCATGACAGGTTCCCCAATGACCGACGAGCAGGCGCTCAATTTCATGCGCGACCTACGCCTGAACACCGAGTACTGCTTGGTCAGAGATTGGATCTGGATTGACCTTAATGTAACGCCGGCGCAGCTTGCAGAGCTGGGAAAAACACGCCGCCAGCCTGCGGTAATCTTCGCTCATAGCGTGATATACGATTCTGCGAAGTGCTGGGACGTTGGCAACCTTGTCCGAACTTCGCCGCTGCATGAGTTCCGCAATGGCTTCCTATTTCAGACGTTGAACTCGGTTTATGTGCTCCTTGGTGACGGCCTGAGGAAGAGGGCGGCAGTCGATACGGTTGGCCGCATTGTCTTTTGATCCCGGTGACGCATATGACTGATCTGATGCAGAGCGGCGTATCATGCGAGGTTTGTGGTTGCAGTACGCGGGTGCCCGGTTATGGCGAGCAATTCGGCACACTCTCTGCACACTGGGGGTATGGCTCGCAACATGATGGCGAGCGTTATCGCGTGATGCTCTGTGAAGGCTGCTTTTTTGGAGCCTTGATGTATCTCCGCGAGCAGCGGCGGATTGAAGTGATGTTTGACCACGCCCAGCCCAAGGATGATGACGTCTTTGGCCTGATTACGCGTGATGACTACTTTGGTGAGTCATAGCAGACTCAGGACTTTACTAGCGGAGCAGGGGGCACCGCATCGCGAATGCATGCTGAGCCGACTGTTCTTTCGGGAGCATTTGGCTCACCCCTCAAAGGCAAACGGAAACTCCCACTGGCAGGCCAAGGCAAGCCTGTTGTAAAGGGCGCGCTCACCTTCCGGGTTACTCGCTTCATCGTGAAGAGCAATGTCTAGGTAGTAGTTCTGTCCGTTGTGGACGTAGTAAACAATCCACTCACCGGTTAACTGCTGCCGATTGGCACGTCGCTGATAGCCTTCCAGGGCTGCAATGTGTGCGATTTGCCCTGCCTTTTTCCATGCGTCATTCTCGTCCTCTACCACATACCCGACGGGGACGATGTTGGCGATCTCAGTTGCCAGTAGCTTGTGCTTTCTGCCGTAGCCCTCAAACCACTGATTCTGGATATTCCTGACCAGGAATGCTGCGCTGGTGTAGTGCTTGTGCATGAAGCGCCCAAGGATTTCGCCGCTGAGAGGTGCGGCAGGTTTAGTCGGCGTTTGCCTTGCGTCTGGCGCCTGCTCCAGCCACCTCAACTCATCCATGACTCGCCACGTGTTAATCAACCCGGATCGTGCGAGAAAGGCATTACTCAGCCGAATAGCCAAGGCCTCGCTGATCCGGGGCCAGAAGCTTGAGCCTCCGCAAAATCGTTTTTTTAGCAAAACGACATCGTATCTGTGCAGTAACGGCATAGCACCAAAGCTCAGATTAAAGATCACTGGCCTTAAACAGCGCCCTCATTGCCAACTCCAGCCGTGCTTTGGACTGCGCTGACACCTTTTGAAGGCCAATCTCTTTCGCCATACCTTGTACTAACCCATCACTGGGAGTTCCCGAGTCAGCCATGTGCCGGGCCAGAGATTCCAGCTCGGGCAGACTGATTTCATCTACGGTGCGGAAGCTATCCGCATCATCTGGACGCCGGAATCGCACTTGCCCATCTGTTTCGTAATGACTTGGCCAATAGAAGGCGCTATCTGCCTCCAAAGTGAGTCGATGATCGCGTCCAGCAATCTCTGTTACTCGTGCCAGAATGCGAGCACCGGTGCGAACCCAGCCGTGAGCCCTCGCAATTCTTTGGGCCAAGATGCTATCCAGTACAGGGCCTTCCTGATGAATAACGTGGGCGATCATGGCCGAGAGAACGTCCTCATACTCGGGATTGAAGAATGCATCCGGGTCAGCAGCAGCTACTGCTTCAAGAGGGTTCGATTTTCGGTAGGAGACAGGGGCTAATACAGGCGCATTGGCAGACCTTCCTTAGGACTCGGCAATACTCCAGACAGTCTTTCGTGCATGAATCTCATACCTTGAATAAACTCCGCAAATCGTTTGATCGAGAGCGGCAATTGATTTTCAATCGCCGCAATCCTGCGATCAGGTGGTAAGAATCAGCGTTCTCACGCTGGCGTGGTGTCCTGGCGGTCGGCACGCCGATGAATCAGGCGATACAAGGCCGGCAGTACCAGTAGCGTCAGCAGCGTCGAGGAAACAATGCCGCCGATGACGACAGTTGCGAGCGGTCGCTGCACTTCCGCGCCGGTGCCGACATTGATTGCCATCGGTACAAAGCCAAGGCTTGCAACCAGCGCGGTCATCAGCACCGGGCGTAGCCGCGTCATCGCGCCATTCACAATGGCATCCTGAATCGGCGCTCCGTCGTGGTGCAGCTTGCGGATGAAGCTCACCATCACCAGGCCGTTGAGCACTGCCACACCGGATAGGGCAATGAAGCCGACCCCTGCCGAAATCGAAAGCGGAATATCGCGCAGCCACAATGCGGCAACGCCACCCGTCAGCGCTAACGGCACACCGCTAAAGACGACAGTGGCATCCCGGCCCGAACCGAAGGCCATGAACAGCAGGCCGAAGATCAGAACCAGTACAGCCGGTACGACGACGGACAGGCGTTGGCTAGCCGAGATGAGTTGCTCGAACGTGCCTCCGTAGTTGACCCAATAGCCCTCTGGCAGCGTGATTTCACGGCTTACGCGTTCACGCAGTTCTTCCACGAACGACCCTAGATCGCGTCCGCGCACATTGCTGGTGATAACGATCCGGCGTTTACCGTTCTCGCGGCTGATCTGATTGGGGCCGGGCGCCACTTCGATCGACGCAAGCTGCCCGAGCGGCACGTAGGCGGCTTGGCCCAGCCCGGCAGCAGCGCCGGCCGGAACCGGAATGGGCAGTGTCGCCAGTGCCTTCGGGTCTTGGCGTTGCGCTTCGGGCAGCCGAACTACGATATCGAATCGGCGATCGCCCTCAAACACCTGGCCGGCGACGGCACCGCCAAGGGCGATTGCCACCGTTTGCTGTACGTCGTCGATCGCCAAGCCGTATCGGGACAGCGCATCCACGTTCGGCGTGATCGTCATCAGCGGCAGGCCCGTAATCTGTTCGAGCGCCACGTCGGCAGACCCCTCGATACTCTCGGCCACGGCTTCAATCTTCGAGCCTATTTGGGCCAGTTGCTCCATGTCATCGCCATACACCTTGATCGCCACCTCGGCACGGACACCTGCGATCAACTCATTCATGCGCATCTGCACGGGTTGAGTGAACTCGTAGTTGTTGCCGGGAATGGCGTTCACCGCCTTCTCCAGTTCGGCAAGCAGTACGGCTCTCGGTTTGCGCGGATCGGGCCATTCGCTACGATCCTTGAGCATGATGAAAGTGTCAGCCACCGAAGGCGGCATGGGGTCAGTCGCAACCTCAGCAGTACCGATCTTGGCGACGACTTCCTCCACCTCTGGAAACTCCTTGATCCGCGCCTCCAACTGGCGCTGCATACCAATCGCCTGGGTCAGACTCGTTCCGGGAATGCGCATCGCGTGCAAGGCGATGTCACCTTCATCCAGATTGGGGATGAACTCGGTGCCCAAGCGCGTCGCAAGCAAACCAGATAGCACCACCAGCACTGCCGCCGCCGCGACGACGGCGACTCTCAGCTTGATTGCCTTCTGGAGAAGTGGCGCATAGAAGCGGCTGATGCCGCGCATCACCTTGGTTTCCTTCTCGGAAACCTTGCCGGTGACAAACAGTGCGACCGCAGCAGGCACGAAGGTCAACGACAACACCATCGCACCAGTCAATGCGATCACGACGGTGAGGGCCATCGGATGGAACATCTTTCCTTCCACACCAGACAACGCGAAGATCGGAAGGTAAACAGCCGTGATGATGAACAACCCGAACAGGGCAGGCTTGATGACCTCTGCGCTGGCGCTCGAAACCAGCGAGAAACGCTCATCACGGGTCAGCAGGCGACCGAGCTGGTGCTGTCGTTCACTGAACCTGCGCAAGCAGTTTTCCACGATGATGACCGCACCATCGACAATCAGGCCGAAATCCAGCGCGCCCAGGCTCATTAGGTTGGCCGAGATGCGGTTCTGCACCATGCCAGTGATCGTCAGCAACATGGCGAGCGGAATCACCGCAGCGGTTATCAGGGCTGCACGCAAGTTGCCCAGCAACAGGAACAGCACGGCGATCACCAGCAACGCGCCTTCCAGAAGATTCTTCTGCACGGTTGCGATGGTGCGATCAACGAGTTGAGTGCGGTCGTAAACCGCGTGCGCGCGGACTCCCTCGGGAAGTGTCGCGTCGATCTCAGCGAGCTTTTCTACTGTGCGCTGTGCAACTGCTCGGCTGTTCTCGCCAATCAGCATGAATGCCGTACCCAGCACGACCTCTTTGCCGTCTTTCGTGGCCGCGCCGGTTCGCAGTTCGCTACCCTCTAGAACTTCCGCCACGTCGCCAATTCGGAGTGGCAGTCCATCGCGCGTTGCCACGACAATTTTCCGCAGTCGCTCGATGTCGCGCACTTGTCCGGGGATGCGGATCAGGTACTGCTCGCCATGACGTTCGATGTAGCCGGCGCCGACGTTGGCGTTGTTCCGCGCGACGGCGTTCAGCACGTCGTTCATCGTCAACTCGTAGGCCAGCAGCTTGACCGGATCGGGCGTGATGTGGAATTGACGCACGTAGCCGCCGATGGTGTTGACCTCGGTGACGCCTTTCAGATTGCGGAGCTGCGGACGCACCGACCAGTCCTGCAACGTGCGCAGCGCGGTCGGCGTCCATATTTCCTCGTAGCCCTTTTCGGGTTCCAAGGTGTACATGAATATCTCGCCCAGGCCGGTTGCCACTGGCCCGAGAGAGGGATTCAGGCCCGCCGGAAGTTGCGAAGATGCCTGCTGCAAGCGTTCGGCGACCTGCTGACGGGCAAAGTAAATGTCAGTGCCGTCCTCAAAGACCGCAGTGACCTGCGACAGACCGTAGCGGGAAACCGAGCGGGTGTAGTCGAGCCGAGCGAGGCCAGCCAGCGCCGTCTCAACCGGGAAAGTGACGCGCTGCTCAGCCTCCATTGGCGAGTAGCCTGGCGCCTCGGTATTGATCTGTACCTGGACATTGGTAATGTCCGGTATCGCGTCGATCGGCAAGCGGCTGTAGTTCCAGATCCCCAGCCCGGACAGGGCGAGCACCAATAGAAGCACGAGCCAGCGATGCGCGATGGACGCGCGAATGATACGTTCGAGCATATCCGCGTCCTCAGTGATCGTGGCTTGCGCCAGACTTTTCGATGTCTTGGCGTATCAGGAAACTTTGCTCGGCCACGTAGTTCGTGCCGGGCTTGAGTCCTCCAGTCACCTCAACGTATTCACCATCACGATCGCCAAGTTCGAGCATTCGGACTTCGTATGTCTCGCCGACTTGCGTGAACACCACGGTGAAGTCGCGGAATCGCTGCAACCCCGACTCTTTTACCGCCAGCGGTACGTTGCGCGTGCCTACTGTGACCTCGGCTGCCACGGTCATACCTGGGCGCCAACGTCCCTCCAAGTTCGGGATGCTGACGCGGGCAATGACGCTCTGGCCGCTGCCGGCCACCGGCAACAGTCGCTGAATCTTTCCGCTGGCTTCGGTCTTCCCAGTCGCTGACCGGATTCGTACTGGCTGTCCTGGCTTTAGGGCTTCGGCATCGGTGCCAATGGCGCGCAGGTCGATCCATACGTTGGACGGGTCGGCCAGCTCGAACAGCGCACCTGCCTCGGCCACGTCACCGACGTTCGTATTGCGTGCGAGCACCACGCCATCGAACGGTGCGGTAATCGGGTAGGTACGCATACTGTCGTTGCCCTCTACGACGGCCAGCGTCTGGCCGCGGCGGACTCGCTCGCCCTGCTGCACGTTCACCGATCGCACGATGCCAGGGAAGCGTGCGCCAACCGCCGCGTGTCTGTCGGCATCTAGGACAACGGTTCCCATCAACCGCACAACGTCTCGGATGACTGCCGGCCCTGCTGATTCGGTTTTGATACCGGCATCCTTGGCGATGCCGGCCGGAATGCTTACGCGGCCCTCATAGGACTGGTAAGACCAAGTGGACTTCTTTCCGGCATGTTCGGCGGACACGGCGACATCGAACGAATGCGGCTCGATCACTTCACCGCTGCCGACCAGATAGTTGCCCTCTGGCGTGAACGTGAACTGGTTGACCTCGCCATCCAAACGGGAGAGTTTGATAGTCGCAACGACATCGGCGGGAGCGACTGGCTTGCCGTCGCGATAGGCGTAGAGCCTGTAATGCGGGGGCACATTGGTTTCGTAGATGGTGACTTCCAGGGCGAAGTCTCCATCACGGAGTAGTCGGCCATTGTTTGGCCCGCGCTCATAGCTTCCGCTGGCTTGGGCACTGGCCTCCTCTTTGGGTTTGTCGCCGCCAGGGCTGCATGCAGCGGCAAATACGCAAAGGAGTAACAGGGAGAGAATGCGAATCATGGTGCGGTGTCCTCAACGGTGGCGGTGAGGCGTTCCACCTCGACCAGCAGAAGGTGATAGCGGGTGGCGGCTTCGACAGCACGCGCACGCAGATCGAACAGCGTCCGCTGCGCTTGGGCCAGCGACAAATAAGAGAATCGGCCTTGCTCAAAGCCGCGACGAGTTGTTGTCAGGGCGCTTTCAGCCATAGGCAGCATTCGTGCGCGTAACGATTCAGCCTCTGTTCGCGCGTGCGTGAGTTCTTGATACTTGTCGAACAGGGTCTGGTGGCGCTCGAAGCGTTCGGCGTCACGCCGCGCTTCCAGCGCAGCAAGCTCCGCATTTGCCTGGGACACCGCGTATCCAGAGCGCGTCGGGCTACCCAACGGCACCGAGATCGACATCACCACGCCGTGATCCTTGAAGGCTTCCAAACGTCGCACGCCCAAGCTGACGTCAATGTTGGGTTTGGCTTCGGCCTCCGCGAGCCGGCGCCGGGCGCCAATGGTGTCGGCCCGCAATCGCGAGGCCCACAGTTCTGGCGTCGAAGGCAAGCGTGCAGCCAGCGTCTCGAACGGCGCCACAGTCGGCAAGGCTTGCAGGTCACCGACGACCTCACCGAAGTCGGGTGCCAGCGCGCCCCAACTCGCTGCTAAAGTCATCTTTGCGCTAGCCAGCTCGTGTGCAGCACTTTCGCGATTGAGTTGCGCCTCAGCGAGCGCAATCTCCGCGGCCTGCAAATCCGACTCGGGATTTCGAGCGGCCTGCACCCACGCTGCAACCTCCTGGCGGGTGCGCTCCGCTTGCTGGATACGTTCCTCGGCATACGCCAGCCGCTGCTGTCTGGCGAGCACCTCGATGAAGCGAGTTGTAGTCAGGCTGGCCAAGTCGATCCGCACTTTGGTGGCCTGATGCTCTTGCTCCCTCATCTCGGCCCGGCCCAACGTCTGACGGGCCTCGCGCTTGCCGCCGAGTTCTATGACCCGGCCAATGCGCAATGTCGTTTCCGCCGAGCGAACACCTCGTAGGTTGCCGTTACCGGCCACGTTCTCTACCTCGCCGCCAATGGTGTAAGGCGGTGGCAACGCCTCGCGCTGCGTGCGGGCTTGCACGGCTTGGAGTTGAGCCGTTTCAGCGGCAATGGATGGGTGAGCGGCCAATGCGCGGGTGACTGCATCCTCCAATCGCAAGGTTTCGGCGGCCACGGCTGCGGACGTGCCGCAGGCTCCGACGAACACCAAGGCCACTACGCGGATCAAATTCATGGAAATCCTCATGACGACAAAAGTTGGCGAGCAAATGATTCCGCGTGACGACATCCCGCGCACGCCGGAGCGAAATCACCATAAAACCGAGCATCAATCGGTTTTTCGGACAAAAAAACACAGCACACAGGCATATGGTTACCTCGTCATCACGGCGATGAGAGATTCGGTTACAGAATGCAGCCAGCCTGTAGAGAGGCTGCAAAACACCAGAACAAGACTGCCTAGCACCGGCCCCAAGTATGAGACAGACGAGAGCTTGGGCGACAGCAACGCCTCGACGCGCTCAGGGACAAAATCGGAAAAGAACGCCATCGCCAATGGCACCTGTTCCTTGGCGTGTTGCCGAAATATCTTCTCCACTGCAACGATGGTCTCGGCCACGGCGACAGGACACCCCACTTCGTTTGCAGCGGCAAAATCACAACGTTGTTCCAAGGCGAGTTCCAGATCACGCAACAACCGGCGACGAGTACCTGGCAACTGTATGCTCGACAACACGACAGCGATCAAGCGATGCAGCACATCGCGATTGGCGATGTGAGCCTGTTCGTGCGCCAACACCACACGCAATTGCGTTGGATCAAGTCGCCGCATCAACGAGGTTGAAAGCAGGATGTGGCCATGCCCGACGCCACAGGCCAGCGCCATAGGCTGATCGACATCAAGCACGCGAAGTTTGTCTGGGTGCCCCGGACGCCAGCTTAGGCGCACCATCGAGGCAAGGGTTCGCCGAGCACGCCAAAGACCCACTGCGGCCCGTGAAGCCAGCCAAGCCGCGTATCCCGCCAACAATGCCAATGCTCCCCATAGCCAAGCACTTTGCCCATTGCCGCTCGGGTGCCAAACGCACAGATGCAAGAGCGCGTCAGCGTGCGCAGAGCAGGTAGCGGCAAATCGGGCCGAACTATCAAACATCGACGGCATGGCAATGGTCAGGGCCGTGTAGGCAATACCCGCCAACGCAGGTGTTACCAGCATCCACCAAGATACCCTTGCTCGCTGAGAAGGTGCCTTTCCCCACAGCGCACGGCGCAATGGGCGCTCGAAGGCTCCAATCAGCAGGGTAAGCGTTACCGCCAGCACGAAGCCGGATAGCAATGCAAACTGAAGTAATGGGCCATAACTCGTCATCACGTCTGATCTAATTCAGCACGACGACGGGCAACCAACTCCTCCAGCCTCTTGAGCTGGTCGTCATCCGCCCTTGCAGCAAGATCGACAAAGGCGCTCAGCAACGCATCCGGCTGCGGGCCTGCGACACGACGCACCGTGGATTCCACCAGCTTCTGGATCAATTCCCGGCGGGAAACTCGCGCTGAATACTCATAGGCATGGCTGATCTTTTCGCGCTGGAGCATGGCCTTGCGAAATAGACGTTCCAGCGTAGATTGCACGGTGTTCAAAGAAATCGAGCGGGACTGCCCAATGCGCGCATACACCGCCTTGGTGTCGGACGGGCCGAAGCGCCAGATGTCTTCGAGCACGGCGATTTCCAGATCGCCAAGTGTTGGTACGCTGTGATTGGTCAAGGTTGTCAGCTCCGAGCTTTGACTCGAACTTAGCAGTATCCTCCACAAAAAACCGACTGTCAATCGGTTTATCGTGTCGCGCCGGTGCCACACGCTGCTAGCGTGGGCGGTTAACCGACGGCAGGCCCACGCTGCCGCCCGATTTCCCAGGACGTCCCGCCTCCACGCATCGTTGCGGCGAGCTGCTGCCCCAACCGTTGTTCGATCACCGGCCGCCACGGTACGAGCGAGAAGCCAATGCCATCGTCGAGCATGGCGTAGCGCCCGCTGGCGAGCATGACCGAGCGCCGGTAGATGCCGGCCACGCGCTGCCCGTCTGCCGTGGGGCGGTGCTCCAGGCCGGTTTCGGTGGCAATGTCCTTCGCCGCCTGCGCCAGTTCCCGATTGCGTAGCGTTCCCAGCAGGTTCCGGGCGAGGATCACGCGCTGTCCGCGCCGCTGGGCCAGCCCCTGTTCTTCGAGGAAATCGGCACGCTGCTGGAGGGCTTGCTTGGCGTCGCCACCAAAGCCCAGGTCGCCCAATCCCGGGCCGCCGCCGATCAGTTGCTGGTCGAGCCAGGTGGCCCCGATCACGCGCGCCTGTCGCTCGATGGGCAGGTGCGATTTCAGTTCCACCGCCACGCCGCCCAGGCGCTGCGCGTCATAGCGGCGGCCCTGTTCGGCCAGGTCGTCCGGCACCTTCCATAGTCCCTCGGCCACGCGCTCCACGATGCCGGCGCGGCGCAGGGCTTCCAGCCGGCGGACGTGGGCCGCGACGACTTCCTGCGGATCGCGGCCCGGCACGGCCTGACCCTGCGCGACGGCCAGGTGGTGGTCAGTGCGGTACAGGCCATCGCTCGCCAGCGCGGCGATGTTCTTGTCGGC
>TARA_R100000049_G_C1957104_1_pt1 | contig 18081 bp, 15 predicted proteins | sample TARA_R100000049 | Tara Oceans TARA_R100000049 (sample SAMEA2619992) | marine metagenome | biome: marine biome (ENVO:00000447); feature: mesopelagic zone (ENVO:00000213) & marine oxygen minimum zone (ENVO:01000065); material: "saline water (ENVO:00002010), including plankton... | reverse complement strand
AAAAGAGCATGTCCGCATTGAATGACAATGTCGTACTTTTGGAAAATCGAGTGGCATCGCGCTTGTGGAGCGATAAGCCACACTCCGATAGCGGGTTCGAACCAAATATTCTTTACATGGGTGGGCCTTCACACGGAGAAGATCTGGCGATTGCTATCGACGCGATAAGGATTGCGCGTAAGGAAAACCCCGCCATCCGCTTGACAGTGATCGGGATCTCGGAACGCAGCGACCTACCTACTTGGGTTGACGTCGTCGACGTTCCGAAAGAAGCGCGTTCTTACAGTAACTTTGTTCCTTGGTTGCGACAGAATATCCCCAGTACGGCTCTTGGCATTGCACCGTTGGTCGACACCCAGTTCAACAGCTACAAGTCTGATCTGAAAATTCTTGATTACGGTGCGCTTGGCCTCCCGGTGATTGCGTCCGATGTTGAAAGCTATCGATCATATCGGAAGGACAACGTTGGCGGAGCAGTCCAGTTAACCTCGAACGATCCCGAAAATTGGGCAAAGGCGATTTTACGCCGATTGGCACGGCCACATGAGTTGCAAAGCTCGGGCGCAGTGCTGCAGGCATGGGTATTTCGACACCGCAGAACTGAAGATAATATCTTCGCGTTTGACGATTTGGTGAAGCGGGCCGTGCTGGAGCGTCGACGATGAATGATTTGGAAGGCCTGATAGATTTGGATGTGGATTTTTACCGAAATCTCCATGGAGACCTGACTAGGTTCAACGATCAGGACCTTTCACGGCATTACTACAAGTACGGTTACTTCGAAGGCCGTAGGTGCCATCCACGGTCAAGGAGAGAAGACTTGGCGGCGGACCTCAACGGACTCAAAACACTTGAAATCGGGCCGTTCACTAAACCACTATTCAACCATTCGAATGTGAAATATGCTGACGTTCTTTCAAAGTCAGAACTTGTCGAGCGAGCCGAAAAGCTTGGCCATCCCACGGACCGGGTCCCATTCATCGATTTCGTGACACGAAGCGGTCGGCTCGATGGCATCGATGAGAAGTTTGAGCTCGTCTTTTCCTCACATAACATTGAGCATCAACCTGACCTCATTGGCCACCTCATTCAGGTCGGCATGCTTTTGAAAGACGGTGGTACGTTTGCAATGCTCGTCCCCGACCGAAGGTATTGCTTTGATGCACTCATGCCAAACTCCAGGATCTCCGAACTGATCATGGCTCATCGCGAGAGCAGAACGCGCCACACTATCGGCAGTGTAATCGAGAACCGCGCTATGAACACCCACAACGATACGAAACGCCACTGGCAGGATGATCCCACTCGAGTCTACCAACCGATCAGCGCATCGAGAGTCGCAGCGGCGATTGCGGAGTTCGAAAGGAGCAACGGCGGATACATCGATGTACATGCTTGGCGGTTCGAGCCTCTCGCTTTTGCTGATATAATCCGCACCCTCATCGATCTAAAATACATACCGTTCAGAACCGTCAGTTGTCGCGGGCCGGTGAAAAATAGGAATGAGTTTGCGGTAGAATTAAGGTTATAGGGTAGAAGCATTGACGACTTTGGTTTGAGGAGAACAGGCTGTGCACTGCAATATTTGCGATAGTGTCGAGTGGGTCGATATGAACGGTCGCAAGAACGTACGATGCAAAAAATGCGGTTCGTATGAACGCACACGTCTCCTCTACCTTTATTTCAAGCAGCTAGTATTGCCCAATAAGGCCCGTGTATTACACATCGCGCCAGAAAAGGGGTTGTACGATGTACTCAGCGCAGACCCCCACTTAGACTACACGGTCGCAGACATTGATCCTGAGCGTTATTCTTACGCTAAAAATTGCCAGTTTATTGACCTTACAGCGATGGAGGATTGGCAATCTGATTGTTTCGATCTGGTAATGCATATTCATGTAATTGAACATATCCCATGCAATCTAGCATACCCAATGTTTCACCTTCATCGAATGTTGAAGGAGACTGGCATTCACCTGTGTGTTGTTCCCATTTTGGCGGGTCATTACGATGAGACGTTCGCCGAAATTGGTGACGAAGCGCGTACCAAACGGTTCGGCCAATACGACCATGTTCGCCGTTTGGGCCGGGATGATATCTCAAGCCACCTCGGCAAGATTGTCCATTTGCCGGAGACGTTCGACGCTACTCGTGACTTTACAGAGGACACGCTGCGTGAGGCAAATATCCCCACCAATCATTGGAGAGGATTTCACATCGGCACTGTATTAAAACTAAAGAAGCGTGATTATAGCCTCAGCTTTTGATACTGACACATTAAACATTCTAACGGCCCAAACTTGGCAAAAATCACCCTCAGTAGGTTTCAGAGGTTCGGTCCAAACGGGCGTGATGCCAAGCGTCGATCACTTTTCCGGTACACCAGCGTGCCTTGAGGGAAGCCAATTCCCGCATATAGCGCTCGATTTGCTCTGGTGAAAAATCTAATCCGCGCGATTTGCTTTCATGGTGAATGAGAGTTGCGGCAGGAACGTAGATATTTGAGAGGCCTAGCGCGCGAATTTTCAGACAAAGATCGACGTCGTTGTAGGCCACGGGGAATGCAGTCTCGTCGAGACCTCCAACAGCAACGAAGTTGCTCTTGGATATAAGTAAACAAGCCCCCGTCACAGCGGTCGCTCCGCGGGGGATCAGGGCTTGTGCGAAATAACCAGCGCTTCCGTCTGGCAAGCCCCGATGGGCGTGGCCCGCCGCGTTCCCAATTCCGATGGCAACCCCCGCATGCTGTATGGAACGATCCGGGTAAAGTAGCCGCGCCCCTACAACTCCAACCCCAGGTTGCACGGCCTCACGAACTAGTTCGGAAAGCCAGTCCTTCTGGATCACTTCAATATCGTTGTTAAGGAGGCAGATGTAGTCGCCTTTCGCAGAGCGAGAAGCGAAATTATTAATTGCCGAATAGTTGAAAGGATGAGGCCAACGAACCACAGTAACCCGCGGATCCCCTTGAATGTGATCCATGTAATCAAGCGCCTCAACCTCGCGGCTGTCGTTGTCGGCTATGATTAGTTCTAGATTGGCATAGTCGGTCTCGTTCAGAACGCCACTAACGGAAGTTCGGAGGAGTTCGACCCGGTCTCGAGTTGCGATGACGACGCTGATTTTGGGAGGCGGTGTGGGCATTGGCCAACGAAGTCTGACAGTCCCAAACGGCCCGGGAGACACTGTGCCTCGGCCCCCAACAAACCGCTGTACAGCCAAGACCTTCTCCGCAGCGTTGCGCCGCCATCCGCCTGCCGGAGTAAGTACGGTAATTCGCTCCACATGGTGGGCTGGGGCACCGATCTTTTCTTGCAACGACATTTGCAAAACAAGATCAAAAATGGTCTGCGGGTACACCGGTTCGTTTTCATCGATACATGCAATTGCTGTGTGGACCGGCAATGCGCATGCATCGCTAACGTAGTCTTGGGAAAGAATCATCCGAGGGTCCCAAGCAGGCTTTAGCCAAGCATTCGCGCGCTTAAATAACCGAAAGTATTCTTTTTGGTCGCCAAAAAGAAGTGGCAAAAGATCATTGTCCGCGTCTTGACCGAAGGCCGCATAACTGACGATTGCATGCTTAGGCAGCGCATCCGTAGTGGATAGCGGCACGATATAATCCGCCGCCAGTTCGTCAGCTTGGCAAAGTGCAGCGCGCAAGCCTGCCATACGATCACGGAAACGTCCTGACAGGATGCGAACCTTTCCGGATCGTGCCATGGGACGGTTGCTGTTGCTCGAGGAAGTGACGATGACACAGACCGGCTTGTGGGACTGCCGCAATGCCGATCTTATAGCTCGGCGAACGAGTGAAGTATCATCGTCCTCCGAAATGTGAATGTGCACGCAAAAGGATGGAATGATGTGGGCAGATCGAAGGCTCGCGACTACGGTCACATCATCGTTTCCTACATCGGTCATCCAGCGTTGATGGGCAAACGGCAGCGTCGAAATCGCCTTTTCTAAGCGATGACGCGCACGCACCCTCTTGCCGCTCAGCCACCACCATCCGACCTTTATCAAACGGTCAGGCCGACAAATAAGCAAAAGCCCCAAATCGCGGAGGCGCTTTAGGGAACTATTTTTCCCTGGCCCACGCACCGCTAGTTTCTCAGAAGTCGATCGCAACGGGCTATGCCTGAACCTGCTTATTGGTTAGAGGTGCGCGTCATACGCAAATCTCATACGAATTCACAATGAAACTGAAACTGCTTTTATCGACCGTCGCGCTCGTCTCGCTGGGTGCCTGCTCCACCTTGCCATCCAGCGGGCCCACCGGCAGCCAGATTACCGACACCGCGTTGGAAGCCCAGGTTAACGGGGTAACCATTGACATTGTTCCTGTTGAATCGGTTGTCGATGTACCACCGGCTGCGGCTCCTGTGGCGTGGGAATTGCCAGATTACGATCCCCCACCCTCCGATATGATCGGTCCCGGTGATGTGCTTTCCGTCACGGTGTTTGAAGCTGGTGTCGCGCTGTTTGGCGGTAGCGGCCTGTCGGCAAATGGAGCCGGGGGATTCGACCCTTCAGTACGAGCTCAAACGCTTCCTCCCCGTCGCGTTGATGATAATGGAATGATCGACATTCCCTACGTCGGCACTATTCAGGTAGTGGGGAACACAGTGGCAGATGTGCAAGCAAAGATACGGGATGGGCTTCGCAGCCTTTCCCAAGATCCGCAGGTCTTGGTCAGCCGCGAACAAGTCATCGGCAACTCCATCATAATCGCAGGTGAAGTTGCCCAGCCAGGGCGACTGGTACTGCAAACCAACCGAGAAACGATGTCCGATGTTATCGCTCTCGCCGGCGGATATCGGGGTGAGGCAAAAGATCTAAAGCTCTTGATCGAGCGGGGTGACGATGTTGCCCGGTTACGACTTTCCGATGTGCTTGCGGGATTTTATGAGCGCGTACGCGCCTATCCTGGAGATCGGCTTACCATTCTCGCCGAGCCACTGCTCTATTCAGTACTGGGTGCCTCCGGTCGAGTTCAGCAGATACCGTTCGCACGTGAGCGCATGAATGTGATCGAGGCCATTGCTGCCGCCGGGGGGCCGAACAGCAATGCCGGAGATCCAAAGGCCATCTTCCTTTTTCGGTACACCGGACCCAATAAAACCCAGCCAACGGTCTATCATTTCAATCTTATGCAGACGCCGACCTTCTTCCTAGCGCAACGGTTTGCGTTGCGTGATGACGATGTCCTCTACTTCGGTAATTCCGAAAGCAATCAACCCCGTAAGCTTATCCAGACGATCGGTCAGCTGTTCTCGCCGATTGTCACCGCGACCGCGGTCGCGAATAACGTTAATAATTAAGGGATAATTAGGGATCGCAGGGAGGCTTGCGCATCGAATTCGTCGAACATGCATTGGTGGCGCTCGCGATACAAATCATCGTCGGGCTCCTGACCCGGAACTGGTGGGCCGGAGCGTTGCTTGCGTGTGGTTATTTCATTGGGCGGGAATTGGCGCAGGCAGAATATCGGTGGATCGAGCAATTCGGGCATGGCCTTCGAGCCAACGCCCCTTGGTGGGCAGCTTTCGATCGCAAGGTTTGGACTAAAGCAGACCAGTTCGCCGATGTTATAGGGCCGATCATTGCAACGTCGGTACTGACCTGGGTTATGCTGAGACGTGATAGACGCCCGCGCACATAGTGCGAATTCATTCAGCCGGTAGCACTATCATCCATAGGTCTACGCCTGCCCACGTCCTGCCACGGCTGTCCGATGGTCTTTTCGAAGCGGTCGCGGAAGGACCAGAGCCAACCTACGCGCTTCTCGGCTATTCCGGGAATGCTCAGGGGATCCCCGCCCAGCCAAGGCAAGAACGGGTTGCGACGCGCATAAGACCAGATCTCGACCCGCTCTCCTGCCTTCTCTGCTGCGCCGCGAGCGTGGAAACCGCCGGTATCCGCTACCACGAGCGTGTTCTCCGGCAGCGCCAGAGCCTCTGCCGCGGGCAATCCCATTTGCGTCAGGTCCGACGCATCGACGCGTGGCGAACCGCGGGCAGACAGGCGATCGATGGACTTAGGATCAGCGAGGCTCCTTTCGTGCTCCCACTCCATGCGTTTCGGCGTAAAGCGGTGCGAACCGCGGACATAGGTAAAGGGCCCGTCTTCTTTGGCGACCGGATTGAGAAAGAGCCATGCCTTCATGGACGCGTGAAAGCTGTCGGCATGAAGGACCTGCTGCGGATCGGTGCCCCCGCCGACGAGGTTTGAAACGATCGTCTGAACGTAATGGAGCGGCGTAATGCGAAAGCTCGCCACGTAGTGGAAGAGGGCGTTGATATCTTTTCTTGCCAAGAACCGCCTTAGGTCCGGGGTTACCTGGAGCATTTCGGTATCGATTGCGATGCGACGCGTGATGGCATCGCCCTGACGCATCTCCCGGGCGGGCCATTCGGAGTGCAGGATGGCCTCGCGGAGCTTTCTGAATTCCGCCGCTGGAACCACGTTTTCGATAACGACGAAACCGTCACGATCGAATGCTTCGCGCCAGTCGCTACGCACATGTTTTGCAAGACGGCGCCTGCGCCACCTGCACATTGCATCCGCAAAGCGTACGCGAGCGCGGTGAAGGCCCATCTGATTGAGGCGCTGCGACCCGATCAGGGGATGGTCGAGAAAGCTCTTCGCCGAGGTCCCCAATTGAAGAACGTGGATCGGCGCCAGCGCGATGGCCTTGGCTTTGTTGATCAAACTCATGCGGGGAAGGCCCTTACACCTCGGCCCGCAGCGAATCCTTGGCGATCTCGTCGATGGCCATGAGTTGAGACACGAGGGATTCGAATCGATCGAGCGGCAGCGCATTCGGGCCGTCCGAGAGCGCCGAAGCCGGATCAGGGTGCGTCTCCATGAATACACCGGCGACGCCGGCCGCAACGGCAGCGCGGGCCAGGAGGGGCACATACTGGCTTTGCCCCCCAGAGCGCGAACCCAGCCCACCCGGCTGCTGAACCGAATGGGTCGCATCGAAAATCACCGGGCAGCCTGTTTCCGCCATGATCGAGAGGCCGCGCATGTCGGATACAAGCGTGTTGTATCCGAACGACGTGCCTCTGTCGCAAAGCATGAAATTGTCGGTTTCCTTTCCCGCTGCCGACGCCGCCTGGCGGGCTTTTGTTACGACATTCTGCATGTCGCCTGGCGCCATGAACTGTGCCTTCTTGATGTTGACCGGCTTTCCGCTGGCGGCAACGGCGCCGATGAAGTCGGTCTGTCTAGCGAGAAAGGCAGGAGTCTGCAGAACATCAACGACTTCGGCCACGGGGTTGGTCTGATTCGCTTCATGTACATCGGTGAGGACCGGCAGCCCCGTTTCAGCACGAACTTTTTCGAGAATGCGAAGCCCCTCGTCCAAGCCAGGCCCGCGAAACGAGTCGCCAGACGTACGGTTGGCCTTGTCGAAGGAACTTTTAAAAATCAGCTGCACATCAAGGCGCCGGGCAATGGCGGCCAAGGTATCCGCGACATGGAGAGAATGTTGTTCGCTTTCGATCACGCACGGCCCGGCAATCACGAATAGCGGGGTTTCTGCCGTTATCTTGCGACCACACAGTATCATTTGTTCAAATCCATTCTCATCGACCGTTCTTTGAGGTGTTTTTACAACGCCCTGCCGTAAATCTTGTAGAGTCCGCCCCAAAAATACATGCTGTTAGAAGTGACCGCTTGACATCACCAGCACCAAGAGGTGAACGAGCCGTTACGGGCGCCAAAGCGATTTCAAGATACGCGCCCCCTACATCGTTTTCCAGAGTTGCGCAGAAATTCCTTTCTATGATCAACGATACAATAGCCTCCGACCACATGGTCTCCGCCCTCAAAACGCTCGAGATCGAAATCGGTGGCCTGGAAGACCTGAAAAGTGCTTTCAAACAGACCGGCCTTGGCGATGCTTTCGACCAGGCAGTGAACGCTTTCGCCTCTGCTAAGGGCAGGATCATTGTCACCGGGATCGGGAAAAGCGGTCACATCGCCCGCAAAATTGCGGCAACTTTCTGTTCGACTGGCACCTCGGCGCTCTACCTGCATCCGGGAGAAGCCAGCCACGGCGATCTCGGCGCGATATCGCGCGATGACGTAGTCTTCGCGATTACATGGTCGGGCACGACACGAGAACTTGGCGACATCGTCAATTATTGCAGCATGTATCGACTGCCGTTGATCGTGGCGACCGCGAACGGTTCGAGCTGGGTCGGCGAAGCGGCCGACATCTGTCTGACCCTACCCGTCGTGCGGGAAGCGTGTCCGAACGAGCTTGCACCGACATCATCGACGACCATGCAACTGGTTCTTGGCGATGCGCTTGCTGTCGCCCTGATCGAGGCTCGTGGTTTTTCGTCCCACAGTTTCGGCCTGTTTCATCCGGGCGGTCGCCTGGGTGCGCAGTTGACGACGCTCGAGAAGGTTATGGGTACGGACGAGGCTTTGCCGCGAGTCAGCCTCGATGCCACTCTGCGCAGTGCAACGATCGAGATGAGCCGCAAACGCTATGGCTGCACCGCAGTTATCGATGCCGACGAGAAGCTTGTGGGCGCATTCACCGATGGCGATCTACGCCGCTGTATCGCAATCCACGATCTCGACGACCCCATCGGAAGCCATATGTCACCGCGTCCGGTCACCGCCGAGCCGTCCATGCCGGCAGCACAGGCTCTGACCTTGATGAACGATAACGCCGTTTCGGTCCTGTTCGTGACGGACAGCGAAAAGCTGGTCGGCATCGTCCACATGCACGATCTGGTTCGACTGGGAATCGGTTGAATTTTTCCGTCAGCCGGAGCCGCGGTGCTGGCTGAAAGGATGAGGATGGAAAGCCGCGATCTCATAGTCATACCGGCGCGGTACGGATCAACCCGGCTGCCCGGTAAGCCCTTAATGGCATTGGCCGGGCGCACTCTGCTAGAGCGAGTGATTGCCAATGCCCGCAAAGCCGCAGACCTTTGCGGGAATTGCGATTTTGTCGTGGCGACCGACGATGAACGAATTGCAGAACACGCCAATGCACTGGACGCGAGATCCGTCCTGACCGATGCGGCGCTGGATTCCGGAACGGCCCGGGCACACGCCGCGGCGCTGAAATCGGGTAAGCCGGAACGCGTGATTTGCCTGCAGGGTGATGCTCCTTTCATTGCGCCGCAGACGATTGCATCGTTGATACAGATATTACGCGAAGGCAACGCGTCGGTTGCGACGCCGGTATATGAACTGGACTGGGCGAGGCTCGATCGGCTGAGGGCACATAAGCAGACCGCTCCCTTCAGCGGTACTACCTGTGTAAGAGATTCAGAGGGCCACGCCCTCTGGTTTTCCAAATCCATTCTGCCAGCAATGCGCAACGAGGCAGATCTGCGCAAAATGGATACATCGCCCGTCTGGCAGCACATGGGTCTATATGCGTACACGATCGAGGCGCTGGACTGGTTTGTCGGAAATTCGCCCGGAACTTACGAGGTCCTGGAAGGGCTCGAACAATTGCGATTTCTCGAACATGGTTGGAAAATTGCGACTGTGCCCGTTGCACCGCCCGAGCACGCGCTGTCGGGTATCGACACTGCAGCGGACCTTGCCCTCGCGGAAGAAGCGATTGCAAAACTGGGCGACCCTTACCCCGCGTGAGCGGGATGGTTGCGGCACCGGCGGCAAGCGCTAGAAGCCAGCAGCATGTTCGTCATCGTTCGCCACGGCAACACATTTGAAACCGGCGATCAGCCGCGCAGGATCGGGGCCCGCACCGATCTGCCCCTAACAGGGCAGGGCATCGAGCAGGCCCGGGCGCTCGGCAGTCATTTCGCCGACATGGGATGGCAGTTTTCGCGCGTGCTCGTTTCTCCGCTCAAGCGGACCCGGCAGACGGCTGGCGAAATCCTCTCGACGCAGGCGAATTCGCCCGAGCAAGAGTCAGCCGCATTTCTGCGTGAAATCGATCATGGTCCGGACGAGGACCAGCCCGAAGAGGTAGTCCTTGCCAGAATTGGAGAGGACGCACTCAAAGCATGGGAAACTGGCGCGGTGCCGCCCACGGGATGGAGCGTTGATCGCGAAGGGCGAATTGCCGCCTGGCGCGACCTTTTCGAAGACGCCGATCCCGGCGAGGCGACATTGCTCGTGACCAGCAATGGTGCGGCGCGGTTTGCATTGATGGCGGCGCAAGGTCTTAGCGATGCAGCCAGCACACTACCTTCCCTCAAACTTCCGACGGGCGGCTATGGCGTCATTGGCTGCAGCGATTTGGGGCAATTACAGCTCGTAGCCTGGGGAGTGCGCCCATGACGCCCCTTCCCACCCCTGCCGCGTCCAGGTTGCTGCGTGCCCCCCCCTTCCCCGGCCTGGCGAATGCCATGTACATGTTTTCACCACCGCCCGAGGTGGATGCTCCGACCGGCGACACGCGGACGGCCCTGTTCAGATCCGTCAGCAACGCGCGTGTCGGGGGATCTTACTGGAGTGAGCCAATCGCTCCACTTGCTATCGACATGGCCATCAGGCCTCGTTCCGCGTCCGAGGCAGCGGAACTGCGCGCTCGTTTCGGGGCAGAAAAGACGATCTGCATCGGACACCCGCATGCATCCCCGCTGAGAACCGCCGCGCTCGATTACGGCGCAGATATCGATCCCTGGGCTGTCCTGTCGCAGACGGGAAAATTAGTCGCTCATGGTGATGATGAATGGGTCGCTCTGGCCAACATCGCCGGTATTCACGTTCAAGTCTTATCGCCAGGCCGTTACGGCGAGCCGGGCGACGATGAGGAGACACTGAAGAATAGGGCTGCGATGGCGTTGGCAGAGCCGATGCGCGATCCGTTTTCAGATGGCTGGCTCGAACCGGCAAAGGCTATCGAACTGCTGGCAGACTGGCGAAGAGTGATCGATGCCAATCGCGGCACCGCGGGGCAGACCATAGTCGCGGCATGTGGGATCAGCTGGTGGAAGCGCGAAGAAATCCGCCGCTTCCTTTGGGTACCGGGCGTAGCTTTGAAAATTGCGCGCACTTCAGCGGGCGCCCTGGCCTTTGCCGAGGCGCGTGGCGGCGCATTGGCTATCTGGCCATCGCGCATCTCAAAATCCCTCCTCGCAGATGCAGAAAAACGAGGGGTGCCGATCGTGCGCGTCGAGGATGGCTTCGTGCGATCGGTTGGCCTTGGCAGCAATCTGGTGCCTCCATCATCCGTGATTGTGGACCGGCGTGGTATCCATTTCGACCCCGCCCATCCGAGCGATCTCGAGACGATTTTGCAGAATGAGGAATTCTCGCACGACCTGATCGAGCGTGCGCACCTGCTGCGAAAGACGATCGTGGACACGGGCATTAGCAAATATGCGCGAGCAGCGAAGCGAATGGCCGCGCAGGTCATCGGGACGCGCGAAGGAAGGATCGTTCTGGTACCCGGACAGGTGGAAGACGACATGTCGGTGCTGGCCGGCGGCGGCGGGCTGACATCCAACCTCGAACTGCTGCGCCGCGTCCGCGCCGAAGAACCCGAAGCACAGATCTGGTGGCGCCCTCACCCAGATGTCGATGCAGGCCACCGCAATGGCCAGGTCGTGGATGCAGATGCCCTGCAATATGCCGACCGCATCGTGCGTGAAGAAGCGATGGTTGACCTACTCGATGCGGTAGACGCGGTCCATGTACTTACCTCGCTTTCCGGTTTCGAAGCGCTGCTGCGTGGCAGGGAGGTCATCTGCCATGGCATCCCGTTTTACGCGGGTTGGGGGCTCACACGCGATATGGCGGCCACGCCGCCGCGCAGATCCCGCAAGCTCTCCCTGGACGAGCTCGTTGCTGGTGTGCTGCTGCTCTATCCCCGTTATCTCGACCCGGTGACGGGTATACCATGCCCGCCCGAAGTGCTCGTGAAACGCATGGGTCAACAACAGATGCCCAACCGTCTTGGATGGATCGAACCGGTTCGCCGGTTCCAGGGACGCGTCATGGCGCGCCACCGCTCACGCGGGCAGAAGAAGGTTCACCGATGACCCGTGTTGTTCTGGATATATCGCGGCTGATTTCGCGTGTGCGGCATTCCGGCCCTTCCGGCGTTGACCGCGTAGAGATGGCCTATGCGCGTGGACTGCTTCGCCTGTACGGGCCCAAGCTTGCTTTCGCCGCCGTCCATCCGACAGGCCTCTATGGGAGGATTCCTCGCGAAACGGCCATCGCTTATCTGGACGAACTCGACAGGCGCTGGACAGCGACCGATCGATCTTCAGGGCAGCGAACTCTCGCATCGGTCCTCCCATGGATGGCACGGCTGCTTCCGCGGCGTGCGGGAATCGGGTCCGCCGACGTTCTGGTGCAGGTTTCGCCGCACCACCTCACGCATGCCGCCAAGATGCGGCGCATTCTGCAACGCGAAGAAGCCAGGTTCGTCTGCATGGTGCATGACCTGATACCGATCGAGTATCCGGAATATGCCCGGGCCGGTGGATCGGCGCTTCATGAAAAGCGGATGAGCACGGTGGCAGAGCTGGCCGATGCGGTGATCGTCAATTCGGCCGCTACGGGTGCCTCCTTAACGAGATGGGTCGAAAGCAAAGGCGGGATCCCGCCGCCGATCCACGTGGCGCTTCTTGGCACAGAGCCAATCGCGAAAGCGGCACCACGCGTTTATCCCGATGGGAAGCCCTATTTCGTGTGTCTCGGCACCATCGAACCACGCAAGAACCATCTACTGCTGCTTCACCTGTGGCGCAAAATGGCTGAAACGCTGCCTTTGGACGATGTGCCACGCTTGCTGGTGATCGGGCGCCGGGGGTGGGAGAATGAGCAGATCGTCGACATGCTCGAACGCTGCCCTTCGCTCGGCCCGGTGCTGGAGGAAGTGAACGGTTGCGGCGACAGCGACCTGGCTGCGGCCATCCGCGGCGCCCATGCGCTGCTGATGCCGTCTTTTACCGAAGGGTTCGGCATGCCGATTGCCGAGGCCCTGTCGGTCGGCACGCCGGTCATCGCGAGCGATATCGCAGCCCATCGCGAAATCGGCGGAAATGCTCCCGACTATCTGGATCCTCTCGACGGACCGGGTTGGGAGCGGACGGTACTGGACCATACCCAGAATGGCCCGATGCGATGTGCGCAACTAACGCGCGTTACCGCCTGGCAAGAGCCGGACTGGGAATCTCATATGAAGATCGCCGCGAAGGTGATCGAGGACGCCGCGCTTCTACCGAAGAATCATTCTGCGGGATGAACGGGCAGTTCGCGCATGGCCTTGGCCGAAACCCGACCGGCGGAGCCGATTCGCGTGTCGAGCACATGGTCCCACAGCGGCGTCGTAACACCGAAGTTGCCGTCTTCACCCATGAAGTGATGACGCATGTGATGCTTCTTGATGACTTTCCCTATGCGCCCGCGCATGGACCATTGATGGCAGGCGTAATGGGTCAGATCGTACAGGACGTAGCCGACCAGGAATCCGAAGACGAACCAGGTGCCGGCATTGCCCGCCAGAGCGTAGCAGAGCGCCCATATGACACCGGCGACGGGAAGGCTGACGATCGGCGGCATGAGATTGCGCAGATGATCGGTCGGCTGGGCATGATGGTTGCCATGGATCGCGAAGACCAACTGGCGCGCGGGAAGCCATTGCGGCTCCCAATGAAACAGGTGGCGATGGGCGATATATTCGAACAGGCTCCACACCAGCAGACCGCCAAGGCTCAGGCCAACCGCCGCCGAAACGGAAACCGTGCCCCAGCCGACAAAAGCGATAAGCGGCAGGACGACGATCCAGACGGCCGCGAACAGCCAAATGGACGCGAGCGTCAGCATCTCGAGAAACGGATTCTCGAAAAGAACGAGGCGCTTTTCTTTGGTAGTCGGACCCTTCATCACACGAATATCCCGATAGAAAAGGCACCCGATTGTCAACAAACAAGCGGTGAAACGCAGCTAATTGAGGATTTGAGGATACTCCAATGTGGCACAAGGGTCACGAAATGACGAAAGATGCATCCGTGACCAGAATTTTATGCACCGGCGCCTCGGGAGCGCTCGGTGGAGCGCTTGCATCACTGCATGCAGCGCCGGGGGTACACCTTAGACTTTGGGGGCGTGACAGGACGAGACTTGGCCTGATAGCCGAAAAGGTCAGCCATGCAGGGGCAGAAGCGCAGGCGTTCTGCCTGGACCTGACGGATGGACAGGCGGCCATCGATTCCGTGCTGAGCCAGGACAAGGACGCACCATTCGATCTGGCCTATCTCGTCGCTGGCATCGGCGATACGCGCGCTAAGGGCGATCTGGTCGAAAATCCCGAGCTGGTCCTTCGCGCAGCCCAAATTAATTTTTCCACACCAGCTGCAATGGCGGCAGCCATCGCGGGAAGGATGGCCGAGCGTGGTCATGGCCGGATAGTGGTGATCGGCTCTGCGGCGGGCCATCATTCTTTGCCATTTGCTGCCGGCTATTCCGGATCGAAGGCGGGATTGGCAAGGTTTACGGACGCTTTGCGCATTGCCGTAGAGCCTTACGGCGTGGGCGTGACCCTGGCAGCCCCCGGATTCATCAACACCCCCTCCACCCGCAATGCCTCATCGAACCGGCCGATGGAATTAAGCGTGGAAGAGGCTGCGAAGCGCATCATCGAAGCGGGCAGACAGGGTAAGCGCCATTACGTGACGCCTTGGCAATTCTCGGCTTTGCGGATGGTGGACGCACTGTTGCCCGCCCGCCTTCGCGATCGGCTTTTAGCCAAGCTCAAACCCTGAGTTGGCCTAACCCTTTTTCCGCCATTGTTTGCCCAGTGACAGGATCGCGTGATGCAACTGCGCAGGCGTGAGGTCTTTGCGTTGGTTGCCGCCAGAAATGGCCCTTCCAGCGGCATCGAAGCGCAGGACCGCATATGGGGTATGTCGATCGCCGCCCGGCATGCTTGCCCCCGGTATGCTCGGGCGATGATCTCCAAAAAAGGCCAGCAGCGCCGGCTTTCCCAGCTCAGCGATGCCATCACACAATTGGCCGAGCATGGAATCCCCGGCTTGCACCAGCCGATTATAGTGGGCGACGAGTGGCTCTCCCTCGCTCGACCATGGACCATGGTTTTCGATCGTCACCGCGTAAATGAAAGTCCGCTCCGTCGTGATCCGAGCAACCTCCAGTATTTTTGCCGCGAGCGCTGCATCCGAAATGTAGCGACCGTCGCCGGATGAAGGCCGATCGAACTCGCTGTCATCGATCAATTGGGAAAACCCAGCCTCGGGCAGTATCCGGTGGCGGCTGTAGAAACGCATGTCGTGAGGATGCACGAACACGCTCCGCCACCGATCGCCCCCCAATCTGTTTGGAAGCGCCAGCGCGCCATCCTTCAATGCCGTCAAATACGGATCGTAGCGGCGAAAGCCTAATTCATCTTCCTCGCGCCCAAATAGAACCCCGTATTCGGTTCGCATGGTGTAAGCTCCGAACCCGCTAACCAACAGGTTCCCCCAAAGGACCGCATCCTTCTTTGCAGCTTTGAGGTTTGACAGTTCGACACCCCGTTTTCCGAACAGTTCGACCGGATCGGCGAAGGATTCGCACTGGATCACGATGATGATCTCGGGTTCGGCGTTGGGTGAGCATTCCGAGGCATCTGCCGAGTCCGGATCGTATGGGTCCGTTGCCGACGAGGTGCCTTTTTCGGCATCGCCTCGCCACCGAATCCAATACAACAACAAGGTGCTCGCAAGCCCAAGTTTGGCAACATCTGCATCCGCATCGGGCTCTGATGCCAGCGCTTTAAAGGTCTTCGTCTCCAGAGAGATGCGCATGAGAATGACGGTAGTCAGACTGATACCCAAGCCAATCAGTCGAGTGACCAGATTTGCTTCGAACAGCCAACCGAACGCCGCAACGAGCACGGCCAGAGCGACAAGGCCGAGTAGTTTTTGAGATCGCTCCAAAGCAGAAAGATAGAACTGCGGATGCCTGAACACTGCACCGATCAAGGCCAGATCGGAAAATAACAAGGGCTCGCCCAGCATGTCGTTCTTTGCGTTGGAAGCGACAACGAACAGGAGATTCAGTGCCAGAACGAGGACTGCCGCCAAAACAGCATTACCGCTTATAAAAAGCAGAACGCCGAAGATGAACAAAGCAATTTGGACCAGCAGCAAGGAGCCTTGAGCAGAGCGCAGGCGTTTTACGCTTCTTGGACGCGCAAAAATATCGACCAGCAGTGCAACAGGTGCGACCACTAACAGGCAAACCACGAGATGCATCATGCCAAACTCATGCCATCCAGTTAGGGCGAAGAAACGCCAGTCGCAATTCATGAGATGTCAGTTTCAAGACTCTAGCCTGTTCATGTTCATAACAAGTCCGATAAGCGTCGCGTTTCACGCCAAGTGTCCTATGAAGGGGCGCAAGGATTGACGGTAGTGGTTGTTCAGAATTTCAAACATTTCAATGGTGATACCCACCATGCAAGTGGCTCAGGCAATGAGCCCGAACCAATGACGGCGCGCGAACCGGATGAGGACCGAAAGCCCGATTCTCCGCGAACGGTACTTTTGCTGCAAGGCTTGATGGGCCGGGTATTTCGCCGCCTTGGTCAACAGCTCATTAAATCCGGCCACAAAGTCTATAAGGTCAATTTCAACGGTGGCGACCGGCTCTTCTGGCGACTTCCGGGTGGTATCGAATATCGCAAGTCGCTTGACGATTGGCCAGATACGCTACGGACCATCATCGCTGAGAAAGGAATCACCGACGTTGTCCTGTTCGGCGATTGCCGCCCCCACCATCTGGTTGCCACCGCGGTATGCCGGGAACTGGACGTTCCGGTTCACGTGTTTGAAGAAGGTTACATCCGTCCGGACTGGGTCACTCTGGAACTGGGGGGTGTAAACGGGCATTCATCCCTGCCGCGCGATCCGGCCTGGTACCGTCAGCTTGCTGCAGAGTTGCCTCCTGTCCCCGAACATCGCCAGGTACCGTCTTCCTTTCGCCGTCGCGCCACGGAAGGACTTCTTTTCAACGTCGCGGACATTTTCAGCCGCTGGTATTATCCGCATTGGGCCAATCATCGCCCCTGGCACCCCGTCATCGAGGGTATGGGATGGGCTCGCAAGCTCACTCGCGGGAAAGATCGCCGCAAAGAGGCTGTAGCGCTGACGGAAAGATTGCTGACTTCCGAGGCGCCGTACTTCCTGTTTCCGTTGCAGCTTGCTTCCGATGCCCAGATTCGTCTGCATTCACCGTTTGCGAGCATGACCGATGCACTGATGTTGGTCATTCGATCCTTTGCCGAGCATGCACCCCAGGACGCACGCCTCGTAGTCAAGGAACATCCGCTGGATAACGGGGTGTACGACTGGCTTGAAGAGACCAGTTCGATCGCTGACTTGCTCGGCGTGTCCGACCGGGTGGATTACATGGCCTGGGGCGACATCGTGCCAGTAGCCGAGCGAGCGAAGGGGATGGTCACCATCAACAGCACGAGCGGTACGCTGGCGCTGGCCAAGGGAGTCCCGGTCATTGCGCTGGGACATGCCGTTTACGACATTCCCGATATCACGTTTCAGGATGGGATCGACCGGTTCTGGAGCGAAGCGAGCGCGCCCGACATGGAAACATTCGGTGCCTTTCGCCGTGTCCTTATCGAGCGGTGCCTGATTCCGGGCGGCTTCTTCTCCGAAGAGGCGTTGGACAAGGTCGTACGCCATGCCGTTGCCCGGTTCGAGGGCAAGGGATTGCTGCCCGAATAGCAGGCCAACGGTCTGAGAATCTTTGGGTCAGTCAGCGTCGTCCTCTACGGGGAAAAGTGCGGCTGCCGCGCGGCGCACAAGCTCCCGCGCCACATCCTCCTTCGGCATCTCCGGCAAGCTTTCGACCCCGTTAGACGTGACTATGTGCACCTGATTAAGGTCACCGCCCATCACGCTATCGCCTTCTGCGCCTGAAACATTGTTTGCGATAATCCAGTCGGCGCCCTTGCGTTTGCGCTTGGACTTGGCGTTTTCGACTACGTTTTCTGTTTCGGCGGCGAACCCGATCAAAAGTGCGGGTCGTTTACGACCGGCCGCTGTGCTGGCCAGAATATCCGGGTTTTCTGCCAGGATCAGCGCAGGCGGGGCAGAG
>TARA_R100000049_G_scaffold5444_2_pt1 | contig 18207 bp, 18 predicted proteins | sample TARA_R100000049 | Tara Oceans TARA_R100000049 (sample SAMEA2619992) | marine metagenome | biome: marine biome (ENVO:00000447); feature: mesopelagic zone (ENVO:00000213) & marine oxygen minimum zone (ENVO:01000065); material: "saline water (ENVO:00002010), including plankton... | reverse complement strand
CTATAACTGATGTTGCACTTGTGGTGTGAGTCTCCGGAATCCAGTTTTGGCGGAAGCAGGATAAGGCTGTTTGGGAAGGGAAACGCCGCACCAAAGGTGCGGCGTTGTCGGGGTGTGGTTGGGTGATTGTCGGGTTATGGAGCGACCTTGATCGCGATTTTGCCCCGGAGGCCGTTATCGGGATTTTCCAGCCGGGCGTGGGCAAGCGGGATGTCGGCGAGTGAATAGACGGCACCGACATGGGGGCGAAGCTGACCGCGTTCGATCAGGGTGCTTAGCTCGTCAAGTTTGCCCCGGTTCTGGCGGGTGAACACGAAGTGGTAGCTGGCGTTTTTGCCCCAGGCTTCGATCAGGTTCTGTGGCTGTGCGATATCGACAATCGAGACAACGCGGCCAAGCTGGGCCAGTGCATCGGCACTTTTGGCGAGTGTATTGCCGCCGATGGTATCAAAGATGACATCCACCCCATTGCCATCGGTTTCGCGCAGGATGGCATCTACATAATCCTCCTTTGTGTAATCGATGAGGACGTCGGCACCGAGGCTTTGGGCGAATTCGAAGTTATCTTCGCGCACGGTGGTAAAGACCTTTGCGCCAATTGCCTTTGCCAGTTGGATTGCCACATGGCCGACACCGCCGGCACCGCCGTGGATCAGGATGCTTTCACCGACCCGAAGGCCCGCACGCACCACCAGTGCCTCCCACGCCGTGCCGCCGACCAGCGTCAGACTGGCGGCTTCAAGGTGGCTGAGTGAGGCCGGTTTTTTGCCGATAATTTTTTCCGAAGCGACATGGTATTCGGCGTAGCTTCCCGGACCGTCAAAAATCTGCGGGGTGTACCAGACTTCATCGCCGGGAACGAAGCTGGTGACGCCGGGGCCGACACTTTCGACGACGCCCGAAACGTCATGCCCGGTAATGGCGGGCAGGGGCACATAATCGGGATAATCACCGCGCCGGACCTGATAATCCAGCGGGTTGATGGAGGTTGCGTGGACACGGACAAGGACCTGTCCGGCCTGCGGGACGGGCATGGCGACGTCCTGAAGTTCAAACGCTTCCGGGCCGCCAAAGGATTTGAGTATCTGGGCTTTCATTGTCTGGGCTTTCATTTTGCTACCGAATTTCGGTAAAAAGGGATATCGCAATTTCTCGATATATTGTGGCAAAAAAACTACAGTTCTTTTCCGATAGCCTCGGCAAGAGCGCGGATGGTTGCTTCGTTCCGCTTGTAGTAGGTCCACTGACCGATGCGTCTGACTTCCACCAGACCCACCCGTTGCAGCGTCGCAAGATAATCGGACACCGTCGATTGCGACAGTCCGACACCTTCCTGAATACTGCTGACGCAAACTCCAACCGTATTGACGTCGCCTTCATCCTGCGGAGGGAAGTTCTTCGCGGGCTCTTTCAAGCCTTTGAGGATTTCAAGGCGGGTCCGGTTCGAGAGGGCTTTGAATATTTCGAGCATTTCCATGACGCGAAATATATCGGGATTTTCCGATATGTCAATATGCGGAATCAACCGGGCAGGTATGCGTGGCTGCGAGGGTGAGTGTTGGGTCATGGAGTGGTTTTAAGGAGTTTCAGAGAGCTAATCTTGCAGATTATCCAGTATGATCTGCGCCATCCGTTCGCTTTGACCATGATACGCCTCGATTGAAGCTCTTATCATCTGTTCCTGGCTGGTTTTCGTCCAGTCAATGAAATAACCGGCCCATTCGTATATATCGCCAAACAAGTGTTTGTGTATGCGTTGCATATGAGAAAGGTCGAAGGTTTTATCGCGATTTTTCAGGGGAGTTTCTGCAAGTTGCGATGTGCGAACTGCAACAATACCCCCTTCAAACGCCTCAAGCTCGGCTTGATTTTCAAAACCGAGCTTGTTCTTCATTACGCCCGTTTTAGCGTCCAGATAATCGTCGTTTGAACTATACTTTCCCACTCGCAATACGGTCTTTCAGGCGAGCCAGTACGTTTTCAATATCGAGTAACCCATCAGAATAGCGCTGCAAATCAGCGAGGGTGGTGGGGTCAACTTTCAGCCCTTCCAGACGCTGACTTGCCACGGCGTTGGCTACGTGACGCTGCCGGTCAAAAAGTTGCTCTTTAGTTGTCATTCCAGAACACCTTAAGGTTAACTTTGGATGAGGCAATTATAGCTGAAATCATCAGATGTGAACAGCAATAGGTCCTGACCTTGATCAATGCCTTAAGAGGGGGGCAGAAACCGCGATGTTCGTGATGCCTGATCGCTGTTTTATTCGCCCGGGCGTTTGCGGGTCAGGGCCAGAACGAAGCCCATGCCGATTGCGATGCCGACGGTGGCGGAGCCGCCATACGAGATGAAGGGCAGGGTCATGCCTTTTGGCGGGACGAGTTGCAGGGTGGAGGCCATGTTGATCACCGCCTGCAAACCGAACTGGACCAGAATGCCGGTCACCGCCAGCACGACGAAAAGGTTGCGTTCGCCCATCAGGCGCGAGAGGCCGCGCATGATGACGAAGCTGAACACACCAACCACGAGAACGCAGAACAGAAGGCCGAATTCCTCGCCCGCAACCGCAAAGATGAAGTCGGAATGGGCGTCGGGCAGGAAGTTTTTTACCGAACCCTCGCCGGGGCCCTGACCCATCAGGCCGCCATTCATGAAGGCCTCCATCGAGCGGTCGATCTGATAGTTATCGCCCGATGCCGGATCAAGGAAGCGGTCCACACGCGACTGCACGTGCGGCAGGATCAGATAGGCCCCGACCGCCAGGCCGACCACACCCATGCCAAGGCCAAAGACCAGCACCATCGGAAGGCCCGCGAGGAAAATCTGGGTTGACCAGATGGCGGTGACGACGACGGTCTGGCCAAAGTCGGGCTGGATCATCAGCAGGATGATGCAGGTCGCAAGCAGCATGCAGGAGACGATATAACCCGGAAAGTTCGGGTTAAGCCGGCCTTCGGACAGCATCCATGCAATCACGACGGCAAAGGCCGGTTTGAGGAATTCGGACGGTTGCAGCGTGATCCCGGCGAGATGAATCCAGCGCACCGCGCCCTTGATTTCCGAGCCGACAAAGGGGGTGATGATCAGAAGGCAGATGACGCCCAGAAACATGATCGAGGCCAGACGCCGCACCCATTTGATCGAGAGCAGCGAAATGCCAAAGGCGCAGATCGCGGCAAGGCCGAGAAACACGAACTGGCGACGGACGAAATGGAAGCTGTCGACATTGATGCGGTCCGCCACCGGCGGGCTTGCCGACATGACGAGCAGTGCACCGATCCCCATCAGAAGGATGACAGCCGCCAGCATCCAGCGATCAATCGTCCACCACCAGATGCCAAGTACCGAGGTATCGGCACGCGAAAAGGCGATGTTGCTGTTGCTGTTGCCAAACAGGGATTTCATGGTTTCTCCTGCCCAGCGGTATTAGCCAGTGCGTTAAACAGATCGCGGAAGGCATCGCCGCGGGCTTCGAAACTTTTGAATTGATCAAAGGATGCGCAAGCCGGCGAGAGCAGCACGACCGGCATATCGACCGCACGCGATTGGATGGCGTCCTTGGCATCAAGGAACGCCGCCGCCGTGGCGCGATCAAGGGTTTCGCATTTCTGCCAGGGCAGATCATCGCCGAGCGTTTCGGCAAAGGCGTCGGCGGCCGCACCGATCAGATAGACCTTTTTGATCTGCGGATAAAACGCCTGAAGGCCGTCAATGCCGCCTTCCTTGGGCTTGCCGCCCAGAATCCAGTAGATATCGCGATAGGCCGAAAGCGCCTTGGCGGTGGCTTCGGCGTTGGTGGCCTTGCTGTCATTCACAAAGGTCACGCCATCGACCATGCCCAGCCGTTCCTGCCGGTGGGCGAGGCCGGGGAAGGTCATGATGCCGTCGATGATCTGGGATGCCGCCACCCCGCGTGCCCGACAAAGCGCATAGGCAAACGCGATATTTTGCCAGTTATGGACGCCGGGCATATGGGTGACGGTGACCAGATCCATGATGCGGGTTTGCGCACCGGTCAGGTCATCGATCAGCCAGCCATTTTCAACGTAAATGCCATGCGGGCTTGGTTTGTGGACCGAGACCTCGATCACGCGACGGCCGCCTTCGCGGGCGAGTTCAACCGCCATGCGCGCGCACGGATCATCATCAACCGAAATCACCGCCCATTTCGGGCCCTTGTTGCGGGCAAAGACAAGGCGTTTGGCCCCGATATAACCATCCATGCCGCCATGCCGATCCAGATGATCCGGCGTGATGTTGAGCAGGCCACAGGCATCGAAGCTGGCGTCATGGAGCAGTTCGAGCTGATAGGAGGAGAGTTCAAGCACGAAGCAATCGTCCGCACCGGCAGGATCAAAGCCCAGGGCCGGATTGCCGAGATTGCCGCCCGCCTGGGTTTTGATCCCGGCATGGGCGAGGATATGGGCGGTCAGGGCCGTCGTGGTCGATTTGCCGTTGGTGCCGGTGATCGCGATGCTGGGCACGTCGGGAAGGGCGGTGCAGAGCAGTTCGACATCGCAGATGATCGGTTTGCCCGCACGGCGGGCCTTTTCAGCCGCCGGATGCGGGGTCGGGAAGGTGGACGGGATGCCGGGGCTTATGACCAGCATATCGGGTTCGGTCCAGTCACATTCCGCCAGATTGATCGGGGCGAGGCCGAAGGCCTCTAGCTGGCCACGGCTTTCCGCGTTGTCATCCCACGCCCAGACGATGGCCCCGCCATTGACCAGTGCCTTGACACTGGCCAGGCCGGATTTTCCCAGACCCAGAACCGCGATGGTTTTGCCGCGCAGATGTGACAGGTCGATCAAGGCGGGATGTCCTTAATTTAACGGAGTTTAACGGAGTTTAAGCGTTGCCAGCCCGACAAGGGCCAGAATGACGGCGATGATCCAGAAGCGGATGACGATGGTCGGTTCCTGCCAGCCCTTTTTTTCGAAATGGTGATGCAGCGGCGCCATACGAAACACGCGCTTGCCGGTCATTTTGAACGAGCCGACCTGAATGATCACCGACAGCGTTTCAAGGACAAACAGACCGCCAATGATGGCAAGAACCAGTTCGTGTTTGGTGACAACCGAAACAGCACCCAGCGCACCGCCCAAGGCCAGCGACCCGGTATCGCCCATGAACACCATGGCCGGTGGGGCGTTGTACCACAGGAAGCCAAGACCAGCCCCGACAAGGGCACCGAGGAAGATGGTCAGTTCGCCCGATCCGGCGACATAGTGGACCTGTAAGTATTCGGCGAACTGGATGTTACCGATCAGATAGGTGATGAGCGCGAAGCTGGCCGCCGCAATCATGACCGGGACAATGGCAAGGCCATCAAGGCCGTCGGTCAGGTTGACGGAGTTGGACGCGCCGACCATGACAAACATCGCGAAGGGTACAAAGAACCAGCCGAGATCAAGCAGGTAGTTCTTGAAGAACGGGAAGGCCAGCGCGGTTGATAGCGGATCGGCAGTGTTGGTGGAAATCCACCATGCAGCGGCGGCGGCAATGGAAAACTGACCAAGCAGTTTCAGTTTGCCCGGCAGGCCCTTGGTGTTTTTCTTGGAGACTTTCAGGAAATCATCAAGGAAACCAAGGAAGCCATAGCCGATGGTGACCAGCAGCACCGCCCAGACATAGGCATTGGACAGATCCGCCCAAAGCAATGTGCCGATGGATGTGCACAGCAACAGCAAAAGGCCGCCCATCGTCGGCGTGCCCTTTTTGGTCAGAAGGTGGCTTTCGGGGCCGTCATCGCGGATCGGCTGGCCTTCGCTTTGTTTGGAGCGCAGCCAGTTGATCAGGGACGGGCCCAGCACGAAGGCCAGAATAAGGGATGTGATAATCGCCCCGCCGGTCCGAAACGTGATGTAACGAAACAGGTTGAAGATCGGAAACTGGTCGGCCAGCGGATAAAGCAGATTATAGAGCATCGCCCCGGGGGTTCCTTCTGCGTCTTAATTTTTGGATGCGGCGCCAGATGCGCCATCCGATGATTTTAAGGCCGAGACAATTTTCGAAACGTAAATGCCAAGCGATCCTTTGATCAAAACCACGTCACCGGCCTGCAAATCGGCCTTTATCGGGTCGATTGCGTCTTCGGCGGTGTCAAAATGGCCAGCAAGAAGGCCGGCTGGCAGGGTTTCCGTCAGGTTGGCCATCAAAGGGCCGACCGTATAAACACGTTCGATGCCAAGGGCAACCAGCGGCTGATGCAGGTCCGCATGCAGTTTTTGCGCATCATCGCCCAGTTCGCGCATGTCACCCAGAACCGCGATTTTGCGGCCTGATCCTTCGGGTTTGCTTTGCGCCAGCACGCTTAAACCCGCCATCATCGAGGTCGGATTGGCGTTATAGGCATCGTCAATCAGGGTATAGGTGCCATCAGCCCCATTGGGCAGCGGCAGAATATGGGTTTCCCCGCGACCGGCGGGCGGGGTGAAATCGGCCAGATCCTGTGCGGCGCGCAGCACATCACCGCCGATTGCATCAACGCAGGCCAGAACCGCAAGCGAGTTCATGACCCAGTGTTCGCCGGGGCAGCCGATGAAATATTCGATATCGCGACCGCCGATACGCGCACGCACGGCAGAACCATTGGCGACAATGTTGGCTTCGAACAGGCGGTAATCGGCCATGGCATCGGTGCCAAAGCACTTGATGTTTTTAATGCCGAGTTCCTTGGCCCGACGCGCCAATGCAAAATAATGCATGTTGTCGCGGTTGAGGATCACGGTGCCATCGGCATCAAGGCCATCAAAGATTTCAGCCTTGGCCTGTGCGATTTCGGCCTCGTCCCTGAAATATTCGGTATGTGCGCCGACGACGGTTGTGATCAGGGCGACCTTGGGGCGGACCATCTTGACCAGCGGGCTGATTTCGCCGGGATGGTTCATGCCGATTTCAAATACGCCATATTCGGCCGCCACCGGCAGGGTGGCGAGGCTCATGGGGACGCCCCAATGGTTGTTGAAGCTCGCAGGGCTGGCGTGGGTCTGACCCTGTTCGTTCAGAACGTATTTGAGCGCCTCTTTGGTGCCGGTTTTGCCGACAGAGCCGGTGATCGCGACGATTTTGGCGGTGCTGCGTTCGCGCCCGGCAAGGCCAAGGCGGACCATGGCATCCAGCGTATCATCGACCACAAGGGCCGGTGCGCCATTGCCAAGGGTTTTGGTATCCGACACCATCGCGGCGGCACAGCCGTTATCAAGGGCGGCCTGGGCGAATTTGTGACCGTCGAAATTGGGCCCCTTGAGCGCGATGAACAGATCGCCCTTGGCGGTCTTGCGGCTGTCAATTGATACGCCGGACGCCTGCCAGTTGCCGGTGGCCTTGCCCCCGGTGGCTTTTTCGGCGTCTTTTGCCGTCCATAAAACAGCCTTGGTCATTTTTGGGTTTCTTTCGTATCCGCATCCAGCACGATCTTTGGCGTCGTGGCTGGTTTTAAAATCAATCAGTTACCGCCCAGAAGGATGTTGCGCGCGACCGCGGCATCATCAAAAGGCAGAACCGTATCGCCGACAATCTGGCCTCTTTCATGGCCTTTTCCGGCAATAATAAGAATATCGTTGCGTTGCAGAATGCCGATGCCGCGTTTGATTGCCTCGGCCCGGTCACCGATTTCAACCGCACCGTCGCAGGCGGCCTTGATCGCAGCACGGATTTTGGCGGGGTCTTCGCTTCGGGGGTTGTCATCGGTGATGATGGCAATATCGGCGTTTTCCTTGACCACGCGGCCCATTTCCGGGCGTTTGCCGGTGTCACGGTCACCGCCTGCGCCAAAGACGCAGATGATGCGGCCCTTGGCGTGTGGGCGGACAGCCTTGATCACGGTTTCAAGTGCATCAGGCGTGTGGGCGTAATCGACAAAGACCGGTGCGCCGAAGCTTGTTTTGCCAACCAGTTCCATGCGGCCCCGGACACCTTCGAGCTTTTCAAGGGCGGCAACCGCATCATCGACATCCGCACCCGACGCAATGACGATGCCAAGGGCGGCAAGGGCGTTCATCACCTGGAACGAGCCCATAAGCGGCAGATGCACGCCATATTCGCCCTTTTCAATGGCGAGCTTGAGCTTGGTGCCGGTGGCATCGGGCTTGGCTTCGAGCAGTTTGATATCGTCGGCAGCAAGGCCATAGGACATCACCGAAATGCCGCGTCCTTCGCACATCGAGCGCAGGATTTTAAATTGCGGGACATCGGCATTCAAAACCGCAGTGCCGTCGTCCGCCAGAAGATCGGCAAACAGGCGGGCCTTGGCGGCGAAGTATTTTTCGAAATTGCCGTGATAATCAAGGTGATCGCGGGTCAGGTTGGTAAAGGCGGCAACCGTGACTTTCACCCCGTCAAGGCGATGCTGGTCAAGCCCGTGCGAGGAGGCTTCCATCGCGACATGGGTGACACCGATTTCAGCCATTTCATTAAGGCTTTGATGCAATGCCACCGGATCGGGCGTGGTGAGTGATCCGGGGATTTTGGCCCCGGCGGCACGAATGCCGAGGGTTCCGATGGAGCCCGACATATTGCCCATGATCGTCCAGAGCTGTTCGGTGAAAACGGCGGTGGAGGTTTTGCCGTTCGTCCCCGTGATCGCCGCGATATTGGCCGGTTGTTTGCCATAAAAACGCGCGGCCAGTTGGGCGTAACGCTGTCGCGGGTTTTCCACCGGGATCAGGGGAACCGTTGCGGCCATGGGTTTGGGCGTGCCGTCCTTTGCCAGGATGGCGGCTGCACCAAGGCGGATCGCATCATCGATATATTTCGATCCGTCGGTTTTGGCACCGGACAGGGCGGCAAACAGATAGCCATCCTTCACGGTGCGTGAGTCTGCTGTCAGGCCCGTAATGTTCGGGTCCTGTCCGTCGGCATGTTTAAGTGCCGCTTGATCACCTGCCATGAGTTCAGAAAGACGCAAGTTTGCGCTCCCCCTTGCGAAGGTCGATCTGCAGCGCTTGCTCAATCTCCGGCGCCTTCGCATTCGCCGGTTCAATGCCCAGAAGGGGAGCAATACGTGTCACAACCTTGCCTACTGCCGGGGCGGACACCCAACCGGCCGTGGCAAATCCATAAGTTTCTTTTGTGCCTTTGGGCTCGTCCAGCGTCACCAGAACCACATATTTCGGGTCCTGCATCGGGAAGGCGGCGACAAAGGTCGACATGCGGGCGTTCTTGACATAGCGCCCGTTCACGAGTTTTTCCGACGTCCCGGTTTTACCCCCAAGGAAGTAACCCGGAACTTCAGCCTTTTTGCCCGATCCATCGGTCACGACGAGGCGCATCAAACGCCGCATCTTGTCCGAGGTCTGCCGGGAAATAATACGTTCTCCCGCCGGTGCGCCGTCCTGTTTGAGGATCGTTGCCGGGCGCAAAATGCCGCCATTTGCAAGGGCGGAAATGCCGCTGACAACCTGAAGGGGTGTCACGGCAAGACCATGGCCAAAGGAAATGGTCATGGTGTTCACTTCGCGCCACGGATTGGGCACAAGCGGGGAGCCGACTTCGGGCAGCTCGATTTTCGGGGTATCGAGAATGCCGAATTTCTTGAGATATTTGCGCTGGGTCTCGGTCCCGAAATCAAGGGCGATGCGGGCCGACCCAATGTTTGACGAATATTTGATGATCTCGGCGACTGATAACCAGCGGTTTTCGCCGCGATAGTCGCTAATCGCGAAGCGTCCGACGCGGATCGGCTGGGAGGCGTCATACATGCTTTGCAGATTGACGGTGCCGGTTTCAAGCGCAATGGCGGTGTTAAACAGTTTGAACACCGAGCCCATTTCATAAACGCCCAGCGTTGCGCGGTTAAAGCGCGCGTCGGCGGGGGCCTGACCGGGGCGGTGCGGATCAAAATCGGGCAGCGACATCATGCCGAGCACTTCGCCGGTATAGATATCCATGACCATGCCGGTCGCCCCGACCGCATCATAGGTTTTCATCGCGCTTTCGACTTCTTCCTCAAGCGCGTATTGAATGCGGGTATCAAGGGAGAGTTGCAGCGGGCCGTTATTGATGCGCAGTTCGTTATCGAATTTGCGTTCGACACCGGCAATGCCGTTATTGTCGATATCGGTAAAGCCCAGCACATGGGCAAACAGGCGACCATGCGGATAGACGCGGCGTTCTTCACGCTGGAAATTAAGCCCCGGCACGCCAAGCGAGTTGACGGCATATTGCTGTTCAGGGGTCAGGTTGCGGCGGATCCAGACGAAAGCCTTTTGCGAGCTTAGATGACGGATCAGGGTATCGCGATCGAGTTCGGGCAGGACGGTCAGCAATTGATCAGCCGATCCGACCGGGTCCTTGATCACGCGCGCATCGGCATAAAGCGAATTGGTCGGAAGATCGGTCGCGATCAGCATGCCGTTGCGATCAACGATATCGGCACGTTCGGTTTTGAGTTCGCGGGTATCCGATCCCGATGCCATTTCGGGTTCGTTGCCCTGACGCAGAACGGTGGCATCGACCAGACCCGCCGTGATCCAGACAAAGCCAACGGCAAACATCGCACCGGTAATGAAGATGCGGTTGCGCGCGGTTTCAATCGCGTGACGTTCGCGTTGATCGGGGCTGAGTTCCGGGCGGTCACCGCGCAGCCAGTATGAGAAACGATGGAAGCTCATTGTCCGCCCTCCTGCGCATCGGACCGGGTTGCGGCAAGCGACGGGGCATTGATGATCATGGCTTCGGCGGCTTCGTCCGGGGCCAGTTCATCGGGGCGCGCACGCGGCACCGGCAGGAAGGCGACGGCTTCGCCGAATTTATCAAGACGGTACTGGTGCAGATCGGCGTCTTCGGGCAGGTCATCGATGCTGGCCATCTGAAGCGGGGCGATCTGATCGAGTTTAAGGTAAGTCTTGGCCAGGCTTTCGATGCGTTGCGGATTGTTCAGGTAGCTCCATTCCGCTTCGAGGACGTGGATGCTTTCCTGTTCATTGAGGATTTCCGACTGAATGGCGGAATAGCGTTTTTCAAGGCGTTCGACTTCGTGCGACACCCAATAGGTGCCAGCACCAATAACGATGGTCAGAAACAGCCCGATAAAGGTCATGGCGCGTGTCATTTACGCCCCCCTTGAGTTGCGGGCTGTTCATTGCGGGCAACCGCACGCAGTTTGGCCGAACGCGCACGCGGATTGGCGCGCAGTTCGTCTTTTTGCGCGGTTACGGCCTTGCGGGTGATGGTGGTGAAGGTCGGGGTTGCGACCTCTGGCTCGCCCGGAAGGCGGCGCGACATTTTCGACGGATCGCCCGAGCGTTCCTTCATGAAGGTTTTGACACTGCGGTCTTCGAGCGAATGGAAGGTCACGACCACCAGACGGCCACCGGGTTTGAGCAGGTTTTCAGCCGCCTGCATGGCGCGTTCGAGTTCGCCCAACTCGTCATTGACGTAAATGCGAAGGCCCTGGAAGGTGCGGGTTGCAGGATCGATGCCGTCCTTGGATTTGCGCACGACCGACCGCACCGCGCGGGCCAGTTGCAGGGTGGTTTCAAAGGGGGCCTCGGCGCGCATTTCAATGATTTTATGCGCGACCTTGCGCGATGCGCGTTCCTCGCCATAACGATAGATGACGTTGGCGATGTCTTCTTCGTCGGCGGTATTGATGAAATCAGCCGCCGTCGGGCCGGACATCGACATGCGCATATCAAGCGGCCCGTCTTCGCGGAAGGAAAATCCGCGGTCGGCCTGATCAAGCTGCATGGAAGATACGCCGATATCAAGGACGATGCCGTCCACCTGATCAACGCCAGCAGCGGGCAGAAGGGTGCCCATATCGCCAAAGCAGCCTTCGAGCATGTGGAAGCGATTGGCGTAATCGGCTTCCATGGCCTTGCCGGTGGCAACGGCGGTCGGATCGCGGTCGATGGCGTAAAGTTCGCAGTCCGCATGATCGAGAATGGCGCGGGAATATCCACCCGCGCCAAAAGTGCCGTCCACCATGATCTCACCCGCCCCGGGGGACAGGGCATCGAGAACTTCGCGCAATAGCACCGGCTTGTGCGGGCCATCGCCTGTGGCGAAGCTGAGGTCATGGATGCTCATCACGCGCTCCCCCCATCATCTGGTCCCTCTTCATCCGGGGCGATTTCGCCGGTCGGGGCAGCGGGGCGGCTGCCCGGCGCGAAATCGGATGCCGGTTTGAGTTTGAGGGTCGATCCGCGATTGAAGGTGCGGGTGCGGCTTGCATCCTGCAGCGGTTTGAAGATTTCCGGGTTCCAGATGCGGAAGGTGCGGCCACGGCCGACAAAGGCGACCTGATCTTCGATGCGGGCGAATTCGATCAGTTCCGGGGGCAGGATGATGCGGCCTTCGCCGTCAAACGGCAGCATGTGGGATGCGCCAAGAATGGTATCGGCAAGGTCATCTGCCTCGTCCGAGAACATCGCAAGTTCGTCAATCGACGCGGCAATGCGGTCCATGTGGCTTTCGCCACAGCCTTCAAGAGCGGCTTCCTTGTGGGATTGATACAGATAGATGCCAGCGAAGGTTTCGCGTTCCAGGGTCGCACGGAACCGCTTGGGCACGGAGACGCGCCCTTTTCGGTCCAGCTTGTGAATGTGCGTTCCTGTGAACAGCACTTCGCCATTCCCCTGATCAAAAACCCATTTCGAACCGCCAGAGAATGATCAGTTTCCGCGTCGAAATGGATATGCCCCGCATGACACCGTAAATGTGCCTAGTTATGGGGTACCATGGGTTTTGATGGGGGTCAATGGGAATTGATGGGATCAAATAGGGTAATAATGTGGTTTCCTGCGGCTTTGGGGCATATCGGAATGGGGGGCAAATGGGCCAAAAGTAACCGTTTTCCGGGTGATTTCCGGCTCTCGCCCATCAAAACCCACAGGCGTCCCCATGTCCGCCCATGCAAATCCATTCGCAGACCATTTTTGTCCTGCATGGGATGTGACGGGATGACGGGGAGGCATTTCACGCAACATGGCGATGATCCGGTTTGGGGGCCGATCCCGGCTTCGGGGATTGGCATTTGATCGTTAATCGGTTTTGATGGGGCAATGTTGCCCGCGATCCGGTCCGTGCTGATATGCTATGATGATGATCCTGATGCGGGGCGGCGTCAGGACAGGCGAAGGGAACGAGTGTTGCGGAAAAAAGCTGCCATATTGTTAATGACTTGTGCCCTGGTGGCAGTTTTTGGCATTCGGGCATCGGTGCATGCCCAAAGCCTTCAGTTGGATAAGGGCAGTGCGACAATCACGCCCGAGGTCACGTCGCCGGAAATGCGCCAGTTATTGCCCTTGATCATGCAGCAGTTGCAGAATAATCCGCAATTGATGGGGCAGTTCGGGCTTGGCGGGCTTGGTGCGCTTAACGGACTGGGCGGGCTTGAGGATGGCGAGGGCATGCCTGCGGGCACAGGCGCCAACGGCACGGGTGCGGCGGCCATCCCCGGGCTTGAGGATGCGATTGCCAAGGCGCTGGCAAAGCAGAATGCGGCGAGTGCTGCCGCAACCGGCATCCCCGAACAAGTGACAATGTATCGGCAGCAATATCATCCGATCGACATGGATCACGATGCGCGCATCAGTGCCGACGAGGCCGCGTCCTATGCGAGCTGGATGTTTCGGCGGCGTGATATCAATGGCGACAGTGTCCTGGTGGCGCGTGAATTTGCCGCGGTCGAGGCATTGCCGGGATCGCCGGAGGCCAACCGGCAGCGGCTGCGGACCGAAAGCCGGCGGCTGGAATTGCTGTTTGGCGGGGTTGATGCCAATTCTGACAAAATGATCAGCAAGGATGAATTCCTTGAATATGCCAAGGCGCAGTTTGATGAAAAGCGCGGGAACGATGCGGATATTGATCCGTTTGCGTTTCAGACGGTTCTGCCGTTTCAATAGCGCGATGATGTGCCTTGGCGGTGTTTAACCGATTTGTCATGGCTTGGCGCGTGACAGAACGGGGCCTTCGGGCCTATGACAGGAAGCGCACAAGCCCGAAATAGACCGGCACCCGGCAATGTCCGGTCAACCGGCGCGGATGGAGAGTGACCATGGACAGCAACGAATTTTTTGCCCCGGCCCGGACCCCGTCCGACGATACCGCCGCACCGGCGGATGATGCTGCATTGGTCAGTAGCGGCGATGCTGTTGATGGCGAGGTTAACAGCGCGGGAAGTGTGGCAAAGCCGCCAAAGGTGGAGCGCACGCCGGTCTGGATCGACCTTTTGAACCCGTCCGATGATGAAATTCACGAGATTGAAAAGCGGTTTGCCATCGAGGTGCCGACCCGCGAGGAAATGCAGGAGATCGAGCTTTCATCGCGGTTGTATGACGAAGACGGCGCGCTTTTCATGACGGTATCGGTCCTAAACAAGGCCAATAGTGACGAGCCGGAAACCACCGCGATCACCTTTATCCTGGTCAAGAAAACGCTGATTACCCTGCGCTATGCCGACCCGGTGCCGTTCAAGACCTTTATCCGGCGGGTCAATCGCAGCCCGTCGCTGGCGTCCAGCGCCGAGGCGGTTCTGTTCGGGTTGCTGGAACAGATTGTTGACCGGCTGGCCGATATCATGGAACAGGCGGCCGCCGACCTTGAAGGGTTGTCAAACATCGTTTTCGCCAATCCCGATGACCCGGCCCATGATCAGGATCACCGGGCGGTTCTGCGCCGCATCGGGCGGGCCGGGAACCTTTCGGGCAAGGCCAAGGACAGTTTGCTGAACCTGCATCGGCTGGGGCTGTTTCTGTCGACGCAGACGCGGCTTAAAAAGGATGCCAAGACGCGGCTTAAAACCATTTCGCGCGATATCGTGTCGATCACCGAACATGCCAATTTCATCGCCAACAAGGTGACGTTCCTGCTTGATGCGACGCTGGGCATGATCAATCTGGAACAGAACAATATCATCAAGATTTTCTCGGTCGCGGCAGCGGCATTTCTGCCGCCGACTCTGATTGCGAGCATTTATGGCATGAATTTCAGCGTCATGCCGGAGCTTGACTGGCAGTTTGGTTATCCGCTGGCGATTGGCCTGATGGTGCTGTCGGCTGTTCTTCCGCTTTGGTATTTCAAGCGGAAAGGGTGGTTATAAGCCGCTTGAGTAATTTGGCGCCGCAGGGAATGTGCCGTTTTGTTGGTCAATTTTTACATCAGAAATTCGAACCTTTACGGGTTCCCAAAATCTAACGCACTTTCGACGTCTGTATACCCCAAATTTGAAGCGCATTTCGCTACTAGAGGTCCCAATTTGGTTCGGGGCAATGAAGGTGCTGAAATCATTGGAGATGCCCGAAATGTTTTCCGCCGATGCTTGTATTTTCATAAGTCCATTTGAATATGCGTTTGCATCGATTTTCAGTCTTATCTTCAGTGTTTCTGGTGTTTGGCTTGGTTCTTCGAGGTTGCTGGTTGTGTAGCCCGCGATTAAATCTGAAATATCAAGCTGCGAACTGGTGTTTCCCGCATTGTATTGAATGATATCGAACCAGAGGCGCCCGTTCATCGAATAGCTTTTATCAAATGGTGCCCATCGCAGTGAAAATAACTGATCGCCATATTGCAATTGGCCGAATACCAAATAGCCCTTGCCGGTCTGCGCAACTGCCCATGGTGCTTCCAATGTGTACTCCCATTCCCCTCCGCTGGTTCGCCACACGCTATCGGGATTTGTCGTTACGGGGTCAATTTTTGTAATTGATAGTTCGTTTCTGTCAAAATCATCACCGACTTCAATGCGCTCTTTGCGTCGTGCGTCGCGAGGCCATAAATCTCCCATCAATAAATCGAAATCAGCACTTGACCCGTTTGCAGTGTAGCGTTGGGTTGCTTTCAATGGACTGGGCGCGTTGTGTCTGACCTTGCAGCTTGGAATCATGATGATTGGTCCTTAGGATGAAATGGCATCCAAAGATTTCATTTTTAATCAAAATAATCAATCATTAGTTGAGAATCGCTGTCTATATTCTGTCGGTGCCACGCCCAGATGTTTGACGAAGCAGCGGCGCATGCGTTCGTCATCGCCAAAGCCGCAATTAAGCGCGATCTGGCTGATGCGTTTGTCGGTTTGTTCAAGGGCGGTTCTTGCGGCTTCGAGACGCATCAGTTCGACTGCGCGCGCCGGGCTCAGGCCGGTGGCGGATTTGTAGGTGCGTGAAAAGTTGCGCGGGCTCATGCCCGTCTGTTCGGCGAGGTCTTCGACCGCAAGGCGGGTTTGAAGGTTTTGCGTGATCCAGCCATGCAGATCGTCAAAGCGCCCGGTGCTGTCATTGGCCTGATGTTCAAGCGGCAGGCTGAATTGTGACTGGCCGCCGGGACGGCGGATGAAGACGATCAGGCTGCGCGCCACGGCAAGGGCGGCGTCACGGCCAAGATCCTGTTCGATCATCGCGACCGCCATATCAATCCCGGTTGTTACCCCGGCCGAGGTCCAGACCGGGCCATCGCGGACAAAAATCGGATCGGGGGCGACACGGCTTTGCGGGAACATGGCCTGCAGACGGTCGCACCAGCGCCAGTGCGTCACACAGGCGCGATTATCAAGCATCCCGGCAGCGCCGAGAATAAACGCCCCGATACAGACCGACCCGATGCGGGGGATTTGAGCGCGATATTTTTCAAGCCAGCCGATCAGATTGGCATCACCCAGCGCATCAAGCATTTCATCGGACCCGGCGGCGATCAGGGTGTCGATTTCACCCGGATCAAGATCGGCAAGGGCGACGGTATCCAATGCGATGCCGGTATCGGTCATGATCGGGCCGCCGTGGCTTGAGGCCAATATGGTGCGATAAAGCGGGGTGCCGGTTGCCGGATCGCGGGCCTCGTGAAACGCCTGTAAGGGGCCGGTGACATCAAGCATCACGGTTTGCGGGGTGAGGATGAAAGCGATGAGGTGGGGCAGCCGGGGCATCAAGGGGCTTTGTCCTGAAATGAGGGGTGGTTGTCATTTATGCCATTCGGGGATCGGATAATCTAGGGCCAACATTCAACCGCGCCGGAGAGATTGAGAATGACCGAAACCAAAACCGCAAATACCGCCCTGATCCTGATTGACTGGCAGCAGGGTTTTGCCGATCTGGATTATTGGGGGCAGCGCAATAATCCGGGGGCGGAGGCCAATGGCGCGGCGCTTCTGGCGCATTGGCGGGCAAAGGGCGCGCCGGTTATTCATGTGCGTCATGATTCAACAACCCCGATATCGCGCCTGCATCCCGATCATCCGGGGCATGAATTCATTGAGTTTGCCACACCGAAGGATGGTGAGGCGGTTTATGGCAAACAGGTCAATTCGGCGTTTATCGGAACGAGCCTTGAGGCCGATTTGCGGGCGCGGGGGATCAATCAGATCGTTTGTTGCGGGATATCGACCGATCATTGCGTGAATACGACAACGCGGATGGGGGCGAACCTTGGCTTTGAGGTGACGATTGTCAGTGATGCCTGTTTTGCGTTTGAGCGCAAATTGCCCGATGGGCGGGTGTTTGGTGCCGATCTTGTGCATGATGTGGCGCTGGCGAGTTTGAACGGCGAGTTTGCCAAAGTTTGCACGACAGATCAGGTGATCGGGGGGGATTGCGATTGACTTGCGTTCTGGCTTGACGCAGTTTTGCCGCCCGTCACCATCATAATCGTCCCCTGAAAAGGTTTGCCCCATGACCAAGATCGATACTGCCGAGAAGCTGCGCGAGATTTACGGAATGCCGATGGAATTGGCGGTTGCCAAGGCATTGACGAAACTTGACCCGCATTGCCGGCATTTTATCGAACTGGCACCCTTTGCAGTGATTTCATCGGCCGATGCCAAGGGCAATGCCGATGTCAGCCCGCGCGGCGACGGGCCGGGCTTTATCAAGGTGCTTGATGACAATACGCTTCTGATGCCGGATCGTCCGGGCAACAATCGCGTTGATACGTTATCGAACATCATTGAAAACCCGAATGTCGGGATGCTGTTTTTCGTGCCCGGTTTCAACGATACGCTGCGTGTGAATGGCACGGCGGAAATCCATAATGATCCGGCATTGCTGGCGCATTTTGCCGATACGCCAAAACTGCCGATCACGGTGATCAAAATCCGGGTCGCGGAAGCGTTCCTGCATTGTGCGAAATCGTTGATGCGCTCCAAGCTTTGGAGCATTGATAGCCAGGTGGATCGCAAGGTGATGCCGACCCTTGGCAAGATCATCAAGGATCAGACGGCAGCGAGTTTCGACGTTGGCACCCAGGAAGATGCCGATAAGTATTTCGCGCAATCC
>TARA_R100000049_G_scaffold5425_1_pt1 | contig 18408 bp, 14 predicted proteins | sample TARA_R100000049 | Tara Oceans TARA_R100000049 (sample SAMEA2619992) | marine metagenome | biome: marine biome (ENVO:00000447); feature: mesopelagic zone (ENVO:00000213) & marine oxygen minimum zone (ENVO:01000065); material: "saline water (ENVO:00002010), including plankton... | reverse complement strand
CAGCAACGCGCGGTATTCCTCTGTCGACGCCTGGATGCAGCTCATGTAGAAATCCATATCCGAGACGATATTGCGGTCTGCCAGAACCCCGACATTAAGATCATCGTAGATACCGGTCAGGCAGTGGCTGATGCCCATTCCGTCGCTGACCGGTGCCAGCGGAAACACGTTGACGATGCGCGCACCGGCAAAATAGCGCGGCACCAGACCGGGAATCCCGGGCACGTTGGTGATCAGGGTATTGACCAGCGGCACCGTGCTTGCCAGCCGCGACTTGTTCTGCAGCCAGGCACCCAGGGCGCGCACATAGGGCGGCATCATGTCGCCGACGGCGTTATTGAGGTCGCACAGCACGTCGCGCGCCAGCGGCACCCCGCGCGCCGTGCGACGGCGCACCGCAGACAAACGCTCAAGGGGCTCGCCAATGTCGGTTCCGATGCCGATAAACATCGCCGAAATCAGATTGCCGCAATCCTTCATCGCCTCAGTTGGCCGGACCGAAACCGGACACATGGCCACCAGCGATTCGCTGGCGGGCAACTGGTTGTGATGCGAGAGATAACGACGCATGCCCCCGGCGATGATGGAGATAACCACATCATTCAGCGTGGCGCCCGGGCACAACTGCCGCATGCGTTTGAGCTCGGGAATATTCCAGGTCAGCGCACCGTAGGAGCGGTGGGGTGATATCTGTACGTTGAAGATGGTACGCGGAACCCGACGCTGTTCCGGCTTGGCCTCGGAGCGCAAGCGGCGGGCCAGCTCGATACTCTTGCGTCCGGCGGTCAGCCCGGCGCGCATGCTGCGCCACGCCTGCCCCATCATCCGCGGCGTCGTGCGCGACCACATTTCCAGCCGGGTCGGCGCCCGCTCGGCCACTTCAACCCGGTCACGCCGGCCATACTCGTGATCTGCGGTTTCTTCCATCATTGCGGTTGTCAGTTCAAGGCTGGCCTTGCCATCCACATAGGCGTGATGGAACCGAATCAGCACCGCAAAGCTGTTCGGCGGAACGCCCTCCACGTTGTTGACCCCTTCAATAATGTAGATCTCCCAGGGCGCACGCTCCATATCTACGCTGCGCGACATGGTCCGCGCGGTGAAGATGCAGAGTTGCCGCCAGTCACCCGGCTGCGGCAGGCCAACATGGCGCACGTGATACTCCAGATCGAAATTCTCGTCATCCAGCCAATACGGGTCATCAAGCTGAAAGGGCGCCTTCTCAAGTCGGCGACGAAAGTACGAAGTCGTGTTCAAACGATCGGAAACGTATTGCAGGATGTCCTTGTGACGCACCAGGCCACCAGGGGCAGTGCTCTGATCGCACAGCCACAGGCTCCCAATCATCATGGGTTGGTTGGGCGCCTCAAAATAGAAAAAGTGGGAGTCCATCGGGGTCAGCTGCTTCATGGTAGAGATCCTCATACCGATTGGGTGTATGCGCCACGTACTACACAGATCAGGCTTTGAACACGGATACCAACAAAACGAATCAAAATTGAAAAACGCACCACCTTTATAAACAAACAGCGAACGCTTTTAGTTGATCCAAAACAGGATAATGCAATTTTGTGACCAATAAGTCACAGAAAAATACGACCGTTTCCAGGACGCCAAACACCCTTATTCTTGTGACCCGCATGCCAGACGCATTCCGTTGAAAAGCGAAAAAAATCAGAATGGATATCGAGTCAAAACGTAAAAGTGATCATTGCAGTGCAGGACATCGATGAGCACCCCAATCGTGCCCTCTTATCAGGCGGCATTTGAACGATGATTGAACGCTGACCGTGCAGCGCTATCGCGGCAAGCTAGGGTCTGACATCACAGCCAACGGACCAGACCATGACCACCACCTGCACCCGCCTGCTGGTTAACAAAGGCAACATCCACGAGTGCACCCTGCAGGAGGTGCCCAAACTGCAAGAGCAAGACCTGCAGGACGGCGAGGTGCTGCTGGACATTGACCACTTCGCCTTCACAGCAAACAACATCACCTACGCAACGCTGGGCGACCGATTCGGCTACTGGGACTTCTTCCCGGCCGAAGCCCCCTGGGGCCAGGTGCCGGTGTGGGGGTTTGCCGAAGTCAGCGCCAGCCGCCACCCGGACATTGCGGTTGGCACGCGGGTCTATGGATACCTGCCGATGGCCGGACAGCTGCGCGTGCGCCCAGGCAACCTCACCGCCAGCAGCTTCACCGACACGGCAGACCACCGCAGTCACCTGGCACTGGCCTACAACCAGTATCAGTTCACCGCCACCGATCCAGCCTATCGCCCGGAACTGGAAGCGCTGCAGATGCTGCTGCGCCCGTTGCTGCTGACCTCATTCCTGCTGGATGATTTTCTGCAGGAAAATGGCTGCTTCGGCGCCGAGCAAATCATCCTGACCAGCGCCTCCAGCAAGACCGCGCTGGGTCTGGCATTCATGCTTCAGCACCAGCGCGCCAGCAGAGACGGCAAGCCCCAACGCATCGTCGCCCTGACCTCCGCCGGCAACGTCAGCTTTGTCGCCGGGCTCGGCTACTACGATCAGACCATCGCCTACGACCAGCTCGACCAGCTCGATGCATCGATCCCGAGCGTGCTTATCGACTTCGCCGGCAACGGGGGGCTGTTGGCAGATGTCCACACCCACCTGGGTGACAACCTGACCTTCAGCTCGCTGGTTGGAGCCGCGCACTGGGATCAGCGCAAAACGGAAAAGAACCTGCCCGGCGCCAAGCCCGAAGTCTTCTTTGCCCCCGGTTACTGGGCACAGCGCAGCAAGGCACTGGGCCCGGCCGAGCTAATGCAGCGGTTTGCCAGTCTGTGGATGCCGCTGACCCGATCGGTTGGCAGCTGGATGGAAATCACAGCGGCGGTGGGTGGGGAGGCTATCCGCCAGGGCTATCTGGATACCCTTAATGGGCTGATCAGGCCGGAAACAGGCGTGATAATGAAAATCGGGGGCGAGCATGGCGATAGCCGATAACGCTGAGCAACGACCTCGAAAATAGCGCGCACCAGAAGGCTGAAAGGCTTCTGCCAATACCCCTTAAAGCGGCCACAGGGCGCCGTGGCCCTGGGTAACGGGAACAGGGTAGCATTGCCGCCTCAGGCTGCGCTGCGATACCCGCACGGCCACGACATGTCGTGGCCGCCACACCAAACACCACCCACCGGCCCGACCGATAACCAAACGCCGCAACCACACCTGCAGGAACACCACCTGCCCCGCCCGCAAATCACACCAAACACGCAACCACTGCCGGCGACCTAATATCCCGTAGGGCCACGACATGTCGTGGCCGCCACACCACATAGCCTTCCCCCCGCACACAATCCAACAACCCACACAAAACAACGACTTCCAGCTTCAAGCTTCTAGCCTCCAGCTTTGCCCTCCCCAGTGCTACCATCACACTCCAACCCCGAAACACGGCCAGGAGCCCCCGATGTGCGAACTGCTCGGCATGAGCGCCAATGTCCCGACCGACATCTGCTTCAGCTTTGCCGGCCTGATGCGCCGCGGCGGCGAGATTGGCCCGCACAGGGATGGCTGGGGCGTCGCCTTCTATGAAGGCAAAGGCCTGCGCTGCTTTCACGACGCCAACCCCTGCCACAGCTCCGCCATCGCCCGTCTGATCGAGCAATACCCGATCCAATCCGAGAACGTCATCTGCCATATCCGCCAGGCCAATGTCGGCGGCGTCAGCCTGGCCAACACCCACCCGTTCACCCGCGAGCTCTGGGGCCAATACTGGGCCTTTGCCCACAACGGCCAGTTGACCGACTTCACCCCGTCAACCGGGCCCTACACCGCCGTTGGCGATACCGACAGCGAACGCCTCTTCTGTCACCTGCTCAACACCCTGGCAAGCCGCTACACCGCGCCGCCTGCGCTCGAAGACCTGACTCGAACACTCAGCGACTGCTGCGCCCCACTGATCAAGCTTGGCGTCTGCAACCTGATGCTCAGCAACGGCGACTGGCTGTTCACCCTGTGCACCAGCAAACTCCACTGGATCACCCGCCGCGCCCCCTTCGGCCCGGCACAGCTCAGCGACCTGGAACTGGAAGTCGACTTCAAACAGCACACCACCGCCAACGACGTCGTCACCGTCATTACCACCGAACCGCTGACCAGCAACGAACACTGGCAGGCATATGAGCCAGGGGAGTGGATGTTGTGGCGCAAGGGCGAGACTCTGCTTGGCAGTCATTTGGATTGACACTGCTAACCTAGTTAGCACCGTCTAGGACTCAGGTGCAGCAAGCTCCGAAAGTTATCTGTGTTGCGCCCCACCACATACCGTCATAGGGTCGAACAACTACCAACGCCAACTCTGATTCACTCTGAGAGTTCAGCATCAGGAAGTGGCAATACATCGATGAGGCCTGTCAGTTCGGGGTATTTCTCACTCATAATCTCCAACCCGTTCCTAGCCTCAGTATAGTTTTCTGGTGCATGAAGTGACTTTAATATAAGCATTTGCTCGCGAGCATCCCCAATACGACCATTCAGAGCAAGCGCCAACCCATAACGAAAAAGACATGGTGGGAAGGGGTAACGCACAGCGACCTTTCGCATAAACTCGAGTTCATCCGCAGTCATTCCTGGCTCTGCTTGCATGCGTGCAAACTCAATAAAGGAACTCAACTGGGTCAACATCAATACTTCTGGAGGGGGGCTGCCATTCCTCTCCCCTATTCCAGATGCTTCAAATCTCATCTCAAGCGAATCAGAATGCAGTAGGGAGTATTCTCGATATATCAAAACGAACCCAAACACAGAAAAAACCAAAACACAGCAACCCAAAAACCTACTAACAGGCACAACACAAACATTACCAACATTATATATGGCAACTCCAGCAATCACTCCTAGAGGCAGCAGAAAATAGGCATACTCCAGAGGATACTCAAAGCAACCGTGAACAACAAAAACACAGACAACCAGAAACGCAAAGAAACCCTCAATACTTTTAATCAAAAAGAAAACACGCAAAAACCATAACGCAAAAAAAACGACAAGCAGCCCACCTAATATCGCCCCATTCCAAAGCAATACATCAAGCACAATGTTATGGCTATGCTCAACAAGAAAAGGGGCATAATGAAGCTGCGAGGCGTAAACCTGCGCAACACTAACTTGATTCCAACCATAACCCCAAAGCGAGGCATCTTTAACAGCCAATAAGAGCTGCCACCAGATATCAAGTCGATGTGCACCACCACTCAGCCGTTCCAAGCCCGACGCTTCTGGCAACAGAAGCCATTCAGATAGAAAGGGAAGCAGCCAAAAAAGAATAAGGTACAAAGCAAAAAAGCCTAAAACCCAAATCACACGTAATCGCAGAAAAACTCTGCGCGAAAGCCAAAACCATGCAGGTATCAACACACACATAATAGCCAAGGGCGTGCGTGATTGAGTCAGCGCTAAACCCACAAGCAGAAATACCGTTACCAAACCAGCAGATAGCCGCCCAATGCGTCCACGCTCAAAGAAGTAAGCTATACCAAGCAGCGCCGCAACCAAAAAACTGGCAAAATTATTCGGTTGAGCAAAGTTGGCGTAAGGCCGCCCCCCCGGCATTAGATCAGCGACCCAAATGCTCCCTGACAGCTGCAGCCATTGCCGAAGAGCAATCCAGACAGAGATCCCTGCGGATAGAGAAACAACGAAGAAAAATACAGATACCAATTGATACGAATCACCACGAGCACGGCAAAAACTATATCCAGCAGAAACGCACAATCCAAATGCTGCAAGATAAATAGCAGCGACAAGCGCATCACCAAAAAAGAAAATGACATCCGCATACCACTGTAACAGCGGAATGACAGCAACAACAAGAAAGAAAACACTTAAGATTGGAAAATATAAACCATCCCGACTAATGAAAACCACCAAGGCGTAAAAGCCTATCGCCGCAAGAAACATCAGAAATTCCTGATATGCGGTTACCCACGGGAAATAATGATTTGGCAACAACCAAGCCAAGGCAGCAGCCAAAAAAACAAGCGCAATAAAGGTAGCTTTCGGCACAGCGAACAGCGAGTTTTTCACAATAATTATTCCAACAAAAAAGGCAGGCCGGTCACGGCCTGCCTCAGAGCGCGGCGGTTAAGCCTCGATCATTACTGCAAAAAATCAACCGCGGCAAGAGCCTGGACGGAAGTTGTTCGGAATAGTACCGCCACACACCCAGCGGCCAATTTGATCGCCAGCAGTAGGCACAGTATTACCGGTAGCACCAACAAAGGGAGTCAGAGTAATGGTCTTCGTATCAACGTCACTACCAATGTTTTGCGCAGTGACAGTGATCTTACCATTGCCGTCCGTCTCAATACTTTTAACAAACTGCGAACTGGCCGACGCAGACTCGCAACCCCAAGCCCCCCCAATGGGCAGCGAACCAGTTGCACTCTGAACAACTTCAGTGATTGTGGTGCGGCACGAAGACGCAGCAAGGATCAACTCAGACACTTTGGCGCGCTTGGTGTAGTCTTGGTAAGCCGGAAGAGCGATGGCAGCAAGAATACCGATGATTGCAACTACGATCATCAGTTCGATAAGGGTGAAACCCTTTTGTGCTTTCATGTGTTTACTCCTTTAAGTGAAATAGCCATGCGGCTACCAAAATCAAAGCAAAAACCGGACCAACATGCAAAGCGACGTATTGCGACCCGTGCACCGCAACATACCAGTCTTCTGGACGTCTCTGAAAAGACGACACGCGACATAAAGTGACATTTTTTGTCACCTCAGCACTACACACGCATACTACCCACTGATAACCCACGCACAGCAGGCCCACCCGGACAGTTCAATCCCGGCGGCGTCTGTACTATAGTCTGCAGCATTGATGCTTTTGAAATTCAGGACTATTGCCACATGGAAACCCCCGCTCTTTCAGGGCTAGCACGGCGTATTGTGCAGGAAGGCCTTATCCAGGCCGACGTGGCCGCGAAAGCCTGCCAGCAGGCTAGTCAGGACAAAATCCCGCTGATCACCCATCTGGTGCAGAAGAAGCTTGCGGATGCGCGCTCGCTCGCCATGACCTGCGCTGAAGAGTTCGGCTACCCCTACTTCGACCTCAGTGCTCTGGACAAGGAAGCCCAACCCAAGGAGTTGGTTAGCGAAAAGCTGGTGCGCCAGCACAATGTGATGCCGCTGTTCAAGCGCGGCTCACGCCTGTATCTGGCCATTTCTGATCCAACCAATCAGCAGGCCCTCAGTGATGTGCAGTTCCACACCGGCCTGATGACCGACGCGGTGATCGTCGAAGACGACAAGCTGCTGAGCGCGATCGAAAAATACCTCGACAGCCCGACCGGTGGACTTGGTGATATTGGTGATGCCGATCTAGAGGACCTTGACGTACAAACCGTCAAGGATGAAGACCGTGCGGACGGTGGCAGCGACGCGGACGACGCGCCCATCGTGCGCTTCGTCAACAAGATGCTGCTCGATGCGGTGCGCATGGGTTCATCTGACCTGCACTTTGAGCCCTATGAAAAGATGTACCGTGTGCGTTTCCGTACCGACGGCGTGCTGCACGAGGTAGCCAAGCCTCCCGTGCAGCTGGGCGTGCGCATTGCGGCGCGCCTGAAGGTGATGTCGTCCATGGACCTGGCCGAGCGCCGCAAGCCTCAGGATGGCCGCATCAAGCTGAAGATTTCCAAGAGCAAGGCCATCGACTTCCGGGTCAATACCCTGCCGACGCTATGGGGCGAGAAAGTGGTGCTGCGTATTCTCGACTCCGAAAGCGCCAAGATGGGTATCGACGCGCTGGGTTATGAAGACGATCAGAAGCAGATGTATATGGCGGCCCTTGCCAGGCCGCAGGGCATGATTCTGGTTACCGGCCCGACCGGCTCGGGCAAAACCGTATCGCTGTATACCGGCCTGAACATCCTCAATACCATGGAGCGCAACATCTCCACCGCCGAGGACCCGGTCGAAATCAACCTGGAAGGCATCAACCAGGTCAACGTGAACCCCAAGCAGGGTCTCGATTTTGCCCAGGCGCTGCGCGCCTTCCTGCGTCAGGACCCGGACATCATCATGGTGGGTGAGATCCGCGACCTGGAAACCGCCGAAATCGCGATCAAGGCGGCACAGACCGGCCACATGGTGATGTCCACCCTGCACACCAACAGCGCCGCCGAGACGCTGACGCGTCTGCGCAACATGGGTGTGCCCTCGTTCAACATCGCCACCTCGGTCAACCTGATCATCGCCCAGCGTCTGGCAAGACGGCTGTGCAAGTCCTGCAAGGCCCCGATGGAAGTGCCCCGCGAGGTGCTACTGGAGGAAGGCTTCACGCCAGAGAAAATTGATGCAGGCCTAACAATTTACGGCCCTGTGGGTTGCGAAAACTGTAAAGACGGTTATAAAGGTCGTGTTGGTATCTATGAGGTCGTCAAGATCACTCCGGCGATGCAGCGCATCATCATGGAAGACGGCAACTCCATTCAGATTTCCGACGTAGCCCAGAGTGAGGGTTTCCGAAACTTGCGCCAGTCCGCGCTGATGAAGGCGGAAGAAGGTGTGACCAGCCTGGCGGAAGTCAACCGAGTGACCAAGGATTAAGTCATGGCGCAACAAGCCGCACTGAGAAAGAAACCCGCCGCCAGGAAGGCCAAGGAAGAAAAACTCTACCCCTTCAAGTGGGAGGGCAAGGATCGCAAGGGCACCAGGATCGATGGCGTGCTTCAGGGCGAGAACGCCGCACTGGTTAAAACCCAGCTGCGCAAGCAGGGCATTCTGGTCACCAAGATCAAGCGTGAATCGGCCTTGTTCGGCAAGCGACCAAAACCGATCAAGCCGCTGGATATTGCGTTCTTCACCCGCCAGCTGGCAACCATGATGGAATCCGGTGTCCCCATCATCCAGGCGTTTGAGATCATTGCCGAAGGTGCAGAAAACCCAAGCGTTGGCAAACTGGTTACCCAAATCAAGACAGACGTTGCCGCCGGTAACACTCTGGCAGACTCCCTGCGCCAGCACCCCAAGTATTTTGACGATCTGTTTTGCAACCTGGTTGAGTCGGGCGAACAATCTGGCCGACTGGAGTCCCTGCTTGATCGCATCGCGACCTACAAGGAAAAGACCGAGGCACTCAAGGCCAAGATCAAGAAGGCCATGACCTACCCGATTGCGGTTATTGTGGTCGCAGTGATTGTGACGGCGATCATGCTACTCAAGGTGGTGCCCAGCTTCCAGGAAGTGTTCGCCAACTTTGGCGCCGAGCTGCCAGCCTTTACCCTGTTTGTTATCGGGTTATCCGAGTGGCTGCAGGCTTGGTGGTTCGTCGCGCTTATTCTGATTATTGGTACCGGGTACGCTTATTCCCAGGCCCATGTGCGCTCCAAGGCGTTCCGCGACTTTGAAGACCGCACCCTGCTGAAGGCGCCTATCGTCGGCGATATTGTCTATCAGGCGGCAGTGGCACGTTATGCCCGCACTCTGGCCACCACCTTCGCTGCCGGTGTGCCGCTGGTGGATGCGCTGGACTCGGTCGCAGGGGCATCCGGTAACGTGGTGTTCTACAACGCGGTCATGAAAATCAAGGAAGACGTGTCTGCTGGCTCCCAGCTCAATTTTTCGATGCGCGCGACCAAGGTATTTCCGTCGCTCGCAACGCAGATGACCGGTATCGGCGAAGAGTCCGGTAACCTTGATGGCATGCTGGAGAAGGTAGCCGATTATTACGAGGCGGAAGTCGACAACAAGGTCGATAATCTGACCACTCTGCTCGAACCGCTGATCATGTCGGTGCTGGGTATTCTGGTCGGCGGCCTGATCGTCGCCATGTACCTGCCGATCTTCCAGCTGGGTAACGTTGTCTGACCCATGCCGCTCCTTGACTATCTGGCCAGCCACGCGCTGGCCTTTGTTTTGCTCGCCGGGCTGCTGGGCCTGATCGTTGGCAGCTTCCTCAACGTGGTGATTCACCGTCTGCCGGGCATGATGGAGCGCGAGTGGCGGCAACAGGCGCTTGAGCTGCTCGAACCCAACAAAAAGCACCCTGCCGCAGAAACCTACAACCTGCTGCTGCCCCACTCCCATTGCCCGCACTGCAAGACCGAAATAAAGGCCTGGCAGAACCTGCCGGTAATCAGCTACCTGTTGCTGCGCGGCCGCTGCGGCCAATGTAGGGCGCCAATCAGCCCCCGCTACCCGCTGGTCGAGATTCTGACGGCGGCGCTGTCGATGGTAGTAGCCTGGCACTACGGTTTTGGCTGGGCGGCCGGCGGCATGCTGCTGCTGACCTGGGGCCTGATCAGCCTGAGCATGATCGACGCCGACACCCAGTTACTGCCCGATGACCTTGTGCTGCCGTTGCTGTGGCTGGGCCTGATCGCCAACAGCATCGGCCTTTACACCGACCTCAATACCGCCTTGTGGGGCGCCATTGCCGGCTACCTCAGCCTGTGGTCGGTGTATTGGCTGTTCAAGCTGATCACCGGCAAGGAAGGCATGGGCTACGGCGACTTCAAGCTGCTCGCCATGCTTGGCGCCTGGGGTGGCTGGCAGATTCTGCCGCTGACCATCCTGCTGTCATCGCTGGTGGGTGCCATTCTCGGCATCATCATTCTCAAGACACGTGGTGCAGCCAACAGCACACCACTGCCCTTCGGGCCCTATCTGGCCATTGCCGGCTGGATAGCGCTGATCTGGGGTGAGACAATCACCAGCCAGTATCTGCAGTTCGCCGGTTTCTGACAGCAGCCGGCATCCATCCCGAGGATCCGTACCCGATGATCATAGGCCTGACTGGCGGCATTGGCAGTGGCAAGACCGCTGCTGCCAATCGCTTTGCTGCCGAACATGGCATCCACGTTGTGGACGCCGACCTCAAGTCCCGTGTTGTGGTTGAGCCGGGCAAGCCGGCCCTGAGCCATATTGTCGACCGCTTTGGCGATGCCATCCTGCTGGAGGACGGCAACCTGAATCGTGCGGCCCTGCGCGAGCGGGTATTCGCTGAACCGCAGGAGCGCCGGTGGCTGGAGCAGTTGCTGCACCCGCTGATTCGCGAAGAGATCATGACCGATCTACAGTCCGCCCGCTCGCCTTACGCGCTACTGGTCTCACCACTGCTGGTCGAGTCAGGCCAGAATAGTCTGACCAAGCGCATCATCGTGGTCGATGTGCCTGAAGCCATGCAGCTCGCACGCACCGTTCAGCGCGATGCGGTGCCCGAGGCACAGGTGCGCGCCATCATGCAGGCACAGGCCCAGCGGGAAGAACGCCTGCGCCATGCCCACGACGTCCTCACCAACGACAGCGACCTCGCGGCACTGCACGCCCAGGTCGATGCGCTGCACCAGCGCTATCTCAAACTGCTGGAGTCCCAAGCATGACACTGACGGTCAACTGCCCCACCTGCAAGGCACCGGTCACCTGGGACGACAGCTTCCCTGAACGGCCCTTCTGCAGCCATCGCTGCCGGCTGATTGATCTGGGCGCCTGGGCGACTGAAGAGCACGTGATTGAAGGCCGTCAGGACGACGAGCAGGATATCTTTTCCGACGACTTGCCGGAGCGCTGAGCATGCGCCGCATTCACGTCATGGCGGCGGTCATTCGTGACCCCCAACGCCGAATCTTGATCGCAAAGCGCCCGGACAACGCACATCAGGGCGGGTTATGGGAGTTTCCCGGCGGCAAGCTGGAAGCAGACGAGACCCGCCTCGATGGGCTGCGCAGGGAGCTGAAGGAAGAGCTGGGGATAACCGTGATCAGCGCGCGCCCGCTGATCGATTTGCAGCATGACTACACAGACAAACAGATTCGTCTGGATGTGTGGGAAGTCAGCAGTTTCAGCGGCGACGCACATGGCGCCGAGGGCCAGCCGGTGCGCTGGGTAACCGAACAACAGCTGAACGACTTCAGCTTTCCGGCGGCCAATCAGCCGATCGTCACCGCCGCGCAGTTGCCTGACCGCTATCTGGTGACTCCGGATATGGACGAACCCGACCTGCTGGACGGGATTGGCCGAGCCGTTGCGGCAGGCATGCGACTGATACAACTGCGCCAGACACAGCTGGATGACGCGCGCTACCGGGCGCTGTGCGAGCAGGTGATGGCCCGCTGGAGTGACCAGGCCATATTTATGCTGAAGGGTGATCAGGCACCAGTGATCGAAGGCGCCGGCTGGCACCTGACGGCTGCACAACTGCGTAACTTTGCCCGACAGCCGACGCCAGTTCGTCCGCTGTCAGAGCACCGCTGGCTGGCGGCCTCCTGCCACAACGCAGAGGAGCTGCAGATGGCGGAAGCCCTGGGAGTGGATTTTGTAACGCTGTCGCCTGTTCTGCCCACACAAACCCATCCCGACGCTCTGCCCCTCGGCTGGGAGCAGGCCCACGCCCTGCTGACACGCTGCCGCCTGCCCGCCTACCTGCTGGGTGGACTGACGCTGGCCGAGCTGAATACCGCCCACCATGCAGGCGCACAGGGCATTGCGGCCATCAGAGGGCTGTGGCCGAGCAGCCAGTAAGCGCCCGGTCAACGACAGCGCAACACCTGCGGGCGCGGCATGCCGCGCCCCTACAATGCATCGCCGCGGTGTTTCATATTTCGTGATTTTGCAGGGCCACGACATGTCGTGGCCGCAAGGTAGATGCGCAGGCTGTTGCCGCACCCGGCGGTCTGCCGGCACAGTATTCGCGGGCGCGGCATGGCGCCCCCTTACAGCTGTACCACCCGCAGCTCTTTCGGCATGCTGAAGACGATGTTTTCTTCCTTGCCCGCCAGCTCCTCTGCGCCGGTGGCACCCTGGGCGTGCAGGTGGGCGATAACCTGGCGCACCAGCACATCCGGTGCCGAGGCGCCTGCGGTGACGCCGACATTCTGCGCGCCCTCCAGCCAGGCTGATTGAATCTCTTCGGCACCATCAATCAGGTAGGCAGGCGTGCCCATACGCTCGGATAGCTCGCGCAGGCGATTGGAGTTGGAGCTGTTCGGGCTGCCGACCACCAGCACCACATCACAGGACGCAGCCAGTTGCTTGACGGCATCCTGGCGGTTCTGGGTGGCGTAGCAGATGTCATCCTTGCGTGGCCCGTCAATTGACGGGAAACGCGCACGCAACGCGTCGATCACCCGCGCGGTGTCATCCATCGACAGGGTGGTCTGGGTGACAAACGCCAGGCGCTCAGGGTCTTGAACCTGCAAGCGCTCGACATCCGCCTCGTCCTCAACCAGATAGATTGCCCCGCCGTTACTGGCGTCGTACTGCCCCATGGTGCCTTCGACTTCAGGGTGGCCCGCGTGGCCGATAAGGATGCATTCGCGCCCTTCGCGGCTATAGCGGGTTACTTCCATATGCACCTTGGTCACCAGCGGGCAGGTGGCGTCAAACACCTTGAGACCGCGATCTGCCGCCTCCTGACGCACAGCCTGAGACACGCCGTGGGCGCTGAAGATAACGATCACGTCATCCGGCACCTGATCGATTTCTTCGACAAACACCGCGCCACGATTGCGCAGATCCTCGACCACAAACTTGTTATGGACTACCTCGTGACGCACGTAGATCGGCGGGCCGAACACTTCCAGCGCGCGATTGACGATCTCGATGGCTCGGTCGACACCGGCGCAAAAGCCGCGGGGGTTGGCCAGTTTGATCTGCATGAAAAGCCTCGCTGGAGTATCGAAAGAATGGGCCGAGAGCTGACGCGCTCAGCGCACGTCGACGATTTCGACGTCAAAGGTAATGACCTTGCCGGCCAGCGGATGATTGAAGTCAACCTCGACCACCGAATCATGCACCTGCTTGACCACACCCGGCAACTCGCCGCCGGCGGCGTCGGCAAAGATCACCAGCAGCCCCGGCTCCAGCTCCATTTCGTCAAACTGATCGCGGGCTATGGTCTGGATATTCTGCTCATTGCCCGGCCCGAAGCCGCGCTCGGGCTCAATCTCGAAACTGCGGCAGTCACCGGCCTTGAGACCGAACAGCACCTGCTCAAAACCGGGCAACAGACTGCCGTCACCCACCTTGAAGGTAGCTGGCTGCTTGTCGGTAGTGGTATCGACCACGTCGCCATTGGGCAGCTTGAGGGTAAAGTGCAGGGTTACTTCGGACTCGTGACCAATACGTGTTTCTATCATGGGAATCTCGCCTGGAAAGCCGGGCCCGCTTGCGCGGGCCATCGATCAATTTTGCTCCGGCTTCCTGCCGAAAAACATGTCGAACAGCAGCAATGCCGCACCGACGGTAATGGCGCTGTCGGCAATATTGAAGGCCGGGAAGAACCAGCTCTGCTGCCAGTGCACCAGAATGAAGTCGGTCACCTTGCCGTGAATCACCCGGTCATACAGGTTGCCGATGGCGCCACCCAGAATCAGTGCCAACGCGATGGCTTCAAGCTTTTTGCTGCGATCCAGACGCGCCAGCCAGACGCACAGCACTATGCTCACAACGACTGCGATGACGGCAAACAGCCAGCGCTGCCAGCCACTGGCGTCGGCCAGAAAGCTGAACGCGGCACCGGTGTTGTAGGCCAGGGTGAAGCTGAACAGGTCATCGATGATCGGCACCTGCTGATACAGCTGCAGCTCCGACACAGCCACCCATTTGGTCAACTGATCGAGCACAATGACCAGCGCCGACAGCACCAGCCAGATCAGACTGCCCTTGCGGACATCAGGCATGCTTGCGTACCTCACCGGCGCCTTCGATGTTCTCGACGCAGCGGCCACAGATGTCCGGGTGAGCGGCGTGGCTGCCGACGTCGGCGCGCAGGTGCCAGCAGCGTGCACACTTGGCAGCGTCTGACTTGACGATCTGCAGCTTCAGGCCTGAAACCTCGGTTTCTACCGCCTGCTCGCCCGCCTCGGCCAGCGGTGCCAGGGTAGCCTGCGAGGTAATCAGCACAAAGCGCAGTTCATCACCCAGCTGGGCCAGCGCGGCGCGCAGGCTGTCATCGGCGTAGAGGGTGACTTCGGCTTCCAGGTTGCCACGCAGTACCTTGGCATTGCGCAGGTTTTCCATTTCCTTGTTGACCGCCTCCTTGACGCCCATGACCTGGGCCCAGAAGTCGCGACCCAGCGCCTGCCCTTCCGGCAGCGCCTCAAGCCCTTCGTACCAGGTGGTGAGCATGACCGACTCGCTGCGCTCGCCCGGCAGGTACTGCCAAAGCTCCTCGGCGGTGAAGCACAGGATTGGCGCAACCCAGCGCACCAGCGCCTCGGCGATGTGATACAGCGCAGTCTGACAGGAGCGACGCGCGACGCTGTTCGCCTGGGTAGTGTACTGACGGTCCTTGATGATATCGAGATAGAAGCCGCCCAGCTCCTGCACGCAGAAGTTGTGCACCTTCTGATAAACATTCCAGAAGCGATAGGTTTCATAGGCCTCGACAATCTCCTGCTGCAGCAGCAGGGCGCGGTCAACGGCCCAACGGTCCAGATCCAGCATCTGCTCGCCCGGCAGAGCATCAGTCGCCGGATCAAAGCCGCTCAGGTTGGACAGCAGGAAGCGCGCAGTATTGCGGATACGGCGGTAGGCGTCAGCGCTGCGCTGCAGGATCTGATCGGACACAGCGATTTCAGCGGTGTAATCGGTCGAGGACACCCACAGACGCAGAATGTCGGCACCCAGGGTGTCGTTGACCTTCTGCGGCGCGATGGTGTTACCCAGCGACTTGGACATCTTGCGGCCCTTCTCGTCGACCGTGAAACCGTGCGTCAGCAGGCCACGATAAGGCGCATGACCGTCGATCGCACAACCAGTCAGCAGCGACGAGTGGAACCAGCCGCGATGCTGGTCGGAGCCTTCCAGATACAGGTCGGCGCGCGGCCCCTGATCGTGGCCCATCGGGTGCGAGCCGCGCATAACATGCCAGTGGGTGGTCCCGGAGTCGAACCAGACATCCAGGGTATCGCTGATCTTTTCGTACTGGGCTGCTTCATCGCCCAGCAGTTCGGCCGCATCCAAATTGAACCAGGCATCGATCCCCTGCTGCTCCACGCGCTGGGCAACCTGCTCGATCAGCTCGACGGTGCGCGGATGCAGTTCGCCCGACTCGCGATGCAGGAAGAACGGAATCGGCACACCCCAGTTACGCTGACGGGAGATACACCAGTCCGGGCGACCGGCGATCATGTTGTGCAGGCGCTGCTTGCCCCAGGCGGGAACAAAGTCGGTCTCTTCAATGGCCTTGAGCGCGCGCTCGCGCAGGGTCTCGCCATCGGCAACCGGCACGTCCATACCGACAAACCACTGGGCGGTAGCACGGTAGATCAGCGGCGTCTTGTGGCGCCAGCAATGCATGTAGCTGTGCTGGATGCTCTGATGCTTGAGCAGCGCGCCCACTTCCTCCAGCTTGGCGACGATGGCCGGGTTGGCCTTCCAGATAAACTGGCCGCCGAAGAACGGCAAATCCTGAACGTAGACACCGTTGCTCTGCACCGGGCTGAGGATGTCATCGTTGTGCATGCCGTACTGCTTGCAGGTGCGGAAGTCGTCTTCACCATAGGCCGGAGCCGAGTGAACGATACCGGTACCGGCGTCCAGCTCGACATAGTCAGCCAAGTAAACCGGCGACAGGCGGTCATACAGCGGGTGACGGAAGTTGATCAGTTCAAGCGACGCACCGGCGGTGGTAGCGAGCACCTGGCCTTCCAGGCCATAGCGCGCCAGACAGTCGGCAACCAGATCCTCGGCAAGCACCAGCAGGCGCTCACCGGTATCAACCAGCGCGTAATTGAATTCGGGGTGGGCATTCAGCGCCTGGTTGGCAGGAATGGTCCAGGGTGTTGTGGTCCAGATGACCATGGCTGCCGGCTTGGGCAGCGCATCCAGACCGAAGGCCGCCGCCAGCTTGTCGGCATCCTCGACCGAGAAGGCAACATCAATGGCTTCGGACTTCTTGTCCTGATACTCGACCTCGGCCTCGGCCAGCGCCGAGCCACAGTCAAAGCACCAGTTGACCGGCTTGAGACCCTTGAACACTACGCCCTGCTCAACCATGCGGCCCAGCGCGCGAATCTCGCCCGCCTCGTTGGCATAGTTCATGGTCAGGTAGGGATTGTCCCAGTCACCCAGCACGCCCAGACGAATGAAATCGGCCTTCTGCAGCGCAACCTGCTCGCCGGCATATTCGCGGCACAGCGCGCGCACCTGATCGGCCGGCAGGTGCTTGCCGTGGGTCGTTTCCACCTTGTGCTCGATCGGCAGACCGTGACAGTCCCAACCCGGCACGTAGGGCGCATCGAAGCCCGACAGGGTCTTGGAACGGACGATCATGTCCTTGATGATCTTGTTGAGTGCATGACCGATATGAATAACGCCGTTGGCGTACGGGGGGCCATCGTGCAGGACAAACTGCGGACGCCCCTGGCTGACTTCCCGAATCCGCTGGTACAGGCCGTCCAGACGCTTGAGCGTCTCAGGTTCGCGGTTCGGCAGCCCGGCCTTCATAGGAAAATCCGTGGCGGGCAGATTCAATGTCGCTTTGTAGTCGGTCATTTTCTATCAGGCTCTCGAAAAATTTACAGACCCCACTGGGCCCTGGCGGCAGCAAAATCGGCCTTGATCGCCGCCTGCAATGCGTCCAGCGAGTCGAAACGCTTTTCGTCCCGCAACTTCTGGTGAAAAACGACGGTCAGCCGGCGACCATACAGATCGCCGGAAAAATCAAACAGGTGCACCTCCAGGTGCGCCTTGCCATCCCCGCTGACCGAAGGGCGCTTGCCGATATTGGCCACGCCCTTGAGCACCACACCATCCAGCTCAACGCTGACGCGGTATACGCCGTGCAGCGGCGGATTGACCCGCTTGAGCTGAACATTGGCGGTCGGCGCACCTATGGTACGTCCCAGCTGTTGCCCGTAAACCACACGCCCGGTAATGCTGAACGGGCGCCCCAACAACAGCGAGGCGAGAATAAAATCGCCCTCGGCCAATACCTGGCGCAGGCGGCTGCTGCTGATCCGCTCGCCGCTCTCGGCAACCGTATTGGCGGCCTCAACGGTAAACCCGTGCGCAATCCCGCTTTGTTGCAGGAAGGCAAAATCGCCGGAACGGTCACAGCCAAACCGGAAGTCGTCGCCAACTTCAAGGTGGCGAACCCCCAGACCATCAATCAGTACCTGTTGCACAAACTGCTCGGCACTCAGCTCGCGCAGCCTGCGATTGAACGCCAGGCACAGCACCCGGTCCACCCCGTTGTGCTGCAGCAGAGTCAGCTTCTCGCGCAAGCGGGTCAGCCGGGGCGGTGCAGCATCAGGCGCGAAGAACTCGCGCGGCTGCGGCTCGAAAATCACGACACAGCCGGGCAGCCCGAGACGTTCGGAGTGAGCACGCAGGCGCGCCAGAATGGCCTGATGTCCAACATGTACACCATCGAAATTGCCGATAGTGGCGACGCAGCCCCGGTGCCGGGGCCGCAGGTTATGTAAACCG
>TARA_R100000049_G_scaffold5424_2_pt1 | contig 18566 bp, 9 predicted proteins | sample TARA_R100000049 | Tara Oceans TARA_R100000049 (sample SAMEA2619992) | marine metagenome | biome: marine biome (ENVO:00000447); feature: mesopelagic zone (ENVO:00000213) & marine oxygen minimum zone (ENVO:01000065); material: "saline water (ENVO:00002010), including plankton... | reverse complement strand
GACATTTGCCGCGACCTCGTCGGGCAGTGTGACGGTGGGCGGTTCGGGTACCGGCACGCTGACGCTGACGGGCACGGCAGCCAATATCAACACATGGCTCGATACCACATCCAATATTCAGTATACCGGCGCATCGAACGCGGCGGGCGATAATGCGGCAACCTTTACGATCAATGCCGATGACGGTACGGTCAATCCGCAGGTTGGCGGCGGCAATGTCGATATCGTCTCTGCTCCGGTGATCGGCAATCTGAATGGGGATAGTGTCACCTATACCGAAGGCGGCGGCGCGGTTGCCATTGATGCCGGAACGGCGGCGACCGTTGCCGATAGCGACAATACCGATTTCAATGGCGGCAATCTGACCGTCAGTATCACAGGCGGCGGCAATGCTGCGCAGGATATCCTGGGGCTTTCGACCGGGGGCACGATTACGCTTTCCGGCTCAACTGCGGGCTCGACTGTCAGTGTCGGTGGCACCGTGATCGGTACGCTGGCCAACAATATTGCCGCAGGCAACAATCTGGTGATCAATTTCGATGGCAACGCCACCCCTGCACGGGTCGCGAGCCTTCTGGCGGCGATCCAGTACAGCAACAGCAACGCGGATGATCCGACGACAGGGGCGCGGACGGTACGGGTGACGGTTACCGATGCGTCGGGTGGTTTTACCTCCGCCCCGGCTGATGTTACGGTCAATGTGGTGGGTGTGAATGATGCGCCGACGGTTTCGGCCACTGGTGGCACTCCGACCTTTACCGAAAACGGTACGGCGGTTGATCTGTTCTCTGGTGTCACGATCAGCACGGGTGAAAGCGGTCAGACGATTTCGGGCATGACCTTTACGGTGACCAATGCCGAAGCCAGCGACAGCATCACATTTGATGGTAAGGCGATCTCGCTTGTCAATGGAACCGGGTCCACTGCCACCAACGGACTGACCTATAACGTTTCGGTTACGGGCGGTGTTGCGACCATCACGATTACCGGCGGTACCCTGAGTGCGGCGGATGCGCAAACCGTGGTCGATGGCATGACCTATGCGTCAAGCAGTAACAATCCCGGCACATCGAGCCGTGTTGTGACCCTTACCGGCATTAGCGACAGCGGCGGTACGACCAACGGTGGTTCGGACACCGCAAGTGCGTCCATCGCGGCGACGGTTGCAGTCGGTGCCGTCAATGATGCGCCGGTCAATACCGTACCGGGGGCACAGACCGCCGTTGTTGGCGAGGCAAAGGCGATCACCGGCATTTCGGTTGAGGATGTCGATAGCGCGACGGTGACCACCACAATTTCGGTGCCCAGTGGACATGGAACATTTACCACGACCGGCAATGCGAGCATCACCGGGGGTGGCACCAATTCCATCGAGATTTCCGGCAGTGTCGCCGATGTCAATGCGACGCTGGCCAATCTGCGGTTTACGGCGGCAGCTTCCGGTTCGCGTACGATTACCGTGGAAACATCGGACGGCACTGTGAGCGACAGCGATACAATCACTGTCAATGTTACCGCCCGACCGGCCATCACCGACCTTTCGGGGGACAGTGTTGCCTATACCACCGGTGAAAAGGTCAAACTTGATGTCGGGCAGAATGCGGCCATAGTGGATGCGGATTTCGTTGCGGGTGGTTTCAGTAACGGCGGGAACCTTACGGTCAGCATCACCGGGGGCGGTAACGCAGCCCAGGATATCCTGACACTTGATACCACCGGGACTGTGACCCTTGACGGGACGGATGTTCGGGTTAACGGGACTGTCATTGGTACGCTCGAAAATCCGATCGGGGCGGGAAGTACGCTCAAGATCAACTTCAACACTTCTGCGGAACCGTCAAATGTTCAGACGCTGATACGTGCGCTGTCCTATGAAAACAGTTCGGGCACACCGGCAGGCGGGAACCGGACGATCAGCGTGACGTTGACCGATATCAGCGGAAACACCAGCACGGCCAGCACGGTGACGGTACGGGTGACAGAGCCGGTGGCCGAAACGCCACCACCGCCTCCGCCGCCGCCTGCGCCGCCACCGACACCGGTCGTAACGATCCCGCCGATCCTGCAAACGCCGGGATCGGGTGGGGACGCGGGAACGCCGGTCAGCAGTGCGCTTAGCGGCGGATCGAATGGCAATGGTTCTGGCGGGCAGTTCAACTCCGGCGGCCCGATCCGGACCACCGTGACCGGCCAGTTGGGCAGTACCAGCCCGATCGACAATACCGGCACGCCGGTTTCGACAGGGCTTGGCGTCAACCAGGCCGGAAGCGGGCTGGGTGTTACCAGCGGACTGGGAGGTAACGGCGGTGGTGCTGCTTTGACCGGTGGCGGATTTGGCAGCGGCGGCTTGGGCGGTGGCCTTGGTGGCGGCGGACTAGGTGGTGGCCTTGGTGGTGGTTTGGGCAGCGGCGGCTTCGGCGGTGGATTTGGCGGCGGTGCCGGTGGCGAAGCGGGAACCGGAACACCTGTTGGCAATGACGGTATTCTGGGCGCGCCCTCAACCGGGGGCGAGGCTCCGGGTGGCGAAGGTGGCGAAGGTGGCGACGGTGAAACCCCGACTGGCGAGGGTGGCGGTGATCAGGCCATGATCGATGGTAACGGTGAGGCAGAGCTTGCCGCGGCACTTGACGATTTCAGCGCGCAACTGGCAGCCTTTGGCGATGCCGCCGAAATGGAAACGATGCTGCTTGACCAGGTTCTGGGCACGTATCGTATTCCGGCGTGATGATTTGCTTGATGACTTGAGTAATGATTTTCCGGCGGTCGACCCTGTCTGACTGCCGGAATGAGGGAATGTCCCGACCGGTTTCGAAGAGCCCGGGCGGGATCGAGATGGAAAGAGGGATGTTGCGGTTTTGGACAGAATCGCAACAGACCCGGATGACGCATCGGATAGCCGCGTATCTGTCGGGCAGAGATGCGGGAGTTTGAATTTACTTGGGGGAATACCGTCTTGGTTTATCGTGCTTTGAAGTTTCCCGGAACTTTCCGAAAATGGCGGAATGTGGCGGTCGCGCTGACTGCGGCGGCAGTATTATCGGCCTGTGCGGTTGCGCCGGAGCCGTTGACGGTTTCGGAAAATAATGCGCGGGTTGAAAATGATCTGAAGCGCCTGTTTGAAAAGCAGGAAAAGATCACCGGGCCGCTGACGCTTGAGGAAGCGATAGCGCGTGCGCTTAAATACAACCTTGATCATCGGCTCAAGCTGATGGAAGAAGCCGTTGCGATGGGGCAGCTTGACGTTGCCAATGTCAATCTTCTGCCCGACGTGGTTGCCAGTTCCGGCTGGACACAGCGCAGCCGGTCAGACTCGACCTATAACGAGAGCAAAACCTCGACATCCACCAGTTCGGACAAGAAAGTCCGCGATAGCGACCTGACGGTAAGCTGGAATGTTCTGGATTTTGCCATTGGCTATATGCGTGCCCATCAGCAGGCGGACATGGCGCTTATCGTCAAGGAACGCCGTCGCCAGGTGATCCATAACGTGATCAATGATACGCGCAGTGCCTATTGGCGCGCAGCCGCAGCCGAACGGGCGCTGGTGCAGTTCAAACCGGTCCTGGAAAAGGTTCGTACGGCACTTTCGCGTTCCGAAACGCAGGTGCGTGAACGGGTTGGTGCGCCGCTTGATGCGCTGACCTATCAGGAAGATCTTCTGTTGACCCTGCGTGAACTTGAAACCCGTCAGCGTCAACTGGTGGAAGCCCGCACCGAACTTGCCGTTCTGATGAACATTCACCCCGATAGCGATTTCACGGTTGCGGCCGCGGTTGAACCGGAAACCGGTTCAATGCCGGTTCTTTCGATGAGTGCCGAGGAACTTGAGCTGGAGGCGTTGAAAAACCGTTCGGAACTGCGTTCGGAAGCCTATCAGTTGCGGATCAATCAGCAGGACGCAAAGATCGCCATCCTGCAGATGGTGCCGGGGCTTAATTTCAGTGCCGGTATCAATCACACCACGGACAGCTACAAGGTCAATTCCGACTGGTATGAAGGGTCGCTTGATCTTTCGTGGAACCTGATGCAGTTGTTCAAGGCACCGGCAAACATGCGCCTTGCCGACAGCCAGATCGAACTTTCGGAAGTGCGGCGTCTTGCGCTGAGCATGGCGGTGATCAGTCAGGTCAATATCGCGCAACTGCGGTTTGCCTTTGCCAAGCGCGATTATGAACTGACCGACCGGATCGCATCGGTGCAGGACCAGATATCGGAAACCGTCAATGCCAGCCAGTCGGCCAATGCGGTCGGCGAGGGGCAGGCGATCCGTGCCGATGTCCGTGCGTTGCTCAGCAATCTGCAACGCGACATGGCCTATGCCGACATGCAGGCATCCTATGGCCGTCTGTTTGCCTCGATCGGGGCAGATCCGTTCCCGAACGATATCCCTGATGATTCTGTCGATACGCTTGCGCAGACGGTCGGCGATGTTCTGTCGCGCTGGAACCGGGGGGATTACGATGCACCGGTCACCGTTGCCGAAGACGTTGGCGATCCGGCATCAGAAAATGAAATGAAGCAGGCTGCTGTTCAGTGATGCTTTTTAGCCTGACGTCGTTGCGCGGATTTCGGGTTCAGTCCCCGGGCCGCACATTCAAGTCTGCCGCAAGCATGTTTTGCATGCTTGCGGTTTCGGCTTTGTTGTTTCCGGTTCTGGCAGATGCGCAGGAACCACTGCAAGCGCGTGTTCTGGTGACCACACAGGATCGCGCCGTTCTTGCCGGTGAACTGGCCGCGAGAATTGATAAAATGACGGTCCGTCCGGGCCAGAAGTTCAAGCAGGGCGATTTGCTGATTTCTTTTGATTGTGCGGCCTATAAGGCACAACGCGCAACGGCGGCGGCCGACTATCGCCAGGCCGATGCCCAACTGAAATCCCAGCAGCGGCTTTTTGAATTGCGCAGTGTTGGCGAGCTTGATGTTGTCATGGCGCAAGCAGCAAAGGAGCGGACACTGGCGCAGTTGCAGCTTCATGATGTGTATCTTGATCGCTGCAAGATCACGGCACCCTATGACGGGGCTGTTGTCCAGTGGCTGAGCCAGCCCTATCAGATTGCCAATCCTGCCGATGAACTGATGGAAATCATCGGTTCGGGCAATCTTGAACTTGAACTGATCGTGCCGTCAAGCTGGCTGTCATGGCTTTCGACGGGGCAGAGCTTTCAGGCGCGGATCGAGGAAACGGGATCGGTCATTGCGGCAACCACCGAAAGGATCGGTGCTGATATTGACCCGGTCAGCCAGACGGTTAAAGTCTTTGCAGCCATCAATGGCGATGCCGGGAAGCTGTTGCCGGGCATGAGCGGTGTTGCTGTTTTTGAACCGGAATCCTGAGCGTTTCCGGCACAGGGCGAAGCGGCACGCGACCAGAACCGACGGGTAAAATGAGCACCATTACAGCATCCGCAATTTTGCTGGGCATCGAAAAGTCCATCCGCCAGGCCCGGGATATGACCGCACTTCAGTTCGTGGCCGTTACGGAAACACGCCGACTGATTTCCTATCAGCAGGCGGTGTTGCTTTCGCATGGGCTGGATGGGAAATTGCGGGTGGTGGCTGTTTCAAACGTTCCGACGGTGGACCGCAATGCCCCCTATATCCGGTTCGTCGAAAAGCTTGCCAACCGGCAGATTACCCCCGATCAGAAGAAGATATTTTCGCGTGCATCGGATGGTGCTGATGTCGAAGCGGACTGGCGGGAGTTTCTTCAGGACAATATCCTGTCTCAGCCTGTTCTTGCCCCGGATGGCACATCGCTTGGCCTTCTGTTACTGATCCGGGCCCCGGAATGGCAGGACGGGGAACTGCTTCTTGTCGAACAACTGACCGATGCGCTTGGCCATGCGTGGAATGCGCTTCGCCCGCGCAAAAGGCGGGGCGGATTGTTTGAGGCCGGGAAAAAACGCCGCGCCGTTCTGGCCGGTGTTTTCGTCGGCCTTGTTCTTGTGTTGGCCATCCCGGTTCGGCAAAGTATTATTGCCCCGGCAACGGTCATGCCGCGCGATCCGGTCATGATTGCCGCCCCGATCACCGGGGTTATTCGCGAAATCAGTGTTCGTCCGAATGCGCCGGTCGAAAAGGGCGATCTTCTGTTTTCGTTTGAAGGTGCGGAATTCAAGGCAAATTACGAGATAGCGTTGCGCGCGGTCGATACCGCCGAGGCGGAACTGCGCCGTGCATCGCAGCAGGCATTCGGGGATGCCAAGGGCCGGGCCGAGGTTGCGCTTTCGCAGACGCGTCTGGCATTGCGTCAGGAACAGGCCGAATTCAGCCGCTATCAGCTTTCGCAGATCGAGGTCAGGGCACCGCAATCGGGTATTGCGATTTTCAGTGATTCCAATGACTGGCGCGGGCGGCCTGTTTCGACGGGTGAGCAGGTCATGGCCATTGCCGCCCCCGATGCCGCCGAGCTTGGTATTTCCATTCCGGTTTCCGATGCCATCGCCCTGCAATCGGGGGCGGAGGTCCGGCTGTTTCTGGATGTTGATCCGCTTGGTTCGATTGACGCAACGCTTGAATATGCCGCCTATCAGCCAAAGGAAACGCCAGAAGGCATATTGGCCTATCAGGCGGTGGCGCGCTTTGACAGCCCGGATGACATTCCCCGTATCGGGTTGAAGGGATCGGCGAAAATCATGGGGGATCGTGTTCCGCTGGCGCTGTTCCTTTTCCGCCGTCCGCTTTCAGCATTGCGCCAGATGATCGGGTTTTGATCTGCCATGGCAATCGCACCGCAGGGGAACGCAAAAGAGCTGGTTGTGCCGCCACTGCGCGAGGATCTGAGGCTTCTGCCCGCCGGGACCGATGAATATGGCGCGCCGTGCTGGACGATCCATGATCCGGTGCGCAACCGGTATTTCCGGATCGGTTATGCCGCGTTTGAAATGCTGCGCCGGTGGCCTTTGCGCCAGGGGCAGGCAATCATCGAGCGCATTTGCCGCGATACGGTTCTGAGCGTTGACGAGGCCTCGCTAAACGGACTGATAAAGTTCCTGCATGGTAATGGTCTGTTGCAGCGCGACAGCAACGAGACCGTGGCCGAGTTTTCGCGCATTGCCAATGCGGGCAAACCGCCCTTCTGGAAATGGGCGATCCACAATTATCTTTTTGTGCGTGTGCCGCTGGTTCATCCGGACGGTTTCCTGCGCAAGACCCAGCCGATTGCCGATATTATCGCATCGCGCGCGGTTCAGTTGGGCGTGCTGATCCTGGGGTTGATCGGCATTTTCCTGACCTTGCGTCAATGGGACCTGTTTGTGTCGACATTCATGGGCTTTGCCAACTGGCAGGGCGTGGTGTGGATGGCGGTGACACTTACGCTTGCCAAAATCCTTCATGAATTCGGGCATGCCTATAGTGCGGCGCGCTATGGCTGCCGGGTGCCGTCGATGGGGGTTGCGTTTCTGGTGATGTATCCGGTGCTTTATACCGATACGTCCGATGCCTGGCGGATCATCAGCAAGGAAAAAAGGCTGCGTATTGCGGCGGCCGGTATCCGGGTTGAGCTGGCACTTGCGCTGCTGGCGACTTTTTTCTGGCATCTTGTGCCGCCCGGGCCGTTGCAAAGTGCGGTGTTCCTTCTGGCGACGACAACCTGGATCACAACACTTCTGATCAATCTAAGCCCTTTCATGCGGTTTGACGGCTATTATCTGCTGTCGGATTTTCTGGGTATTGCCAATCTGCAAAACCGGTCCTTTGCCATGGCGAAATGGACGATCCGCGAGACGCTTTTCCGGTTCGGGCATCCCGCCCCCGAACCGATGCCACGCAAAAAGCGGCGAATGCTGACGGCGTTTGCGATTGCGGTCTGGATTTATCGCTTCTTTCTGTTTCTTGGCATTGCGCTGGTGGTTTACCACCTGTTCTTCAAGGTTCTTGGCATTATCCTTTTTGTGGTCGAAATCGCATGGTTCATCGTCATTCCGGTTTTAAATGAAATGAAACACTGGTGGAAAGACCGCCATAGCGCAAAAGTCACACCGTCGCTTGTCGTGACGGGATTTCTGTTGGCTGTTCTGACCGTTCTGACATTCGTGCCGTGGCAATCGCGTGTTTCGGCAGATGCGGTGCTTCAGGCCAGCAATGATGCGGAGATCATCAGCACGGTTGCAGGCCAGGTTGTCGAAATCACGGTCAAAAAAGGGGACCGGGTCCGGGCCGGTGATACGATTGCCATTCTGAGCGCGCCGGAACTTGATGCCGAACACCGCATTCGGGAGCTGGAGCTTGCCGAGGCGCGGATATTGCTGGCGCAGACCGAGGCGAGCCGGGATAATCTTGGCGACTATGCCGCCCGTCTTCAGGAAATGCGGCGTCTGGCGGCGCGGATCGTTGCCCTTGAAGCGCGGCAGGATCTTCTGACCCTGCGTGCGCCGATTGACGGCATGGTGCGCGAACTGGCCGATGATATCCGGGTTGGCGACTGGATTGCACCGCGCACCCAGCTTGCGCGGATTGTCGGTGCCAGCGAACGGGCGTCATGGGAAGTTGTCGCCTATGTCTCCCAGCGCGATATTGCGCGTATCGGCAACCGGCCATCGGCAAGGTTCTATCCGGAACAGTTTACCCAACCCGTTCTTGACATCGAGGTCGAGACTGTCGAGCGGTTCAACAGCACCTATATCGAGACACCAGCCCTTGTATCCACCCACGGCGGGACAATTGCCGCGACTGCGGACAGGGATGGCCGATACACCCCGCATGATCCGGTTTTCAAGCTGGAGGGGATCGTTGCGACGGATAGGGAAAGTCCCCCGGCCGGCGAGGGTTTTTCGATGATGCAGCGCGGCAGGCTGCAGATTGATGCCGAGCCCATGAGCTGGGCGCGCCGCCTTTATGAAGCGATAGTCGCAGGCTTTATCCGGGAAGTCAGTTTTTAGAGGGATTGTCCGGATCGATCATTTGAGCAGATTTCATTTAAGTAATTAATATTACAAAATATTTGTTTGTCGTTCCAGGTATGGAGCGCCGGACTGGATGCCTGCCGTCGCATCCAAATGACAAAACCCTGCCGATTGGCGGGGTTTTGTCATTTGGGTCCTGGATTACGGGGCAGCTGGGCGAGGAGACGCGCGCGTCCACGCGATCTCCACATAACCTGCACCCAACTTTCATTGCGGCGTGAGATGGTGCTTGAAGAAAGCAATCATGTTCACAGGGATTTTTTCAAAACTCGCAAACGACCCGCCCACGGCTAACCATCTGGCTGATGTGGCGGGGTTATCGAGATCAGTCGTCTCGGGGCGAGAGTGAACCCGATTGAACGACGATCTTCTTTTCTGGTCAATAAATGTCGGTTGGTAAAAACAACAATGAAACTGTCAAATAGCATTGGTCGAACTCTGATCATCGCAGGCGTAATTGCTGTGGCGCTGGTGGCAATGGCGTCGGCCAGCGGTGTTCTTGAGGAAGAGCCGCAGGCATCCGTGCTTACCGAGTTTGTTTCGCTCGGCACAATCGAGGAAACGGTTCTTGCCAATGGTGAACTCGAACCTGCCCGGATCGTCAGTGTCGGTGCGCAGGTTTCCGGTCAGTTGAAAACCTTGCATGTTGAACTGGGTCAGAAAATCAAGGCCGGGGATCTGATCGCCGAGATTGACCCGACGGCACAGGCATATGCTCTTCGCATCGCAGAGGCGGCACTTGCCAATGTGAAGGCGCAGCGCAAGGCGCGTGGTTTTGAACTCAGGCGGGCTGAGCAAGCCTATGACAGGCAGAAGAGCATGGCCCGTCAGCGTGCGGCGTCAGTCGCCGAGCTTGAGACGGCGGAGGCGGCGTTCAAAGTCCTGACGGCTGATATCGAGGCGTTGGACGCGCAGATTGCCCAAGCCACAGTGGAGGTCGAGAACGCGAAAGCCAACCTTGGCTACACGAAGGTTACCGCGCCGATGGATGGGGTTGTGGTTGCGGTCGTTACCAAGGCTGGCCAAACACTGAACTCCAATCTGGCCGTGCCGACGATCATTGTGCTGGCCGAGCTCAACGTCATGCAGGTTAAGGTAAGAATATCAGAAGCCGATATTACCCGCGTAAAACCCGGCCAGATCGTGCGTTTCACGATCATGGGCGAAACCCATCTTCCGACGGTCGGCAGATTGGAGCAGATTGCGCCCGCCCCGACATCAATCGCGACAGAATCAACGACGGCCTCCACAACCGCAGGGCAGGCAACACAGGCTGTTTATTTCAACGGAATATTCACAACGCCCAATCCTGATGGCCGACTGCGACCCATGATGACTACTCTGGTGACCATTGTGGTGGGGCAGGCAGAGGACGTGCCGCTGGTGCCATGGTCAGCGTTGACCGAGCGCGATCAGAACGGTCGCTATCGCATTAGTGTCCGCTCCTCTTCTGGCGAAATTTCGGAGCGCCTTGTCACAATAGGACTGACTGACCGGATCAAGGCGCAAGTGATCGATGGCCTGCAGGTCGGCGAGGAGGTTGTCATTCCGGCAGATGGTCAGGCATCGGACTCTAACGCTATGGAGATGATGTGAGCGCTTTACTGGAAATAGAGAACGTCACACGGCTGTTTCAGACGGGCGAAGAGACCATTTCCGCGCTTGCGGGGATCAATCTTCATATCGACAGTGGTGAACTTGTCGCGATTGTGGGCGCAAGCGGATCGGGCAAGTCGACGCTCATGAATATTCTTGGCTGCCTTGATCAGCCGACTGCGGGCGATTACCGTGTCGGTGGGCGCAGTGTTGCCGGTTTGAGCGCAGACGAACTGGCAGCGTTGCGAAGGGAGCATTTCGGCTTCATCTTCCAACGCTATCACTTGCTCGGCACGCTCAACTCGACTGACAATGTCGCGATGCCAGCCGTTTATGCAGGCCTTGATACCGCCTCCCGGCGCGAGCGGGCCCGGTCACTTCTGGAGCGTCTCGGCCTTGGCGAGCGCGTCGATCACCGTCCAGGTCAGCTTTCCGGCGGTCAGCAGCAGCGGGTGTCGATTGCTCGCGCGCTTATGAATGGTGGGCGTATCATCCTTGCCGACGAGCCGACCGGAGCGCTTGACAGCAGAAGCGGTGAAACCGTGCTTGAGATTCTCAAGGAGCTTCATCGGGACGGCCATACGGTCATTATCGTCACCCACGATATGGAGGTCGCGGCCCATGCTGATCGCATCATAGAAGTCCGTGACGGTCTGGTTCTGTCTGACCAGCGATGCCGCGAACCTCTGGTTGGTGCTCCCTTACCTTCCTTTGCACGTTCCGGGTCTGTTGGCGTGCTGGCAGGTTTCCATCGACGGTTTGCAGAAGCTTTTCCCATGGCGTTGCGCTCGATGGCGGCTCATCGGGTCCGCACATTCCTGACCATGCTGGGGATCATCATTGGCATTGCTGCCGTGGTTTCAGTCGTCGGTCTGGGCGAAGGGACACGCCAGCGGGTCCTTGCCGAGATCAGCGAACTTGGTGCCAGTACACTTTCCATTTATCCCGGGCAGGGTTGGGACGACGAGCGCGCCGACAGCATCAGGACGCTGGTTGTGTCCGACGCCGAGGCTTTGTCTGCGCAAAACTATATCGACAGCGTTACGCCACTGGTGTCGACGAGTGCGCGCATTCGGTTCGGCAGCACTTCCATGTCGGCCAACGTTGACGGTGTCGGTGAGGATTATTTTCGGGTAAACGGCCTCAAGATCGTGCAGGGCAACGGCTTCACGGCCGACAGTATCGCCGAGCGTCGTCAGGAGGCCGTGATAGACGACAGAGCCGCAACTACGCTTTTTCCGGGTAGTGAATCTCCGCTTGGCAAGATCATCATGATCGATCGCGTGCCGGTGGTCATCATCGGCACGGTGGCCCAGCGTTCCGGCATGTCGGGCAAAACCCTGCAAATATACCTTCCCTATACTGCTGTGGCCGGCAGGCTGCTTGGGGCGGCAACGAGCCTTGCCGGGCTGACCGTTCGCATATCTGACAATGTTGACACGATTGTTGCCGAACGCGCGATTGTCGGTCTGATGACACGCCGTCACGGTATACAGGACTTTTTTGTCTTCAACAGTGACCAGTTGCGCCGGATCATGGAGAAGACGTCGCGGACGATGACGCTGCTGATTTCTTCGGTCGCGGTCATTTCGCTGATCGTTGGTGGGATCGGCGTTATGAACATCATGCTGGTTTCCGTCACCGAGCGTACCCGCGAGATCGGCCTGCGCATGGCGGTCGGCGCACGGCGTATCGACATCATGCTTCAGTTTCTGATTGAAGCTGTCACGATTTGCATTGCCGGATCTCTGCTTGGCGTTGGAGTGGCGCTTGGCGCGGCTGCTACGTTTGGGGGGCAGGGCAGTTCATTCCCGATGATCATTTCGATCGACGCCATCCTTTCCGCCTGTCTGGTCGCACTTCTCATCGGCCTCGTTTTCGGTTTTCTGCCTGCACGCAATGCCTCGCGGCTTGATCCGGTCGTTGCGCTTTCCAGAGAGTAGTCATGGTTTTTGTCAGATTGATTGTTCCTTGCCTGTTTGTTGTCCTTGCCGGTTGCACCAGCCCGTCGACAGACTATCTGCGCCCTGATCTGCCGGAGGGGCCGACATGGTCTGCTTCGGTTGCCGCAGATACGGCGAATGCGAGTGCAGATCAGTGGTGGATTGCATTCGGAGATTCCGGACTTACCACCCTGATCAGCGAAGTGGTCAGTCGCAACAACGACATTTTCGCTGCGACCGTTCGTGCGCGCAGAGCGCGCCTGCAAGCCGACCTTGCGGCAAATGCCCTGTTCCCGAAGTTGAGCGGGACTCTTAACACTTCGAAGAGCCGGCCTCTTGAAGGAAGTGCGACTTCGACAGCATCTTCGTCTGCAGCAATCGGTGTTTCCTATGAAGTCGACTTGTGGGGGAAACTGGCGGCACAGCGCGACAGCACAAGCTTCGAGGCGGAGGCAACTGCCGAGGATTACGAAGCGGCGCGCCTGGCAATCATCGGCATGACGATCGAAACCTATTTCCGTATCGCCCATGCCAATGAGTCGGTTGCATCGGCTATAAACAGCCTTGATTATGTAGAGCAAATTCAGGATCTCGTGCGGAAGCAGGCAGAAGTCGGGGATGTTTCCGATCTGGAACTTAGAGAAAGCGAACAAGCTGTCGAGACTCAGGCGGCGCGAGTAGCGGAGTTGCAGCAGGCCCGCCTTGTTCTGCGCAATGTGCTTACGGTCCTTTTGAACGGTGCGCCAAACCCGGTTCCAGAACCGCAGAGCCTGCCGCGAAAGAAGTTTCCGGAGCTTGCAGCAGGGTTGCCCGCCGATCTGCTTGCCCGCCGTCCTGATCTTCGTGCAGCAGAAGCGCGGTTGCGGGGGACGTTGAAGAGCGTGGACGCGACGCGGACCAGCTTCTATCCGGGGATATCGCTTACCGGTGGGTTAGGGACCAGCAGCGATCAACTGATTTCCTTCGTCTCCAACCCGGTCGGAACCCTGGGAGCAGGTGCTGTCCTCTCATTCCTTAACCTGAAGGATATGAGTTTGACGATTGCGGTTTCAGAGACCCATTATGAAGAGGCCGTCACCGCATTTCGCAAAACTTTGCTGAACGCGTTTGCCGATGTGGCCAATGCGCTTGGTGCGCGCGCCAGCTATGGCGAGCAGTCACGCCGACTTGATAATGCCTATATGGCCGCGCTGGAAGTCGAGAAACTGACCGAGACACGTTATCGGGCTGGTGCGACCACCCTGCGCATCTGGCTTGATGCGCAGGAACGCCGTCGTTCTGCCGAAGTGGTTCTTGCCGATGTGCGGCTCGCACAGTTTGTCAATGAATCAACGCTTTACCGCGCGCTTGGCGGAAGTACTGCAATCGCTGATGAAGAGGTTGCGGCAGCACAATGATGAAGTGCGCTCTTTGATACAGATAAATTATCGGACTGCCTCTTGAGCTCGTTACACTGGAGTTCCTATTGCCGAACATCTCCACAAAACCTCGACAAAATCTTAACCTGCCCTCGACGTGGGAGGAGTAATCGTTGAGTGTTATTCTGGAACTCCGATGCCGGCATTGCTGGCAGATGCATGATGGAACTTTCAATCGGTTGTGAATAACCTGGGGTGAGATGCGCCTCAATCAAATGAATCCTTTTGGGTGAAAAGCCAAAGATCGAAAACATGTCCATGAACAATGCCTTGATCCTCATCATTGAGGACGAGCCCGAGATTGCGGAAATCATCGGGACTTACCTGTCACGCGAAGGATTCCGGGTTGTTACGGCTGGTGATGGAACGGTCGGGCTTGCCCATCATCAGCGCTTGCGGCCCGACCTTGTGGTGCTGGATATCAAGCTGCCGGGGCAGGACGGTTATGAAGTGCTGGCGGCGATCCGTCGACGTGGTGACACGCCCGTCATCATGGTAACGGCGCTTGCCGAGGATCTCGACAAGTTGCAGGCGCTACGTATTGGTGCAGACGATTATGTCGTTAAACCGTTCAACCCGCTTGAGGTTGTGGCGCGTGTTAAGGCGGTCTTGCGGCGAACCATTGCCCGTGATGACGGGCAAATGTTGCGCGTCGGACCATTGACCATTGATCCACAGGCCTATCGGGTGGAGGTCGAAAGCGCGGCGGGACCGGTTGTGCTCGGCCTTACCAGAACCGAATTTCGCATTCTGGCTTATATGGCCTTGAGGATTGGCAGGGTGTTCGAGCGCTCGGAACTGGTCGATGCGTGCCTGCCGGAGGGTGAGGCGCTGGATCGGACAGTCGACAGCCATGTCAGCAATCTGCGGCGCAAACTGGCTGCTGCCGGGGCGGATGGCATGCTCGTCGGTGTCCGTGGTGTCGGTTATCGACTGGACAACACCCATGGCTAGAAATCTGAATTCCCGCATCGTTCGTGCGATGATTTCGCTTACATTGCTTGCTTTCACCGTCGTTTATTTCGGGTTAACGGCGTATTTCTTCTTCATTTATGAATGGCTTTATCCGGATTTCACCGACGACGACATCCTGCGCACCGGTGATATCGTAACGTTGGGCCTTCTTCTGGGGATCGGCATATTAACCGCCTCTTTGTTGGGGTGGGTTCTGGCACGACGGATTGTGGATCCTTTGAAATCTGTTGCCGCGGCTGCGCGCAAGGTGGCGAATGGGGATTTTTCGGCGCGCGCCTCATTGAGCCGGGGCAATTTTGGCGAGGCGAGCGATCTGGTTGACGATTTCAATCAGATGGCAGGGCGACTGCAACGTGCCGAGGCCGAGTTGAAATATTCTAACTCGGCCATTGCACATGAATTGCGAACGCCTTTGACCATTCTGCGTGGGCGGCTCCAGGGGTTGCTGGATGGTGCCTTCGCCCCCAGTCCGGAACTGTATGGTCGCCTGATTAACCATGTGGATGATCTGTCGGCCATCGTCGAGGAGTTGCGGACACTGGCGCTGAGCAATGCAGGGCAGCTCGATCTGCAATATTCACGTCTTGATCTGGCGGTGGAGGCCGAGGCGGCGCTCCTTTCGCTTGAGGATCATTTCAGCAAGGCCGGGATCACGGTAATGCGCCAGTTGTCCAGCGCCGTCGTCAGTGCTGACCGCGCGCGATTGAGGCAGGCTTTCGTGGCGGTTCTGGAAAATTGCTGTCGTTACGCGCCGCAAAGTACGGTGCATGTCGAGACCGGTGTGGCAGGACAGTATGTCTTTTTCCGTTGCACGGATACAGGACCGGGCCTTCCTGAAGAAAGCCGCACGCGTGCCTTCGAGCGGTTCTGGCGTGCGGACGACTCACGGGGGCGTAGCGGTGGTGGTTCCGGCCTGGGCTTGCCAATTGTCAGGGCGATTGCCCGGGCGCATGGAGGAGATGCGTCGATATTCCCTTCTGATCATCCTGGTCTTGCCGTCGAAATCCGGCTGCCGTGCCAAGTGTTACCTTTCGTCTGATTGTACCAATGTCCAAACATCTTCCTTATTCCGACGACTATACCGACCTTGCGGCGCGGCATGTTTCCATGCGGCGTATATTGTCGCTGTTCATTCCTTACCGGAAACGGATCGCAGCGGTCATATTGCTTATGATCATGTCCTCAGCGGTCGGTCTGGCGGGACCGTTCCTGTTGCGGGCGATCATTGACGAAGCTTTGCCCGCCAATGATATCAAACTGCTTGTCGGGCTGGTGGGAGGTATGGTCATCGTCGCCCTGCTTTCGGCGGCGGTCGGTGCCTATCAGGTGATCCTCATGTCACGTATCGGACAGGCGGTTCTGCATGCCTTGCGGGTGCGGCTTTACACCCATCTCCAAAGCCTTTCGTTGCGGTTCTTTACCGGAACGCGTGTGGGCGAGGTTCAGTCGCGCATCGCCAGTGATATCGATGGACTGCAATCGTTGGTAACGGAAACTGCCAACGAACTTGGTCGTTCGCTCAGTGCGGTTGTCATGACGGCCATTGCCATCGTGATCCTTGACTGGCGGTTGGCACTTTTTGTTCTGTTCGTGGTGCCGGGAACGATCCTGATCAGTAACCGCGTTGCCCGTATGCGCGAAGCGTTGACCTACCAGCAGCAGGCGCGCGCCGCCGACATTTCCGTGGCGGTGCAGGAAACGCTTTCGGCCTCGGGTGTCATCCTTGCCCGCACGATGGGAAGGGGTCCACATCTTGTACAACGGTTCACCCGGATATCGGGAGACCTGGCGAAACTTGAGGTGAAGTCACATACCGCCGGTGAATGGCAGTGGTCCCTGATCAGCTTTGCGCTGGCCGTCCTGCCGGCGATGACGTTGCTGGCGGGGGGGCTGCTGATGCAGACAGACAATCCTGCCACCATCGGTACGCTGGTTGCGATGATCGCGTTACAGGAACAGCTATTGTGGCCTTTCGAGCAATTGTTGGAAATCGGCCGCGATACACGAAAAACACGTGCATTGTTTGCCCGGGTTTTCGAGTATCTGGACATGCCGGTTGAGATCACCGAGAAACCGGCACCCGTTACAATTCGCCGTTCGGACATGCGCGGTCAGGTAGAGCTGGAGCATGTCAGTTTTGCCTACCATGAGGATGGCCCGACTGCTGTGTATGACATAAGCCTCATGATTCCCGCAGGCAGCAATGTCGCGATAGTCGGCCCGACGGGTTCGGGCAAGACGACACTGGGATACTTGCTGGCGCGGCTTTACGATGTGGATAGTGGTGCCATCCGGTTTGATGGCGTGGATCTGCGCGATCTCAGTTTTCAATCGCTGTCCGAAATGGTGGGGGTCGTTCCGCAAGAGCCCTATCTGTTCCATGCCTCTGTGGCAGAGAACCTGCGCTTCGCAAAACCGGACGCGACCGAGGCCGAACTGGTTGCGGCGGCAAAGATTGCCCAGATTCACGACCATATCGCGTCGCTGCCTATGGGCTATGATACGCTGGTTGGTGAGGATGGATACCGATTTTCCGGTGGCGAGAAACAGCGCTTGGTGCTGGCTCGCACCATCCTGCGCGACCCGCCTGTGCTTTTACTGGACGAGGCGACCAGTGCTCTTGATACACGTACGGAACGCGCGATGTCGTCTGCGTTGAACCACATGTCGAAAGGCCGGACAACGATTACCATCGCGCACCGGCTGTCCACCATCCGCCATGCGGACCAGATCGTGGTGATGAAAGCAGGACGCATCGCAGAGCAGGGGCGTCATGACCAACTGGTCGCTCTTGACGGTGTTTATGCGGATCTGTTGCGCGTGGTGTGACCTTGCAACAGCGTGCAACAGATCGCCTCTTATTCACGCAATAGCTTGATCCGCAGCCTTTGAGCGCTTCGGATGTGATGTCTTGCATCGGTATCGGCCTGATCGGCGTTGCCGGACCGGATGCTGTCGATAATGTTCTTATGTTCCTGATAGGCACTTTCGGGGCGGCCGTCATATTGAAGCGTCGTACCGCCCAGAAGCGCCATTGAATTCGATAAAGAATTAAGTGCATCAATAAGATAGCGATTGTTCGCCGTTCTATACAGCGCCTGATGAAACAGCCGGTTTGCTTCTGCAACTTTCACCGGGTCCTGCCCGTTTTTCAGCATCAGTTCATTGAGATCTTCCAGTTCGGCGATTTCAAGCTCTGATGCGTGGCGCGCGGCATAACGGGCGGCCGTTCCTTCCAAAACTTCGCGAATTTCATACAGCTCGATCACTTCGCGATGATCGAGTTCCTTGATGACGGCCCCGTGTCGCGGCATGTGGATCAGCAGCCCATCACTTTCCAGACGTCGAATGGCATCGCGCACCGGGGTGCGGCTGATTCCAAACCTTTCAGCAACTTCCACCTCGCGGATTCGGGTCCCCGGCTTGAGTTCGCCATGCTGGATGGCTGCCAGAAGCTTTTGATAGGCAACTTCCCCGCGGGGCTGGTGATCGGCGGAATCTGGGCTCATGAGAAGGCACCTGCTTTGTTCTGTCTGGTTTTTAACTTGACACAAGCATGCTGAAATCTCAAGGTTGGAGACAATTGTATACAAGAGTATCCATTAAAATACGAAAAGAGGTGGAGACGCCGTGAAAACTGAATCCGATCATTATGATGTCCTTGTCGCGGGCGGCGGGCAGGCGGGGCTGATTGCCGCGATTGTTGCTGCGGAAAAAGGCGCGCGCGT
>TARA_R100000049_G_C1957146_1_pt1 | contig 18830 bp, 16 predicted proteins | sample TARA_R100000049 | Tara Oceans TARA_R100000049 (sample SAMEA2619992) | marine metagenome | biome: marine biome (ENVO:00000447); feature: mesopelagic zone (ENVO:00000213) & marine oxygen minimum zone (ENVO:01000065); material: "saline water (ENVO:00002010), including plankton... | reverse complement strand
CCGCTGCAGCCTGATTAAACTGTCCAAGTTTTAGGGGTCACTTCAATACATTTAGCCACACGAAATGTACTGGGGGTCTGACCCCGAATTGGAGAAGAGACTATGAGCAACGCACTGACAGCCCTGTTTAACGTCGAGAAGCCCATCATCCAGGCGCCGATGGCGGGGGTTCAGGATTATCGGCTGGCGGCGGCGGTTTCGAATGCCGGCGGGCTCGGGTCTTTGCCTTGTGCAATGCTGGGAGGGGAGGCGTTGCGGGAGGAGCTTAAGGGGTTGAATGAAGCCACCCAGCAGCCCTACAACCTGAACTTTTTTGCGCACACGCCACCCGAGCCCAACGAGCAGCAAGAAGCCAACTGGCGGCAGGCGCTGGCGCCCTATTACAAGGAATTCGACATCGATCCGGCCAGCATCACCGCCGGCCCGGGGCGTATGCCGTTTAACGAAGAATCCGCAGCGATTGTCGAAGCGTTCCGCCCCGCCGTGGTGAGTTTTCACTTTGGCCTGCCGAAGCCGGAGCTGCTGGAGCGCGTCAAAAAAGCCGGTGCGAGGGTGCTGTCCACTGCCACTACCGTAGAAGAAGCCCTCTGGCTGGAACAACACGGCGCCGATGCCATCATCGCGCAAGGCCTGGAAGCCGGCGGGCACCGGGGCATTTTCCTCACCAAGGACATGACCACCCAGATGGGCACGTTCGCCCTGCTGCCGCAGATTGTGGCTGCCGTGAAGATTCCGGTCATCGCCGCCGGTGGCATTGCCACGGCTGAAGGTGTGCGGGCAGCCCTGGACCTGGGCGCCGTAGCTGCACAAATCGGCACCGCATTCATGCTCTGCCCGGAAGCCACCACCAAGCCCCTGCACCGCGAGGCCCTGAAAAGCCCGGCGGCGCGGCATACGGCCATCACCAACCTGTTCTCCGGCGGCCCGGCGCGGGGCATTGTTAACCGGGTGATGCGGGAACTGGGTCCGGTTTGCGATCAAGCACCGGCGTTTCCCCTGGCAACGAATGCCATTGCACCTCTGCGGGCAGTCGGGGAAGCGGCTGGAACAGGAGATTTCTCACCGTTGTGGTCCGGGCAGAATGCCAGCGGTTGTCGGGAGGTACCGGCGGGAGTGTTGGTCGAAGAACTGGCAGGCTAATGAACGGGGGCAGACCCCGCTTTATCAGATAGCGCCTTCGTGCACGCCATCCCCCACCAGCGCCAGTGCCAGCACCTTGCCGCCCGGGCTTTCGATGGCGGTGCCCACATCTTCGTTGTAAACACACAGCGGGCGGCTCAATACCGCCAGCCACAATGTCTTCCTCGCTGGGTGCAGACATCGTTATCCACCACCACAATGCCGTCCTGGCGCTGGCAGATGGGTGGGGTCGTACCCCTGCCGGGAGTACGACCCCTTTGTAGCCTGCGGACCCCTTTGTAGCCTGCGTGTTATTTGAGGAGTTCTTTCAGGGGCACGGGGCGAGAGAAATAAAAGCCCTGCAGCAAGTCGCAGCCGTGGGCGCGCAGGTATTCGTATTGGGCTTCGGTTTCCACACCCTCGGCAACCACTTCCAGGCCCAGGTGGTGGGTCATGGTGATCACGCCTTTCACAATAGCGGCATTGTGGCGGCTGGTGTCGATATCATTAATAAAAATGCGGTCTATCTTCACCCTGCTGATGGGCAAGTCCCGCAGGTAACTCAGGCTGGAGAAGCCGGTGCCAAAATCATCTATAGCCACCTTCACGCCCAGGTTGCGCAGTGCCTGAACCTGCTCCAGGGCCTTTTCCGCCGCGCTCATCAGCACGCCTTCGGTGACTTCCAGCTCCAGGCAAGACGGGCTCAGGCCGCTGTCTTCCAGCACACCCTGGATTTCACTGAAAAAACTGGACCGACGAAAATGCACCGGTGAAATATTCACAGCCAACGTAATGGACCTGCCCAGGTGCTCAACAATCTGCTTCATATCATGGCAGGCCTGGCGCAGCACGCACCGGCCGATGTCGATAATCTGGCCGGTTGCTTCCGCCACTGGAATAAACAGCCCCGGCGGCACCAGGCCGCGTTCCGGATGCTGCCAGCGCACCAGTGCCTCTACCCCGCGAATCTCGGTGGTGGCGGCATCTACCAGCGGCTGGTAATGCACCACAAACTGATCGCCCTCGATCGCCTCCAGCAGCTCCCGGCGAATCGCCACATGCTCGCGAATGGAACTATCTTGCTCGCCAGCGTACCACTCCCAGGTATTTCGCCCCTGGTTCTTGGCCTCGCGCACCGCAGTATGGGCGTGGGCCATCAGCACGCAATTGCCCTCGCAGTCATCGGAGCCAGACGCAATCCCGATGCTGGCACTGATATGCACCGTGTGCTCGCCCACCACAAACGGGCGGGACAACAACGCAAGCACCGTATCTGCTGTCTTCAGAGGCAATTCATCGGTGTACTCACTGCGAGTGCCCAACAGAATGCCAAACTCATCGCCACCAAGGCGCGCCAGAAAGGCTTCTTTCGGCAGCTCCGCCCGCAATCGCCCGGCCACCGCCTGCAACAGTTGGTCGCCCACCGTGTGGCCCAGGCCTTCGTTAATCGTGGTAAAGCCGTCCAGGTTCACCAGCAACCCCACCAGCCGGTCGCCATTCGAGCAGCAATGCTCGTTCAGCAACGCCTCAAAACTGGTGCGGTTGGGCAAGCGGGTTAGCGGATCGTGGGTTTCCTGAAAACGCAGTTCAGACAGCGTATTTTCATGCTGGGACAACAGCGTGCGATAACGTTGCTCGTGATCCTGAAGCGCTTTTCTGTCGCGCTCCCGGGCGGTCGCCAGCGCCAACAGGCCAGACGCCCGGTGCATCAGCACCAGGTCATCACTAGCCGGTTCAGAAGGATAGCGGCCATACACCGCAAAGGTGCCCAAAAGATCATTGCCCGGGGTAAGCACCGGCACAGAGCAGCAAGACTTCAGCCCCTCGGCCCGGGCCAGATGTGCGAAGGGTGCCCAATCCGGCTCGTGCTCTATATTCGGGGTAATGACAACTTCGCGGGTGAAGGCTGTTTTGCCGCAGCTGGCCACGTTCGGGCCGACCACAACCCGCTGCATGGCCTGGCGGTAGGCTTCAGACACGCCCTGCCCTGCAACCAGGCTAAGGGTGTTGTCGGAGGGGGCGTACAGCATGAAAGACACCACGCACTCCGGCATCTGGCGTGCGACCATGTCGGTAATCGCGCCCAGGATTTCCTCGAACGGAGCCTGGTGGGCAATCATGTCCTGAATTTTTTGCTGGTCTGCCAGCTCGGCGAGTCGGTAGTTCATAGTGAATCCGTTCGGGCGGAGTCCATATGTGTTCCACTATAACCGAAATAACAACAATTTCTGCATATTATCATCAGGAAGAAATGTCTTTGCTAACCATCTCGGAAGGCGCGCTGAGCAGACCGGCCTGGTCTTGCGCCTGCACCGTGAAATACCAGGTACCGGGCTTAAGGCCGGTGATGGTGTAAGACGGAGTTTCACCGCCGTTCAGCTCGGCGGCACCGGGGACAACCACCTGCTCGGAGAGGTTCTCGCTGTCCTGACCATAGCGAATAACGTAGCTGTCCAGCTCGCCGATAGAAAGGCTGGAATTATCTTCACGGGTGCCAGGCGCCGTCCAGCTGAGCACCGCCTTGCGTTCAGAAGCCGACTCTCTGCCCACCGCAGACTCCTGCCCTGATGGCACGGAAGAGCCGCCCGCCTGGGAGTCGCCCACTTCATCACCAGAGCCACCGCCACCACAACCGGCCAGCAGCACACCAAACAGAACAACAATCAGGTACAGGGGGAATTTCTGCAAAAAATTGGGCATAGGAAACAACACCGCAGAGGGAGAAGTTTTGCAGAATTTTAAATTGTTAGCGGCGGGGAGACTGTGACAAAAACGCGTTTGTTTGTGACGGTAGGTTAACTGGACAACTACATAGCTAGCGTAGCAACGGGCCGCACAAGGCGGCCCGCTATCGCATCAGGAAGCTTTCTTCAGCTTCTTCTTCAGCGACTTGATCTTGGCTTCGTGCTTTTCGATCTTGGCTTTACGGGCGTTGATCTTTTTCTTCAGGTTCTTCTCAGCTTTCTTGGACATAATTGCCTCCTGGGCATTGTCGCGGCTAGTTTGCGGGTTTGTTCTTCTTGATAAACCCACGAATAAACTGCCTGATTTCGCGAGCGGCGCTGGTATCCAGCTCTTCACACAACTCAATGAACTGCTCGCGCTCGGTACTGCTGATACGAATCAGCAGCTGACTATCTTTCTTGTTGGGCTTCACCTTTTTCGGTTTCACCTTTTTGGGACCATCAGTCACTGCGGATACTCCTGGTGAGGGTGAAGCTCATGGCTGAAAGATATTTACATTGTATATACGTTTTTGGGGAAAGCAAGGCCCGGGCAGTTAAACCCCAAGCCACTCCGCCAACTGCAAATTGGTCTTCAACCGCAACCGCTGCTGCAACATCCCTTCAAACACACTGCCCACCGTGCGGCTCTCCCCCAGCAACGGCAACGCGGCTTCCGCTTCGGAGAAGAACTGTTGCTCCCGCTCAGTACCTATGATGGCGTGCTCCCACCACTCCATCACCCGAGGCCGGGCCTGTTTCAGCAACGAGTCCGCTGGCAGTTTTTCAGACTTCGCCGCATTGGCGGTATGAGAAGCCGGCAACAGGTTCCATAGATCGTTATTGTTCCAGCGCGACCAGGGAAAACAGTGGTCGATATCGTAGCGGGTACGGGAAAGATTTCTGGCCGTCCACACGCACTCCACCGGCCCCGCAGTAAGCTGTTGCTCCACCAGCCTGCGCACCACAGACGTATCACGCCGTCCTTCTACCCACTGCAGGGCCTGATGATAGGTTTCCGTTGAATAACGGGCTTCCCAGCTCCCCATCAGGTTGATCCATTCATTCACAATGGCCGGCTCAACCCAACAGGCGTAACGGCTGAATGTGTCCCAGAGCATGGCCGGCACCCGGAAACGCCCGAACCGGGCCAGGGTTTCCTTGTCCAGGCGAACCGCCTCGTTACGAATAGTCAGTCGACTGGTGCCACCCTCGAAAACCTGGCGATTGGTGCCCGGCCAGGTGGTGAAGTGAGCGGGATTTTTTAGAATGTTCGAGGCAGCCTTTTTGATCGCTCGCATCACCACAGGTGCGAACTCCGCCGACAGCGACAAACCAACCCTGAAATCCAGCGGGGACAGCTTGCCCAACTCATAAAAATCATCCCCGGCAAAGCCCAGCCCCCGGGAACCCGGCGCCTGCCGTAAATGATGCTTCAGCACCAGCGGGTGGTACAGCATGATCCAGAACAGCCCCACTGCCCCAAGTGGTAGCTCTACCCAATCATCGCTACGGTTCAGTACCAACCCCGGCGCGCTGTCTGCCATTCGCACCAGAGTTCGCAGTAAACCCAGCTTGTAAGTGGAAGATTTGTTGTCGTTGATGATGATATGCCGCAGCGTGGGCAATGCTCCCGTGCCATCATCCGGCAGACGGTATACGGCGGTTTCCCACCATACATCCTCGCGTTTCAGCTGATCCGCACGCGGCATATCCGGCAAAGGCACAGGCATAACCGCCCGGTGGCGGGCAAAGCTGTCCAGCTCGGCCTTCGAGACTTCGTAGAACTGGCGCTCACCATCCCCCGGCCCATGGCGCAGCGTGATGACCAACATGCCGGACGGTGCCAGCAGCTCAGTCAAAATCCGGAACGCCCGCTCCCGGTAAGTAGGGGGCAGATGCATCCAAACCGCAGACACCAGCACCAGATCAAACCGGTAACTGAGTTTTCGGATCTCACTCAGATCCGGCAGAGAGTCACCCACCCACTGGATACTGCGATGGACCGTTGCCGCCTCACCCAGCCGGCGCAGTTCCGCCGCCGGCTCCACGGCCACAACGTCCCAGCCACGTTCTGCCAATGCCAACGCATCGCGGCCACTGCCGGCGCCTACATCGAGCGCCAGACCGGTTTTATTGTCCAGCTGAGGGAGCCAGTCGCTGTGGACCTGTTCGAAGGTCAGGGACTGGTATTGGGTGAAGAATTTCTGGGCGTTTTTGTTGTAAGGACCGTAACTCATGCCACCGCCAGCTTAGCCGCCTGCTGCCACATAAAGTTCGGCATCGGCGTTCGGAGTTTCCAGGTAATACTCATGGGTTGAGAGCCGGTGTGAGACACGTAATTAACCTCTCCGTAATTCACAAACCCCATCGTGCGGCCATATTCGTCTTTCGCTTGCTCTCTTACAAACAGGAACAAACGTTTGTTGATGGCTTGGTGTTGAATATAGTCCTTACCTTTGCCACGGTCAGGCCGCGCGCTGTTTTGCGACTGCCAGTGAAACAGCTGCTCGTTGATCGCGTAGTCGTGGTACATGGTGGTTGGTGAGAACTGCTTTTCGTTTTTATCCAGGGTGACAAACAGCAGCTCGATATTCTGATCCTGAATGACATACACACCTTCCCTCGATGGCGGCTGGTGCTCGAACGTCATGGCACCAAAACCAACCAGAATCTGCTCTCGGGAATAGCGGGCGTGCAATCGCAGCGGGACTTCCTGTAACTCCGGCATGGCCGGCTGTTCGTGCTTGGTTTTCGCCAGTTTCCAGTCAAGCACGTCCGCCAGCTCCTGTTCCAGCCCCAGCTTGCTGAGTTCTGCCAGACTTTGTGCCAGCGAATCAAACTCCAGCTCCGGCCCCGCTTTCTGCCAGAAGTCGTAATGGCACATCAGGGCTTGGCGATTGCTGGCGTCGCCCCAGCTAAACCCGGCCTGACATAGCTTCTTGAGGAACAGCAGGTACTGATGATCGTCGCAAATCAAAATCCGGTTATAGATGGCCTTCTTCGCGAGTTTGAACGGCGAGTCATCGGCTACGTCTTCGTCTTTCGCTTTGCTCACCAGTTCGGCCCAGCTGCCCCGTTTGTAGAGCTCGTTCAGATCGTTGTGGGGATGATGGATTATGAAGTTTTTCAGCGTGAGTGGCTGAGTGGAGTGCTGTGGGAACTGCCGAACAAGTGTCACCAGCCGCTTCATGGTCAGCGTGGCTTGCCGGATGTTGCTCAGCACCATTTCCTGGGTTTTCTTGGTGAGCTCAATTCGGCAACCCAGTGGCGCATGGGGAAAGCCCTGCTTCAGTTCTTCCGTAATCGAGCGTTCTGACTTACCCACCAGTGCCCGGAATTTATTGGCGAAATCATACTCAGGCCGGGAATTGCCCACGAAATCCATAACCGTGCAGCAGTCTTTGTCGTCTGCCAAACGCAGTCCACGGCCGAGTTGCTGCAGGAAGATGGTCAGACTCTCGGTTGGGCGCAGGAACAGCAAGGTGTCCACTTCCGGAATATCAACGCCTTCGTTGAAGATGTCGACCACACAAAGCACGTTGATTTGCCCGGAGCGAATGGCTTGCTGCTTTTGTTGGCGTTCGTGGCTGTTGTCGCTGGTGAGCACATCGGCCTTGATGCCGTGTAATAAGAGCTGCTCCACCATGAAGGTCGCGTGTTCACGGCTCACACAGAAAGCGAGAGCTTTCATGCTGGTTATATCGGTGACGATTTCCCGCAGGCTGCGCAGGATCTTATCTACCCGGCTCTGGTTGTGGGTGTAGAGGTTGGTGAGCTGAACCACATCGTAACGGCCACGATTCCAGGGAATGGTGCGCAGGTCGGTATCGTCATCTATGCCGAAGTATTGGAAAGGGCAAAGGTGGCGTCGGTTGATGGCCTCCGGCAGCCGGAGTTCGGCGGCAATCACGCCGCCAAAATCACTGAGAATATCGCCACCGTCGTGCCGCTCTGGCGTCGCGGTCAGGCCCAGAAGTATCTCAGGCGAGAAGTGCTCCAGTACCGCCCGGTAACTGGAGGCGGCAATGTGGTGCACTTCATCAATTACGATGTAGTCGTAATAGTCTTCGGTCAGTTTCAGCTGGTCCAGCTGGTTATTCAGGGTCTGAATCGATACGAACAACTGGCGGTAGTGTTCCGGCAGCTGGCCACCCACCCAGAGTTCACCGAATGCATTGTTTCGCAGAACGCCACGATAAGCTTCGCGGGCTTGGCGCAGAATTTCTTCCCGGTGCGCCACAAACAGAAAATGGGCGCTTGGCTTTGCTTTCAGGAACCGCTGGAAATCAAAAGCCGAAATCAGCGTCTTGCCAGTACCGGTGGCGGCCACAACAAGGTTACGGAAACGCTGATGAACGTCCCTTTCCACGGACAGCTGCTCAAGAATGTCCTTCTGGTGGGGGAACGGCGTTAGTTCGAAATAGTGGGAGACGCCGGGAGCATCCAAGCCTTTTTGCTGCTTCAAGGCTCGATTGAGCTTTTCGGTACTCTCAGCCTGACCATCGAACCGCTCAAAGTCTTCCGAAGCCCAATAGGTTTCAAAAGTGCTCAAAGACTTGTTGATGATGTGGGGGATTTCCTGAGAGGTGATTTTCAGGTTCCACTCAAGGCCGTTGGTCAGCGCCGATCGGGACAGGTTTGATGAGCCGATGTAACCGGTGTGAAAGCCTGTATTCCGGAGAAACAAATAGCTTTTGGCGTGCAGCCTTTCACGCTCTGTGTTGTAGCTCAGTTTCACTTCCGTGTTTGGCAGGCTCGCCAGGTACTCAACGGCTTTTGCATCCGTTGCCCCCATGTAGGAGGTGGTGATAATTTTCAGCTCTCGCCCACTGGCGGTGAAGGCTTCCAGCTCTTTCCGGAAAATGCGGATGCCAGCCCATTTGATGAATGACACCAGCCAGTAGATTTTGTCTGCTGACAGAATTTCGCGCTTGAGTTCCGACTCCAGCGACAAGCCAGCATTGCTGCCTGAGAACAGCTCACTTTGGGTTAAGCCCGTAAGAGGGAAGATATCTTCAACGTACTGTTTGAGGTTGGCAGCAACCGGGTTTTCCAACTCGTAGAGCGCCGTGAGGATTTTACCTTGGCTATCGAGCAGATTCTCTTCCAGAAAGCCTTCGTCGGAAATCTGGCTCTTGAGCCACATCAGGAGCTGGTTGGAGAGTTCAATTTGCTCCTGAACCCGGTTGTCGCTCGACGGCACGGCTTCAATGGCAAATTCCAGAATGTTGGAGAGGAATCGTGACAGCCACACCGAGGCTTCGGCGCTGTTGAGCTGGCGCTCGCCGACATAGAACTTGTCTCTATCCAGTCGGCTTTCGATGAGCTTGGTGATTAGCTGCTCGTAGATTCCGGTTTGCTGCATCAATTACGGACCATGTTGACGATTTTTATGGCAGATAGGATGCTATGCACATTAACCTTTTCCCTAACGACTCACCAACCGCTCCACAGCTCCTGGTATAGCTGTTCGGCGTTACTCATGCTGCCGCTCAAAAATACTTAACCTGGTTCCGGCCGGAGTGCTTGGCCAGGTACAGGGCTTTATCTGCTTTATCCAGCCAAGGTTTCACGCTGCCCTCGCCACCGTACTTTGCCACGCCACAACTGACGGTTATGGTGATTACCTGGCCGTCGTCCAAGGTGCACTGCATATCTGCCACCGCCCGGCGAATGCGCTCAGCCAGCGCCAACACTTGGTCCAGGCTCAGATGGCGCACGGCCAGGGCGAATTCTTCTCCACCCATGCGGCCAAACACATCGTCCTTTCTCAGTAGCTGGCCGATGGTGTGGGTGTAGGTTTTCAGCACTGTATCACCCGCGCTGTGGCCGTAGGTATCGTTTACCTTTTTGAAGTGGTCGATATCCAGCATGATGACATAGATATCATCGCTGCTTTCTTCCAGCCAGCCGCTAACCAACGACAACCAGGCCCCGCGGTTTAATACGCCCGTCAAGGCATCGGTGCTGGCCAGTTGGGTCAGGTTGCGTTCTGTTTCTATATGGCTGCTAACGTCCGCAATGGCCAAGATGGCACCGCGGCTTTCATCGTCACCAAAGGCCCGCGCGCTCATGCTCAGGTGCAGGATGCGTCCACTTTTGTGGATCATACGTTCTTTATCAGCGTGGCTGTCTTCGCCAGTGGCCAGGGTGTGCAAGGTCGGGCAAGGCCCCTCGTGCAGGCTGCAGCCATCCGGGGTGACATGGCAAGTTTCGTGCAAATCACGGCCAATCAGCTCTGCTTCTGTCCACCCCAGAAGCCGTTCACCCTCGGGGTTAATCCACTGTACCCGGCAGTTTCGGTCTACCATCAGCAACCCATGCCCGGCCATTTCGGTAACCACCTGCAACTGGCGGTAGTTTTCTGCCAGTTCCCGCTGCACTTGCCGTTTGCGGGTGTTAGCGCGACGCCAAAGCAAAAACAACGGATAGGTAACCAGCAACCCGGAACCCAGCCGAATGCCTGTTTTTTTAAGGGCATCGGTGCGAAAGGCCGAGCAGGGTTCCTCCACCGACCGCTGCGCCAGCAACAGTTCCGGAGACTGAATGCCAGGCCTGGAAGAGTGGTGCCAACGATAGTCGTAGCACTGGCCCTCGAGTTCGAACTGCCCTTCTGGGCGGCTGCGAACCTGCTGCCAAAGCGCCGGGTAACGAACAGAAAAAACGCTGGCCGAATCGCTGGCGAATGCCCAGTCGGCGTCGCCACCGCCGGCTATCCAGCCGCCGGAATCGTTCAGCACCACCAGGTCGGTATTATCTGGCAGTGCTGTCCGCAGGTGATGCAGCAGGTCGTTCACCTTGGCATTGAGCACCACAAGGCCACTTTGTTCACCATCTACGTATACGCTGGCCACTACCCGAACCACGGGCACATAGGGCACTTCAACGCGGCCGTTTTCAATGTTGAGGTCGAAGCGGGACACAAACACGGCCCCGGCTTCTCTTGCCAGGCCCGCCTTTACGTAGTCTCGATGCGTTTTAATCTGCAAGCCCTGCTCGACCAGTTGCGGCGTGCCACTGCGGTTGTTTACCCGGATTTGTTCAACACCATAGCGGTCGATATAACGCAGCTGGTCATAGCCTGCCCTCAGGCCAGAGAGGCTCAGAAAGGCACTCTGCAAAGCCGCCAGGCGCTCGGAGGACAGGTCTTTTATGTACATCTGCAACTCCGGCGAGGCGGCTATCACCTCGGCGTCTCTTGTCAGCTGTTCCATATAGCCTTCTGTCATCAGCTGCATCAGTGCCAGGTTGCGGTTGATGTCGATCTGTAGCAGCTCCCGGTCTTTCTGATGGATCGGGTACTGGGTGACAACAATAACCACAACAAGGAGCGCTACCAGAATGGAGCTTTGGAAAATGAGGGAATCTCGGGAAAACCAGCGTGGCATGGTAAAAAATTTGTCACTGTGGCGGGCTGTAGAATACCAATTTGCCCTATGGCGGAGGCCAGGACAACTACTGACCCCGGATTTTACAAGAATTTACGTGGTTGACGAGTTATTTACACATCTGCCGTTGTGCAAAAAATCAACTGGCCTAACAATATGCGCCGGCTTTATTCCTCCACTTTTAAGGCGGAGTTCCGTCTATGCCACAAATTTCTCGTGCACTGCGGTTGCAGGCCTGGCCATTTTTCGTGCTGGGCTGCACGTTGCTGGCCGGTTTTGCCGGGTTGCTGGCGTCCGCCTTTCCGCAACTGCCGGTGCCGGAACCGCTGCGTTTCTCCTGGGCCGGTTCGCTCACGCTGGTGGTGGGCGGCATGGTTATATCTGCCTGGCTGTTCCGTTCGTCTAGCCGGGCGTTGTTGCTGAAGAAGCTTGCCTATCAAGCCTCGCACGATGCGCTGACCGGTCTTGGCAACCGCGCCATGTTCGAAGACAAGCTGCAGCAGGATTTCGCCCAGGCCCGCCGGAACAACACGCTGATGGCGGTTTTGTTTATTGACCTGGATGAGTTCAAGCCGATCAACGATACGCTGGGCCACAAGGTGGGCGACCAGCTGCTGGTGGCGGTAGCGCGGGTGCTGGAGGCGTGCATTCGCCCTACCGATACCCTGGCCCGTTTTGGGGGTGATGAGTTTGTGGTGCTGCTGCCAGGCCTGGAATCGGCCCGGCAGGCAGAAGAGGTAGCCGGGCGCATTTTGCAGAGGATTGGCCAGCCCCAGCAGGTGGGCTGCCATGAGCTGTATTTGTCTGCCAGTGTTGGTATCAGCCTGTTGGATAACGAAGAAACCGCGCCCGAGAAGCTGATTCGCCAGGCCGATATGGCGATGTACAAGGCCAAGCGCCAGGGCCGGGATACATTTCAGGTGTATTCGGCGGAACTGGACACCAAGCTTTCACGCCGGGTGACCATGCGCCAGGATCTGCAAGAGGCGCTTCGCAGTGGCCAGCTGTTTCTGCATTATCAGCCCCAGGTAGACCAAAACGGCACGTTCTGTGGTGTGGAGGCGCTGGTGCGCTGGCAGCACCCTACCCGCGGGCTGATTGAGCCGGAGCGCTTTCTGCCCTTGGCTGAGGAAACCGGCCAGATTGTGCCGCTGGGTAAGTGGATTGTTGCCCAGGCCTGTAAAGATGCTATGCAACTGAGGGAGTTGGGGCTGCTGCCGGGGCGCATGGGTATTAACCTGTCGCCGCTGCAATTCCACCGCCTCGGGTTTCTGGACAAGTTGAAGGCTACCCTGAAGGAAACCGGCCTGCCGGCGGACCTACTGGAACTGGACTTGACGGAAGGCGTGCTGATGAAAGACCGCTGCCGCGCAATCAGCCTGGTGGACTCCTTGCAGGAGCTGGGCATTTCCACGGCGATTGATGATTTCGGCACCGGGTTTTCCAGCTTCAGTTACCTGAAGGACCTGCCCGCCAGCAGCATCAAGATCGACAAGTCGTTTGTGGAGAATGTGGTGACCAACCGCAAAGATGCCGCCGTGTGCAAAGGCGTGATCACCATGGCCCGCGAAATGGGCCTGACCGTGGTTGCCGAAGGCGTGGAAGACGAGGCGCAGTTCGATATCCTAAGAGCCTGGGGCTGCCACCGCTTTCAGGGGTTTTACTTTGCTCGGCCTATGGCTTTGGATGCGCTGGTTAGCTGGGCTCGGGAAGTGGACTGATTAGGGGGCTGACTAGGGGTCTGTCCCTACGAGGACTGACCCCTCTAGGCACCAAGTCCGGTTCTAGTCTGAGCAGCCCCCTCTAGGCACCAAGCCTGGTTCTAGTCTGACTCAACTTGGTACGTAGAGGGGTCTGTCCTCGTAGGGACAGACCCCTAGTCTGAGTTGGGACAGACCCCTAGTCTGCGTTGGGACAGACCCCTTCACTTCTTAATCCACCTGCCCCCAACAAGCACAAACTGCCCCGCCGGCGTTTTCTCTATAGCCTTTTTGCCCGCCACGGTTTCCACCTGGGTTACCGGAATGTTGTGCTTTTCAGCAATGCGGGTGTACTCCTCCCGGCGGGCGTTGTTGATAGCTTCGGCCACTTCCCGGGCGTTGCCTTCTGCGCGCACCACCTCCAGGTAGCCGGCGGGAGTTTCGCCTAGCAGGCCTTGTTGTTTTGCGGTTTCCAGCTGTTGCTTGGCTTCTTCCAGGCCCATGGCCAGTGCTGGTAATGCCACGCCCAAGGCGAGGAGGAAGGCGGCGGTTTGGATGATTCGTTTCATGGTCAACTCCTTGATCAGCGTTTGGTGGTGGCCGGGTGTGTTCAGAACAGGCCTTGTTCGCTGAACAGTTCGTCTACTTCTTTGTCCACCTTTACGTAGATTTCGTGCTGGATTTTTACGTTCAGGTTTACGGTGATGGGTTCTTTGGGTGCGGCCACTTGTACCGTTGGCGTGCAGGCGATGAGCGCCAACGGCAGTATTGGCAGCAGTAGGCGCTTTAGCATGGTCATGGTGTTGCCTCCTGCCCGGATTGTTGCAGCCGTTCGCGAACACGTTCGGTAACGGCTTCGTTTACTCTGCCACTCAACTGCAAACTGGTGAGCAGTGCGGGAATATCTTCTTCAAGGTTCACATTGAGCACAATTGGCTGGCCGTTGCGGATGTCCGGGTTGTTGCCCTCAAGGCGCAGGCCAAGCGTGAGTTTGCCCTTTTCATCGTAGTCTATCGCGCTGCTGAGCACCGAATAATGAAAGTTTTGCAAAGCGCGGGTTACGGTTTCTACCGTGCCGCCGCTGCCGAGCATGGCCTGCAACTGGTCGGCCGGCAGTTTGAGCATGCCGCCGGGGCTGAGGGCGGTAATACTGCCTTGCTGTACTTCGACACCAGTGCCTGAGATTTCCAGGGGGATGGAGCCGCTGAGCAGGCCGGAGCCTTCGAAGCCCTCGGCGGGGTATACCTGCAGCAGGCGGGTAAGGGAGATTTCGTGGGCATCGACGGGGATTCTGACGGGCTGGTCAGCCAGGCTGATGGTGCGCGGGGCGATGCGCAGGCGTCCATCCAGGAATTCGGTATTCGCCTGCTGGATGTTGAGCTCGCCGGCGAACGGCTCCGCCTGAGTGGCCCGGTAATCCGCCAGCAGGCTGATGGGGCCTATGCCGATGCCTGAGTTGATCTGGCCGATGGTTGTGTCCCGAAGGCGGGCGGTGAGCTGATTGTTTTCAAGGCTGAACAGCAGGTGGCCGCTGAGGTTGGTGATGGCGGTTCGGTCCATCAGGCCGCTGAGGCTTCGAAAATCCACGCGGCTGTGCACGGCCATGGGTGCGCTGGGTTGCAGGTGAATGGTCACCTCGGCGCTGAGTTCGCCGCTGTCGAGTTCCAGCAGGTTCAGCTGCTCGGGCCAGTTGGTGAGGGTATTTCTGAAGATGCCGACGGCCTCGCTGCCGGCCATGGTGGTGCTCAGCCGTATGCTCTGGAACTCACCGGCCACATGCCGAACGCGGATATCCGCTTCCAACCCCGCATCATTACTGATCTGCCCGTCCAGCTGCACATCCGACAACGAACCCCCAACCCGCCCGGTAAACAACCACCCCTGCGGCTTCAACGCCGGATGACTGATGTCCTCCAGCCCGAACCGGATCTGCTGCACCTCAAACTCCAACGCACCCGCCGGCCCGGCCATCAACAGCCAAAAAACCACCACCAGCTGCCAGACCAGGGGTCTGTCCCTACGTGGACTGACCCCTCTAGGCACAAGTTTTGTACCGAGGGTCTGGCCCCGCCTGACTAGGGGTCTGTCCCTACGTGGACTGACCCCTCCAGGCACCAAGTCCGGACTTGAGCGGTTATTGAGCGGGCCCTTAACCATTATCGAAAATCCTTGTTTGCCTTGATATCCGTCAGTGCCTAGTATCGCGCCCTTTTTATGGCACCGTGTGGAGGCACTTTACCGCGTTATGGGACGTCGCAACGAACAACTTCGCTGGCAGCTGGCCAAAGGGCTGATTCATGCACTGCACCTGGAGCGGTTAGCCAGCCGTTACAGCCGCACCACGGTGATGGCGGTGTTCAACCTGGTGAATGGTAGCTTCAGCATTGCGTTGGTGTCGTTTGTGGCGCTGGTTACGCAGGAGGCGTTCATCTTTCCGTCGCTGGGGGCTACGGCGTTTATCCTGTTCTACGTGCCCATGGCCCAGCCGGCGTCGCCCCGCAACACCTTGTGCGGGCACCTGATTGGCGCGTTGATGGGGTTGCTGTGCCTGTACATTTTCGGCCTGCAGGGCCAGCCTTCCGCCTTCGCAACCGGCGTTGACCTGTCCAGGGTAGGCGCTGCAGCGCTGTCGCTGGGCCTCACCAGCTGTCTGATGGTGGTATTCCGCGTAGCCCATCCTCCCGCCGGCGCCACCGCCCTGATCGTCTCCCTGGGCCTGATGCCCAACCCGGCCCAGTTGCCCATCCTGATGGCCGGCGTAGCCCTGCTGCTGGCCCATGCCTTTGTGATGAACCGCCTGGCGGGGATTCCTTATCCGGTTTGGGCTGGGGGCGGGGTGGCGCCGGCTGCGGAGGGGTCTAAGGTTGCTGGGGTTTGACCTCCCCCCCCCACCTTGAACTTGGTGCCTAGAGGGGTCAGTCCACGTAGGGACAGACCCCTAGCCCCCTAATCGACTCCGAATGGGGGGAACGTGGTAGAATTGGCGCCTTCATTTGCTTTGTTCTCCGGATGTTCATGACCTCTCAACAGCCCGCCCCCGTTTTGTCTCGCCGGTTTTCGGTTGCGCCGATGATGGATTGGACTACGCCGCATTTTCGGTACCTGGCGCGTATTCTTAGCCGCAGGGCTTTGTTGTATACCGAGATGGTGACTACGGGGGCGCTGATTCATGGCGATACGGCGCGGTTTCTGCGGCATGATCCGTCGGAGTTTCCGCTGGCGTTGCAGCTGGGTGGTAGTGATGCCAACGAGCTGGCGCAGTGTGCGAAGCTGGCGCAGGCGTTCGGGTTTGATGAGGTGAACCTGAACGTGGGCTGCCCGAGCGACCGGGTGCAGAACAATATGATTGGCGCCTGCCTGATGGGCCACCCGGATAAAGTGGCGGAAGGCGTGGCGGCGATGATCGAGGCCACGGATTTGCCGGTTACTGTGAAGCACCGCATTGGCATTAACGGCCGGGAGTCCTGGGACGAGCTGTGCGAGTTTATCGAGACGGTGGCTGCCGCCGGCTGCAAGACCTTTATTGTGCATGCCCGAATTGCCATTCTTGAAGGCCTGAGCCCGAAGGAAAACCGCGATATTCCGCCGCTGAAGTACGACTGGGTGTACCGCCTGAAGCAGGCCTACCCGCACCTGGAAATCATCATCAATGGCGGCATCAAGACCTTCGAGGAATGCCACGAGCACCTGGCCCATACCGACGGCGTGATGCTGGGGCGAGAGGCCTACCACAATCCCTGGTTGCTGGCCGGGGTGGATTCTGAATTCTTTGGCGAACATGCCGCGGTTACCAACCGCCACGAGGCGCTGCGGGCGATGTTTCCGTTCATTCAGCAGGAGCTGGACCGCGGCGTGTACCTTACCCACATTACCCGCCACATTATGGGCCTGTTCCTGGGCCAGCCGGGCGGGCGGCAGTTCCGCCGGCACCTGAGCGAGAACGCCAACAAGCCTGGTTCCGGGCTGGAAGTGATCGAGCAGGCACTGGCCAAGGTACGCGAGCCGCAACCGATAGCGGAAAGCTGATAACAGGCATACCTTTTGTTGTCTTGTTCCTGTTGTAACCTGCCGTTATTGTAGGGGTTGCCAAAGCATTCGGGAGCTGGATGCTGCACCAAAACAGAACAACCGGGACGACAGGACGAATGACCAGCAAGCTAGACCAACTGAAAAACATGACCACCGTGGTAGCCGACACCGGCGATATCGACGCCATTGCCCAATGGCGGCCGGAAGATGCCACCACCAACCCTTCCCTGCTGTTGAAGGCCGCAGCGTCTGACGCCTATCGCCCCATGCTGGATAAAGCCGTGGCCATTGCCGCGAAACACGGCGGCTCCTCGGCAGACCAGCTCTCGGTGGCTACCGATATGCTGGCTGTTCTGGCCGGCAAGGAAATCCTGAACCTGATTCCCGGCGTGGTATCCACCGAGGTAGACGCCCGCCTGTCGTTCGACACTGCCGCCACCCTGCAGAAGGCCCGTGGCCTGATTGAGCTTTACGACCAGCAAGGGGTAGACACCAGCCGGGTGCTGATCAAGATTGCCTCCACCTGGGAAGGTATCCGCGCGGCCGAGCAGCTGGAAAAAGAAGGCATTCGCTGCAACCTGACTTTGCTGTTCTCGTTTGTGCAGGCGGTTGCCTGTGCCCAGGCCGGCGCGCACCTGATTTCACCGTTTGTGGGCCGCATCCTGGACTGGCACCTGGCCAGTTCCGGCCGCGACAGCTATCCGGCGGCGGAAGACCCCGGCGTGCAGTCGGTTACCCGCATCTATAATTACTACAAGGCCCATGGCTTCAACACCGTGGTGATGGGCGCCAGCTTCCGCAATACCGGCGAGATTGAAATGCTGGCCGGCTGCGACCGGCTGACCATCAGCCCAGCCCTGCTGCAGGAGCTGAAAGAAGACCAGGGCGAACTCAGCCGCAAGCTGAGCCCGGATTCCGCGTCAGTCTCCGAGAAGATGGGCTGGGTAGATGAAAAACTGTTCCGCTGGGAATCCAATGAAGACGCCATGGCCACCGAGAAACTGGCCGACGGCATCCGCCGCTTTGCGGCCGACCAGATTGAGCTTGAGAACCGGGTGCGCCAGCTGGCTTCCCGGGCGGCGTAATTTTAAGGACGAGGACGTTCCATGCTAGCCATTCTTCACCCCAATACGGCGCTGGACAGCGATGCCTATCGCCAGACCATGCATTACCTGGAAAACCTGCCTGGCGTGAGCATTCGCGTTCACGAAATCCAGGGCGCCAGCCAGCGGCTGACCGAGGTCTACCTGCTGGGCGATACCAAGACCCTGGACAAGGAAGAGATCGAAGCGCTGCCGGCGGTTGAGCGGGCCATTCGCATTTCCGATGACTACCGGATTCTGGGCCGCCATAAAGATGACAATCGTCAGAGCGGTTTCACCTACAACGGCGTGGAGTTCAGCCAGAACAACCTGAATATCTTTGCCGGCCTGTGCGCGGTGGATGTACCCGAGCACGTTGAGCAGATGATGCAGGCGCTGGAAGACGCCGGCGAAGTTTGCACCCGCATGGGCGCCTACAAGCCCCGCACCAACCCCTATTCCTTCCAGGGCCACGGTAAGGGCTGCCTGCCCTGGGTGTTCGAGAAGGCGGGCAAGCATGGCATCAAGGTGGTCGCCATGGAGATCACCCACGAGAGCCACATCGAAGAAATCGACACCTGCCTGGAGAAGCTGGGCCGTCCTACCGGCGTGATGCTGCAGGTGGGCACCCGCAATACCCAGAACTTCGAGCTGTTGAAAGCAATTGGCCGCCAGACTACCTACCCGGTGCTGTTGAAGCGCGGCTTCGGTATTACCCTGAACGAATCCCTGAACGCGGCGGAATACCTGGCCAGCGAAGGCAACGCCAATGTGATTTTCTGCCTG
>TARA_R100000049_G_C1957148_1_pt1 | contig 18848 bp, 16 predicted proteins | sample TARA_R100000049 | Tara Oceans TARA_R100000049 (sample SAMEA2619992) | marine metagenome | biome: marine biome (ENVO:00000447); feature: mesopelagic zone (ENVO:00000213) & marine oxygen minimum zone (ENVO:01000065); material: "saline water (ENVO:00002010), including plankton... | reverse complement strand
AAAGGCCGGCGTACGTTACTCCGCCCTTACCCCCAACCTCAAAGGTTTCGAAAATGCCCTGGCGGCCGGAGCCGACGAGGTTGCGGTGTTCGGCGCCGCCTCCGAAGCCTTCACCCTAAAGAACATCAACTGCACCATTGCCGAAAGCCTGGACCGCTTCGCTCCCGTGGTGGAAGCGGCCCGCAAGCACGGCATTCCGGTGCGCGGCTACGTATCGACGGTGATAGGTTGCCCCTATGAGGGTGACATTGAGCCCCGGCAGGTCGCCAGCGTCGCCAGGGCCCTGTACGACATGGGCTGCCATGAAATTTCCCTGGGTGACACCATCGGCGTGGGCACGCCGCTGAAAGCCAAACGCATGCTGGAGTCCGTGGCCGCCCATATTCCCATGGCTAAACTGGCGGCCCACTTCCACGACACCTACGGCCAGGCCCTGGCCAATCTGTATGCCGTGCTGGAGGAAGGCGTCAGCGTAATCGATGCCTCGGTGGCGGGCCTGGGCGGTTGTCCTTATGCGAAGGGCGCCTCCGGCAATGTAGCCACCGAAGACGTGCTCTATCTGTTAAATGGGCTGGGTATAGAAACCGGTGTCGACCTGGAAAAACTGGTGGCGACCGGCGGCTGGATTTGCGGCCAGCTCAACCGCCACAACGGCTCTAAAGTGGGACAGGCCATGGGCGGTTGAACGTTAAGGGCCCCGCTGCGAACCTTGCGACTAATATCGCCGATACCAGAACCATTCTGCTCCACTAAACCCGGGATCTATGCAATGCATCTTCCATTCTGGCTGACCACGGCTGTGCTCTTTCCGGTGTTGCTGTATCAGGGTAAGCGCACCCGTCAAACCACGCCACGGCTGCCGGAGGCCTCCGGATCTCCGTGCGGGCAGTATGGCGACGGCGAGCCCGCCCGGCGTATCCTGGTGATTGGCGAATCCACCGCAGCCGGCGTTGGCGCCCAGACCCACGATCAGGGCCTGGCCAGCCAGCTGGCACGGGAGCTCCATGAGGGAACCGGGCAAACCATCGCCTGGCACACCTTCGGGGTTAACGGTATTCGTTTGAATGCCCTGAACCGGGCGCTGGAACAAACAGACTTACCGGAAGCCGATGTGGTTATCCTGAGCATGGGGGTCAACGACACCACCGGTTTTACACCCAGGAAACGATTCCGCCAGCAACTGCTCGACCTGAGGGAGTTTCTCGAAGCACGGTATCCGGCACCCCTGATGCTTCTGAGCGTGCCTCCCATGCACCTGTTCACCGCCCTGCCGGCGCCCTTGCGCTACGTGATGGGATGGCGGGCCAGGCTTCTGGACGACATCTACCGGCAACTGGCCAGCGAAGCGCCGCAGCACTTCCGCTACGCCCGTTACCCGGTGATTGAAGATACCGGGCTGTTGGCCAGCGACGGCTACCACCCCGGCATCAAAGGCTACCGGTACATTGCCGAAGCCCTGGCGCCGGAGCTGAGCCGGGGCATCAGGGCCGATGCTTCTCCGGAGGAATAGAGTAAGTCATGGTGGCATGGGCCACCGGCTCCTCCATGCCAGTGGAATAGATCGACACCTCACCCACCGCCATCGTGCGCCCTACTTTCAGCAAGGTAGCACGGGCCCACACCGCAGCATGGGCGGCGGGCTTGCGCATGAAGTTGATGTTGAAGTTGGTGGTTACCGCCAGGGGTACCAGGCCAATTTTGCCCAGCAAGGCGGCGTACATGGCCACGTCTGCCAGCCCCATCATAACCGGACCAGACACGGTTCCACCGGGGCGCAAGTGGCCGTCGTCCACCTCCAGCTTCATCTCGGCCCAGCCATCCCCCAGCTCCTCCAGGGTGCCGTAGGCGGTACCCTGGGGAAAGTGATCTTCAAGGAAAGCTTTCAGCTCCCCGAATGTTACTTGCATGACTCTAGTGCTCAGTCCGGTTTGTAAAGCCTCAGGATACTCGAAAAGTCCAGATCACCGTTACCCTGCCCGGCATGCAGCTGGAACAGGTTTCGGGCCAGGGAGCCCATGGGGATGGAAGCCTGGTTGGCGACCGCGTTATCAAACGCCAGCCCCAGGTCCTTGGTCATCAGGTTCACCAGGAAACCGCCCTGGTAATCCCGGGATGCCGGCACCCCTTCCATCACACCCGGCCACGGGTTGTACACGTTCAGCGCCCAGTTGCCGCCGGAGCTCTGCTTCATGATTTCCGAGAGTACCGCAGGGTTCAGGCCGTTCTTCACACCCAGAGCCAGGGCTTCACTGGTGCCCGCCATCAGGATGGCCAGCATCATGTTGTTGCAGATCTTGGCGACCTGGCCCGCGCCGTGGGGGCCGGCGTGGAAGATGTTCTTGCCCATGGCTTCCAGAACCGGCCGTGCCTTGTTGTAGGTGGCCACTTCGCCGCCGCAGATAAAGGTCAGCGTACCGGCCTTGGCGCCACCTACGCCGCCGGATACCGGCGCGTCGATAAAGGCCAGGTCTTTTGCCGCTGCGGCTTCTGCCACCGCCCGGGAGGTTTCCGGGGCAATGGTGGAGGAGTCAATCACCAGGGTGCCCGCCGGCAGGGCTGCCAGCAGGCCGTCGTCGCCCAGGTATACCGCTTCCACATGCTTGCCCGCCGGCAGCATGGTGATCACGCACTCGGCGCCCTGGGTTGCCGCTTTAGCTGAATCCGCAGTGCTGGCCCCTTCGGCCACCAACGCTTCAACCGCCGGTTTGGACAGATCGAAAACCGTGACCTCATGCCCCGCCTTCAGCAGGTTGGAGGCCATGGGCCCGCCCATGTTGCCCAGACCAATAAAGGTTACCTTCGCCATCTTGCTTCTCCTTGTTTTTGTAGCAGTGCGCCGGGATTTATCAGTGCCCGGGCGCCTGGCTGAAAAATGCTTCAATCCACTCATTGTCCAGTTCCGCCAGCGACGCATAACGCCAGCGGGGCTGCATGTCTTTGTCGATCAGCAACGCCCGGATACCTTCGGCAAACTCGCCCTTCTTCAGGCAGTTCACCGACATCACCAGCTCGTTATCCAGCACCTGTTTCAGGCTGTCCCGCTGGCTGCGCTGCAGATGTTTCCAGGTCAGGGCCAGCGAGGTGGGGGAGGCACTCGCCAATCCCTTCACGGCTTTGCCCAGCCAGCCCTCACTGCCGCTCAGGTCTTTCAGCTGCGCTACCACCTGCTCAAGGGAATCGCCATCGGTGGCCTGCTGGATATCATCAAAGTGATCACGAACCGCAGACGCCGGCAGCGCCTCCCGGCTTTGCTGTTCATACTGGCGCAGTACCGAGCTGACAACACTATGGGCGCTGGAACCCTGCCAGTTGGCGGAGGCCAGGGCATCAATCACCTGCCCTTTGAGTTCGTGGCTGACGAACCGGTCTGCCATGCCCACAAACAGCGCATCGGCTGGGTTCATGCGGGTGCCGGTCAGCCCCAGAAACATTCCGGTACGCCCGGGCATGCGGTTCAGGAACCAGCCGGCGCCGATATCCGGGTACAGGCCGATGCTCACTTCCGGCATGGCCAGTTTCGAGTGCTCGGTAACCACCCGGTGGGAAGCACCCGCCATCAGGCCGATGCCGCCGCCCATCACAATACCGTTGCCCCAGCACACAACCGGTTTGGGGAAGGTGTGAATCAGGTAATCCAGCTCGTATTCTTCGGTGAAGAACCGCTCGCCTTCAGCCAGCTTTCCCGGCTCGGTCATGCTGCGGTACAGGGACACGATATCGCCACCGGCGCAGAAGGCCTTGTCGCCCTCAGCTTCCAGCCAGACCGCGCATACGCTGTCATCGTCGGCCCAGCGTTGCAGCTGCGGCTTGAGCAGGCGGATCATGTCCATAGACAGCGAATTCAGGTTACGCGGGCTGTTCAGCCTGGCGACCGCAATCCGGCCACCGCCGTTTGTGGTCCACTCTTCAAATACCATCGGTTGATCGCTCATAGCAGCCCCGGGCTTATCGGTTTTTCCATTCCGGCTTGCGCTTCTCGAGGAACGCATTAACGCCTTCTTTCTGGTCTTCGGTGTGGAACAGCTCGACAAACAGTTCCCGCTCCATGCGCCAGCTGTCGGTGTGGCTGCGACCATCCCGGGCACTCATGACCAGCTGCTTGCAACGGGCAATGGAAGACGGGCTCTGCTTACAGGCGCCTTCGGCCAGCTTCAGGGCGGCTTCCAGGCCTTGTCCGGACGGCACCACTTCTTCCACCAGGCCAATCTGCAGCGCCTTGCTGGCATCTATCCGCTCGCCACACAGAATCATGCGCTTGGCCCAGCCCTCGCCTACCAGCCAGGGCAGGTTCTGGGTGCCACCGGCGCAGGGCAGCAGGCCAACACCGGCTTCCGGCAGCGCCATCTGGGCGTGCTCTTCGGCAATGCGGATATCGCAAGACAACGCACATTCCAGGCCACCGCCCATGGCGTAGCCGTTAATGGCGGCAATCGACACACCACGGAAGGCGGTCAGCGTGGCAAAGGCCTGGCCGAACTTCTGGGCCATCTCGTTGGCTCGCGCACGGTCGCCGTCGGCAAAGGTTTTCAGGTCCGCTCCGGCAGAGAAAAATTTCTCACCCTGGCCGGTGACCACCAGCGCGAAGATGTTGCGGTCGGCGTTGAGGTCTTCAATGGTGGCTTCCAGAGCCGCCAGGGAGTCTGCCGTCCAGGTGTTGGCCGGCGGGTTGGCGATGGTCAGGATCGCAATGTGATCGCGCTTTTCCAGTTGAATCAGTTCGCTCATGGTAAATTCCTTTGGTTGTTCCGGTGCTGATGATTACGGCCGGTTACTGGATGGCTTCGGCAACGCCGTCTTCCAGCATGCGGCGGGCAATAATCAGGCGCATGATTTCGTTGGTGCCTTCGAGAATCTGGTGTACCCGAAGGTCCCGCACATAGCGCTCCAGCGGGTATTCCCGAATGTAGCCGTAGCCGCCGTGCAGCTGCAGGGCTTCGTTGGCTACCTCGAAACAGGCATCGGTGGCGAAGCGCTTGGCCATGGCGCAATGCAGGGTGGCTTCCGGGTCGCCGGCATCCAGCTTGAAGGCACCCAAACGCACCATCTGCCGCGCTGCCACCAGGTTGGTGGCCATATCCGCCAGCTTGAACTGCAGGGCCTGGAAGGCTGCCAGTGGCTTACCGAACTGCTGGCGCTCATGCAGGTAATTGCGCGCCCGCAGCAGCGCCGCCTGGGCGCCGCCAAGGGAGCGGGTGGCAATGTTGAGGCGACCGCCGTCCAGGCCCTTCATGGCAAGGGCGAAGCCGTCGCCCTCATTACCGATTCGGTTACTGGCCGGAATGCGCACGTCTTCCAGGGTGACCAGCCGCGTGGGCTGGCTGTGCCAACCCATCTTTTCCTCGTTCTTGCCGCAGGAAACACCCTCGGCATTGGCGGGGATCACAAAGGTGGAGATCCCCTTGGCGCCACTGTCGGCATCACCGGTACGGGCCATCAACACAAGAACATCGGTGGCGCCGGCGCCTGAGATAAACATCTTGCTGCCGTTGATCACATAGCTGCCTCCATCCCGAACCGCCCTGGTACGCAGGCTGGCGGCATCGGAGCCGGCCCCGGGTTCGGTCAGGCAGTAGGAGGCCAGCCATTCACCGCTGGCCAGCCTGGGCACAAACTCCTGCTTCAGGTCGTCCGAGGCAAAGCTGGCTACCATCCAGGTGGCCATGTTGTGAATCGTGATAAAGGCCGCCGTGGACGGGCAGGCCATGGCCAGCTCTTCCACGATCACCGAGGTGTCCATGCGGGACAAGCCCATGCCGCCCAGGGCTTCCGGGGTATAAATCCCCATAAAGCCCATCTCGCCGGCTTCTTTCATCACCTCCAACGGGAAGGTGTGGTCTACATCCCACTGGCCGGCATAGGGTGCCATGGCTTTCTCGGCAAAGGCCCGGGCCGCATCCCGGAACGCCAGCTGGTCTTCGGTCAGGTTGAAATCCATCGTTCAGCTCCCTGCTCGGCGTTACCGGAGTTGGATGGAGAAGTTGGCTTCGGTAGACGTCGCTTCACTGTTAAACCAGCGGGAGGTGACGGTCTTGGTTTCGGTGTAGAAACGCACTGCCTGCTTGCCGTAAGCGTGCTGGTCACCGTAGAAGGAACCTTTCCAGCCAGTGAAAGAGAAGAACGGCAGGGGCACCGGGATGGGAATATTCACACCCACCTGGCCGACTTCGATTTCGTGCTGGAAGCGGCGGGCAGCACCACCGTGGTTAGTGAAGATAGACGTGCCGTTGCCATAAGGACTGTTGTTGATCAGCTCGATGGCTTCGCCAAGGTCGTTCGCGTTCATGCAGGTGAGCACCGGGCCGAAGATTTCTTCTTTATAGATGTCCATTTCCGGCGTGACTTCGCTGAACAGGGTGGGCCCTACCCAGTTACCGTCCGGCAGGCCATCCACTGTGCAGCCGCGACCATCCAGCATCAGCTTCGCGCCCTGGGCCTCGCCGGTGGCAATCAGGGCTTCAACCCGCTCCTTGGCCCTCGGGCTAATCACCGGGCCATAGCTGGCACCGGAGTCGTTCCAGGCGCCCGGGCGCACCTTCGCCATGGCTTCTTTAAGCTCAGGGATCCACTCCTGGGCCGCGCCTACAAACACCGCTACGGAAATGGCCATGCAACGCTGACCGGCGGCGCCCACAGAGGCACCCACCAGGGCATTGATCACCTGCTGCTTGTCGGCATCCGGCATGATCACCATGTGGTTCTTGGCGCCGGCAAAGCTCTGTACGCGCTTCATGTTGCGGGTACCGGTTTCGTAGATGTAGCGGCCGACCGGTACCGAACCCACAAAGGAAATTGCCTTGATGGCGGGATCGTTCAGCAGGGTATCCACCTGCTCCTTGGCACCGTGCACCACCTGCAGAACGCCCTTGGGCGCACCGGCTTCTTCGAACAGTTCTGCCAGGCGCATCGGGGTGAGCGGGTCCTGCTCGGACGGCTTCAGTACAAAGGTGTTACCGCAGGCGATGGCCATGGGGAACATCCACAGGGGAATCATGGCCGGGAAGTTGAACGGGGTAATACCGGCGCAAACGCCCAACGGCTGGATCCACGAGTGGGTATCCACTTCCCGCGCGACGTTTTCAACGGTCTCGCCCATCATCATGGACGCCACGTTGGCGGCATGCTCTACCACTTCGATACCGCGCCAGACATCGCCCTTGGCGTCGTCAAAGGTTTTACCGGTTTCCTGGGACAGGATTTCGGCAATCTCGTCGTGGTGTTCTTTCAGCAGTGCCTGGTAACGCAGCATCACCCGCGCCCGCTCGGATACCGGGGTTTCTTTCCAGCTTTTGAACACTTCGCCGGCGTTGTCGATGGCCTTGCGCATTTCGTCCGCCCTGGCGCAGGGCACCTGGGCGATGACTTCGTTAGTGGCCGGGTTGGTCACGTCGATCCAGTTCTGGGTCTGGCTCTGAACAAATTCACCAGCAATAAACTGAGGTACTTTTTTCATGAGGATGGTCCCTGTTTGTTGTTGTCCGGGAGTGCCGTGGCCCGCTGAATAACGAAACGGACCTGGCGATGATTTTCCAAAAGACTAGCACGCTCCTTGCCGCCTTATGATTGACTAAGTTTCGCCCATGATGGATTATTTTTCGATGACCAGTCATCAAAGCACCAAGCCATCCGCGCAAACCTCCCAGTGGCCTGTTCCTGCGGACAGCGTTCGCTATGTGGTTCCGGAGCCCATCGTCCGCCAACTGGCGCACCACCCACTAACCCGGGAGCTGTACCCTCTGGCCTTCGGCCATTACCGGCGGGCGGCGGGCCATCACATGCATCGGGAACACCATCGTGACAATCTTTTGATCTATTGCACCGATGGCAAAGCCTTTCTGAACGTAGCAGGCGAGCCCTACACCGTGACCGCCGGCGACCTGTTGCTGCTGCCGGCCGGCGCCAGCCATCGCTACACGGCAGACCCGGACAATCCATGGACCATTCACTGGGTGCACTACACCGGCCCGCTGGCCGCAGAGTTTGGTGACTACATGGGATTTGATGACAACACCCGGGTGCTCCATCTGGGGCGCCAGCCCCGCCTGCTGGTAGACTTCAACGGCCTGCTGTCGGTACGCCAGACCGGCTTCCGCACCAAGGGGCTGATCCACGCCAGCAATCGCCTGCGACAGCTGCTGAGTGCCGTCCCCATGAACGTGGATGAAACCAGCCAGGCTCGGCAGGCCGAGCTGGACACCCTTCACAACTACATGCGTGAACACCTGGAAGAGCGACTGACCTTGCAGCAACTGGCCGAACTCAGCGGGCTGTCACCGGCCCATTTCGCCACCCGTTACCGGGAACAGACCGGCACCTCACCGATTCAGCATTTCCTGCACCTGAAGGTGGAGCGGGCCTGCGAACTGCTGGACACCACCAGCCACACCTTCGCTGACATCAGCCGGCAACTGGGTTACGACGACGCCTATTACTTCTCCCGGCTGTTCAAGAAGGTGATGGGCAAATCCCCCAGCGACTACCGGCATACCGCCAGGCACTGACCCATTGGCGCAGATAGCCTGGCTCCCTGGCCCGACTGCAATTGGCAAGGCGACAAAATTCCGGTATCACACAGGCTTCACTTATTCATTCGGGAGGCGCAGATGCAGCCACTGGATATTCAGGTAGTTGACCAGGCCATCAGCTGGTGCGATGGCGGTCAGGATTTCTGGCTGTGTACGGTACTCAGTACCTTCGGCTCCTCTCCCCGGGCGCCGGGCTCCTGGCTGGTAGCACAGGCCAATGGCGACCATTGCGGCTCGTTGTCAGGCGGCTGTGTGGAAGAGGACTTTCTCGAACGCCTGCAGGAAGGCGAATTCCAGGGCCGCATCAACCGAATCCGCTACGGTGCCGCCGATGGCCTGGACAATCCCAGAGTCAGCCTGCCCTGCGGTGGCGTTCTGGATGTGCTGATCGAGCACTTTCCCGCCTCCGCCTCATCCCGGGAGCACTTCCTGGCACTTCGGGCCGCCTTGAGCGGCCAGGGCCATGTGGCTCGAAAGGTTTGCCTGAAAACCGGCGAAGCCAGTGTCGAGCCAGACCGGGAAACGGGCCAGAAAGTGATGGAAGACGAAACAACCGCCACCCTGAAACTGCGGGTGGGGCCGGTATCCCGGTTGCTCATTGCCGGCTTGTCGCCGGTGGCCACCGCCTGCGCCAGCTTTGCCCATAGCCTGGGTTTCGAGGTGATCGTATGTGACCCGCGCCAGGAAGAAGTCTGCAACTTCAACGTACCCGGCGTTACCCTGCGCCAGGAGCTGCCCTCCGTGTGGATTGCCCGCGAAGGCTGCCACGGAGCAACCGCGGTGGTTGCCCTCACCCACGACCCGAAGATTGACGACACCGCCCTGATGGAAGCGGTGAAAACCGACGCTTTCTACATCGGCGTGATGGGTTCTTTGCGCACCTCGGAAAAACGCCGGGAGCGTTTACTGCGCATTGGCGGGCTGAACGAGCAGCAGGTTGAGCGAATCCGAATGCCCATCGGCCTGAATATCGGCAGCAAGACACCGGCGGAGATCGCCCTGTCTGTGATGGCGGATATTGTTCGGGTCCGCCAGGGCATTGCGAAGGATAACCTCTGATATTTTTTCAGTATGTCCTAATCTATCCCAAACAAATCTCCGTACAACTGATCACCCTGCCCAACTTATACCCGGGCGGGGGCCAATCAACTGTATGGAGAGAACCATGAACAAGCACAACAAAACCCGCTCCCTGTTCACCGTAGCCCTGCTGGCCGGTAGCCTCAGCGCCGGAACCGCACTGGCAGACCACCACGGCAACAACAAAGTGGGCGTATGGGGCGACGACCAGTCTGTGTCTGAAGGCACGGTAACCGCCAAGAAAGTCATGACAGAAAAGAACGGCTGGCTGGTAGTGCACCGCACCGATGAAGCCATGAAACCCGGCCCGGTAGTGGGCTATGCGCCCCTGAAGAAAGGTAAGAACATGGACGTAGCCGCCATTCTCACCGAAGAAGTGGCCGCCGGTGACATGCTGATGCTGATGATTCACAGCGAAGACGGCGGCATGAAAACCGGTGTATTCGAATACACCCTGGGCGCCAAGGAAGACGGCCCCATCCGGATGGATGGCAAGTTGGTGATGGCGACGATTACGGCGCAATAAGCTGCCAGGAAACGCCAGTCGCGTTTGCAGGAACCTATCAGAAAATCCCCCGGCAGATTGAACTACCGGGGGATTTTTTCTTTACCGGATGATAGCTCTCATCACGGAGTCACTGGCCTGGCCAGCCTGATCACCTCTCGTGCGGGATCCTGTCGAATCTCCTCCTCCGTGTAGGGGAATCGAATCCATTCTTTGTTGGAATAGGCTTCCGTCATATCGCGATAGTATGGCGAGGCAGGGTCGGTAGATTGGGAGTAGGTCACGAAACCTTCGGCAACGGGATTGCCGTCGTCGTCCCAGGTTACGGTCTGGATGTAGCTGTTTCCGAACAGAACCGGATAACCGCCATTGTCTGCCAACCCGCTTCCGCCGGTCGAGGCGATGGTGAAGGCCCCCTCGAAACTCTCGCCGCCAAATACCGGAATCCGGCTGTCTCCGTGAACACCCGAATATTGGATATCCTCAAGTTTTGCGTCGAAGGCTACACCGGCATCCTGTATTGCCTGAACTGCCGACACAAAAGCCTGAATCACCAAGGGATCCAAGGGGTTAAACATTCGCGGCGTATTAACAGGATCTGTCGAGACAAAGGGAACCAACCACTTAACCGGCGAATCCACTGGCAAGGGATTAATTCGACTCCAGAACTCGCGCCAGATATGACCACCACGGGAATCCAGATTGTAGGTTCCATCCCACGCCGCTAGCGCGGTGCAGGCCTCACCTTGCCCTGACTGGGTTAGCCCATTCAACACATCGGTTAAAGGATTGCAGTAGGCATCTAACACCGCATTCCTGGCCAGACGCTCGGACATCACCTGGCTGCCCAGAACAGTCTCCTGAAGGTTGCCCATATCAAAACCCAGTTCCCCGGGTTTACCGTCCGAGCCATCGAGCCGCTCTTCCACCTGGGTGATACACAACCGGGTACGCAGCGTGCGGGCGGTCCCTTCATCACCGATAATGCTGGCAAAGCCGGTCAGCGGCTGTTCCGGGTTGGTCAGCCAGTAGCTGTCGTTACAGTTATGAACCCAGTCACTTCGCGTCAGACTTGGCAAGTTGCCCCGCCCGAACACCCCCTCCGCCGGCGCGTCTTCGTCTGAACCCCAGGCACATGCTGCCCGGCTGCCATCCAGAATCGGCAGGCCAGGCATCACCTGGCCAAGAACAGGAGACAAGGCCGTAGCACAGCTGGTTGCCAGTTCATCAGTAACATGCGGAACAACTGTCAGATCACCGTAGTAAGCTGCTTTACCCGGGCCAGTCGCGATGGTATTCACCCATGGCGTGCCCAGCACACTGCCGTGCAACTCAACGAATTCGTCGAAGCTCGAGGCCTGGTTCCAACGGAAAAACTGGTTCAGCATGCGGTCGTTTTCGGCATTGGCATCCCTGAGGGTGTACGCCTTTAACGGCGACCAGGAGAGTATCGGGATTCCGGATACCTCGTACTCCAGCATCGGCCCATAATGGGAATGGTAAAGCGTCCGAACCTCCTCAGTCACAGATCCGTCCGGGTTCAGCGCTTCCACCACAATTTCTTGAGAGGTCATGTCTATCCACTCCCCCTCATACCAGTATTGGGTCGGGTCAGTGGGGTTCAACGACAACTCGTAAAACGAGAACCGGTAGGCTGTGGAGACTGTGTGGCTCCAGGCAAAGTGTTCGTTAAAGCCAATCAGGACCGCCGGCAATCCATAGAGTGCCGCCCCCATGATCTCGGCTCTATCCCCTACTTTCAGGTGCGCAAGATAAAGCCGCTCGGTCTTCTCCCAGGGAAAATGCGGGTTGCCGAACAGCAGGGATTGTCCATCCCGGGTGGCCTCTTCGGAAAGCGCATACATGTTGCTGCCGATATTGAGTTCCCGAGAGAGCGGGAACGGCAACGCACCATCCAGTGACTCCAACATATCGCCCAGAATATCCGGGTCTGGCGCCGCAGCATCCACGGACCCCAGTGCAGGAGGCTGCGCGGTGGCTATACCTTCCACAAAGACCGAAGAACTGGCTAACACGGCCAGCCGGAAATAGCGGCGGAACATGTCGTCCTCAGTGAGTGGCAATAGCCAGTCGCTGTTTCTGCACGCAAGGTGACGACCGGAATGATCGCCCGTGCGGATTTCCTCCAGATACTGATTGTAACCGTCCACATAGCCTTTCGTGGCGGCAATGACTTCCGGGTCACTGTTACTTTTGAAGGCTTCAATAGCCTCGTCAGTGATAACCGACCGCCAGAAGAAGTCGGCATCCACGTTACTTGCTTCAGCATCATTAGATGGAATGGAATATCGACCCTCGCCACCCAGGTAGCGGGCCCGCAGCCCCCGGACCGTCAGGGTGTCTTCAGCAAGCAGGCAAAGATTGTCTTCTGCCTGAACATAGCCGTAGCCATACCCCATACCAGCAAAGTCCGGCGCTTCGATATGGGGTATACCAAAAGATGTCCTGGTAATCGTTACTCCCGCAGGGCGTTCAAGCCTGGGAGCCTCGGTATCAGGCTCTGCCCGGCTCTCTTGTGCAGAGTTACCACCGCCCGAACTCAGGCAGCCCGTTGTCGAGGCCACCAGCACAGCCAGCAGCATGGCGCGCTTTGTTGTCATCATGTTGGTTGCTCCATTGTGCTTGGTTCTTTTTATAGTGACCGGCCTGTCGGCCAGTTTTTATACACCAAGACAATTTATCGCATAACACAAAACATACCAACTATTATGACCGGTACAGTGGCTCATCGTTGGAGCTACATCCCTACCAAATCATGGCAATCCGCATAGAATCGCCCTGGCGGTTTTCCCTCCGCAAATCATGTACGCACAACCCCCGATCCCGACAGTGAAATTTATGTAGCGCCTACCCTCACATCGTGTTAAAAATCGCTCGGATCCCTACCAGAACCGCGTGCGTCCTGCACGTTTTGTATCCATCCCTTTTCAGTGAGGGACACCATCCAATGTTCAAGTTGTGTAAGCCACAGGCGCTTGCCGCCGCTGTTGCGTTGTCTCTGGGTGCCTCTTCGGTTTTTGCTGCCGGAGAAGTACGTGTTTACAACTGGTCTGACTACATCGCCGAGGACACCCTGGCGAAGTTCACCCAGGAAACCGGCATCAAGGTTGTCTACGACGTTTACGACAGCAACGAGGTGCTGGAGGCCGCCCTGTTGTCTGGCCGCTCCGGCTATGACCTTGTTGTGCCCTCCAACCACTACGTAGCCAAGCAGATTTCTGCCAAGGCTTTTGTAGCACTGGGCCACAGCAAGCTGCCGAACATGGCTAACCTCAACCCGGACCTGATGGATGATCTGGAAAAGGTGGACCCGGGCAACCAGTTCTCCCTGCCTTACCTGTGGGGCACCAACGGCTATGGCTACAACGAAGGCCGCATCCAGACCATTCTGGGCGACAGTGCCCCGACCGACTCCTGGGCCCTGGTGTTTGATCCCGAAGTGACCGGCAAGCTGGCCGCTGGTGGCTGTGGCATTGCCATGCTGGATTCCGGTGAAGAAATGGTGCGTGCCGCCATGGCCTACATCGGCCTGGACCCGAACAGCAACAACGCCGACGACATCAAGAAAGGCGGTGAAGTGATCAAGGCTGTGCGCCCGAACATCACCTATTTCCACTCTTCCCGTTACATTGGCGATCTGGCTAACGGCGACCTGTGCGTAGCCGCCGGCTACTCCGGCGACATCCTGCAGGCCGCTGCCCGCGCGGAAGAAGCCGAGAACGGCAACGTCATCCGCTACACCATCCCCAAGGAGGGCGCGGTGCTGTGGTTTGACATGATGACCATTCCGGCCGGCGCGCCGAATGTGGAGAACGCCCACAAGCTGATGAACTTCCTGATGCGCCCGGAAATCATCGCCGATGTCACCAACTACGTGTGGTACGCCAACCCGAACAAACCGGCCAACGAGTTTGTGGATCCGGAAATCCTCAATGACACCAGCATCTACCCCACCGACGAGGTGATGAAGAAGCTGTATATCATGGAAGGTCGGCCTCAGGATGCGCAGCGCCTGATGACCCGTACCTGGACCAGCGTGAAATCCGGTCGCTGACGGTGGCCGTGATCAACAATACCTCCGCGCAAGCGGAGGTGCTCCTCAGCATCAAAGGCATTTCCAAGAGCTTCGACAGCACCCTGGCGGTGGACGACGTGAGTCTGGACATCCACAAGGGCGAGATCTTCGCCCTGTTGGGTGGCTCCGGCTCTGGCAAGTCCACCCTGCTGCGCATGCTCGCGGGCTTTGAAACCCCGGATTCCGGCCGCATCGTGCTGGACGGTCAGGACATCACTGCCCTGCCTCCCTACCTACGCCCCACCAACATGATGTTCCAGTCCTATGCCCTGTTTCCCCACATGACGGTGGAGCAGAACATTGCCATGGGCCTGAAGCAGGACAAGCTGCCGAAAAGCGAAATCGCCGACCGGGTGGCGGCCATGCTCAAGCTGGTAAAAATGGAAGCCTACGGCAAACGCCGGCCACAGCAGTTGTCTGGTGGACAGCAACAGCGCGTGGCCCTGGCCCGCTCCCTGGCCAAGCGCCCGAAGCTGTTGTTGCTGGACGAACCCATGGGCGCGCTGGACAAAAAACTGCGCACGGAAATGCAGCTGGAACTGGTGGATATCCTGGAGAAAGTGGGCGTGACCTGCCTGATGGTGACCCACGACCAGGAAGAAGCCATGACCATGGCCAGCCGCATTGCCATCATGTCTTACGGCCGGATTGCCCAGGTGGGCTCGCCCATTGATATCTACGAGAGCCCGAACAGCCGTATGACGGCGGAGTTCATCGGCTCGGTGAATATCTTCGCGGCGAACATCCTGGAAGACAACTCCGACAGCATCTCGCTCACCAGCGACCTGCTGGACGCACCAGTGTTTATCGACCGGGGTGTAACCACGCCCGCAGAAACCACGGAAACCCTGATCGCCCTGCGCCCGGAGAAGATCTACCTGACTACCGAGAAACCCGAGGGCGACACCAACTGGAGCTGCGGCACAGTAGACAACATCGCCTACCTGGGCGACATCACGTCTTACTACGTGAAGCTGGCCAGTGGCAAGCGGGTACAGGCCACCATGGCCAACGTGGAACGCCGGGGTGAGCGGCCTACCTGGGGTGACCGGGTGTATGTGTCCTGGGAAGCCTCCAGCCCTATCCTGCTCTGGAACTGACGCCATGACCAAGAAGCTTCTGGCAACCCCTCTTGCTGAGCGGGTGCGTGCGGTGGTATTCCATCGCCGGGTGGTGTTTGGCGTGCCGTTCGCCTGGCTACTGCTGTTCTTCCTGCTGCCGTTTGCGCTGGTGCTGAAGATCAGCCTGACCTCGGCGGTGATGGCGATTCCGCCTTACGAGCCCGTGTTCCGGTGGGTGGATAACACCCTGTCGGTGGTGGTGAACTTTGGCAATTACCTGTTCCTGGCCTCCGACAGCCTGTACATCGCCGCTTACTGGGGCTCGGTGAAAACCGCGTTTCTGGCCACCCTGTTTTGCCTGCTGATCGGCTACCCCATGGCCTACGCCATGGCCCGCGCGCCCAAGCACTGGCAGCTGGTGTTCCTGCTGATGGTGATGCTGCCGTCCTGGACCTCGTTCCTGATTCGCGTATATGCGTGGATGGGCATTCTGGGTAACCAGGGGCTGCTGAACAGCTTCCTGATGTGGCTGGGGCTGATCGACTCACCCCTGAAGATGCTGAACACCAACTTTGCGGTGATTCTGGGCATTGTCTACGCCTACCTGCCGTTCATGATCCTGCCCATCTACACCAACCTGGTGAAGCTGGACGTGCGCCTGCTGGAGGCAGCATCGGATCTTGGCTGCCGTAGCCTGACTACTTTCTGGGCGATCACCTTGCCGTTATCCAAGGCCGGTATTCTGGCGGGCTCCATGCTGGTGTTCATTCCGGCGGTGGGTGAGTTCGTGATTCCGGAACTGCTGGGCGGGCCGGATACCCTGATGATCGGCAAGGTGTTGTGGGAGGAGTTCTTCAACAACCGCGACTGGCCGGTGGCTTCTTCACTGGCGATTGTGATGCTGGCGCTGCTGTTGATTCCGATTGTGCTGTTCCACCGCTTCCAGGCACGGGAGATGGAAAAGAATGGTTAGGCTAAGAGCTCCCGGTTTCTCCAAATCCATGCTGGTACTGGGCATGCTGTTCCTGTACCTGCCGATGGTGGTGTTGATCGTTTACTCGTTCAACGCCTCGCGGCTGGTTTCGGTATGGGCCGGATTTTCCACGAAATGGTACGGCGCGCTGTTTGCCAATGAGCAAATCCTGTCTGCCGTCTGGATGAGCCTGCGCATTGCCTTCTACTCCGCCAGCATGGCGGTGTGCCTGGGCACCTTGTGTGCGTTTGTGATTACCCGGTTCAAGAAGATGCGCGGGCGCACGCTGCTGTCCAGCATGATCACGGCGCCGCTGGTGATGCCAGAGGTGATCACCGGTTTGTCGCTGTTGCTGCTGTTTGTGCAGATGGCGCAGCTGATTGGCTGGCCGGTGGACCGTGGCATGGCGACGATCTGGATTGCTCACACGACCTTTTGCAGTGCGTATGTGGCGGTGGTGGTGAGTGCGCGGTTGCGGGAGGTGGATTTGTCCATTGAGGAAGCGGCCATGGATCTGGGCTGTTCGCCGCTGAAGACTTTCTTTGTAATCACGCTGCCGGTGATTGCGCCGGCGTTGGTGTCAGGCTGGTTGCTGGCGTTTACTTTGTCGCTGGATGATCTGGTGATTGCCAGTTTTGTGTCCGGGCCGGGGGCGACGACGTTGCCGATGGTTGTGTTCTCGTCTGTGCGGATGGGGGTGTCGCCGGAGATTAATGCGTTGGCTACTTTGATTATTGCGGCGGTTTCGGTGATTGCCTTCATTGCCTGGTTCTGGATGCGGCGGGCTGAGAAGCGGCGGCTTAGGCCTCGGTGAGTGGCAGGCTCGGGGTCGGGCTTGGGCTCCTATCCGTTTGGTTTTGGGGCGGGCTGGGAGGTGGGGAGGGATTTTCTTCTGGAAAAAACAACTCGCTTCGCTCAGACATCTTTTTTCCTGCCAGAAAATCCCTCCCCACCTCCCGCCGGCAGAACCTTTTTGAAAACAGCTGGGTAGGACTTCTTGGCTCGCTCGCTGACTTACTTACTGACTGGCTGACTGACTGACTGACTGACTGACTGACTGACGAGTGTGCGTTAGCGATTATGTGCCATCAACTTGTGTGAGGATGTGAGTCAGGCCGTTGCATTCCACCATGGGGTCGTCGCAGTTCACTATTATGTCGGACTTTGCGATGACGTAGGCTTTGCCGGTTATGTTGTTTTTGACCACCTGATACTCCCCTTCCTTGTCCACTGCTGTGAATTCTCCGATGAACCCGGTTTCCCTCAGGGATATGGTTTCGAGTTTGTCGCCGGGTTTGATGTGGTCTTCGTAGTTCATTAACGCCAGTCTTGCGGAGGTTCCGGTACCCGTGGTGCTTCGGCAGATGACGCCGGGATGGACGTAGGTTGCTGAGCGTGATCGGTAGTAGCCTCCGGCTATTGGTTCTACCGGGCCCATGAAGTGTAGGAACGGGAGGGGGCCTACGTCGCCCAGGGTGTAGTGGGAGAAGCCTCTTTCGGCCTGGATGGCTTCGACGATGGCGTGGGCGGTTTGGGCCAGCTGGCGTTCTTCGTCCAGGGTGAGGTCGAAGCCGAGGGATTTGGCGTCTACCAGGGCGTAGAAGCCGCCGCTGTAGGCGACGCTGTAGTTGACCTTGCCGATGCCGGGTACGTTGATGCTGGTGTTGTGGGTGTGGATGTAGCTGGGCAGGCCTTCGCAGGTGATGGCTTCTACTACGCCGTTGTGCACGGTGGCTTCTATGTTTACCAGGCCGGCGGGGGATTCGAGTTTGAAGTGTTGTTTGCCTTCGCGTTTGGGCACGATGCCGGTTTCCAGTACGGCGGTGGCGGTGCAGATGGTGTTGGAGCCGGAGTAGATGGGGTAGCCCATGACTTCCATGATAATGTAACCGGCGGCGGCTTCGGGGTTGGTGGCGGGTACCAGCAGGTCTACGGACATTTCGGGGATGCCGTAGGGTTCTTCCAGCAGCAACCGCCGCAGGCCGTCGGCGTCGTCGCGCAGGTATTCCATCTGGGCCCTTACCGTATTTCCCGGCAAGTCGATGATGCCACCAGTAACGATGCGGCTGACGTCACCGCCGGCGTGGGTATCCATCAATTGAATGGTGAGTTCAGGTTTCATCCGCCCGCCCCCACGGCAAAGGGTTGGCCGTGTACCTGCCACTGGGCATCCGGCACGATCACGATCTTGCCCAGGTAGTTGCTGCCACGGTTCACGAAATACTCTTCGGCTTTGTGCAGGTCAGACAGTTTGAACGCGCCGTGCAGGACGGGTTTCAGCTGGCCATCGCGTATCCAGGTCATCAGCTGGTTTGCTTCTTCGCGGGTGCCGTGAGACACGCCGAAGATCTGCACCTGGTACAGGTAGATTCGGGTCCAGAGGATTTCGCTGATGTTGCCGCCACTGGCGCCGGCGATGCTCAGGCGCGGGTAGGTGCTGCGGGCGTTCATGTCGAAGATCATGGCGTCGATGAACTTGTCAGTCATTGCACCGCCTACCAGGTCCATCACTGCGTCCAGGGGCTTGCCGTCCGTTTCCTTCTTCACCCGGTCGACGAAGGTGTCCATGTTGCTGCGATCCAGCACCGCTTCGGCGCCAAGATCGAGAAGA
>TARA_R100000049_G_C1957164_1_pt1 | contig 18954 bp, 21 predicted proteins | sample TARA_R100000049 | Tara Oceans TARA_R100000049 (sample SAMEA2619992) | marine metagenome | biome: marine biome (ENVO:00000447); feature: mesopelagic zone (ENVO:00000213) & marine oxygen minimum zone (ENVO:01000065); material: "saline water (ENVO:00002010), including plankton... | reverse complement strand
CCGCGCCGGGGTGTCCGCTCAGGCGTGCCGATCAACATGAGTAACCTTGGCGATCCGGTGATGATTGAAAAAGGCAAGCTGGTCGCTGTTATTCTTGAGCAGGGCGGCATGTATCTGTCGATTACCGGTCGCACGCTGGAACCTGGTGGAGAGGATGATATAATCCGCGTTGAGAATATCAACAGCCGCAAGATTATCCAGGCCCAGGTGATCAGTGAACAGGAAGTTCGCATCCTCACCCGTCAGCCGCAGTTGGCCTCTGCCAGCGCCATCACAAACTAAAGGAGCCGCAACAATGACCCAGTTTAAATCCATTTATCGGCTGCTTCTGATTGTCGGCCTTGCCGTCAGTCTGTCTGGCTGTAACTTCTTCACCCGTCTTGCCAATGTCGGATCGGAACCGCCGCTCTCGAAAATCGAAAACCCGGTCGCACAGCAAGGGTATCAGCCTGTCTCCATGCCAATGCCGCGGCCTGAACCCGTGCTGCAGCAGGCCAACTCGCTCTGGCGGCCCGGCTCAAAGGCGTTCTTCAAAGACCAGCGCGCCAACCAGGTGGGTGATATCGTAACGGTCATGGTGGAGATCGAAGACAAGGCGACACTAAACAATTCAACCGATACAACGCGGGCAAGCTCAGAGTCGGCCGGATTCGCCGGATTATTTGGCCTTGAATCGCAGGTCACAAAGGTCCTCCCGGAAGGCACCACATCCGCAGATCTCATTGATCTGGGCAGTGACCACAGCGTCAGCGGGTCCGGCGCCGTCAACCGCAATGAAACCATTAATATGGAGATTGCGGCCATCGTCACCCAGATCCTGCCAAACGGAAATATGGTGATTGTCGGCCGTCAGGAAGTCCGGGTCAATTTCGAAAGCCGGGATCTGTCGGTTACCGGTGTTGTCCGGCCCGAGGACATTACCTCCGCCAACACCATTGAATCGTCAAAGATTGCCGAAGCCCGCATCGCCTATGGCGGCCGGGGTCACCTGACCGACGTCCAGCAGGGACGCTATGGTCAGCAACTCTTCGACATCATCTTCCCCTTCTAAGGGTAAGCCAAGACCAAAGAAAAAGCCGGTTCCATGCGAACCGGCTTTTTTATTGTCTCATCTCTCACGCGGAGATCTAATCGTCGCGATAGCTCTTTTCGCGTCGCTCGTGGCGTTCCTGCGCCTCCAGACTCAAAGTCGCAACGGGCCGGGCTTCGAGCCGTTTGAGCGAGATTGGCTCCCCTGTCTCGACGCAGTAGCCATACTGACCTTCATCAATCCGGCGGAGCGCCGCATCAATTTTGCCGATCAGCTTGCGTTGCCGGTCACGCGTTCGCAGTTCCAGCGTCCGTTCCGACTCTGTGGACGCCCGATCAGCAATATCCGGCTCCTTCACCGTTTCTTCCTGCAAGCTCAGAATTGTCTGGCTGGCATCCGCCAGAATCTCATTCCGCCATTTTTTTAATTTGGCACGGAAATATTCCTGCTGTCGTGAATTCATAAATGGCTCGTCTTCGGACGGCACATAATCTTCAGGAATTTGAACGTTCATTTAAGCAACTCCAGTTCCCACATATCTAAGTACACCGGTAATGGCACTCAAAAAATTAACGGCCATAATTATAAGATCGTGCAGTGTTTAGCAACAACCTATTCGATGATGACGTGATATTTATGAAGGCTGGATGAAATTCAACGGCTTACGTGAAAAAAATCAAACGGGAAAATAGCTATATCCGGTCAGTACCCGAACTTCGCCAACTCGACGGCCGCCCGGACTTCGATTTCGTCGATAATCTGCTTGAGCTCCGGGTCTGCTCCGTCGGTTTTATAACCGGACAGCGTCTCCTGCAGCTGCTTGAGCTTGTCTGGAGACAAGTTGCCGCTGAGCATACCGTCTCGCAATACTTCAAGCTTGGTAAGAAGATCTTCCCCTTTGGCGATCGCTCGTTTGTTGGTGCGGGGTTCATCCCCGTCAACTCCCTGCAAGGCGACCAGCGCCTCGATCGAGCTGATGGGAGAGGAAGAGGCGACACCGCCCGCAGAAGCCGTTTCGACAGGATCACTCTCGACTGAAAATTTTGCCCCGGACTTTTGCGCAGCTTTACCGCCCTTGCTACTCGATGTCGAACTTGTCCGACCTGGTCCGCCTACTTTCATATTGTAACCGTTACCCGTTTCAAACTTGCGATGACAATTATTGCCACGCTCCATTCTCAAGGGACATTCTTTCCCGGTCAAGGGGAAGATATTGCCGCTTTTTTGAGAAAATTACGGTTTTTTTGGTCATTTCTCATACAAAACAATGTCTTATGGAGTCCTAAACTTGGCACGCTTTTCGCTTTACTAATATCGAAATTAGAAAATTTTGGATTCTAGGAACGGAATTGACAGATGGCTTTTAAGTTAGTCCAGCAAATCGCAACCTTCATACAGGCGAAATCCCGCCCGTTGATGGCGTTGTTCGTTGCGCTCAGCTGCTTTTTCTGGTCGTTCGATGCGGCAAATGCCGCCTCGCGCGTCAAGGATATTGCAGAGTTTGAAGGCATTCGCGACAACATTCTTGTCGGGTACGGGCTGGTTGTCGGCCTGAATGGCACGGGCGATTCACTGGCGAACTCACCTTTCACCGAACAAAGCCTCACCTCGATGCTGGAACGGCTCGGCGTAAACACCAGCGGGGAGACGCTGAAGACAAAGAACGTCGCGGCCGTTGTCGTGACTGCCACCCTGCCCCCCTTTCAACGCCAGGGCACCAAGATCGACATTGTTGTCAGTTCCCTCGGGGATGCCACTAATCTGATGGGCGGCACTCTTGTAGTAACTCCCCTGATGGCGGCGGACGGTGAAGTCTATGCCGTCGCGCAAGGAACGCTGACCGTTGCCGGTTTTGCCGTTGGTGGCGCAGCCGAATCCATTACGCGCGGTGTGCCGACAACCGCCCGGATCGTTAATGGCGCGATTGTCGAGCGCGAACTTGGCTTCGATCTCGCCACTCTGACCAGCCTGCGCATTTCCCTGCGCAATCCCGACCTGACGACATCCCGCCGCATTGCTGCGGCAATCAATGACTATATCGGCAAAGGCATTGCCGAACCGACCGACCCGTCAACGGTTGTCCTTAATCTTGAAGGCAGCGATCGGGCGAACATGGTTGATCTTCTCGCCGATATTGAACAGCTCCAGGTCAACCCCGATCAGACGGCCCGCGTCGTCATCGATGAACAGTCCGGCATTATCGTGATCGGAAGCGAGGTCAAGGTAGATACCGTGGCGATTGCCCAGGGTAACCTGACCGTCCGAATTACCGAAACCCCTCAGGTGTCCCAACCTGCTCCCTTCTCGGAGAATGGCGAAACCGTCGTTGTTCCGCGCACCGACATCCAGGTCGATGATGACAGCGACAAGAAACTGACCATCCTGAAAGAGGGCGTTCGCCTCCAGGACCTGGTAGACGGGCTGAACGCCCTTGGCATCGGACCACGGGACATGATTTCCATCCTTCAGGCAATCAAGGCCGCAGGCGCACTGCAGGCAGACATAGAGTTGATGTAATGACTGATATTCAAGCCGCCGCCCCCAAATTCCTGGTCGAACAGGGCGCGACCAACAGAAAAGACGCAAGCCGGGACAATGAACAGATTCGGCAAACAGCCATGGAATTCGAGGCTTTCTTTCTGAGCCAGGTGCTGAACTCCATGTCATCCGGACTGGAAACCGACAACATGTTCGGCGGCGGGGAGTCCGAGAAGATGTTCCGTGGCATGCTGAACGACGAATATTCCAAAGCCATGAGCCGCAATAACAGTATCGGGATTGCCGACGCTGTATATCGCGAAATGCTGGCCCTGCAGGAGGTGAAGTAAATGACTCAGCAAACGCCAAATAACGGACCTACGCTGATGAGCCCGGACGCCCTGACAAAGATGATCGCGCGCCTGTGCGATATATTGAAAGAGGAAAACCTCCTGCTGGAGAGCCACAAGCCTGACGGGTTCAAGGCAACGCTGGATGAAAAAACACGTCTGGTTGCCACCTATAACCAGCAGATGTCGCTGATCAAAAGCAACCCGGAGGCTTACAAGGCTTTCCCCAGAACGGATATTGACCGGTTAAAAGAGACCAGCGAGGAATTTTACGCCATTCTGGACAAGCATTTCAGGAAACTGTCGACGGCACGCACCGTGACGGAGGGGCTGGTCAGATCGGTTGCAGACGAAATCGCGAAGAAGAAAGCGCCGCCCAGTGCCTATACATCGCGCGCATCCGTCTCGGACCCCCTATCCAACAGGAATACCCGCGCCGTCAATGGCGCGATTGCGATCAATCAGGTCATCTAGTTCGGAACGTGATGTCAAACTTCGTTGTTAATGGCCAGGCCCTGCAATTCGCGATAAAAGGCGACACGACGCAGAACATAGTCACCAGGAAACTGCTTCAACACCTCGTCGGTTTCCCGATCAACCAGTCGATAGACATAACGGCCGCTGTCTTCATCCTGATCAATGGAAAAACGACCCGTGGGATAGCGCTCATCAGCGAAAAAGGCACCGATAGCTGCCTCCGCGCGCTTTATCGGATCGCCGGCAACAGCGGTCGTCGCGTCGGAATTGGAAACACTTTCATCTGCAGAGTTGTCCATATCATCACGTTCCTCACGCGCGCCGGATTTCGGCGTGGACATCATGGGGTTAAATTTTGAAAACGGGGTCACGTCCATAACGCAACTCCTCTCTTTCGCCACAAAAATCAATCCAAATAAAAGATGCGGATATCCGCGATTAATAGCCTATGGGAAAATCGTTAAAAATTTGTTAATGCGCGCGGAGAGGTGCATCGCCGGTCCGTGTCGGCGATTGAAGACAGGGATATATGGTAATAAAGTCGGGGCTTACTGTGCTCCGTACTGGATATAATCTGTCCAGATTCGCTCGATCTGGCGCAAATGCTTGCGTGTTTCCGCAATATCCGGCGCCGGATTTGAGCGGGCCAGCAAATCCGCCTGCTTTTCCTCCAAGGATGTCAGTTTTTCAACCATGCCCAGCCCCTTCTCAGAAAGGCGAATCATGGTGGCGCGACGATCCCGCTCGGATTTTTCCTGCAAAAGATACCCCATCTCGACAAGTTTCTTCAGATTGTAGGAGGCATTGGAACCCTGGTAATATCCCCGCGACATCAGCTCCCGGACATTGATTTCCTCCTCGCCGATATTTGCGAGCAGCAAAGCCTGCACGGCGTTGATATCCGTGATATCCATCATCGTAAGCTCTGTTCTCAAAACGTCCAGAAAGCGACGGTGAAGGCGCTCGATCAGCCTCGTCAGTTCATGATAATCTTCAGTCACAGTTTTTCCCCAACTTTACCGGTTACCAACGCTACTCGAAAAAATGATACCCATGGAAATTCCGAACCATTCTGACCTGACAGTATTAACGAATTGTAAAATATTGAAAATTCTTCACGAAGATAATGAGATATCGTCATAAATCCTCCGAAAACTGTCTGTTTTCCTGAATTGCATCAAATTACAGCTTTCTTCTGCGCTTCAACTTAGTAAAATGAGATGGAATCTTGCCCTTTGCGCAGTAAAACGCATGGTTTCATGGCAATAATATGTTCTTCCGGCAACTTAATTAGCGCGTACCACCGGACAATTAACCGGAATTTAATGTCAAGGTTTCATGTTAGGGCGTTAAAATTGACTTGCGCCGGTATGATTTATTGTCTGGACCGGACCCATCAGGCCTGCCTGAAGGGTCCCCGATCCGAGCGTGATGACCGGCCATGATACGGCAGAAAACGGATAGGTTATGACAGCAGACCAGGATGAAGAGCTCGCACGGTTGATTGCACTGTCGAAGGACAGCAGCAAGCGCGGCCGCCGTCAGCTATTCAGTAATATCAGTGACCTGTTTCTGCATGACAAGGAACGTCTGAGCGAACAGGAACAAGCGCTCATCATCGGTATCATGACCAAGCTCCTGAGTGAGATTGAAACGACCATCCGCCAGAATCTTGCCGAAGAACTCGCCGGCCTGGAAGATGTTCCCCATGGCCTGATCACGCTTCTTGCCAATGATGAAATTGAGGTGGCCCGGCCGATTTTGTTCAAAAGCCATCTTCTCGCCGAACCTGACCTAGTTGAAATTATTCAGAACCGCAGCAAGGAGCATCTACTGGCAATCGCAGAGCGCGATGACCTGAACGCGGTGGTAAGCGACCTTCTGATAAGCCATGGTGATGAAGATGTGATTTCGCATCTGATAGAAAATGGCGATGCCAAGATTTCCCGCAAGAGCATGGAGTATCTGGTTGAGGAATCACGCCGGATCGATCGATTTCAGGAACCACTAATTGCCCGCCATGATATCCCATCGGATCTCGCGCATAAGATGTTCTGGTGGGTATCGGCCGCCCTGCGGCGCCATATTCTGGAACATTTCGAGATTGACGAACTGGAGCTGAACGAGAAAATCGTCGCCGCCGCCAAGACGGAATACCGATTTGACATCGCCGAAAACAGCTCAAACGCGGACAAGCTGGTGGCGGAACTGGTCAAACGCAAGGAACTTAACGAAAAATTCCTAGTTCAGGCACTACGTGGACGGCAAATTCGCCTTTTCCTTATTGGTCTGGCCGAGCTTTCCGGACTGGGTTACGAGAAAATCAGCCGATTTATCTATGATCCCAATGCAGAAGCACTGATTGTTGTCCTCAAAGCCCTGGAATTCAGCCGCAGCGGATTCTCGACTATTTACCTGCTGACACGCAACATTTCCGTCAGCGCAAAAGCGCAAAATACGACAAAACCCGAAGAAGTAGAGATTATTATGAAATTTTATGATAAAGTTTCGACAAAGAATGCGCAGGTAACCTTGCGCTTCTGGCAGTTGGAACGTGATTATCTGGACGTCATTGATAAGCTCGACAACGATCTTGACGACGATGATCGGGTATATCTCTGATTCCAGGGTGGCTTATATTAGTACCAGGGGACATGTTTGTTGCATGTTATGAGTAAATGACGGAACGGGGGCAAGGAAGCGTGGTATCGCTTCATTCAGATATGAAGAAACCCGGCGGATCGGACTTTCCGGTGATGCAGGGGATCATTAGCCGTGAATTTTTCGATGCGGTGTTTGAACAGGCTCCGCCTATGTATATGGCCCGTCCTGACGGTACCGTCATCTATGCCAATCAGGGATATAAAGAACATTTCCGTCCCGGCGCTGCACAGCGGGTCGAGGACCAAATCCTTCCCACCCTGCCCCAGGATCACCTTGATATCGTCAAGCGTATTGCGGAAACGGCAGAAACAGAAACTCGCCAGCTTTCGCTCCGCTCAGGAAAAGAGACGGAGTATTTCCTTTCCCGCCACTTTCCGATTTTCGATGATGATGAGCAACTGATTGCGATCTGCGGCAGCTTCATCAATTCAACACGCCAGGTGAATGCGGAAGCCAAGCTGAAAGAAGAGAAGCGGCGGTTTCTGGATATTACCCGCGCCGCGTCCGACTGGATCTGGGAAACCGATGCGGATGGCCGCCTGACTTTTGTTTCTGACCGGGTGGTCCAGGCGGTGGGCCTGCCCCCGATGCTGCTGAAGAACAAGAAACTCTCTGACCTCGGTGTGTTTAAGCCGGAGGTGGACGGTGGCAACAAGGCCGAAGACGCCATGGAAAAACATGTTCCCTTCCGGTCTGTCCCCCTCGAAATTCAGGATACCAGCGGCGAATACAAGATTTTCAATATGTCCGGCGTGCCTGTTTTCAATGAAAAGGGCCGCTATATCGGCTACCGCGGCACAAGCGACGATATCACGGCGCGGCTTCTGGCGGAAGACGAGGCCCTGTCCTCAAAAGCGGACTTAGAGCGCGCCATTAATGAAATCACCAAAAAGAACATCCAGCTTGAAGTAACCGCGAAGAAAGCTCTGGAGTCGGCAAAGGCAAAGGATAACTTCCTCGCGAACATGAGCCATGAACTCCGCACACCTCTCAATGCCGTCATCGGTTTTGCTGAGGTTATCGGTCTGGAAACCTTTGGTCCCATCAACGATAAATACCGCGAATATGTCGGCGATATCCTGAATTCCGGCAAGCATTTACTGAGCCTGATCGAGGATATTCTTGATATCGCCCGGATCGAAAGCGATAAAATCCCGATCGAGATTGTCAGCACCCCCCTCGCCGGCATGGTGGGAGATGCCTACGTGCTGGTGCAAAATCACGCACGGGAGAAGAGCCTTGAGATAATCGGAACCCGGATTACAGAAGACATTAATCTGGCCGTTGATCCGACGAGATGTCTGCAGATCCTCGTCAATATTCTCGGCAATGCGGTCAAATTCACGCCGCGCGGCGGAACCATCGGCATCGAATATGAGATCATTGACGATACCTTCGTCGATATCACAGTATGGGATACCGGTCCCGGTATTGCCGAGGAGGATCAGGAGAAGATATTCGAAGCCTTCAAACAGGCCCATGAAGGCGTTTACAACCGCGGTACCGATGGCGTTGGACTTGGGCTGACCCTCTCTTTGAAGCTGGCGCGGCTGATGGGCGGTAATATCACGGTGAAAAGCAGCCTGTCCGATGGCAGCCGCTTTAAGATCCGCCTGCCCCTTGCGCATTGAGGTTGTTAGATCGTCCGATACAGGCGCATTGGCTCCCCGTTTTAAGCTTTCCTTAACAATAAACCACTAGGTTATTCCAAAGACATTCAATTCCTTTGGACAGCTTGGTGATGAAAACGGCCAATCGAGACAATCTAGATGAAATAAAGGTCCTTGTCGGGCTGGCCGAATCTAAAACACCGGAACAGCGGGAATTCCTGTACGAGCGCATCGGCGAGTTTCTGATCACTGACCATAAGACCTTTTCAAATTCCGAAAAGGAAATCATGGCGGACATCATCTACCGGATTACTGCCGATGTCGAAAAATCGATCCGCGCGAATTTCGCAAAAAACCTAGCGCAAAAGCGGGATATTCCCAAGGCTCTTATGATCTTTCTCGCCAATGATGAAATCGAGGTGGCACTGCCGATCCTGCGTGATTGCGGCTTGCTTGCAGAAAATGACTTGCTGGAAATCATAATGCATCGCTCGAAACAGCATCGCCTTGCTGTTGCCGCGCGCGACAATATAAGCGCGCAGGTCTGCTCCGCCCTTTGCAATCTGGACGATACCGATATAACCGTCACGGTGATACAGAACGAGACAGCGCAGATATCCATGGATCTTCTGACCCAGATTTGCATGCAATCCGAATTCATGACCGAATATCAGCGCCCGCTTCTCGAACGTCCGTTCCTGCCCAAACCTATTGCTGAAAAAATGTATCGCTGGGTCTCCATGTCGTTGCGGGAGCATATTTGCGAAAAATTCGACATTGATGCCCGTTTGCTCGAAGTTGACATCCACGACCGGGAACAAACAATCGACCGCATTTCAGACGACAGCGATCCATCCTTACGGCTGGTGGAGAAACTTCATAAATCCGGCGATCTGTCCACCCGCTTCCTCATCAAGTCTCTCAATCAGGGGGAGATCGATCTGTTTGAGTTTGCTTTCGCGAAGCTACTGGATATGGATATCGAAAAGGTCCGGTATTTTATCTATGCGGAGAATCCGGAGATTATTGCCGTCGCCTGCCGCAGCCTGAATATCGATCGGGTTATCTTCAAGTCCATTTACGACCTCACAGCCTCCATACGGGATAAAAATGCTTCCATTTTGTCCCCGGCGGTATCCGCCCCAATGGATCTGTATGACCTCCTGTCCGAGGAGGCAGCGACATCGGCCCTTCGCAATGACGATTTCACGACCGGAAAGGTCAGATACGCAGCCGCCTGCTAGACAACTGCCATTCATTTCCGTCATTGCTTGCAAATCGCATTTAACAATATACTTTTAAAGAAGAAGTATGGTCGTTCCTCTTTTCTGGAATAAAAAGTCGTGATTGATCCATTTGGCAGAACAATTGATTACCTCAGGGTATCCGTGACGGACCGGTGCGATTTCCGCTGCAAATACTGCATGTCGGAAAATATGACCTTCCTGCCGAAGAAGGACGTGCTCAGCCTGGAAGAGTTGGAAATGGTTTCGGCGGCCTTTATCCGCAAAGGCGTCCGCAAGATCCGCATCACTGGTGGCGAACCGTTGGTCCGTAAGGGCATTATGGAACTCTTCCGGAACCTCGGCCTCTATATCAAGAGCGGGGAGCTGGACGAGTTGACCCTGACCACCAACGGCAGCCAGCTCGGCAAATATGCGCATGAGCTTTACGACGCGGGCGTGCGGCGGCTCAATGTCTCACTCGATACGCTTAACCCCTATCAGTTTCAGGATATCACCCGCTGGGGCAATTTCGAAAAAGTCATGGCCAGCCTCCAGACGGCCAAAGAGGCAGGGCTCAGGATCAAGATAAATACGGTCGCGCTAAAGGGCTTTAATGAACATGAATTCAATGACTTGATAAAGTGGACCGGCGACGAGGGCATGGATATCACCTTTATCGAAACCATGCCCATGGGCCTGATCGACGGGCAGCGTTCGGATCAGTATCTGCCCCTTTCCGAGGTCAAGAAGCAGCTTGGCCAACGCTGGACATTGACGCCCTCCGCCTACCGGACCGGCGGTCCGTCGGATTATTTCGATGTGGCGGAAACCGGCGGGCGGATTGGCTTTATTACGCCCCTCACCCATAACTTCTGCGAAAGCTGTAATCGCGTGCGCCTGACTTGCACCGGGATGCTCTATATGTGTCTGGGTCAGGAAGACAAGGCAGATCTGAAAGCTACTTTACGCGGTGAAAATGGTCTGGCCGCGCTTGATACAGCGATTGACGAAGCCATCGGCCGCAAACCCAAGGGCCATGATTTTGTCATCGACCGGAATTCCGATGACAGGCCGGCGGTTCCCCGCCACATGAGTGTGACGGGCGGTTAACGACGGATGAAAATTCATTTTACGGCCAGCGAATCGGAAGATGCGCAAACGGCGAAAGAAACCCTCATTACGCGCTACGGCCATGTTCCTGCAGAAGAGGCGGATATTATCGTCGCCCTCGGTGGGGACGGATTTATGCTGGAAACCATGCATTCCTTCATGAGTTCGAGCACTCCCATCTATGGTATGAACAAGGGTACAATCGGTTTTTTGCTCAACAAATATGAGGAAAACAATCTGATCGAACGCCTGGACGCCGGTGAAATTACCGAACTTCATCCGCTCAGGATGGAAGCCGTGGATATGCATGGGCAAAAGGTAGAGGCCCTTGCCATTAACGAGGTTTCCCTGCTTCGTGAAAGTCGGCAGACGGCGAAAATACAGATATCCATCGACGGGCATGTCAAGGTTGAAGAACTCACCTGTGACGGGGTACTGGTCGCAACACCCGCCGGCAGCACCGCCTATAACTATTCCGCCCATGGCCCGATCCTGCCGGTAAATGCCGGTGTTCTGGCCCTGACGCCAATCAGCGCCTTTCGTCCCCGTCGCTGGCGTGGCGCCATCCTGCCGCGCGAGGCGCGGATAGAACTGACCGTGCGCGAGGCCGCAAAACGACCCGTCAGCGCCGTTGCCGACGCCGTAGAGGTGCGGGACGTCTCGACGGTGACAATTGAGGAGAAGCGGGATATCACAATCCGGCTGCTGTTTGATCCGGAACATAATCTGGAGAAACGCATCCTCGACGAGCAGTTCATGCTTTAGGGCTTTGAAGCTGCAGCCCGGCCGTCTGTAAAATTTTACTAATTTTTTGCTAAGATTCGGCTTAATTCGTAATTCTCTTTTAAGTTTTCATCGCTAATTTCGCTCCATGGGACAACAGCTGGAGTGCCCAGACCTGCCTGAAACATGGTTTGTCGGCTCCGGCTCCAAAGTACCGAGCAGGAGAGTTCTGATGAAGGTTATCGCAGTTGCATCACAAAAGGGTGGTTCAGGCAAAACGACGCTTGCCGGACATCTCGCCGTGCAGGCCGAAATGGCCGGACAGGGGCCAGTGGCACTTGTCGACACGGACCCGCAGGGCAGCCTGTCCGAATGGTGGAACGAACGCGAGGCGGAAACACCACTATTTGCCCGCACGACAGTTGAGCGACTGGAGGCCGATATCGGACGGATGGAGAAGATGGGCATCAAGCTGCTCTTCGTCGATACGCCGCCGGCCATCACCTCGACGATTGCGAATGTGATCAACCTCGCCGATCTGCTGATCATTCCGACCCGGCCGAGCCCGCATGACCTGCGCGCTGTCGGGGCGACAGTGGAACTGGCCGAGGGATTGAATACCTCGCTCATCTTTGTCGTCAATGGCGCGACGCCGCGTGCCCGGATCACCAGTGAGGCCGCAATTGCGTTGTCTCAGCACGGGACACTTGCGCCGGCCATTATCCATCAGCGCGTCGATTTCGCCTCCAGCATGATCGACGGTCGCACGACCATGGAGCTCAACCCCTCCTCCCGGTCCAGCGAGGAGATCAGCAAGCTCTGGTCCTATATCGAGGAACGGCTCGCGCGGTTGACATCCAACCATCCGATGCCGCCTTCGCATCACCTGAGCGCAACTCCGGCCAGCAATGGTGCGGCGTATAACTAAGTTCTGACGTCCTTTACAAGAAGAAGATTTGTCATGAAAGCAGCATTCCTAACCAGTTCATTAATTGCCTCCAAAGGCAAAGCGGAACCGGCATCCACACGGCTCGCGCCCAGCAACCTTCTCGACAAGAATGCGAACGGCAGCAAGCCTCAGGTCTCCCGTATTTATGATCGGGTGCGTGAATATGCGGAGCCGCACCATGATTCCCATGATCTGGAGGAAGCCGCCCTTAGAAATGCAGAACTTTCAGAATTTGCACGGATTGCCGAGGATGAAGATCGTCCGGAGCCAAGCCATATTGACGAAATCAACACGACCGATACGACGGAAGAAGTTGCACATGGACTTGCAGAATCGCTGGACGAGCCTGTCGTAAGCCCGCAAGTACCTGCAACACCCGTCAACTCGACGCCCGCTCGTGAGTTCTCGCCGCTTGCGGAAGAGAAAGCTAGGGAAATTGCCCAAGAAGTTGCCAAGCTCAAGAAAGACGGGCTTGGGCGCATTCGTATTTCCGTTCGCATGTCGCCAAAAGACCATCTTCAGCTCAAGCTGATTGCGGCGCATACGCAAATGTCCGCGCAATCCATATTCGAGACCGCACTGGAAGAATATGTCATCAATCACGGTTCGGAAATTCTGCCGCAATCCTGTAATTGTGTTCTGGACAAATCGTCCCTTTGAGTGGAAGTGACCGAACATGCGTGAAACAGTTGAAGAAAATAATGAAATGGAAAGCGGTCTCGATGCCGCATCACTTTCTCGAATCAAGGTGAGGCGCAGCAAAGACAGCAACTCCCCGCGCAAAGTAAAATCAGGCGATATCACCGACCGGCTTCAAGCCCTTTCGGATGAACTTGAGGCAAGCAAACCCGCTCCCACCATCGCGGAACCTGATTTCAAAAAAGAATCCGGCGAACCCGTGCCGGTCGCAGCAAAAGGCAAACCAAAGCCTGCCGCAAGACCAGTGAAGAAGCCCCTACGGGCCAAGAAAGCGATCGATCCCGAAACGCAGACTGTCTCCGCCGTACCGCCGCGCCGCTCCAACTGGGCACGCCCGGCGGCGAAACCGGGATGGCAGAAAAAGACTGTCGCGCCGGACATCCTCTCCTACTGGCTGGAAATCAGGGGCGGGAAACGGTATCCCACATGGCAGGATCTGGATACGGCAAAAATCGGCAAATTCTGGCCGAATTGCACCCTGGTTCACTGTGACCGTGCCGCTGGTCGGCTGCAGCTCGAAAATGGCTTCGCCAGTGAACTTAGGCAAGTGACCCGGGATGAAAGTCATCAGCCCGTGACGTCGCCCGGCATTGACTTTTCACCGATGGTAGTTGACTGGGTTCTCAGCCTCGCTCGGGACGTTGCCAATTCAGGTAAACCCACGCATGGAACGGAATATTTCCCCTCCACCTTCGACGAGATTCCACTCCGCGTGATTGCCCTGCCGCTCAGCGAGAACCAGATCGATATCGATCATGTCCTGTGCTATGTGCAAAAATTGGACTAAGTCAGGAACTTAAGTCGCCCATTCCCGGAGAGTTGCTTTCTGCGGCTCCTTGAACCCGACCAGATAGCGACCGTCCTGCGCGAATATCGGCCGTTTCATAAGGGTTGGGGCGGCGAGTAACTGCTTCGCCGGATTAACTCCCTCCAACTCGGCCTTCGCTGCATCGTCCAGCTGGCGGTACGTGGTTCCACGCTTGTTGATCAGGGTGTCGCGGTCGATGGCGTCAATCCAGCGCACGAGTTCCTCCTTCGGCAGACCATCGGCACGCAGATCAAGGAACTGATGCTCAATCCCCTCATCCTTCAGCCACTTGATCGCCTTTTTGCAGGTATCGCAGTTCTTGATTCCGTAAATTTTCATCAGTTGTACCTCGTTAACCGGGTGTTGGACATTTCCCGCCTTTTAGCGTGCGGGGAGAACGGACGGCAACCCCTCGTATGAGATTGACGGAAAATCGCGAAATATCAATCACAGCCCAACCTTTTCCCGCGTCACTGAGGAAAGGGAGTTAGAAATGGGCATTTTCAGCAGGCGATCCGCAACCGGCAGCTCCGATGCTAACGACAAGGGAACTACAGGGCTTGGAGCAACGATCCTCAAAGCCTCTCTTGCCGATGCGAATCTGCTGGTAATGACCGCAGCGGAACGCGGCATCCCGCTAGACGAGGATGTGACGCGCGCCATCTTCGATACCGAAGAGGCCCTGAACAAAAACATGATAACACCGGCCATCACCAATGAATTCTGGCAGGCCTATGAGAGCCTGTCCCATTCACTCAGTCCAATTACCGTATCCAGTATTCGCGCTACCCGCGACCTTCGGCAACTGCAATCCGGGATATGGGGATATGTGCAAGGTAGGATACATGTTCCCTTTTCCAGAAAATGCGCGTTCCGCTATCAACAGCTGTCGATGGTAACGCTGCTTTCCTTGATCACCTTGCAGGTCTTCTGGGCCATCGGCAATACCCTTGTTGCCGATATCCGGAACCAGTCAAACCGCATTATTGTATTAAAAACGCAGCTCTACAACGCCGAAAGCACTTCACAGCAAGCATCAACAGACGATTTGCCGCAAAGAGCGACAACAGGGACAGAAACCGATGAAACCGCTACCCGCTTAAACAATATTACCTCAGTAAACACTTCTGCCGTTCCCTCTGACACACAGCAATTGAATCGCCAGATTGACGAATATATTTCATGGCGGGAAGCCGAGTTTATCGAGCTCAGGAACTGGAATCATCAGTGGGGCACCGTTCTTTTCTTTACCACGCAAACATGGGAAAAACCCGATTATTCAGATCTCACAGCTGAAGAAAAAATTCACGTCCATTATGTATCCGCGCAATATGTCCTTTACGCCATATCCGCCTATTTCCTGCCGATCCTGTATGGCTTGCTGGGCGCCTCTTTCTATGTACTAAGGCAACTTCCAAAGGATATCGAGGGGCTGACATTCTCAATGAATTCGCATATCGATTACAGCCTCAGGATTACACAGGGGCCGCTCGCCGGCATTATGGCGAGTTTTTTCTTCACGACTACACCGGCAACCCTTCACACCCTGTCGACGCATTCCTCGGCCATCGCCACAATCAAGATCGGTTCCTCCAGCTTGAGCGATTTCAGCCCCCTCGCCATAGCTTTCCTCGCCGGCTACAGTGTTGAACTGATTTTCTATGTCATTGACAAAATAATCTCCGCCGTCACCACGCGTGCCTCAACCTCAAGCACCAAATTTGTACCTCAGACTCAGACAAAAACTGCCGTACCTGCAAAACAAGACACGAAGCCGGAGACGTGACGGTGGATAGCCGGGCCATAGATTCGCCGTGTCGCGTCTGAAAACCGGAAGGCCCTTTGCGATCCGCCGGAAAGCCGGCGTCGGAAAGCCCGAGAAGCACCCTCAACCTGCATAAAATTCATGCAGATAAAACGATGGTGTCCTCAATTTGCCGGAACACTAAAAAATTAACGTAATCTTAAGACTATTGGGCTGATGATAAAACTGTCCAAGGTTGATCGAAGCTGTTTTTGCCATTTCCACCCCCTCCCCTCGACGGCAAAAATGGCTTCGGTTACCCCTATTTCCTAAACCAGAAGTCAGACAGGCGCGATATCGCCTTTTTCCTGTACGGCATAGAAATCAAGCGCGAAATCCGCGAGACGTCCGTTTTCAATGGCATCGCGCATCGCCGCCATGAGCTCCTGATAATAATGCAGGTTATGCCATGTCAGAAGCATGGAACCCAGCATCTCCTTGGCCTTGAACAGGTGATGGAGATAACCCCGGGAGTAGTTTCGGCAGGCGGGGCAGCCACATCGCTCATCCAATGGGCGCGGATCCTCCGCATGGCGGGCGTTGCGGATATTCACGGTACCGAAGCGGGTAAAGGCCTGTGCATTGCGCCCCGAGCGGGTCGGTAGCACACAGTCAAACATATCGATACCCCGCATGACCCCGCCGACCAGATCATCAGGCTTGCCAACCCCCATGAGGTAACGTGGTTTGTCCTGCGGCAAAGCCGGTGTGGTAAATTCCAGCGTTCGAAACATTTCCGCCTGTCCTTCGCCCACCGCAAGACCGCCGACTGCATAGCCTTCAAAGCCAATGCCAGTGAGGGCCGCGACGGACTCTAGCCGCAAATCTTCATAGGTTGATCCCTGGACAATTCCGAACAGGCCATATCCGTCCCGCGTCTCATAAGCCTCTCGGGACCGCGCCGCCCAGCGCATAGACCGGCGCATGGAGCTTGCCGCCACCTCCTCCGTCGCCGGATAGGGCGTGCATTCATCGAACGCCATGGTGATAGTGGCATCGAGGTCATTCTGGATCTGCATCGAGCGTTCCGGTGTCAGTTCGAACCGCTTGCCGTCGATATGGGACTTGAAGATCACCCCGTTCTCGTCGATCTTGCGTAGCTCGTTCAGCGACATTACCTGAAAGCCACCACTGTCGGTCAGGATCGGCCGCTCCCAGTTCATAAACTTGTGCAATCCACCAAGTTTCTTCACCCGTTCCGATCCCGGCCGCAACATCAGATGATAGGTGTTGCCGAGCAGGATATCCGCCCCCGTTTCCCGCACCGCCTCGGGCGTCATGCCTTTCACCGTCGCGGCGGTGCCGACGGGCATGAAAGCGGGCGTGCGAATGTCGCCATGGGCGGTTTTGAGCGTCCCGCGCCGCGCCGCGCCGTCGGTCGCCGAGATACTGAATTCAAATGGAGCTGTCATGGCTTCGGGTATAGCAGCGAACAGTCGCCATAGGAATAGAAGCGATATTTTTCCGCTATCGCATGGGTATAGGCGGCCTTCATCTTCTCCAGACCTGAAAAGGCAGAGACCAGCATGAAAAGCGTCGATTTCGGCAGATGAAAATTCGTAATCAGCAGATCGACCGCCTTAAATTTATATCCCGGTGTGATGAAGATATCCGTCTCGCCGTTGAAAGGATGGATTTTACCCGACGCATCCGCCGCGCTTTCCAGTAGACGCAAACTGGTGGTGCCGACACAGACAATCCGTCCGCCCTGCACCCGGGTCTCGTTTATCGCATCGGCCGTTGCCTGCGTCAGGATACCGACTTCCGCATGCATGCGGTGATCCTTGGTGTCTGCAACCTTGACCGGCAGAAAGGTTCCCGCCCCGACATGGAGGGTGGTCGTCACCATTCCGATGCCCCGCGACCGGAACTGCTCCAACAGGTCTTCGGTGAAATGCAGGCCTGCTGTTGGCGCCGCCACCGCGCCCTCGTCTTTCGCGAAGATAGTCTGGTAATCGCGGCGGTCCTGTTCATCGACGGCACGCAGGCTGCTGATATAGGGTGGCAGCGGTATCTCCCCGTATGTCATCAGCTTTTCCATAAGCTCCGGGCCGGAGGCGGAGAAGGACAGCGCAACCTCCCCGCCGTCGAATTTTTCCGTAACCAATGCTGTAAAATCATCGGAGAAGCGTATGATATCACTCGGCTTTAACTTTTTCGCTGGCTTCGCAAACGCATGCCAGCTGTCCGCCGAGACATTCTTGTGAAGCGTCACCTCGATCTTTGCGCTCCGCCGCATGCCGCGCAATCGGGCTGGAATGACTTTCGTGTCATTGAAGACAAGCAAGTCCCCTTCACGCAACAGGCCCGGCAAGTCGGCGACCGTATAGTCACCAAGTTGTTCGCCGACAAGGAGAAGCTTCGCCGCCTCCCGTGGAACCGCGGGGCGATCGGCGATCAATTCCGGCGGCAGGGTGAAATCGAATGCGTCAACTTTCATAATCTAAAACGCAAACGAACGACTTGGGGATCCAAGCCGTTCGCGCCCAAAAATATGTAAAATGCTAGTCGACGTCTGCGGCAACCTTAAGGCTGACGATCTTGTCCGGATCCGTGACGGAGCCATTATTCATCGCGCTGCCCTTCTTGATGGTATGCACATGCTCCATGCCATCAACAACCTGTCCCCAGATCGAATACTGGCTGTCGAGATGCGGGGAGCGTTCGAACATGATGAAGAACTGGCTGTCAGCGCTATCCGGATGACCGGCGCGGGCCATGGAGCAGGTCCCTTCCAGATGCGGCTCCCCTGAGAATTCTGCTGTCAGGTTCTTGCCCGACCCTCCGGTTCCTGTCCCCTGAGGGCAGCCCGTCTGGGCCATAAAGCCATCGATCACCCGGTGGAAAACAATGCCGTCATAAAAGCCTTCACGCGCCAGTTCCTTGATCCGGGCGACATGATTTGGCGCAAGATCCGGGCGCATTTCAATCGTGACGCGACCGTCTTTGAGTTCCAGGTAGAGGGTGTTTTCTAAATCACGGGACATAAATCGCTCCTGTCGGGTCCGGATCCTGCCCGGACATTA
>TARA_R100000049_G_scaffold5319_1_pt1 | contig 19200 bp, 18 predicted proteins | sample TARA_R100000049 | Tara Oceans TARA_R100000049 (sample SAMEA2619992) | marine metagenome | biome: marine biome (ENVO:00000447); feature: mesopelagic zone (ENVO:00000213) & marine oxygen minimum zone (ENVO:01000065); material: "saline water (ENVO:00002010), including plankton... | reverse complement strand
GTGGTGCCCTTTTCTTCTGGGAAAAAGAACTCGCTTCGCTCAGACATCTTTTTCCCGGCAGAAAAGGGCCCCACCCCGTGCCTGACGGACTTTGGCGGATAGGTCTCTGTTCAGGCTGTTCCGCCAAGCATTACACGAACAGCGGTACAGGCGTCCTCCAGTTCCTCTTCACGAGGTTCGCGGCCGTTAATGATGTCGCTGTACAGGCAGGATTCGGCCAGGCGCACCATGAAGTAGGACAGGCTGTTCACGTTCAGGGGTGGATTAATATGTCCGCCCGCAATCTGATCCCGAAGGGTGCGGGTGTTGGCCTCAACAGTACGGCTGTGAAGCGTGGACTGGGATGACGTCAGGATTTTGAGTGCGTACTCCGGGTCTTCGCGGATAAACCGCCGCAAAGGTTCAGAGTGCAACAGGGTGGAGTTAATGTGACGGTATACCCCGACGACAAAGTCGACGCCGTTCCCCGGTGTTGCGTTCAGCGCTTCCAGCCTCAGGGGTTCGTAGAGTGACCAGAGCACTTCCCCCAGCAGTAAATCCTTGTTGCCAACCCAGCGAAACAGGGTGGCCCTGCCAATATTCAATTCTGCAGACAGCGATGCCAGATGAATTCGTTCACCTTTCAGCCACATTCTCCGTGCACGCCGGAAGGCATCTGCTGGTGTCGCCCTTGTTGTTGTTTTTTCTGTCACTGCAACCTCGTATCGGTACTCGATTTCATTCTAACGACAAAACAGGAAGCCCGCTATGAAGACCAGAATCACCGAATTGTTTGGTATCCGTCACCCGATTATCCAGGGTGGCATGCATCACGTGGGTTATGCAGAGCTGGCAGCAGCCGTCTCCAACGCCGGTGGCCTTGGTATAATCACCGGGCTGACCCAGCCTACCCCGGAAGACCTGTCTCGGGAAATTGCACGTTGTGCTGAGATGACCGACCAGCCTTTCGGAGTAAACCTGACCTTCCTGCCATCCTTCAAGGCGCCCCCCTATCCGGACTATATCCAGGCCATTGTCGACGGTGGCGTCAAGGTGGTGGAAACCGCCGGGCGCAGTCCCGAGCAATACATGCCGCAGCTCAAGGCCGCGGGTATCAAGGTTATCCATAAATGCACCTCGGTGCGCCATGCCCTGAAGGCCGAAAAAATTGGTTGCGATGCGGTCAGTGTGGACGGCTTCGAATGTGGCGGCCACCCGGGCGAGGATGACATTCCCAACTTTATCCTGCTGCCCCGCGCTGCGGAAGAACTCACCATTCCATTTGTTGCGTCAGGCGGTATGGCGGATGGTCGCAGCCTGGTAGCCGCGATGGCACTGGGTGCAGAGGGCATGAACATGGGTACCCGTTTTCTGGCCACCACAGACGCCCCCATCCACAATAACGTCAAGCAGGCCATTGTCGAAGCGGACGAACTCCAGACCCGCCTCATTATGCGGAACCTCCGTAACACCGAGCGGGTAATGAACAACGCTGCCGTGGAAGAAATCATCCGCATCGAGCACGCGAAAGCCGGCACCGAAACCATTGATGACATTCGCCATCTGGTCACCGGTGTGAAAGGCAGATTGGTGCTTCAGGAAGGTAAGATGGATGAGGCCGCCTGGAGCTGTGGCATGGTGGCGGGGCTGATTCACGACATTCCCAGTTGTGAGGAACTGATTGGCCGCATTATGGATGAAGCAGACAATATTATCCGTCAACGCCTGCTGGGCAGCCTGGAGGCCTGATATCGGCGTGATACATTTGTGAACTTTTGGCTCTACACTGGTATCAACTAACGGTAATTTGCGAGCTTCCAGAGCCAGTAACTTATGACACGAAACGTACTGATTGTTGAGGATAACCCGGGTATCGGGGAGCTGGTGCGAATGCACGTGGCGGACCTTGGCATGAATGCCGTTCTCTGTGACCGGGGCGATACCGGGCTGGAGCGTTTTCGCGAAGGGGACATCGACCTGGTGGTGCTTGATCTGATGTTGCCTGGAATGGACGGTCTCTCGGTGTGTCGGGAGATTCGCTCCGGCCCCGGGTATGTGCCGGTGCTGATGTTGACAGCGAAAAGCACGGAGCTGGATCGTGTACTGGGGTTGGAGATGGGGGCGGACGATTACCTCACCAAACCCTTCAGCGTGGCCGAGCTGTCGGCACGGGTGAAAGCCCTGTTCCGGCGGGTGGACGCCATGTCGAGTTCGTCAGGCGAAACGTCCGGGCCCGAAGAGTTGGGTGAGTTGGACACCGAAGGCTTGCGTATCGATCCGGCCCGGCGCCGAGTGTTCGTATGGGAACAGGAGGTGGAACTGACGGCCCGCGAGTTCGACCTGCTCTGGCACTTTGCCAGCCACCCGGGACGTGTGTTCAGCCGGGTTCAGCTGCTGGACAAGGTCTGGGGCTATAACCACGAAGGGTACGAGCATACCGTCAATACCCACATTAACCGTCTGCGCGGCAAGATTGAGCAAGACCCGGCGCGACCGGAGTTTATCGAAACCGTCTGGGGGGTGGGCTATCGCTTCCGGGACTGAACCATGCTGAAGACACTCTACACCCGGTTGACGTTAGGTCTTTTCCTGCTCCTGTTGGCCGTTGGTCTGCTGTACACCTTTTTCAGCTTGTATTCCCTGCGGGAGTACAACGCGTCTGTTAATCAGGAGCTGCACCGGGATCTGGCGAAAGACCTGGTGGCAGACAGGAATCTGGTCAGTGAAGGGGAACTCGACCGCGGCGCCCTGAAAGAACTCTTTGCGCTGTACATGACCATCAATCCCAGCATTGAAATCTACCTGCTGGATTTGGACGGCACCATCCTCTCTTACTCCGCTGATCCGGCGAAGATCAAACGCAAGCAGGTCTCGCTCGAACCCATCCGCCGCCTGATGAACGATATGGACAGCTACCCGGTACTGGGCGACGACCCCCGCAGCCATGACCGGCAGAAAGTCTTTTCCGTAACACCGGTGCCGTCGGCTGAAAACCCTGAAGGGTATCTCTATGTGGTGCTGCGCGGCGAGGAATACGATGCTGCCGAAACCATGGCCCGGGGTGGCCAGTTGGTGGAGCTGAGCGCCTGGGCTCTGATTATCAGTCTGGCGGTGGTGATGATTGCGGGGCTGGCGGTCTTCCGGCTGCTGACACGCCGGCTGACCTTGCTGACCCGGCTGGTGGAAGATTTCGAGCACAGTGACATGAGTCGACAGGCCCTACAGAGCACCTGGCGGGACCGACGGCCAGTGGTGCGCGACGAAATTGACTACCTGGGTGCCACCTTTGATGACATGGCCAGCCGCATTGCATCCCAGATCGAACTGCTGACGGAAAAAGACGCCCAGCGCCGGCAACTGGTGGCCCAGGTGTCCCATGACCTGCGTACGCCGCTGGCCTCCATGCAGGGCTACATTGAAAGCCTCAAGCTACGGCGCGACCGGCTGACAGCGGAAGAACAGGACCGCTTTCTCGACATTGCCCTCAAGGAGGGCCGACGCCTGAGCCGCCTGGTGGACGAGCTGTTTGAGCTTGCGGCCCTCGAGGCCCGGGAAAAGCAGCCCGTGCCGGAACCCTTTCCGCTGGCTGAACTGGTGCACGACGTGGTCCAGAAGCATGGACAAGAGGCCAGCGCCCGGCAGTTGGAACTTGTGGTGGATGGCGATCCCGACCTCCCCCTGGCGTACGCTGACCTGGCCATGACCGAGCGGGTGCTGGATAACCTGATCGGCAATGCCATTGCTTACAGTCCCTCAGAGAGCCGTATTGAAGTGGTGTTAGGGCAGGCGGACGGACTGCCGCAGGTTTACGTTCACGACAGTGGCCCGGGTATTCCGGAGCAGGACCTGCCCCACATCTTCGACCCTTTCTACCGTGGCGAATCGTCCGGCGGTTCCGGCCATGCCGGCCTGGGGCTGGCCATCGCTCGCAGAATCATGACTCTTCAGGGCGGTGATATCAGCGTTGAGAACCTGAGCTCCGGCGGCGCATCTTTCTGCATATGCTTGCCGATAGGGCCACCCAAATAGGCTGCCTGCATCCGTAATGATCTCTCCGGCGTTATACAAACGTAATAAACTGGAGAAAGTGATGTGATGAATCCCGTGCAAACTGGTCACAGTATTCAAAAGGCAAGAGGTTAAGGTTATGAAACGGTATCTGTTACTGACGTCTATCGCGGCCGCGATCGCATTGACCGGTTTCCAGGTTGGGGCCTCCAAAGGGACGGAATCTCAATACGCCCCGGATGATCCAGGCCTGGCGGTTGCTACGTTCGCTGGTGGCTGCTTCTGGTGTGTGGAAGCGGCGTATGAAGAGAAAGTGCCCGGCGTTGTTGAGGCGGTGTCTGGTTATAGTGGCGGCGACGAGAAGAACCCGAACTATAAACAGGTAGCTGGTGGCCGCACAGGCCATACCGAGGCGGTCCAGGTGTACTACGACCCTGACACGATTACCTACGAAGGCCTGCTCCAGGCTCTGTGGCGTACGGCCAACCCAACCGACGTGAAAGGCCAGTATGTGGACCGGGGCAAACAGTACCGGCCGGCGATTTTCTATCACAACGACGCCCAGAAGCGCGCCGCCGAAGCCTCGATAAAGGCACTGGAAGAATCCGGCCGTTACGATCATCCGGTCAAGATTGAAGTGGTGCCTTTCGAAGCGTTCTACGATGCCGAGGAATACCATCAGGATTACTACAAGAAGAACCCGGTGCGCTACCAGTTCTACACCTTCAACTCCGGCCGCTACCAGTTTATCGAGAAAGTCTGGGGCGAGGACGAGAAAGTGGACTATGCGCAGTATCGCCCCGAGAACAACGGTGGTTCCGCACAGGCCACTGTTAACAAAGCATCTGAGGGCAATACCGGCATGAACCTCAGCCGGGTTGAGGCATTCAATCCGGACACGTTCACCAAGCCTGACGACAAAACACTCAAGGCACGGTTGACCGAGACGCAGTACGAAATCACCCAGGAGGATGGCACCGAGCCTGCCTATCGTAATGAGTATTACGATGAAAAACGGGCCGGTATCTACGTGGACATTGTGTCCGGCGAGCCGCTGTTCTCTTCCCGTGACAAGTATAAGTCCAACACTGGCTGGCCCAGCTTTACCAAGCCGATCAGCCCGGACATGGTGGTGGAGAAAGAGGACAACAGCTTCTTCATGACCCGTACGGAGATCCGTAGCCGCTATGCGGATTCCCACCTCGGGCATGTGTTCAACGACGGCCCGGCGCCAACGGGGTTGCGCTACTGCATGAACTCGGCCGCGCTCCGGTTCATCCCGTTGGAGAACATGGAGAAGGAAGGGTATGGCGCGCTGATCAGTGAAGTGAAAGAAGCCAGCCGTACCGCTTCCAACTAAAACAACCCGTTACAGCCAGAGATCCCCGATGGGGGTCTCTGGCGAAAAGTGATGCTGGACCTGCGCCATCAGCAACTCGGCGCTGGCCAGCGCATCCACCAGGGCATTGTGCGGTGGGTAGTGTGGCAGCCCATACCGCCGCCGGCTGTCTGCCAGCCGAATTGAGATCGGCTGCTGACCCTTCAACTTCTGCCACCAGGAGCGTTTCCGGTTCGGATGCAGGTAAGCCTCAATGGCCATGGTATCCATCACCGGAAAGCGTATGTCCTCCCCGATTCGCCACTTCAGTGCCATGTTCAGGAACGGACGTTCGATATTGCGGTAGTGCACCACCGGTACGCGCCCGGCCATGCTTTCCAGAAATTCGTCCAGTACGTCGGCCAGATCAGGGGCCTTGTCGATATCGGCATGGGTTATGCCATGTATCGTGATAGAGGTCTGGTGTAACGGCAGTTGCGGTTTCACCAGCCAGTGCCGCGAACCACCCAGTTGCACACGGTCAAGGGTAAAGGGCACCACACCGATACTGACGATGGAGTGACTGTCAGGGTCCAGGCCGGTGGTTTCGAAATCCACGGCTACAAACGGGGCGTCGCTCAGAGGCGTTTCCGGCGCCACACAACCTGCCTCGTAGAACGTCTTCAGTCGCGGGTCTTTCGTTTGTGTTGCCAGTTCCCGGTACTGTTCGGGCCAGGACAAAGTGTCGATCTGTGTTGCCTTACCATCAGACATTCCGGGTAGCCTGGGGGTTGTAGCGGAATTTGAGGAACTTTTGTGCCTGGCCGACCACCTGAAAAGCGTCTTTCAGGTGACTGCGTTCGAATGGCGAAAGGTCTTCCGGCCGCACATTGTTGTCCGGCTCTCTTCCTGCTTCGATGGAGAGGGCCTGATGTCGAATACGTACTATGGCAATAAACTCGAAGGCATCCCGAAGGTTATCAACGCCATCTTCCGGGATCAGTTTGGTTTGCCCAATGGCCTTGAGCCGGTTGAAGGTATTCTGTGCCCGTGAGCCACAGGCCAGGGCATGCACCCGGATCAGATCCGACACCGGTGCCGTGCCGCGACGCTTCAGGTTGAAGGTTTTGGCCTGCTTGCCGCTTTCCTCCATCACAAAGGTACGGAAAAAGCCCAGCGGTGGCGTGCGGTTGAGGGCGTTGCGGGCCAGCATGGCCAGGAAGCGCTGGCTATTGCTCGCTTTATCCGCAATGAAGGTTTTCAACTCTTCGGTATATTCGGTGCGGCCATGGATGCCGTCCAGGTCGAAGAAGATATTGCTATTGAGCAGCGCCTCCGCCTTGGGATTTTCGATCCAGTCGGCGAAGTATTCCTTCCACACCCGCAGCGGTTGTCGCCACTTCTGGTTGGTGGCCATGATATCGCCGGTGCAGTAACTGTAGCCGCACTCTGCCAGGCCATCACTGACGAACTTCGCCAGGGCGAGGAAATACTCGTCGTGCTGGGTCGGATCGAAGCTGTCGTCCAGCACCATGGCGTTGTCCTGGTCGGTGACAACGAGTTGTTCGTCCCGGGCCATGGAGCCGAGTGCCATAAAACAATAAGGCACGGGTGGTGGCCCCAGCTTTTCCTCTCCCAGCTCAAGCAGTCGTTGGCTGAAGGTGCGCCCGATGCCAGCCATGGCACTGCCGATCATATGGGAGTTCGCATCTTCACGGACCATGCGCACAAAGGTGTTGGGCACGTCCTTGCTCAGGCGCTTCAGGCCCTTCACATCCTGCTGATGATAGATGTTACTGACCAGATACAGGCTGCTCTGGGATTCGTGTTTGACGATGTCCGACAGTGCAATTACACCCCGCACCTTGTCACCCTCCATTACCGGCAGGTGGTGCACGTTGTTGTGCAGCATGGTCAGCATGGCCTCGAAAATGAAGGCGTCGGAACGGGTGGTGATCAGCTCTTCCGTCATGATGTCGCTGATGGGTGTTTCCGACGGCAGTGCCTCGCAGAGGGCGCGGGTGCGCAGGTCACGGTCGGTAATGATGCCTGAAAGCCGGGGCTGTTTGCCGCTCTCGTCCATCAGCAAGAGGGCCGACACTCCCCGGTCCGTCATGATTCGGGCGGCCTCCTGAAGGCGCACGGTGTTGGGCGCCATCACGGGCTCGCGGGAAATCAGCCGGGTCACCCGTGCTGTCATCGGTTGATTCGATTTCTCCCGCCGTGAAAGTGCCGACCGAAGACGTGAATGGTCTTCAATTTCGACAAAATCGGTGAAATTTTCGTCGTTTTCCCACAAATATTGAAATATTTCGTCGGGAATCAGGTAGATCAGGGAGTCTTCAATAGCCTTGGCCGGAAACCGCACGGTTTTGTTCATCAGCAGACCAAACTGACCGAAAATCTCACCTTCGGTAATGCGGTTGTATAGCTCGCCAGAGCGGCGATAAATCTCGACGGCGCCGCTGCGCACATAGTGCAGGTAGGTGTTTCGTTCGCCCAGCGTGAGAATGTCTGTGCCAGCGCGGAAATAGGCGACTTCGATGCTGGAGACAATACGATCCAGGACATTCTCCGGCATTTCATCAAACGGGGCGTGCTGGGCCAGGTGGTTGCGTATCTCGATCAGCTCTGCCTGCATTGTTCGCTTCCTTTTCGCACCGGTTACGCCTCTGGAATTTATCACGCAATATAGCAGTGGCGCTGTTTTACGGCCATGATGTTGGGCAAGATAGCGTTGGTTTACACACGAGAGGTTGGGTTTTGTCTGCTATTCATACACTGGTCCTTGGGGGCATTCGATCCGGCAAAACCGCGCTGGCGGAGCGTATTGCCTGTGACGCCGGTTCACCGGTGGTCTATGTTGCAACGGCGACCGCCGACGATGAAGAAATGACCCGGCGGGTGGCCCGCCACCGGCAGAATCGGCCGCCGGAATGGGGGTTGGCAGAAGAGCCCTTGAAGCTGGCCTCCCTGCTGGATGGTTACGCCAGGGAACCACAACCACCCTTGTTGCTGGTGGATTGCATGAGCCTGTGGGTGAGCAACCTGCTGTTTGCAGGCGATGAAGTGTTTGCCCGTGAGCGTACCGCCTTCCTGCGGGCACTGGAGAACTACCCGGGCCCAATCGTGATTGTCAGTAATGAAGTGGGCCTGGGTACCATCGGCATGGACCCGCTCACCCGCCGTTTCTGCGATGAACTGGGGTGGCTCAACCAGGATCTTGCCGCCCGTTGTGAGCGGGTGCTGATGAGCGTGGCGGGGCTGTCGCAAACGTTGAAAGGCTGATTATGCGCCGTGCGTTTGCAGGCAACTGAGCAGGCCATGCTCCGAGATGTCCACGCGGATACGGCTGCGGCAGGCGTAGGGTACCGTTAACGCTGAAAAAGAGCGTTCAGTGGGGATACCCATCACCTCCGCCAGGAGCATGCGAATCACGCCGCCATGGCACACCACGAGTACCCGCTTGCCTGCCGCTTGGGTTTGCCAATCCTGCCAGGCGCTGCTGACCCTTTGCCGGAACTCGGTGATAGCCTCACCACCGGGCGGAGGATAACGAACCGGGTCGCTCCAGAAGCGGGTCAGCGCCTCGGGCGTATCCGCCATGATGTTCTCGGAGGTTCTGCCCTCCCAGTCACCGAACGCAATCTCCCTCAGCCGTGGCTCCTGGTGCAACGGAATCTGACGTTGCTCCGCCAACTGTTCCGCGAAGAGGCGGCAGCGCAGCAGTGGGGAGGTGATGATCACATCCCACTGGTCATCGTCCCTGATAGCCGCGTTCATCTGCTGCCAGCCGGTGTCGCTCAGTGGATCATCCTTGCTGCCCCGGAACATGGGCCCGCCGGCAGGTTCACCATGACGGATCAGGTCGAAAAACGCAGTGGTGTTCTGGTTATTGGTCATCCCCGCTTCAGTCCTCGTCCTTGTCGGTCACGCCGGCGTCAGCGAAGCTGGCCATCTGGTTGTGCAGGGCACAGGCACTGCGAAGCAGCGGAACCGCCACCGCAGCGCCGCTGCCTTCACCCAGGCGCATACCCAGATCCAGCAACGGCCTGGCATTCATGGCGTCGAGCACCGCCTGGTGCCCCGGTTCCGCCGAACGATGGGCGAACACAAGCCAGTGCCGCAGTTGTGGTTGTTGGCGAACAGCTACTAAGGCGGCAACGGAAACAATGAATCCGTCCACCAGTACGGGAATGCCGCGCGCCGCGCTACCCAGAATGGCGCCTGCCAGCGCAGCAATCTCGAACCCGCCGAGGGAGGCCAGCACCGCCAGGGGATCGCGGTTGTTGCCATGCCTGGCCAACGCCTGGGCGATGACCTCACACTTTCGAGACACGCCGGCTGCGTCCAGCCCCGTGCCCGGCCCGGCCAGGTTTTCCGGGCTTTGTTCCAGCAACGCGCAGGCCACGGCGGTGGCACTGGTGGTATTGCCGATGCCCATATCGCCGCCCACAAACAGTCGGCACCCGTCATCCGCGGCGCGGGCGGCGGCCCTGTCACCACTGGCCAGCGCCTGTTCAAACTGGCCCGGCGTCATCGCGTCGGTTGTGGCCAGATTGGCGGTGCCCGCTGCGATCTGCTCATCACGTACATCGGTCAACGGCGGAACGTCGCCGACGGTTCCGAGATTTACCACTTCCAGCGAGGCTCCCAGTTCCCGAGCCAACACGCTGATAGCCGCACCCCCGCTGGCAAAGTTCGCAATCATCTGGGCGGTGACTTCCTGGGGGTACGCGGATACGCCCTCCGCACAGACGCCGTGATCCGCCGCGAAAACAGCGATGCGGACAGGGTCGACCTGCGGATGTTGCGTGCGCTGAAGGCCCGCCAGTGTAATCGCTACGTCTTCCAGCTGCCCCAGAGACCCCCGGGGCTTGGTAAGCACGTGTTGGCGTTGCCGTGCCCGCTCAGAAAAATGGGTGTCGGAGGGTGGCAACGGCTGTGTCCAGCAGGAAGGCAGCGGCATGGTTGGATCCTGAGGTGGCAAAGTGTCGGGAGCCGAAGATGGTCTACCCGGCCTGAAAAAGTGTCAAGGATAGCAGCCACTCGGTTAGACTTCCTTTCGATCACGACAACCCACCGCCCGCTCGAAGAGACATTGCTGATTTGAACGCCTTCATTCTTGCCGTGACAGCTTGTTGTATCGCCGTCGTATTGGACCGCTGGCTGGGTGAGCCGCGACGGTGGCACCCGCTCGTTGGCTTTGGGCATGTCGCCGCCTTCCTCGAACAGAGAATGAATCGTCTACCTGAGCGAATGGCGGGATCGATGGTTCTCGGGTTCCTGGCCCTGTTCATCGCTGTGATACCCGTACTGGCGGCAGCCGAGTGGTTGCGCTGGTGGTTGGGGAACTGGGAATACTTGCTGGTTCAGGCTGTGGTGCTGTATTTCGCCCTGTCCATTCGTGGCCTGACGGAGCACGGCCGGGCAGTGTCTGACGCGTTGCATGGGGGCGACCTTGAGAATGCCCGGGCACAGGTCGGTCGTATCGTCAGTCGTGATGCAGCGGCGCTTGATGACAGTGGCGTAGCAACAGCCGCGACCGAGTCCATGTTGGAAAACGGCGCCGATGCCGTGTTCGCCAGCCTGTTCTGGTTTCTCGTAGCCGGCGTTCCGGGCGTATTGCTTCACCGGCTGGTGAACACCCTGGACGCTATGTGGGGGTATCGAACTGATCGCTACCAGTATTTTGGCCGCGCTGCGGCGAGGCTGGACGACGTATTGAACTGGGTACCCGCTCGCCTCACGGCGCTGACCTACAGCCTGCTTGGCGATGTCCGTGGCGGCTTTCGTTGCTGGCGGGCACAGGCGCCGGCCTGGGACAGCCCGAACGCCGGCCCGGTCATGGCGGCAGGGGCCGGGGCTTTGAGAGTTGTACTCGGTGGCCCTGCGCCCTACGCCTCAGGCATCAAGCAACGGCCCATGCTCGGTGAAGGTGAACCGGCATCGGCCGAGACCATTGATGCGGCGATCCAACTTGTACATCGCGGCGTGTGGTTGTGGCTCGGGCTGTTGGCCGCGGTCGCCATTATCGGATGGATAACCAGCGCCGCGCCTTGAAGGTGTCAGCCTGCCGCTTCAGATTCCCGTGTTTCGCTGGCCGGTATGGTCAACATCAGCAGGAAGCCAATCACCAGGAACACCAGAATGGTGCTCATGCCCCAGCGCTGGCTGTCAGTAACGGCCGTGACCCATCCCACCAACAGCGGGCCAGCAAACGCGGTGGCTTTGCCAGAGAACGCGAACAGGCCGAACATCTGCGTTTGCAGGTGCGGCGGCGCAATGCGGGCCAGGTGAGAGCGGCTGGCGGACTGCAATGGCCCCACGAAGATGCCCAGGATCATGCCCCATACCCAGAACGCGGTGGCGCCGTCCACTACCAGAATGGCGAGGGCACTGCAGCCCAATCCCACCAGTGACAGCAGGATGGTGTTGCGCCCGCCGAGGGCGTCATCCACCCAGGCGAAGCCCAGTGCGCCCAGGCCGGCGGTGACGTTCAGGGCGATGGCGAATTGCAGTACTTCCGTAGAGCCCATATTGAACGTACCCGCCGCGTACACCCCGCCGAAGGTAAAGATAGTGGCCAGGCCATCGGTGTAGAGCATGCGGGCGATCAGGAAGCGCACGATGTCCTTGTACTGGCGAACCTGGGCGATGGACTCCTTCAGTTGCCGGAACCCGGCGCGGGTGGCGGCGGCAATTCCCAGGCCGGTGGATGGGCGGTCGGGAACAAAGATAAAGGCCGGCAGGGCAAATACCAGATACCACACCGCTACCAGCACAAACGTGGCACGCACGTGCTCGGCGCTGTCCCGATTGAGGTCGAACAGGTTGGCATCGGCTTCGATAAAGCCATACAGCGCCACGATAAGGCTCAGCACGCCGCCGGTGTAACCCAGCCCCCAGGCCCAGCCTGACCAGCGCCCGGTTCGCGCCGGGCTTGCGAGATCCGGCAGCATGGAGTTGTAGAAAATGAACGCAAACTCGGCGCCGAGTGTACCCAGGCCGACCCACAGTGCTGCGTTCCAGAACTGATTCTGCTCCGGCTTGACCGTCCACAACATGGCGCAGGAGACCACGCAAAGCAGGGTGAAGCTGATAAACCAGGGTTTACGACGGCCGGACTGGTCTGCAATGGCCCCCAATATCGGTGCCAGGATTGCGATGAACACACCGGCAATGCCAACGATGTTGCCCCAGGCTTCCGTGCCTTTTACCTCGTCCTGCACCACTGACACGCTGAAGTACTGAGCGAAGACAAAGGTCAGAATGATGGTGAAAAAGGCGCTGTTGGCCCAGTCGTAGAGCGCCCAGGACCAGAGCGCGCGTTTGTCTTCCGGCTTGCCCTGTGTGGGGGCGACAGGCGATTGCGATGACATGTGGGGCTGGGCTCCTGATCCTTACACGATAAATCCGTGCGGTGATTGTCGCCATTATCGCCACAAATGCACAGCCCCGTGGGGTTAAACCCTCTTCAGGTTCCGTGATTCGTGGTCCAGCAACCACGCCTTGCGTTCCAGGCCGCCGGCGTAGCCCGTCAACGTACCATTGGCTCCGATCACCCGGTGGCAGGGGATCAGAATGGCAATGGGGTTGAGGGCATTGGCACGAGCCACGGCACGCACCGCCTTCGGGTTGCCCAGGGTGTTTGCCAGCGCGCTGTACGAGCGGTGCTCACCCGCTGGAATCCCGGTCAGCCCCTGCCAGACCTGCTGTTGGAACTCAGTGCCGGTCAAGCGGATGTCCTTCCACGGCAGGGGCTTGATCACCCCTGAGAAGTAGGCGTCCAGCCACTCGATAATGGTCCCGGGGGCGCTGTTCGGTTGCTCGCGCCACTCCGGCTGCCGGAACCGGCGGTTTTGCAGCATATGCATGCGCTCTTCGTTGTCGTCGAAGTCCAGGTGCACCAGTTGGTCATCCACCGTGGCCAGGCTCAGGGGGCCAACGGGACTGGGGAAGCGGCTGACATGAATTTGAGTTGTCATGATGGTGTCTCCTGCCGGGGTGGATGGGTGTTCAGTGATGTCCACAGGTACTGCGCTGCGTAAGCCCGCCATGGCCGCCAGCGTTCGGCGTGGCGCGTCAGGGCTTTGGCGTCCCGCGGGCCGCCCAGATGGGCCGAGGCCTTGAGTATGCCCAGATCGCTGGCGGGAAACGCGTCTGGATCCCCCAGGCCGCGCAGGGCCAGGTAGTGGAGTGTCCAGGGGCCGATGCCCCGCATGGGTGCCAATTGCGCCAGTAGGGTGTTGCCATCCTGCTCGGCAAAACCGGGTTCGGCAAACCGGGCGGTGATTCGTGCCAGGGTGTCTGCACGGCTGCCGGGCATACCCAGTTTGTTCAACGGCTGGCCGACGAGTGCTGCCGGTTCCGGGAATCTATGGGTAATACCCGTGCCCCCGGCAAGATCGTCGGGAAGGGGCCGCCCATAACGAGCCACCAGCCGCCCGGCCAGGGTTCGCGCCGCGGAGAGGGACACCTGCTGCCCCAGAATGGCCCGAACCGCAAACTCGAACCGGTCCCAACTGCCCGGAACGCGCAGGCCGGGATGCCGTGCGACCAGTGGTTCCAATAGCGGGTCCTGCGCCAGGTGTTCGCTGATGCCGGGCAGGTCCGCATCCAGATCAAGCAAACGGCGTATCCGCGCACTCACCTCCAGAATGGTCTGCCGCGCCGGCCCACGAAGGATAACCTGCACCCCCGGGGGATTGTCGCTTGGGCGGCAGATGACCAGCCCCGGTTGCCCAGCAATGCAGAGCGATCGCGCGTAGTGGTGCGCGCCAACCGCTTCCAGGCCCGGAATGGCCCGTGCCCGAAAGAAGGTCAGTAACTGCTCACTGTCGAACGGTGGCCGGGCCCGCAGGAACAGAACCAGGTCGTCGTGTGCCGGCAGAAAAAGATCGTCTGCACCGTTCTGTGTGGCTTTGAGTGGTGGCTTGAGACCTCTGCGGAATGCCGTCGGTGCATTGCCGTAGGCTTCTTTCAGGGTGTGGTTGAAGCGTCTCAAGCTGCTGAAACCGGCAATCTCCGCGATCTCCGTCATGCTGAGGTTGCTGTCGACAATCAACTGCCGGGCCCGCAGTAAGCGCCGGGCCTGGGCGTGTTGTTGTGGGGTGGCTCCGGTGTGGCGTTTGTAGAGCTGGCGCAGGTAGCGGTCGGTAATGCCCAGCCGCTCGGCCAGGTCCGCCACGGAGCCGTTATCCAGAGCACCTTCGTCCACCAGCCGTACTGCCCGGGCCACGGTGGTGTGAACCCCGGCGGCAGCCGGGCTACCAGGTGCCGCTTCTGGCCGGCACCGCAGGCAGGGTCGAAAGCCGTTGGCCATGGCCGTTTCTGCAGACGGGTAAAAACGCACATTCCCCCGCTTGGGCGTCACCGCCGGGCAAATGGGGCGGCAGAAAATCCCGGTGGTCAACACAGCGGTGTAGAAGCGACCGTCGAATCGGGCGTCACGGGTTTTCAGTGCCTGGTAGCAAAGGTCATCGTTTAATGTGTCCATGATGGAAAGTGTACCAGCGGAACCCGGAAAAACTCGCCGGATTCGGAACTGACCGTTGAACCTTTACATCGCAAGCCCAAGCAGCAGGACCAGTTCCGCAAACACCACGCTGGCCCCGAGGGTATCGCCGGTATAGCCACCCAGTTGCCGGCGCAGGTACCCGCCCCAGACAATGGCCGTACCCAGCGTGGCGATAACGAGCCACAGCAGGGCTTCGGTCTCAAACGGGATGAGGGCCAGAGAGACAATGGCGGTGAACACGGTGGCAATCGCCAGTCGTGAACGCGAGAAGTCTTCCGCTACCGGCTTGCTCTTGCTCTTGTCCGGGTCGGTCACATACGGCAGGAAGCCCATGATCATCAGTGGCGCGAGACGCGACACCATCGGGGCCAGGATCAGCGCCAGCCACACCGGTTGAGCTTCAGCCAGCAGCGCAAGTTTCAGCACCAACGCGACCACCAGCGCCACCGTACCGTAGGTGCCGATGCGGCTGTCCTTCATGATCCGCAACCTGGCTTCCAGGGTATACCCGCCGCCCAACGCGTCGACACTGTCGGCCAATCCATCCTCGTGGAACGCGCCGGTAATCCACAGGTGAAAACCGAGGATGAGGATAAGACTGACCAGCGGGCTCCAAAGCTGCACAACAACCATGTACAGCCCTGCATAGATGACGCCGAGCACCAGCCCAACCAGAGGGAAATAGACACTGCACTGATTCATCAGGCGGGGGGAATAGTCGATACGCACCAGCATGGGAATGCGTGTCAGGAAACCGATGGCCAGCCAGAAGGCCTGCCATTCCCTGGAAACGAGAGGTTTCAGTTGGCTCAATGCGCTGTCCTGCCTTTGGAGTTGGTGTGAGTCTGCGGCCAGTTTAGCATTAACGTTGCGTGAGCCTGTTCCGCACCGGAAATTCGGCGTTACCCGTGGCCCCTGATCGGCGAACAGGCTTGGTCTAAAACCGACCTCGCAGCCTGGAGTTATACGAACCGGTTCGCAAAACTCCAGGCAAGGGGCGGCAAATCGTTATAAGTATCTGATACTGTTGAAGCTGGTTTAGAGCATTGTGGAGTTATACGCCCTTATTCGTGGGTGCGTTAGAGACCAAGGAGGGCGTATAACTCCGGCGGTAGCCGTGGTGTTTCCTGTTTAGGTTTTGATTCTAAAGAAATTTATTGGATTGGAAGGGGCGGCTGGAATTGGAGTTATACGAATGGATGATATACGAACGGGTTCGTATAATACGCTGTTAGCTGGTAGTGCCTTGGTCTTTTTGTGGTGGTTGGGTGCCATCGGGCCTTGGCCTCAAATTGGCAGGAAGACCGATGGTTTCCGTGGTTTGCCAAGGCCGTCAAAGTTCGTCGTCTTGTTGGTAGCTCAACGGGTTTTGGTGTTGGTATAAAGGTAGGTGTTTGCGTTGCGGGGCCGTCCGTCGAAACTTGGTTCCTTGCTTACCTGTTACTCTGAAGTTCAGGTTCATTCACCGCATCAAAGGCGGTGGTCTTAATCACGGTGCATCGGCGTATGGCGGTGCCAGGGCAGCGGAGCATGCCGTCATGTTGTTAGCCAGGGATTGGTCCTTCTCGTTACCCCCAGCTAACCAGTCGCTTAAGTTCGTTCCCGGCCTGACGGCCGTCCACCGGACGCCCTTGTCAGGGCGCCGCTTAGCTTCGCGTTAGCTGGTAAGGCCTTGCTTCTTTTTTAGCGACTCTGTGCCAATGGCCTTGGCCGTAAGCAGGTAGCAAAACCGGTAATGTCGGGTGTTCGCCAAGGCCGTCAGCATTCGCGTCTTGCTAGCAGCCCAATCAGTTGTTGGCGCTGGTATAGAAATCGGTACTTGCCTTGCGGGGCCGTTCGCCGAAAACCGGGTTCAGCCCTGCTACTCTAAAGTTCAGGTTCATTCGCCGCATCATTGGCGGTGGTTTTCATCACGGTGCATCAGCAGGTGGTTGGTGCCAGGGCAACGGAGTAGGCCGTCATGTTGGTTGCCAGCGGCTATGCCTCCAGTTGCCCCCAGCTAACCAGTCGTGCCAGCGGACGCGCTTGCGCGCGCCCCTGCACTCAGCGTTAGATTATCAGTTTGATTTGGGCAGAGTTACATGAAGAAGTGGCTTACAGAAAACAAAATATATTTTGAAACGGCCGCGGCTTCTTTATTGGGGGTCATGGCCGTCTTGGTCTCAATATCGCAGGTGTTACTGTCTTGGAAACAAACCGAGCTGGCAGAAGCCCAGCTGATTGTCGCGGAGCAATCCATAAGCCCGAGCATTCATGCATTCGTGGTTCAAGTTAGAAATCCGGAAACGGGACGTTTTTCTGAGGAAGAGCTCAGAGTCTATAATCTGGGAGCCCCGGCATTAGCAGCGGATATATCCAACGCGGTGTGGTTGCGCGTCAAGCTATACCCGGAAGATACCGGCAAGAACATTATCGAGGCAGAATTACCGATGCGCGGCTATTTTTCCGCTACAGAAGTCACTCAGGATCCCGAAGGCCTGATGTTTACATTGAAAGGTCATAGGAACAGTAAAAAACTAATAGATCTCACGAATACGTTCGAGCAGTATGCTGAAAAACAGGGTTTTTATGCAGAATTTAAGTTGAGTAGATTTTTTGAAATCTCCTACCGAGATAGTTTGGGCCAAGAACGCACAGACTACTATTCTGTGTTGCCGTTGCGAGGAGCCCTTCAAGTCATCGAAGATATTGGAAAGGCTAAGCTTTCTGGCTATCGAAATAGCATTGGAAGTGATGATTCAATTGACATTGATAACGTTACTAAAGAAGAGCTATTGAATAAAATTTTAAATTTCTAGGTTTTATCGTTGATCAAATATCTAAAAAATGGCTGTTGTCGAACATACCTATGCCACGCTCCGGCACACCGCAAAGCCAAACGTTAGAGCGCGACTGGAACAAAAGGACATAGCGAGTACTAATGGAAATTGCACTTGAGGAAATGCCATTTTACAAGCGATGGGGCTACAAAATTGCGGGCGCAGGTCTTATTCCTGCAATCGTAAGTGCGATAGGTTTTGCCTATATAGGGATACCTGAAAGCCTGCAAATTACTGTTAGACGCTGGCTTCCCGAAGTTTTGAGAGAGCATCTTTTGTTATTGTGTTCTGCAGGAACTTGGCTAATTATAGTTCTTGTTGTGAGCGTTGTATGCCTGATCTGGAGCGGCCTCGGAAGTCATGTGACCTTGGCGTTGATGAGGCGAAAGTGTAAGGAACTATACGAGTCTTATTCTGCTCTAAAGCAGGAGAGTGAGAGCAAATCAATCAATTGCTATCGACTTTTTAGTAATTGGCTATATTCGTACAGCAACCATCTTGGTTTAACTGTTAATGAGAGAGTGAGCTTGTACAAATTGGATATGAACTTGTTCTCTTGTATTGGCCGGTACTCTGAGAATGAGATCTACAACAGCAAGCCCTCTCGACTTTATCCAAGAGAGCAAGGTGGGATATCTCGAGCTTGGGAAGTGGGGGTTTTTGAAGACGCTGATGCCCCAGATCCTGAAGAAGATCTTCAAAAATGGATTGACTATAATGTGAAAAACTACAGTTTCACAGAAGAAGAGTTAAAAAAAATACGAATGAAAAGCCGCGCATTCTATGGAGTAAGGCTAAAAAATTCGAAGAATGAAACGACTGCGGTTTTATTATTTGAATCTCTGAATAATAACGGGTTGCCATTTGGCAAGCTAAGGCGATTGCTAAACGATCAAGAAAAAACGAATCTAACTGCTCTAATTGAGTCTTTAGATGAGCATATTCCAACTCTGGAGTCTGCCAGAGAGGAGGGCTTTTAATGAAAAGCGTGATCTCTAATATCGTAAAGTATTTGTTAAAAGAGTACCCGCACAAAACGGAGCTTTCGGCATCTAGGCTTACCAAGATGATATATTTGATGGACTGGAAAAGCGCAATAGATCATGGGCGGCAAATAACAGATGCAAAGTGGCACTTTAATCACTACGGGCCTTACGTTGATGACTTTGTGAAGCTAGCTAGGGATGACAAGGAGATATCCGTAGAAAATACTGCCAATTTTTATGGTGGGAGAAAACAGCTATTCAAACTCTCTTCAAGCTACAAAGGGAGCATAGAACTCACAGAAGAACAAAAGAAAATTGCTGATTTTGTTATTGATGCAACTAAACAAAAAAACTATGAGGACTTTATTCAACTTGTTTACTCTACATTTCCAGTGATCTCAAATGATCGATACAGTGATTTAGACTTAGTCGATTCGGCGACAAGATATAAAGCCCTGCTCGCAAATAGCTCTAACAAGTCACGGAAGGCGGACGCGTAAGACGCGCCGCTTCGTTCAGCGTTAGGCACTTAGTATGGACACTGATCAAATGGCTCGTAAAGTCCTTGAG